>WNFM01112071.1_pt1 | contig 40885 bp, 36 predicted proteins | sample 5400271 | NCBI WGS metagenome assembly WNFM01 (sample SAMN13153352, study PRJNA577476) | soil metagenome | isolation source: 60 cm saprolite on Douglas fir-dominated hillslope | place: USA:California | collected 2013-09-17
CGCGTATCGACTGGCCGAGCATCGGAGCTCCGCCGTCGGTCGAGATACCCACCACGATCGGCGAGCGGTTGACGATCGTACCGAACTGCACGTCACAGAGGCCCATTTGGTCGATGACGTTGACGATCGCGCCGGCCGCGTGCGCCGCTTCGACGAAGCGCCGGGCCTCCGCTCGATCGGCTAGATCGGCGACCGCAATCGCCGCGCCTTTGAGCTGTTCGGCCGTCCAATCGCTGCCGGCTCGGGCAACCTGCGCGCCCGCCGCGGTGAGCAATTCGGCTTTCCACGACGCGGCATCGGAATCGCCGACCACGACAGCCTTCCGGCCCGCCAGCTTGTGGAACAAGGGAAGGTTCGCGAGCGGAGCGATGCGCGGGAAATCGCTCATGCCGCGGCGCTCCTGACGAGGCGGCCGTCTGCATCGACTCTCTCGTTTCGTCGCGCTCCCACCACCAGCGCCCCGCGCGTTCGGGTTCGCCCGGGCTGAGGGCACGCGTGCACGGTTCGCAGCCGATCGAGAGAAACCCTTTGGAGTGAAGCTCGTTGATCGGAACCTTGAGCTCAGCGCAGGCCGCCGCGACCTCGTCGCGACTATGGTCGAACAACGGCGCGATCTTCACCAGCCCGCGCTCGGAATCCCACGCGACGAAAGCGGTGTCGGACCGCTTTCCCGACTGGTCGGCGCGCAGCCCGGTGACCCAGGCCGCGGCACCGGACAGCGCCCGCCCGAGTGGCTCGACCTTCCGAACCTGACAGCAGGACAGCCGCGCGTCCTTCGAATGGTAGAAGCCGTTGATTCCGCTATCGGCGACCATCGCTGCGACGGCTTGGGCGTCCGGGTAATAGGCGCGGATTCGAACGCCGTAGCGCTCCTCCGTCTCTTGCCAGAGCTTGTAGGTCGAGGGGAAAAGCCTGCCGGTATCGAGCGTCACAACCTCGATCGGAAGTCGCTCACTAAGAACATGGTGCGCGATCAGCTGGTCTTCGATGCCGAAGCTGGTGGTGAAGACGATGCGCCCGGAGACTGTCTCGACCGCCGCGCGAAGACGTTGGGCAATGCTGTGAGCGACGCTGCCGTTGAGCGCGGCAACGATCGTCGTCTCGGCTATCCGCCTGGAAAAATCTGCGTCCGCCACACTTACCTCGAATAGAAGATTATTCTAGAATCATCTTTCCCATGGTGGCGCACAAGGCTCCGCCGGAAGCCCCTCACCGGAACGCAATTACCCAGTGCGATCTTGAGATCAAGCAGTCAGCGCAAGATAAGATCGATGTTGCACAGCAACATGGCATCTGTAGAATAAACTTCTAAATTGGACCGGAAAGACAGATGGACTCAACCGACCGCAAGATCCTCGCCATCCTTCAGGAGGATGCCTCGCTGTCGGTCGTCGACATCGCGAAGCGCGTGAACCTGTCGCAGACACCGTGTTGGAGGCGCATCCAGAAGCTTGCCGAAAGCGGCGTCATCGCAAAACGCGTGGCGCTTGTGGATCCGGACGCTATCGGCCTCGGCCTAACCGTCTTCGTCGAGATCGAAACGGGCGACCATTCGAGGGAATGGCTACAGCGCTTCAGGTCGGCGATTACTCAGATGCCGGAAGTGATGGAGATCTATCGGATGGCGGGCGACGTCGACTATCTGCTTCGGATCACCGTCGCCAACATGGCCGAGGTTGACGCTTTCTATCAGCGGCTGATTGCGATGATTCCGCTGAAGAACGTCACTTCGCGCTTCGCGATGGAGCGCGTTAAATACACGACCGCCTATCCGCTCGGCGAAGTCTAGGATGAGCGCGCGAGAGCGGTCTCCGGCTCGCGCTCGGTCATCAGGAAGGCATCGATCGCGGCAGCGCAGTCGCGGCCCTCGCGAATCGCCCAGACGACCAGCGATTGTCCGCGGCGCATGTCGCCGCAGGCGAAGATCCGCTCGCGGCTCGTGCGATAGTCGCTCATCTCGGCGCGGACGTTGCCCTGCGGCGTTAGCTCAACGGCGGAATCCTCCACCGCCACGTGGTTCTGCGCCCCAAGGAAGCCCATCGCCAGCAGCACCAAATCGGCCTCGATCTCAAACTCCGAGCCGGGAACTGCCTGGACCACCATTCGCCCGTCAGGCCCCTCGATCAGCTCGGAGCGCGCGCAGCGAAGCGCCCTTACGTGACCGTCCTCGCCCTCGAAGCTAGTTGTTAGGACCGAAAATTCCCGCTCCGCCCCTTCCTCCTGTGACGATGAAGTACGCAACTTCATCGGCCAGTCTGGCCAGGTCAGCGCCTTGTTCTCGTGGAGCGGCGGTTGCGGCAGGATCTCAAGCTGGGTGACGGACGCCGCGCCCTGCCGAAACGACGTTCCGATGCAGTCGGATCCCGTGTCCCCGCCACCGATGACGACCACCCGCTTGCCGAGCGCGTTGATCTCACCCGCAGGCGCCGCCTTCTCGCTGCCATCGCCGGCACCGCGCTTGTTCTGCTGGGTCAGGAAATCCATCGCGAAGTGGATTCCGGCAAGCTCGCGTCCCGATACTGGCAAGTCGCGCGGCTGTTCCGCTCCGCCGGCCAGGACGAGCGTGTGGTAGTCGTCGAGAAGCCGCTCCACCGAGACAGTGACGCCAACCTCCATGTTCGTGCGGAAGATGACGCCTTCGGCCTCCATCTGGGCGACACGCCGGTCGATGACGGCCTTGTCGAGCTTGAAGTCGGGTATGCCGTAACGAAGCAGTCCGCCAACGCGGTCCGACTTTTCAAACACCGTCGGCGCATGTCCTCGACGCGCGAGCTGTTGCGCGCACGCGAGACCGGCAGGGCCGGATCCGACGATGGCGATGCGCTTGCCGCTCCCGCGCGACGCGCCCTGCGGCGTCACCCAGCCTTCGCGCCACGCCCGGTCCGCGATTGCGGCCTCGATCGATTTGATCGTGACGGGCGTGTCATCGATGTTAAGCGTGCAGGCGGTTTCGCACGGCGCCGGGCAAATACGCCCGGTGATCTCCGGGAAGTTGTTGGTCTGGTGCAGCCGCTCGATCGCCGCCTGCCAGTCCTGCTGGTAGACGAGATCGTTCCAGTCCGGGATGAGATTGTTAACCGGACAGCCGGAGTGGCAGAACGGAATCCCGCAATCCATGCAGCGCGATGCTTGGCGAGCGACCGTTTCCGGCGACGGTTCTTCGACGAACTCGCGCCAGTTTTTCACGCGCTCTGCGACCGGAGCATAGCGCCGATCGCTGCGGTCTACCTCGAGAAATCCTGTCGGCGTGCCCATTCAACCTTACTCCGCCGCGACCGCGTCTGCACCGGGCTCAAGCTCCGCCAGCGCCCGTCGATATTCGCCTGGAACCACCTTCACGAAATGCTGAAGCGCGTGCGGCAAGTCGGCGAGCATTGCCGCAGCCTTGGCGCTCCCCGTTGCGCGCTGATGGCGTTCGAGGAGAATCCGGAGCCGCTCCCCATCGTAACGAAGCGCATGCCCCATGCCGGTGTCGTGAACGCTCGGCGCCCGCTGCGTCGGCGCGCCGTCTCCCGATGACGAGCCAACGGGCGCAATGCCTTCCAGCGCCACTGTCTCGAGATTGCACTGGTTCTGCAGCGTGCCTTCGGGATCGTAGACATAGGCAATGCCTCCGGACATTCCTGCCGCGAAGTTGCGGCCGACCGGTCCGAGCACGCAGATGACTCCCCCCGTCATATATTCGCAGCAATGGTCACCGGCGCCCTCGACCACGGCAACTGCGCCGGAATTGCGGACGGCGAAGCGTTCGCCGGCCACGCCCTCGAAATAGGCCTCACCAGCGATAGCTCCGTACAGCACGGTGTTGCCGACAATGATGTTGCGCGCCGGGTCTCGATCGACGTGGTTCGGCTGGCGAACGATCACCCGGCCGCCAGAGAGCCCCTTTCCGACATAGTCATTACCGTCTCCCGACAGCTCCAGCGTGACACCATTCGCCAGGAACGCGCCGAAGCTCTGGCCCGCGGTGCCTTTCAGACGAACGTAAATGCGGTCGTGCGGCAGGCCCTCGTGGCCGAAGCGACGGGCGACCTCGCCCGATAGCATCGTTCCGACGCTGCGGTGCACGTTCCGGATATCGCGTTCGATCACGACCGGCTCCCCGCGCTCCAGCGCCCCCTCCGCCGCGGCAATCAGGTCGCGATCGAACAGCTTTTCCAGCCCGTGATCCTGCCGCTCGGAGTTCGACCGCGCGACACCGTCCGGAACCTTCGGGCTGTAGAGCAGTCGGCTGAGGTCAATTCCACGCGCCTTCCAGTGGTCTACCGCTACGCGCGCATCCACCAGCTCGGTGCGGCCGATCATCTCGTCGAGCTTCCTGACACCGAGTGATGCCATGATCTCGCGCAGCTCCTCGGCGACAAAGAAGAAGTAGTTGATCACATGCTCCGGCGTGCCGGTGAAGCGCGCCCGCAGCACCGGGTCCTGTGTCGCAACTCCGACCGGGCATGTGTTGAGATGGCATTTGCGCATCATGATGCAGCCCGCCGCGATCAGCGGAGCAGTCGCGAAGCCGAACTCGTCGGCGCCGAGAATTGCGGCGACCGCCACGTCGCGCCCGGTGCGCAGGCCTCCGTCCGCCTGGACGGCGATACGGCCACGCAACCGGTTCAGCACCAGCGTCTGCTGGGTCTCGGCGAGCCCGATCTCCCACGGCAAACCGGCGTGAGTCAGCGACGTGAGCGGCGACGCGCCGGTGCCGCCTTCAAAGCCGGAGATGGTCACGTGGTCGGCGCGCGCCTTGGCGACGCCCGCGGCGACGGTGCCGACGCCGACCTCCGATACCAACTTGACCGAGACGCGCGCGCGCTCGTTGACATTCTTGAGGTCGAAGATGAGCTGCGCGAGATCCTCGATCGAATAGATGTCGTGGTGCGGCGGCGGCGAAATGAGCCCGACGCCCGGTGTCGAGTGCCGCACGGCCGCGATCTGGCGGTCGATCTTGTGCCCCGGCAGCTGCCCACCTTCGCCGGGCTTGGCGCCTTGCGCGATCTTGATCTGCAATTCATCCGCATTGACGAGATATTCGGTCGTCACGCCGAAGCGGCCCGACGCGACCTGCTTGATCGCGGAACGCATGGAATCGCCGTTGGGCAGCGGCTTGAAGCGGTCACGCTCTTCTCCGCCCTCTCCCGTATTCGACTTACCGCCTATGCGGTTCATGGCGATGGCCAGCGTCGAATGGGCTTCGCGGCTGATCGAGCCGAAGCTCATCGCGCCAGTCGTGAACCGCCTTACGATCTCGGCAGCCGGTTCAACCTCGTCGAGCGGAACGGGCGATCCGTCGCACTTGAAGTCGAGCAGACCGCGGATGGTGAGGATCCGCCGGCTCTGGTCATTCACGCCTTGCGCGAACTCTCGATACTTGTCTGGCAGGTTCCCGCGGACGGCGTGCTGGAGGTTCGCGACGGTGTCCGGCGTCCACGCATGCGATTCACCGCCGACGCGCCAGGCATAAGCGCCGCCAATGTCGATCGTTTCGCCGCGTTCGGCATAAGCCTCGACGTGACGACGGGTGGTTTCCTCGGCGATCTCATCGAGGCCCACGCCTTCAATCATTGTCGCCGTGCCGGTGAAATAGCGGTCGACGAGCTCGCTCGACAGCCCGATGGCATCGAAGATCTGCGCCCCGCAATAGGACTGGAACGTCGAGATGCCCATTTTCGACATCACCTTCAGCATGCCTTTGCCGACAGCCTTGATATAATTCGCGCGGACCTTCTCGAGTGGCAGGGCGATCTCGCCGCGAGCATGCAAGTCTTGGAGTGTATCGAACGCGAGGTAGGGATTGATCGCTTCCGCGCCATAGCCCGCGAGGACGCAGAAATGATGAACCTCGCGCGATTCGCCGGTCTCGACGACGAGGCCCGTCTGCATCCGCAGCCCCTGGCGAATGAGATGATGGTGCACTGCCGCTGTTGCGAGCGCCGCCGGGATCGGCACTCGGTCCTTGCCGGCGGCGCGATCGCAGAGGATGAGGACGTTGACATCCGCGAGCACCGCCTCGGTCGCTTCCCAACAGAGTCGCTTCAGCGCCGCTTCGAGCGCTAGGCCGGTGCCCCCCGCCCAGGTCGCGTCAAGCGTCTCGGTTCGGAACGCACCGTCAAGCACATCCTCAATGTTGCGGATCTTCAGCAGATCCTCGTCGGTCAGGATCGGCTGCGACACTTCCAGGCGCTTGTGCGTGCCGGCATGGCGGCCCAGCAGGTTCGGCCGCGGACCGATCATCGACACAAGGCTCATCACCATTGCTTCGCGGATCGGATCGATCGGAGGGTTGGTGACCTGGGCGAAGTTCTGCTTGAAATACTCGTAAAGGAGCTTGGGTCGGTCCGAGAGCGCCGCGATCGGCGTGTCCGTGCCCATCGATCCGATCGGGTCGTCCGCGTTGGCCGCCATCGGCGCGAGGAAGAACTTGAGGTCCTCGTCAGTATAGCCGAACGCGCGTTGCGTACGCATCAGGTCGGTTCCCGATCGCTCCGGCTGCGGGCCGCTCTCAACAGGAGGAAGGTCGGGCAGCTTGACCTGCGTTTCCTGCAGCCACTCGCCGTAGGGATGCTCAGACGCAAGCCGCGACTTGATCTCCTCGTCTTCGACGATCCGGCCCTCTTCGAGGTCGACCAGCAGCATACGTCCAGGCTGAAGCCGCCACTTGCGCGCAATCTTCTCTTCCGGAATCGGCAGCACGCCGCTCTCGGACGCCATGATCACCCGATCGTCGTCGGTGACACAGAAGCGCGCAGGCCTGAGACCATTGCGGTCAAGCGTCGCGCCAATCTGCCGCCCGTCAGTGAACGCGATCGCGGCCGGCCCGTCCCACGGCTCCATCAGTGCCGCATAATATTCGTAGAACGCGCGGCGCTTCGGATCCATCTGCGCATTGCCGGCCCATGCCTCGGGGATGAGGAGCATCATCGCATGCGCGAGCGAATAGCCGCCGACGATCAGCAGCTCGAGCGCATTGTCGAGGCACGCCGTATCGGATTGGCCATGCGGGATAATTGGCCACATCTTGTCGAGGTCCGCGCCAAGCAGCGGCGATTCGAGCGTGCGGCGGCGTGCATTCAACCAGTTCACGTTGCCGCGGACGGTGTTGATCTCACCGTTGTGCGCAATGAACCGGTACGGGTGCGCGAGCTTCCAGCTCGGGAACGTGTTGGTCGAGAAGCGCTGATGCACCATTGCGAGTGCCGACTTGGTGCGGGGGTCCGTCAGGTCGCGGTAGAAGCGCCCGACTTGCGTCGCGAGCAGCAAGCCCTTGTAGACAATCGTGCGGCTGGAGAAGGATGGAATATAGAAGTCGACGAGTCCCGGCAGATGCTTCTTCTCGGCAAGCTCCGACAGCGGGTTCTGCGTTTGCTTCCGGACCGTAAGGATCTTGCGTTCGAACGCATCCTGGTCGGCCACTCGGGGACCACGCGCGACGATCGCCTGGCGGATGACGGGCATCGATTCCAGGACGGCCTCGCCAAGTCCGGCGGTATCGATGGGAACGTCGCGCCAGCCGAGCAGGATCTGGCCCTCGATCTGAACGAACCGTTCCAGTCGGGCAGTCGCCACTTCGCGGCTTTCGGCGTCCCGCGGAAGGAAGCACATCGCGACTGCATAATCACCGGGCGCCGGGAGAGTGACTGAGTTCTTGTGCGCCCAGTCGCGCAGCAGTTCGTCAGGAATCTGGATCAGGCAGCCAGCGCCGTCGCCAACGAGCGGATCGGCCCCGCGAGCGCCTCGGTGGTCGAGATTGGCCAGCATGAGCAGGCCGTCCCGGACGATATCGTTCGACTTTTCGCCCTTGATGTTGGCGATGAAGCCGACCCCGCATGAGTCATGCTCGTTCGCTGGATCGTACAGCCCCTGCTTTTCCGGCGCCGCGGTCACGTCAGACTCCCGTTCTCAATTCGTAAGCGCGGATCATCGGCTCGTGCGTGAGCGTCAGCGCGATTTCATCGAGACCTGAAAGGAGGCATTCGCGGCGAAACCTGTCCATCGCAAACTGAAAATGATGCCCCGCCGAGGACGTAACGGTCATCTCCTCCAAGTCGACGCAGATGCTGTGCTCGTGCGCTGCCCGAAGCACTCAAGCTCTACTGCCGCAATGCCGTTCTTGAAGGCGTTGCTTGCGAAAATATCCGAAAAGCTCGTCGCGATCACTGCCTGCACGCCCATGTCGGTGAGCGCCCAGACCGCATGCTCGCGGCTCGATCCGCACCCGAAATTATCGAGCGCCACGATGATCGGCGCCCCACGGTAGGCCGGGTCATCGAACACATTGCCAGGCATTTCGCGAAGCGCCTCGAATGCGTGTTGGCCCAGCCCCGATCGGCGGATCGCCTTGAGATGCTCCGCCCGGATGATCAGGTCAGTATCGACGTGATTAAGGGGAAGCGGGTACGCCCGTCCTTCGATGCGGGTGAACGGGGTCATGCCGCGAGCTCGCCGACAGCGTCGCGGACGAGGTCGCGAACATCGGTCAGACGACCGGTCACGGCCGCCGCAGCAGCCATAGCGGGCGACATCAGGTGTGTCCGCGCACCAGGCCCTTGCCGCCCGACGAAATTGCGGTTCGACGTCGAGGCGCAACGCTCGCGCGGTGGAACCTTGTCGGGGTTCATCGCAAGACACATCGAACAACCAGGCTCGCGCCATTCGAATCCGGCATCGATGAAGATCCGGTCGAGCCCTTCGGCTTCGGCCTGCCGTTTCACCAGGCCGGAACCCGGGACTACGAGAGCCTGCTTGATCCGGTCGCTGCGCTTGCGGCCCGCGAGCACTTGGGCGGCGGCACGAAGATCCTCGATGCGGCTGTTGGTGCAGCTGCCGATAAAGATGTGCTCGACGGTAACGTCTTGCAGACGCTGTCCCGGTTTCAAGCCCATATAGTCGAGCGCTCGCCGCGCCGACTGCCGCTTCGCTTCATCCTCGAAGCTGTCGGGGTCCGGCACGACGCCTGTTATGGCCAATACATCTTCGGGGCTCGTTCCCCAGGTGACCGAGGGCGCGACCTCGCCTGCGTCGATATGCACCGACCGATCGAAGCGTGCGCCCTCGTCAGTGAAAAGCTCGCGCCACTGCCTGACCGCCAAGTCCCAATCGCGGCCCTTCGGCGCCATCGGTCGGCCCTTGAGATAGGCGAAGGTCTTCTCGTCCGGTGCGAAGAGCCCCGAGCGGGCGCCGGCCTCGATCGACATGTTCGCAACGGTCAGCCGCCCTTCGATGCTCATGTCCGCGAACGTGCTTCCGCGATATTCGATAACGTGCCCGGCGCCTCCCGAGGCACCGATCCGGCCGATGATTGTCAGGATCAGGTCTTTCGGAGACACTCCGAAACCAAGTTCTCCATCGACCCGGACTTCGAGCGTCCGCGACCGGCTCATGATCAGTGTCTGTGTGGCGAGCACATGCTCGACCTCGCTGGTGCCGATGCCAAAGGCGAGAGCCCCGAGCGCGCCATGGGCGGCCGTGTGGCTGTCGCCGCAAACCACCGTCGTCCCGGGCAGCGTGAATCCCTGCTCCGGCCCCACCACGTGGACAATCCCCTGTTCCGCGGCAAGCACGTCGATATAGGGAACGCCAAATTCGCGGACATTCTCCTCGAGCGCGGCGACCTGCGTCGCGCTCGGCGGGTCCTCAATCAGCAATGGCCCGCCATTGCCGTTCCCGCGCGGCGTCGTCGGGACATTGTGGTCGGCAACAGCAAGGGTCAGATCCGGGCGGCGGACCTTCCGACCGCCATTTCTCAGCCCTTCGAACGCCTGCGGTGAGGTCACTTCGTGAATCAGGTGGCGGTCGATGTAGATGAGGCACGTGCCGTCGTCACGCCGGGCGACGACATGCGAGTCCCAGATCTTCTCGTACAGGGTGCGGGGACGTTGGGTCATCCGCAGCATCCCCGATTCATCGCGATCAGCTCACGATACGCGTGGTATTTTGAGAGACCGCTTCCGAGGTTCTCGCGCACACGGTCACCGAATTCCGAGCAGGTCGCGGCGCCGCCGAGGTCGCCGGTCCGGCATCCCTCCAGCAGAGTGAGTTCCAGAGCATTCTCGAGGAGCCTACCGCTGTCGCCGAGACCGAGTTCCTCGAGCATCATCACCGCGCTCGCGATCGCGCCCGCGGGATTGGCGACATTAAGTCCGGCAATGCCCGGCGCCGATCCGTGGATCGGCTCGAACAATCCGGGACCACTCAGGCCGATGCTCGCCGATCCGAGCAACCCAATGGACCCGCCGATCACGGACAGCTCGTCGGAAAGAATGTCGCCGAACAGGTTTTCGGTAAGGATCACGTCGAAGCGGCGCGGATGCGTCACCAGCGCCATTGCGCAGGCGTCCACGTACATATGCTCCAGCTCAATGTCGGGATATTGCTTGGCCACTGCGGTCACCGTCTCGCGCCACAGCCGCGAAGTCGCGAGGACATTGGCTTTGTCCACGGACGTCACCTTGTGCCGCCGATGTCGAGCCGAACGGAACGCTACGTGCGCAATGCGCTCGATCTCCTCACGATCGTAGGAACAGAGATCCGATGCGGAGCTTGCCTCAACCCGGCGCTCACCGAAATAGATCCCGCCGGTCAGCTCGCGGACTACCGTCGAGCACCTTTGCCGGTCGAAGATTGGCGAACAGCCCAAGCTCCGCGCGGATCCGAAGCAGCCCCGCCTCCGGGCGGACGGCAGCATGATTCCACTGCTCCCCGCCGACGGCGCCGAGCAGGATGGCGTCGGCGTTTCGGCACGCCTCCAGCGTTGCCGGCGGCAATGGGTCGCCATGGCGGTCGATCGCGGTTCCGCCAAAATCGTACTCGACGAAGCTGAGCCCCAGATCGCGTTCGCTCGACAGCTGTTCGAGGCAGCGGACGGCCTCCGCCGTGACTTCCGGACCGATCCCGTCACCGGGCAGAACAACGATGCTGATCACGCGGCCTGGACCTTTCTCGTGTTGGAATCGCGCAATTGGCGAACGGCCTGCGCATTGCTGGCCGCATCGATGTAGGCGGAGACGCAACAGGGCAGGATGTCTCGCGCCCGGGCGCGGCCAGCGAAGATTTCGCCGTCGACTTCAATGGTCATGTCGACGAGCACGCTCGCGCCCTGCCCGTCGGCAGCCAGTTCCTCCGGGTCGGCCGCGATATATTGCATCTCGATGCTGTCGACCCGAGCCGACACGCCCATTATCTGGCTGACCGCGGCGAAGGCGCCGTCGAGCGCGCCGGGCGCGCTCGCGATGTCGGTGACCCTTCCCCGCTCGCCATGCTCGAGCTCGACCCTCGCCACCGGCCAGGCATTCGCCGAAACTGGCGCGCGAATATCGACTTTGGACAAAGTCCACAGCGCCTGGCGACGATGAGTCTGTGCTTCGGAGAGCAATGCAACCAGCCGCGCAGTGTCGACGATTCCGACCTCGTCAGCGACCGTCTTGAACGCTGCAAACACCTGGTCCAGCCTCTCGCCCTCGAGCAAATAGCCGAGCGCCTTGGCCTTCGCCGCCAGGGCGTGGCGCCCGCTGTGCTTGCCGAGCACGATCCCGTCCGTAGCCAGCCCAATGTCCTCGGGCTTGATGATCTCGTAGGTCTCCCGGTTTTGCAGCACGCCGTGCTGGTGAATGCCCGACTCGTGCGCGAAGGCGTTGGCCCCCACAATCGACTTGTTCCGTGGTGGCGGCGTGTTGGTGATCTGCGCGAGCGTCCGGCTCGCGGGAATGATCTTGGTGGTATCGACGTTCGTGCTCGCACCAAAAGCATCGCGGCGCGTGTGAAGCGCCATCACGACGTCTTCGAGCGCGCAATTGCCGGCCCGCTCGCCGATTCCGTTGACTGCGCACTCAACCTGCAGGGCACCCGCGCGGATCGCCGCCAGTGAGTTGGCGACCGCCATGCCGAGGTCGTCGTGACAATGCGTCGAGAAGATCACTCCTTCCGGACGATCGACGCTCGCGTCGAGAAAGCGGAACAGGTCGTAGATTTCGTCTGGCGTCGTGTAACCGACGGTGTCCGGCACGTTGAGCGTTGACGCGCCTTCGGCCGCTGCGACCGACAGCGCCTCCGCAAGATAATCGCGCTCGGTGCGGATCGCGTCCTCGGCGGAGAATTCGACGTCTTCGGAATATTCCCGGGCAAACGCGATCGAGGAGCGGATCGCATCGAGTACCTGCTCGCGGCTCATGTGCAGCTTGGCTTCGCGGTGCAATGGACTGGTGCCGATGAAGATATGGATGCGCTTGCGACTGGCGGGCGCGAGCGCACTTGCCGAAGCGATTACGTCGCCGCGCGTCGCTCGGGCGAGCGAGCAGATGATCGGTCCATCGATCGCTGCGGCAATCTCCATGATCGACTGAGCGTCTTTCGGCGACGAGGCCGCGAACCCGGCCTCGATGACGTCGACGCGAAGCGCCGCGAGCGCCTTGGCCATGCGCAGCTTGCCGTCGGGAGTCATGGAAAATCCCGGTGCTTGTTCGCCGTCGCGAAGCGTCGTGTCGAAGATACGGATCTGGGTCATGATGGTGATGCCTGCGGGGCGGTGAGGATAGAGATGGAATTGACGTCCACGAGTCGGTCGAGCTGGCGGGCGACGACCTCGACCCGCCGGGACGAATCCCGCGGCTCGATGTCGATCATGATCGAGGCACCGTTCGGGAGCTCTTCCATGGCGAGCCCGCGCACGGCGTAACCGCGCCGCTCGACCAGGCCGAGCATGCGGACCACCGCGCCTTCCGCCGGGGTGAAGCTGATCATCAAACGCTCGCTCACCAGCCCTTCTCCATCATTTGAACGTTGGAACTGTTCGGCGGCACGAGCGGCCAGACATTTTCACGCGGGTCGATCCGGACGTGGCAGAGGATCGGACCGTCCGTGCTCAGCAGCCGCTTGATCGCGCCGCTGACCTGCGAGCGATGATCGATGGTGAATGCCTCGATCCCGAACGCATGCGCGACCTCGGCGAAGTCCGGATTGTCGCTGAGGTCGGTCTCCGAGAAATTCTCCTCGAAGAAGAGCTCCTGCCACTGCCGGACCATTCCGAGCTGACTGTTGTCGATCAGCACGATCTTGAGCGGGAGGCGATAGCGCCGGACGGTCGCCAGCTCCTGGACGTTCATCATGAACGACCCGTCTCCGGACACGGTGATGACGGTCGCCCCCGGCTCGGCCAGAAGCGCCCCGACGCCGGCCGGAATGCCGTAGCCCATGGTTCCCAGACCACCGCTTGTGAGGTGCGCCTGCGGGCGAGTGAAGCGGCAATGCTGCGCAACCCACATCTGGTGCTGACCGACGTCGCAGGTGAAAATGGCGGAGTTGCCGGCTGCCTCGGACAATTGCTTGAGCAGCGCCGGCGCATAGATTCCCGCGCCGGGAGCATCGTAGCGCGGCGCCCAGAGCTCCTTTTGTGCCTGACATTGTCGCGCCCAGTCAGTCGCATTCGGCCGCGCCGTCAGCCGGTCGAGAACCGCCGTCATTTCGCCGGTCAGCGCGACATCGGCGACACGCAGCTTCCCGATCTCCGCCGGATCGGCGTCGATGTGAATGACCTTGGCTCCCCGCGCGAAGCTGTCGAGCCTGCCCGTGGCGCGGTCGTCGAACCGAGCGCCGACACAGACCAGCAAATCACAATTATCGATGGCGATGTTCGCCACGCGCGTTCCATGCATGCCAAGCATGCCGAGGAAGCCCGGATCGTCGGTCGGAATGGCGCCCAAGCCCTTGAGCGTGGCGACGGAAGGCATTCCAGTTCGGCTCGCGAAATCGGCCAGCGCACGTTCGGCCCGCGCGATCCCGACTCCGCCGCCGAAGTAGAGCACCGGTGTGTGAGACGCGCCGATCAGCGCGTTCGCCGCCGCAATCGCCGCTTCCTCCGGTTGTTGCGTCACCTGTTCGTCGAGTTCGAACAGTTCCGGCGCGGCGGCGGTGACGCCCACGTCCTTCGGCAGGTCGATGAGTACCGGGCCCGGCCGGCCCGAACTCGCAATCCTGAACGCTTCGGCGAACACCCGCGGGATGTCGGCGGTGCGCCGGATCAGGAAGCTGTGCTTCACAATCGGGAGCGTGATCCCGAAGATGTCGACTTCCTGGAAGGCGTCGGTGCCCATCAGCGGCGAGGCGACCTGCCCGGTGATCGCCACCATCGGCACGCTGTCCAGGAAAGCGTTGGCGATTCCAGTGACGAGGTTAGTGGCGCCTGGCCCGGATGTCGCGATACAGACTCCCGGGCGCCCGGTGACCCGACCGTAAGCGTCCGCGGCGAGCGCGGCCGCCTGCTCGTGCCGGACCAGAATATGCTTAAGGCTCGAGCCGGTCAGCGCATCATAGACCGGCATGATCGCCCCGCCCGGATAGCCGAAGACGCAAGTGACGCCTTCGCGCTCCAGCGCCTCCACCACCAAGCGCGCGCCGCTGACGGGCTCGGCTTGAGGTGAGGACAGCTGTTGGGCGGCGCTGCTCATGTCACGCGGCCTTTGGTTGCGGTTGAGCCTCGACTGGCTGCTCGGCCGCCGTATCGCTGCGGAGCCAGGCCATGTGCTTGCGCAGCTCGGCGCCGACCTGCTCGACCGGCTGCGCCAGGTCCTCATCCCACATGCGCTGATATTCGGGCTTTCCAGCCTGGCTCTCGGCGATCCATTGGCGTGCGAAGGCGCCGCTCTGAATATCGGCCAGCACTTCCTTCATGCGAGCGCGGGTCTCGTCGTTGATGACGCGCGGGCCCGAAACGAAGTCGCCATACTTTGCCGTCTCGGAGACGAAGTGCAGCATCTTCTTGAAGCCGCCCTCGTACATTAGGTCGACGATCAGCTTCAGCTCGTGGAGGCATTCGAAATAGGCGACCTCCGGCTTGTAGCCGGCGTCGACGAGCGTCTTGAACCCGGAGGCGACCAGCTCGGTCGCGCCTCCGCATAGCACTGCCTGCTCGCCGAACAGGTCGGTCTCGGTTTCCTCGCGGAACGTCGTCTCGATCGCGCCCGCACGGGTGCCGCCGATGCCCCTCGTATAGTCCAGCGCCTTGTCGCGCGCAGCGCCTGTTGCGTCCTGGTGGACAGCGAACAGACACGGCACGCCGCGGCCGATCTCATATTCGCGGCGGACCAGATCGCCGGGACCTTTGGGCGCGACGAGGATTACGTCGACGTCGGCGCGCGGCTGCACCTCGCCGTAAAGCGCGCTGAAGCCGTGCGCGACGAGCAAAGCGTCTCCGCCAGCAAGATTCGGCTCAATCTCGTTCGCGTAGACCGCGCGATGGGTCATGTCCGGGGTCAGGAGGCAAACCAGCTGCGCCTGGCGCGCGGCCTCCGCGGGTGCCACGACGCGGAAGCCGTCCGCGAGGGCCTTGCGCTCCGCACCGCCGCCGGCACGCGCGCCGACGATGACCGAAAAGCCGCTGTCGCGAAGGTTGCGCGCGTGCGCGCGTCCCTGGCTTCCATAGCCTATGACCGCGATCGTCGCGCCTTTCAGCGCTTCAGTTGCCGCGTCTTCGTCAGTGTAGATTCGTTCCACTTGGAGGTCTTCCTTTCGCGCAAAAGAAAACCCCCGCTCCGGTTGGGGAGCGGGGGTTTTGAGTCCTGTCTTTTCAGACTTTCGGATCCCTAGGCCGCTCCCCTAAGCTCGGTAATAAGCACGAGCGTAAGCAGGTCGACGCGGACGTCCACCAACGTCGCGGTAAAGTCTTTATCGATGAGCTTCGAATTCAGAAGCATCAACCTGCACACCCCTTGGGGGAGCCCATTTGGGATCCCATTCACCGCAGCTTATGTTGCATTGCATCATGAAATGCAAGTCGAAAACAGCCTCACGCACGCAAATTTCACCTGTTCACCGCACGTCCGCTGTGCTTCAGCGGTGAAATTGTATCCAAAACACAAGTTGGTTAACGGATGACTGACAAGCCGCTGCCCTCTCGCGAGATGGTGGAAGGACCTTCGCGGGCTCCTGCCCGGGCGATGCTCCGCGCCGCCGGGTTCGATTCGTCGGCACTGGCGAAGCCGCTCGTCGCGGTGGTGCACAGCTATTCGACCGTCACGCCGTGCAACATGCACCTGCGTGATCTTGCCCAGCATGCGTCGCGCGGCATCGAGGAGGCTGGTGGCACGCCGATCGAGTTCAACACGATCGTCGTGACGGACGGAATCGCGATGGGCACTCGCGGAATGCGCGCGTCGCTGATGAGCCGCGAAGTCATTGCGGATTCGGCCGAGCTTGCCGTCCGCGGTCACTCGCTTGACGCGGTCGTTTTCATTGTCGGCTGCGACAAGACGATTCCGGCGGCTGCGATGGCGGCGGCGCGGCTCGATCTGCCGAGCGTCATTCTCTATGGCGGATCGATCATGCCCGGTCACCTTGGGGCCAAGGCGATCACCATCCAGGACGTGTTCGAAGCGGTCGGCGCTCACAGCGCAGGGAGCATCGGCGACGAGGAGCTGATGAAGGTCGAGACTAGCGCCTGCCCAGGCGCCGGCGCCTGCGGCGGCCAGTTCACCGCCAACACAATGGCGCTGGCGATGAGCTTCCTGGGCCTGTCGCCGATCGGCCTCAACGACGTTCCCGCGGTCCATCCCGACAAGCCGCGAGCCGCGTTCGAAGCAGGCCGGCTTGCGCTCGACGCCCTTCGCGCGGGCAGGACCGCGCGCAGCCTGATCACCGCGGCGAGCCTGCGCAACGCCGCGGTCGCGGGCACCGCAACAGCGGGCTCGACCAACCTCATTCTTCATTTGCTCGCGATCGCCCGCGAGGCTGGAATCGCGGAATCCGAGTTCAACATCGACCTGTTCGACGAAGTGTCCCGTACAACTCCGGTCATCGCCGACCTCAAGCCCGGCGGCCGCTTCATGGCCCCCGATATGAGCGCTGCCGGCGGCACCGCGCTGCTTGGGCGCCGACTGATGGAGGCCGGCCTTCTTACCGATGCGTCGACGGTCACGGGCAAGTCGCTGTTCGAACATTTCTCCGACGCGGCTGAAACGCCCGGCCAGAAAGTCATTGTTACCGCCGAGCGGCCGATCAAGGCACGCGGCGGATTCGGCATCTGTTACGGCAACATCGCGCCGGAGGGCTGCGTCGTGAAGCTCGCCGGGCACGGCAAGCTACGTTTCGGAGGCCCGGCAAAGGTGTTCGATGGCGAGGAAGCCGCGTTCGACGCAGTGACGCATGGCGCGATCGAGACCGGCGACGTCATCGTAATTCGCGGAGAGGGACCGGTCGGTGGCCCCGGCATGCGCGAGATGCTCGGAGTTACCGCGGCGATTCAGGGCCGCGGCCTCGGCAACGATGTCGCGCTGATCACGGACGGTCGTTTCTCGGGCGCGACCTACGGCTTCATGGTCGGCCACATCTCGCCCGAGGCGGCGCGCGGCGGGGCGATCGCCAAGCTGCAGGACGGAGACACAATCGTCATCGACGTCGAGAAGAGGGTGATCGAGACCGATGCCGACTTGGACTCGAGACCCGCCCGCGAGTGGCCGCGATCGCCAGAGGCAACCGGCGCATATGCCAAATATGCAGCGCTGGTCGGCTCCGCCTCCCGCGGTGCGGTGACTCTCCCCGACTAGGCCGCCGCGGCGCGCTCCCCGAGCGCCTCGGCGAGGGCGCCCGAGCTAGCGCCGATCCTGATCTTCCGCGTGGACCGGTTCAGGATCGCGGCGAGCGCGGGGCTTGGCTCGACCGCACGCCCAATGAGCGGCTCCACGGTCTCGGCGAACTTGTATGGATGCGCTGTCGCCGCCGCGATCCACGGCCGCTCCGATCGCGCCGCCTCCGGCAGTCGCAACCACGATTCGACCGCTGTCGCCGAATGCGGGCACCAGACATAGCCGCTGGCCTGGTATTCGCTGGTGATCCTCGCGCGGATCTCTTCGTCGGTGACCAGTTCGACCTGGACCCCGCGCAGTTCCGCTGGAAGCGCAGAGACTCGCTCGAAATTGCTCGGGTTGCCGACGTCCATCGCGTTGGCGAGCGTCGCGACCGACGGTCGCGGTTCGTAACGGCCGGTCAAATGCCAATCCTTGAGTGTTCGGTTCGCATTCGTCGCGAGGACCACCGGACCGATCGGCAGGCCCATCGCCCGCGCGAGAAGCACCGCAAAGCCGTGTCCCAGATTGCCGCTCGGGATCACGAAACCCGGCTTCTCGCCGGTCTCGGCGAACACGCGCGCCGCGGCGAGTGCAGCGTAAGCAAGTTGCGGCATGAGCCGCCCGAAGTTGATCGAATTGGCGGATGTGAGCCGATGCTCCGCCGACAGCGTCGGGTCGGCGAAGGCCGCCTTCACCAGCCGCTGGCAGTCGTCGAAATCCCCATCGATTTCGATTGCCAGCACCCGATCGCCCCAGCAGGTGAGCTGCCGCTCCTGGAAAGCGGATACGCGACCCTTCGGGAACAGGATGACGCGCCGGAAGTTGCGGCAAGAACCGTCAAGGGCGAGGCATCGGCAATCCTGCCGAAGCATGCCATGAGGAACCGCGCGCCGAAGTCCTTGAACGCGCCGGTCGGGCCGTGGAACAGCTCCAGCGCCTGGAGGCGCGGCTTCGCCGCATTGGGCGTCACCAGCGGAGCGGTAAAGTCGAGCGCCTCGGCGCAGATTGCCGGCAGTTCGGGCTCGAGCGCATCGCCGGCGAAGAAGGGTCGGAGCAGCGCGGCCGCGAATTCCGAAAGCGGCGCCTCGGGGTCGAGCTCGCCGAGGTTCGCTGCCGGCAATTCTTGCGGCATGTACAAGCCGCCGTCCGGCGCGGCGCCGTTGCGCAGCGCCTCGGTCAGGGTCGCGGGAGACGCCTGCCCGCGGGTGCTCACAAACCTCATGCCGCGACCAGCGCGTCGCCTGCCTCGAGGACCTTGACGCCCTCAGACGCGACGGCCGCGCGATAGGCGCGCACTTCAATCCCCGCCCCGGTGAATACCGCGGCCATTGCTTGCTCCACCAAATCCGCGTCGCGGTCGAGCGCCCAGGCGAACACGGACGGCCCCGAACCCGAGAAGGAAGAACCCAGCGCGCCCGCGCCGAGCGCGGCGGCTTTCACCGACGGCAGCACCGGAAGAAGATGCTCCCGCTGCGGCTCAACTAGGAGGTCCTCGAGCCCAGCCCGAACGAGTTCGAGATCGCCGGTCGCGCAGCCGGCGACAAAGGCGGCGACGCGGCGGCTGTGTTCGACCGCAAGCTTCAGCGGCACTTGCGGAGCGAGGATCGAACGCGCCATCCGCGTTTCGACTGTCGCGGCCGGGTGCAGCAGGACTGCCGTAACTCCCACGGGCGCCGGCAGGCGTTGGACCAGCGCCGGATTCTCGCGCGCGGCAAGCACCAGTCCGCCGAGCAGGCTCGCCATCACATTGTCCCAGTGCGGCGGGTCGGACGCGACGCGCTCGCCTTCGAGAGCGAAGGGCAGGAGCTCCTTTAGCGCGAACGGCTCATCAAGAACCGCGTTGGCCGCCGCGGCCGCGGCAACGGCGGAAGCGGCCGAGCCGCCCATCCCGGCGGCGAGCGGCACGCCCTTCACGATCGACAGCCGCAGGCCACAGGGCGAACCGGCCGCCAAAAGCACTGCCTGCGCCGCCGCCAGCGCCGTATTTCCCGCTGGCGTGTCGGGCAGCGAATTGACCAATCCGGTGACCTGCATCAGCCGGACGCCAGGCTTCTCGTCGCGAACTGCCGTGACGACGTCCCGGACCGCGTCAAACGCTTGGCCGAGGATATCGAAGCCCACGCCGACGTTGCCGATGCTCGCTGGCGCGCTGGCGGTGGCGGATTGTCTGAGCACGGGATCTAGGCCCTGAGCTTTTCGGCGCCTTGGCCGAGCAGCGGCTCGCGGCCGAGCAGCGCCCGCTGTGCGTCCATGATGTCCGCGAACACCGCCGTCGCTGTCGGCCATCTGCCCGCGCCTTTCCCGAATACGTCATGCACCTTGCCGTCGACGTCGGTGACAAGGAAGCGATTCTCCTCGTCGCGGGTCAGCGCCAGCGGATGCGAGCACGGCAAGGCAACCACGCGCACTTCAGCCTCGATGCTGCCATCGGGCCGTACGCGGCAACTGCCGACTTGCTTCAACACTTCGCCATGCTCGAGCGCCTGGGCGGCCACCTCGGGGACGAGGTCGCGGAGCGAATGCTTTTCGATCCACTTGGGCAGCAGCGCGACCCCGAAAGCCTCGCGCACCAGGATCGACAGCTTGTCGGCCGCGTCATGCCCATCGACATCGGCACTCGGATCCGCTTCGGCGAAGCCTAGCTCCTGCGCCTTGGCGAGCGCCTGCTCGAAGCTCCAGCCTTCGGCAAGACGACTGAGCAGATAATTGCACGTGCCGTTCATCACCCCTTCGACCGACACGACCGAACCGGCGAGCCGCCGGACGGTCTCTAGGATCGGTGCCCCGCCGCCAACGGCGCCCGAGAAGCGCAGTTCACCGCCGTGACGGACTGCCGCGGCATGCAACGAATCCCAGTCCCGGGCGACCGCCGCCTTGTTCGCGGTCACGACCTGAGCACCCTGCAAAAGCGCGTGATGCATCGCTTCCCGCGCAACTTCGACCCCGCCGACCAATTCGACGAGTATGTCCGGGTCGCCGGCAATTGCTTCATCGAGGCTGCCGGTGAACAGCGCCGGTTCGACATGCCGCTCCGGATTGCGCACCAGCACCGGTCCAACCTCGAACAGGTCGGGCTGTCCCTGAAGGAGCGCGAGGACGCCGGCGCCGACGGCGCCGCAGCCCAGAAGAGCGACCTTGAGCCGCTCCGGCCGCGCTGGCCTCGCCTTCGTCGCCGGCAAGCGGGCGATGGTGGTCGCATCCGCCGAGCCGAGCGCGGCCACTTCGATCAGGACGTCCTTTTCGTCGGCGGCGTGGATCGCCTTGGCCTGGATGAGCCCGCTGCTCGCATGCTCGGCCTCGGCATAATTGAGGTAAGAATAGCGAAGCGCGTTCGGGTTCTGGGCCGGGTCTTGCTCATAGACGCCGTCCACATCCTTGATCAGCCGGACGCGGTGGGCGTCGAGCCGGTCGGCGAAGAACACGGCGCTGAGATCGGTGCCACCGCGCCCCAGCGTGACGACGCCATGCTCCGCATGATCGGCGATGAAGCCCGGGACAACGACCACGTCATTGGCGTGGATCCGCGCCCAGACGGCTTCCGCGTTTAACGCAACCAGATCCGAGTCGAGCGGAGATCCTTCCGCAACCAATCCCATTTCGTGCGGATCGAGCGTCGCGACGCGAAGACCGGCCTTGCTCAACGCGAGGGCCATCAACGCTGCCGATTGCAGTTCGCCGACACGCGCGAGCCGTGCCACGAGTACCGCCGGCGCACCCTCCCCGCCGACTCTCCGCGCTTTCTCAAGCAAGGCATCGGTTTCGCCGGCGAGGGCCGAAACGACAGCCACGACCTTCTCGCCGTCCCGGACGTGCCGGTAAACCTCCTGAACGACTTTCGGATAGTCCTCCTCACGCTCGAGGACCGAACTTCCGAACTTGAGGACGCACAGCCGTTTGGCGGACACCTCGCCGGGGGCTTCTGCTGCTTGTTGGACCGCGCTGGACATCTGAATTGCTCACTTTCGGGACTGGATCTGGGCACAAAAAAACCCGCTCGCCTGGTTCGGGGAGCGGGTCGGGTGAAACCTGGTTCTGTCAGACCGTTATCAGCCGAATGCTCCCCGCTTGCGCGTGGTCATCGTAATAATGGTCGTGAACATCATGCTGCCGGCGAGCGGCATCGCGGCGCTATCGAGCGCGCTGATACCGGTGCGGACAAAGTGATTCAGCATGGGATCCCAAAAATGCACGGACGCGGGCTGCAGGTCAACCCGCGGCATAACAATTGCGAGAATTTCATCAGTTCCGTGGCAAATGGGATACAATCTGCCTGTGTCTGGCGCCGCTCGCATAGTGACGGTACGTGCAACCGGGATCCCACTCAGGGCCGGACCTGACCGGCCCCGCGCACCTGATATTTGAAACTGGTGAGCTGCTCAGGACCCACGGGACCCCGCGCGTGGAGCTTGCCAGTCGCGATTCCGATTTCCGCACCGAAACCAGGCGTTCCAGATGACGATCGCGCTATCGACTTGGGTCAGGAAATATTCGGCGGCTTGGGCGTCCGAGGCAATGATCGCTTCGGTATGGCCGGTGCCATAGTGGCGAATATGCTCGATCGCCTCGTCGATCGAACCAACCGTTTTCACCGCGAGGATGGGCGCAAGATACTCCGTTCGCCAGTCAGCCTCGGTCGCTTCCGCCATCGGCAGGATGGCGCGCGCCGTCTCGTCGCCACGAAGCTCACAACCCTCCAGTGCCGCTGCGATCCGCGGGAGCAGTGCATGCGCTATCTCGCGATCGATCAGAAGCGTCTCGGTTGCTCCGCAAACCGAAACGCGCCGCAGCTTGGCATTGCGAACCACCTCCGCCGCCATCTCCGGATCGGCCGAGCGATGCAGGTAGGTATGGCAGACGCCTTCCAGATGCCCAAGAACCGGGACTCGCGCGTCCCGGGTCACGCGTTCGACGAGATCCCGCCCGCCGCGCGGGATGATCACGTCGATACTGCCCGACAATCCTTCCAGCATCATGCCGACGGCATCGCGCTCAGCCGTCGGAACGATCTGCACGCTGCCGACCGGCAATCCTGCCTGCGCCACCGCATCAGCAATCGCTTCGCCAATCGCGAGTGCGCTGCGCAGGGCTTCCGAGCCCGACCGGAGGATCACCGCATTGCCGGAGCGAAGGCAGATCGCCGCCGCGTCGGCGGTCACGTTCGGCCGGCTCTCATAGATCATGCCGATGACCCCGATCGGAGTTCGCACGCGGCTGATCTCCAGTCCGTTCGGCCGCGTCCAATGGTCCATCACCTTGCCGACGGGATCCGCGAGCTCAGCGATTTGCCCGACCGCACACGCCATCGCCTCGATCCGCCGATCGTCGAGGAGGAGACGGTCGACCATGCGACTCGCGGCGGCCACGTCTTCCGCATTCGCCGCAAGAATGTCAGCAGACCGGCGGCGCAATTGGTCGGCCATCGCAACAATCGCGCGGCTGCGTTGCTCGGCGGGTGCCAAGCGCAGCTCTTCAGATGCATCGCGCGCGGAGCGGCCGATAGCTTCGAGGCGCCGCCGCAAATTCACAACAACACCAAGTCGTCGCGGTGGATGAGTTCGTCGGGTCCCCGATAGCCGAGCCGTCGCTCGATCTCGCTGCTCGGGCATCCGAGGATCGTCCGCGTTTCCGCCGACGTATAAGCGGTGATGCCGCGCGCGATTTCACCTCCCTCGGGACCCAATATGCGGAGGCAAACGCCGCGTTCGAAGGTTCCGTCGACGGCGCGCACGCCGGCGGGAAGCAGGCTCTTGCCCGCAACGAGCGCGCCAATCGCGCCGGCATCGGCATGCAGGCTGCCCGCGGGCTGGAGCGTTCCGGCGATCCACTGCTTGTAGGCGCGTGCGGGCGATCCGGCCGCATCCACGACCGTGGCGCGCGCGTCATCGCTTTCCAGACGCGCAAGCGGATGCTCTTCACGGCCAGAGGCAATGATGGTCGCGCAGCCGAAGCTCTGCGCGATGCGCGCGGCAGCGAGCTTGGTCCGCATGCCGCCCGAGCCTGATCCAGCCGCCGATGCGCCGCCGGCCCAACCTTCCGTCTCTTCGGTCAGGGTAACGATATGGGGTACATGCGTCGCTCCGGCGTCGCGGCGCGGATCGCCGGTATACAAACCATCGACGTCCGACAGCAGGATCAGCAGGTCCGATTGGATCATCTGCGCGACTCGGGCTGAGAGACGATCGTTGTCGCCGTATCGCAGTTCCTCGGTCGCGACCGTGTCATTCTCATTGACTACCGGGAGCGCGCCGTTTCGCAACAAGACTTCGATCGTCGCGCGGGCGTTGAGCCAGCGGCGCCGCGATTCTGTATCGTCCAGCGTGAGCAGAAGCTGGGCAGTCGGGATCCCAAACGGCGCAACGGCCTCCTCCCAGGCGCGCATCAGCAGGGGTTGGCCCGATGCCGCGGCCGCTTGCTTGAGGGCGAGCCGGGGTGTCTGCCTGAGGGAGAGGCGCCGGCGACCCAGCGCTACCGCGCCCGATGAGACGACCACGACTTGCCGGCCCTCTTCCCGCAGCTTGCCGATGTCCTCCCCGAGACCAGAAAGCTGTCCACGAGCAGCGACGAGCCCACCTTGACGGTGATGCGGCGCGCAGCCTTGATTAGCACGGCGGACCGCGCGGGAGCCTCAGCGAGTTCGGGCATGAAGGCGCGTTTAATCGCGTTCGGTCGCACCGACAATGCGAAGAATTGGATCCCATGTTGACATGAGCATCCACTTTTGTCAGCCTTAAGGTGTAACGGAGCAGCATCATGACCACGAGCAAGAGCAACGGATCAGTCCGCACGACTGCGCTTCGTGGATATTTCTACTTTGTCTCGTTTACGGGCCGGTACGCCTACGGGCGGCCGGAGATTTGCTGACAAACTGACCCGTAATCCCGCCGCAACCAAAGCGGCAAACAACGAGACAAACAGTGACCAAGGAACAATTGCTAGGGCTCGCCGCTCTGCGCGCCGAGCTAGACCGAATCGACGACCAGATCCTCGACCTGATCGATCGCCGCCTTGCTGTTTCCGTCGAGATCGCGGCAACCAAGGACGCCGAGGGCGACCGCCGCTTGAAGGTGCGACCGCGCCGTCAGGCGCAGATCGTTCAGCGCCTGAAGGCCCAAGCCATTCACACCGCGCCGGAGCTCGTCGAGGGCGTCTGGCGCGAGATCATGGCCCACAGCCTGCAGTCGCAGGCTCGGACGGAGCTGGTCCTGGCGCCGTCCGATCAGCCCGAGCTGCTTGAAGTACGGGTCCGCGCGCATTTCGGCTCGGCCGCCCCGATCCGCTGGGCCGCGAGCACGTCGCACGCCATCAGTTCCGCCCTCGTGGGTGAGGCTATCGCCATTATCCCCGACCCGCTGCCCGAAGGCGAAGGTGAGTTGCGCGTATTCGACATGCTGACGGTCGAGGGCGGCCCGGTGATCGCCTATGCGGTTGGCCGTGTCGCGGCCGAGGACATCGCGCTCGATCTGCCTGCGTCAAAGCCCATCGATCCGGCCGGGGAGGTTTCCCACTGGTCACCTGACAACTGGCGGAGACGTCCGGCTGAGCAGCTTCCCGAATACCCTGATGCGGGCGCGCTCGCCCGCGTCGAGCGACGTCTCGCCGGGTCGGAATCCCTGGTCGACATCGCCGACATCATCCACTCGCGCGCGGCATTGGCCCGAGTGGCCAATGGCGATGCCTTCATTCTCCAGGGCGGCGACTGCGCCGAGAGCTTCGCCGAGTTCAACGCCGACAAGGTGCGGGTCACTTACAATCTATTGCTGCGCCTGGGTGCCATGCTCAGGGCCGCGAGCGGAGGCGATGTCGTCCACCTCGCGCGGATCGCCGGGCAGTTCGCCAAGCCGCGCTCGGCGCAGACCGAAACCGTCGATGGCATCACGCTGCCGAGCTATCGCGGGGATGCGGTCAATGGACCCGCTTTCACCCCCGCGGCGCGCGTGCCGGATCCGAAACGGCTGCTCGATGCCCATCGCCAGGCCCAGGTCACCATCGAATTGCTCCAGGCCTACGCCTCGGCCTCTTATGCCGATCTCCCGAAGGTCCATCGCGAGGTCGGCCTGAAGGAGCCCTCGCGCCCGGTGGCGATGTTCACCAGCCACGAGGCGCTGCTGCTCAATTACGAGCAGGCGCTGACCCGCTATGACGAGGCGAGCGAACAATGGTGGGCGACGTCGGGCCACATGCTGTGGATCGGCGACCGAACGCGGCAGCTCGATGGCGCCCATGTCGAATTCGCGCGGGGAGTCGGCAATCCCCTGGGCCTAAAGTGCGGACCGAGCCTTTCGGCCGACGACCTGTTGCGCCTTGTCGATCGCCTCGACCCGGACAACACCCCCGGGCGTCTGGTGCTGATCGGCCGGTTCGGCGCGGCGAACATCGGGGCGCAACTGCCCGGGCTCATGCGGACCACCCGGAACGCCGGCCGCAATTTGATCTGGAGCATCGATCCGATGCACGGCAACACGCGCACCATTGATGGTTTGAAGACTCGGATGGTTGGAGACATCGTGGCCGAGATAAGGAGCTTCTTCGAAATCGCCGCAGCCGAAGGCGTACATCCGGGCGGCGTGCATCTGGAGATGACGGGCTCGGACGTGACGGAATGTATTGGCGGGAGCCTCAAGCTCGCCCGCGAAGATCTGGGCCGCCGTTACCTCACCCATTGCGATCCGCGACTGAACGAGGGGCAGGCGATCGATATCGCGCATGTCGTCGCGGCGCTGCTCGCAGAGCAGGCGGACCGGCGGGCAAACGCGGCATGAACGCTCTCCTCGCGGCCGCGTCGACGACGAACCTGTCGGGCTCGCCGTCGAAGTCGCTCAGGGGCGTCATCGAGGTTCCCGGGGACAAATCGATGTCCCATCGCGCGCTCATCCTGGGCAGCCTGGCGGCCGGCGAAACACGAATCCGCGGCCTTCTGGAGGGCGACGATGTGCTTCGCACAGCCGAGGCCGTGCGCGCCTTCGGCGCCGACGTGGAGCGCCATTCCGCCGGCGATTGGAGTGTCCGCGGTACCGAGTGGCAAAGTCCCGCCGCACCCGTGGATTGTGGCAACAGCGGGACCGGTGCACGCCTGCTGATGGGCGCCGCCGCAGCTTTCCCGATCGTCGCCACCTTCACCGGCGACGACTCGCTGAGGGCCAGGCCGATGCAGCGCGTTCTGGCGCCTCTCAGAGCTATGGGCGCCGCCACCGAGGGGAGTAGTCTTCCGGTCACTATTCGCGGCGGCTCCCTCCACGGCATCCGCTTCGTCAATGAGAAGGCGTCTGCGCAGGTAAAGTCGGCGATCCTGCTCGCCGGCCTGCGCGCCGTGGGCGATGTCGAGGTCGTCGAGCCAGTGCCGAGCCGCGACCATAGCGAGAACATGCTCCGCGCGTTTGGCTGCGAAGTCGTGAACGACGGGGACGTCATCCGCCTCGGCAGGCGGCGCGTCCTGACAGGCACCGACGTTCAGATTTCCGGTGATCCGTCCTCCGCGGCCTTTCCCGTCGTCGCGGGACTGATCACCACCGGATCGCGCGTGGCGGTCTGTAATGTGATGGTAAATCCGCTGCGCACGGGACTGTTCGCGACTCTGCAGGAGATGGGCGCCGACCTGCAGATCGAGCATGAGCGGCGCCAAGGCGGCGAAACCGTCGCGGACCTTATCGTCGGCGCGTCCCGGCGGCATGCCGTCGAGGTGCCCGCCAGTCGTGCGCCGTCGATGATCGACGAATATCCGATCCTCGCGATCGCCGCTGCATTCGCGAAGGGGCGAACGGTAATGCGCGGGCTCGCCGAGCTGCGGGTGAAAGAAAGCAATCGCCTGGCGGCGGTGGTTGCCGGGCTTCAGGCATGCGGGGTGGAGGCACGGGAAGAGGGTGACTGCCTGATCGTCGAGGGAACAGGAAACGCACCGCCAGGCGGAGCCGAGATCGCTGCGCACCGCGATCATCGGATAGCGATGAGCTTCCTCGTCCTTGGCCTGGCGGCGCAGCGGCCGGTCACTGTCGACAGTGCTGACATGATCGCGACCAGCTTCCCCGGATTCGTGCCGCTGATGCAATCGCTCGGGGCGCGCATCGAATGACGGTCGCCTATCAGGGCGTCGAAGGAGCATTTTCCCACGAGGCCTGCATCCGCTTCCTTCCCGATCACGACCTTGCGGCCTTCCCAACCTTTTCCGACGTGGTTGCAGCGGTGCAGTCCGGCGCCGCCGATTTCGGAATGCTCCCGCTCGCCAATAATGAAGCCGGCGAGACGGGTGCGCGCGAGCTGATCGAAAAGGCGAGCTTGCGCATCGTCGATGAACAGGTGCTACCTGTGCGCATGCACCTGCTCGGTCTTCCGAACGCCACGCTGGACCAGGTCCGCACCGTGGTCAGCCATCCGATCGCGCTGCGCCAATGTTCCGAGGCGCTGTTGCGGCTCGGCGTGAACACCGAAGAGGTCTCCAATACCGCACTCGCGGCGAAGGCGCTCAATAGCCCGAACCGGGCCGTCCTCGCGTCCGAGGCCGCAGCCGCCATTTACGAGCTCGCGATCCTGCAACGCGATGTCCATAACCGCGCCGACAACGCGACAACCTTCGCCATTGTGACGCGGGCCGTTCAATGAGCCTGAACAGCTTCGGACGGGTGCTGCGCATCACGACCTGGGGCGAGAGCCACGGGCGAGCGATCGGAGCGGTCGTCGATGGCTGCCCGCCGGGGCTCAGCCTGTCCGAAGAGGACATTCAGCCGTGGCTCGACCAGAGGCGGCCCGGCGCCAGCCGCCACACAACACAGCGGCGCGAGAGCGATCATGTGCGCATCGTCTCCGGAACGTTCGAAGGACGGACGACCGGAACGCCGATCAGCCTGATCATCGATAACGAGGACCAGCGCTCGAAAGACTATTCCGACATTGCGCAGGTCTACCGCCCCGGTCACGCCGATTACACCTATGACGCGAAGTACGGATTTCGGGATTGGCGTGGCGGCGGCCGCAGCTCGGCGCGCGAAACCGCCGCCCGTGTCGCGGCCGGCGCGGTCGCTCGGCTCGTGATCCCGGAGGTCCGCATCAGCGCCTATCTGGTGGAGCTCGGCGGCGACGCGATCGACCGCGATGCGTTCGATTCCGCGGTCATCGCCGCCAACCCCTTTCACTGCCCCGACGCCGCCGCGGCGCAGCGATGGGAGCGGAAGCTCGACGAGACTCGTAAGGCCGGGTCGTCGCTCGGCGCGGTCGTCGAATGTTTTGCGGAGGGCGTCCCGCCGGGCTGGGGCGCGCCCGTCTATGCCAAGCTCGACGCCGAGCTGGCCGCGGCGATGATGTCGATCAATGCGGCCAAGGGCGTCGAGATCGGCGACGGCTTCGCTGCAGCGCGTCTGCGCGGCGAGGAAAATGCAGACGCAATGCGCGCTGGACCGACCTTCCTCTCCAATCATGCCGGCGGAATTCTCGGCGGCATTTCGACCGGACAGCCCGTGATCGTACGCGTCGCCTTCAAGCCGACCTCATCGATCCTGAATCCGGTCGAGACGATCGACCGCGATGGCAATGAGACGGAGATCGTCACCAAGGGGCGGCACGATCCGTGCGTCGGAATTCGCGGCGCTCCGGTGGTCGAGGCGATGATGGCGCTCGTCCTGGCTGATCAGAAGCTGCTCCACCGGGCTCAGTGCGGCTGAGCAGATGGATCGGGTCACCGTCGCCCTTGGCGAGCGAAGCTACGATATTCTGATCGACGATGGCCTGCTCGACCGGGCCGCCGAGTTCCTCGCGCCACTTGCGCGCGATGGACGCCTGCTGGTCGTTAGCGACGAAACCGTGTGGGCGGCGTTAGGCAGCCGACTCAACGCCGGCCTCGGTGACATCGAGGCGGTTCCCATCCTCGTGCCGCCAGGGGAAGCGAGCAAGAGCTGGACCGGACTCCGGGCGGTGGTGGACTTGCTCCTCGATCGGGGCGTCGAGCGCAAGGATCATATCGTTGCCTTTGGCGGCGGGGTGATCGGCGACCTTGCCGGCTTCGCTGCAGCCGTCGTCAATCGCGGCTTCAATTTCATACAGGTGCCGACGAGCTTGCTCGCGCAAGTCGACAGTTCGGTCGGGGGCAAGACCGGGATCAATGTCACAGCGGGGAAGAATTTGGTGGGCGCCTTCCACCAGCCATCGCTCGTCCTGATAGACCCATCGTTGCTCGACACGCTTGATCCAAGGCAGGTCCGCGCCGGCTATGCCGAGATCGTCAAATATTCGCTGATCGAAGATGCCGAGCTGTTTGGCTGGCTGGAACGCGATGGACTCGAAGTGCTGAATGGCGATCCCGCATCCCGCATCCGTGCGATCGCCGCGGCGGTCACCGGCAAGGCCCGGATTGTCGAACAGGACGAACGCGAAACCACCGGCGGCCGCGCGCTGCTCAACCTCGGCCATACATTTGGCCACGCGCTCGAGGCGGAGACCGGATATTCCGATCGCCTCCTGCACGGAGAAGCCGTTGCGCTTGGCTGCGTGCTGGCGTTCGACTTCTCCGCTGCGAAGTCGCTCTGTCCGATCGAACAGGCTGACAGGGTTCGTGGCCACTTCGCCCGGGCAGGCCTGCCCACGAAACTTGCCGAGCTCGGTCTCGAACGGATCGGCGAGCGGCTTGTCGGCCACATGCAACGCGACAAGAAACGCGAGGGCGGACGGACCGCTTTCATTCTTGCGCGCGGCATCGGTCAAGCCTTCGTCGACCGGCAGGTTGAGCTCGCCGAAGTCGTCGATTTCCTCGACCGGGCCACGTGACGGGCGTGCGGTATGCGGAAGTCATCGGCGATCCAATCGCTCAGTCGAAGTCGCCGATCATTCATAAATACTGGCTCGAACGGCTGAAGCTTGCCGGCGATTACCGCCGGACATTCGTGCCTAAGGGCTCGCTCGCAGACCATTTGTCAGCGAGGCGCGACGACCCTGACTGGCTCGGATGCAACATCACCATCCCCCACAAGGAGAATGCCGTTACCCTGGTCGATCGGCTGGATCCCAAGGCTGCGGCTATCCGCGCGGTGAATTGCGTCGTGCGGGTCCGCGATGGGCTCGCTGGCGCGAACACCGACGTCAACGGCATTGCGGCGGCGCTCGATGGCACGGCGCTCGAAGGCGCGACGTCGGCGATCATCGGCGCTGGCGGTGGAGCGCGTGCCGCCGTTGCCTATCTCGCTGGCCGAAGCGTGGCGAAGATCGTCATCGTCGCTCGGGATCCCGTTAAAGCCGCGGCGCTACGCGAGATCGCGGCCGGAACCCCTCTCAAGGTTGGCCACTTCGGCGATGCGGAAGCGCTGCTCGATGGTGTTGAGGCCATAGTCAACGCTAGCCCGCTGGGCATGGCGAGTTGCCAGGCGATGCCCGATGATCTGCTCACCGCAGTCGCCCGCCATGCCGCCGGGACGACTCTGTTCGATATGGTTTATGATCCGATCGACACGCGGTTCCTGGCAACCGGCCGCGACGCCGGCGGGCGCGGCGTGGATGGCCTGACCATGCTCATCGGCCAGGCCGCAAAAGCCTTCGAACTGTTCTTCGGCGAGGCCCCTCCCCCGGGCGATGCGGAACTTCGTGGCCTTCTTGTCACATGCAGGCCCCATTCAGCGTGAATGGGATACAATTTGCGCGTCGAACATTGACAGAACCGACTCATTCAGGCCTTGGGACGACCTTATGACCGTGTACGGCCGCACCGACTGCACTCTTGGCGATGCTTCGCGCCGCTCGGACGGCCGCGCGCCCTTTGCCTATTACTACGGCTATATTTCCGTGAGGGCGGAGATGGTCTGACTCGCTAGCAAGATAGCTTGAACAGTCCGAACCCCGCCCGGTCCTCCTGGCGGGGTTTCTTTTTGTGAAAGGAAGCCGACGTTGAAAGAAGCCAACAAAGTGCAGGAGGCGGCCGAGCGTCACGGCGCCTGGGCCTCGCCGGTGCCGCCTCTTGGCGCGGCCACCGACTGGACAGTACCGCAACATTGGGACGAGATGACGGACGAGGACCACTGGGTCTGGGACACCTTGTTCGCTCGCCAGAGAACGCTGCTTCACGGCCGCGCCGTTCGCGAGTTCGAGGAAAGCCTCGAAGTCCTGCACCTCTCGCGGCCCGGCATCCCGAACTTCGACGAGCTCAATCGGAAACTCGGCGCCCGCACGGGCTGGAAAGTCGTCGCCGTGCCCGGCCTCGTCCCTGACGAGGTCTTCTTCGAGCACCTCGCCAACCGCCGCTTCCCCGCCGGCAATTTCATCCGCAGGGCGAACCAGCTCGACTATCTCGAAGAGCCCGACGTGTTCCATGACGTCTTTGGTCACGTGCCGCTTCTCGCCCACGCGGCGGTTGCCGACTTCATGCAGGAGCTCGGCTTCCTCGGTCGTCAGGCGTTCGGCCTTGGCCAGCTTCACCGCGTCGCGCGGCTCTACTGGTACACAGTCGAGTTCGGCCTCGCACTCGAGCGCGGCAAGCCCAGAATTTACGGGGCCGGCATCCTCTCGAGCTTCGGCGAATCCCATTATTCGCTCGAAAGCGCCAAGCCGCACCGGCTCGCATTCGATCTCAAGCGGGTGCTTCGTACGCGCTATCGAAGCGACGCCTTCCAGCAGAGCTATTTCGTGATCGACCACTTCGAGGACGTACTCAGTCTCGTGCGCGAAAATGATTTTGGCGCGCTCTGTGCCGAGCTGGACTCACTGCCCGACATCGACCCATGGGTTGCCGAGGAGAACGAGCTGCTCGCCGCGTGATGGACTGATCTTCCTGCTTGCGGCTATGACGCCGCGGGAGAGGAAGTGTGGCTCATGGATCGGACGAGGGGCGCCGCGTGGACAGCCGCGTAGCGCAGCGCATTCGAGAGCTGATCGTCGAAGGCGCTTTGCCACCTGGAAAGCGGGTCGCCGAAGCAGCGATCGCCGAGCGGCTCGGCGTGTCCCGAACGCCGGTGCGCAGCGCCCTGCCCGCGCTCGCCTCCGAGGGCCTGCTCGAACCCGTGGGGAAGCGCGGCTACGCGGTTCGCAACTTCACCATCGAGGACAGCTATCGCGCGACCGAAATTCGCTGCGTGCTGGAGGGCTATGCGGCGCGAGAGCTTGCCGCGCGCGAAGACCGGGGCGAGGTCGTCCGCAACCTTCGGGAAACGCTGCGCGATGGCGATGCGATCTTCACCAAGGGCTATGTCGTCAAGGAGGATGAGGAAGCCTACGCGAGTATGAACGGCCGCTTCCACGATCTGATCGTGAACGGCGCGCGCGACCCTTTGCTCAGCGACCTAATCCACCGCGTCTATTCCGTGCCATTCGTTGCGCCGAGCATCGTGGCGTTCAAACGAATCCCGCTCGCGGAAATCTACCCGGTCCTGATGTCGGGCAATCACCAGCACCACGCGATCGTCGACGCGATCGATGTCGGCCAGTCCGACCTCGCTGAGTCCCTGATGCGGGGACATTCGAGCCCTGCGCGCCGCAGCCTTGGCCTCGAAGGGGGCCGTGCTGTCGAGTTTCAGGAATAACTTGACGTTAAGCTGCACCGCAGCATATTTGGGATCCAACGCGCTTTCCTTTGGAGGCGCGGAAGCATCAAGAGTGGGCCGCCGGTTCCAATAGATCCGGTCGTTCCACGCCAACCTGCCCGCCCGGGCAAGGTGGCAGTCCCGAGGCGGGACGATGCGGCCTAGAGGGCAACGAAGCGGGCCATCCAGGCGGTATCGAACCGGCTCCAGAAGGAAGGCTATGGAGCTGTCTACCGTGCCGCGTCCGCAGCTGGAAAATGTGCCACCCGACGGGCGATGTCCCACGATGCCTCCGGCTGGCCTGAAGCTGTTCGAGGTCCCGGTGCCCGCGGAGCTTCGTCGGTTCGGCGAAACCGTTCGCGCCTCTGCGCTTGGAGATCCCAAGAATCCGACGGTCGTCGCCCTCGGCGGGATTTCGGCGAATTGTTTTCCGGCGGTGCAATGGGACGGCGCTCCCGGCTGGTGGTCCTCCCTCGTCGGCGACAGGCAAGCCATCGATCCCCAGCATTTCCACATAGTCGGCCTCGACTTCGCGGCGGACGATTCGGGCGTCAGCGCTCCGTCGACCGCTGATCAGGCCCGCGTCCTTGCCGCGGCGCTCGACGCAATCGGCGCCGACCGGCCGGTGACGATCGTCGGCGCATCCTACGGAGGAATGGTCGGCCTCGCCCTTGCCGCCGCCGAGCCCGCTCGAATCGAGCGACTGGTCGTAGTGTGCGCCGGCGCCGAACCGCATCCGGCGAGCACCGCGGCACGCGAGCTTCAGCGCCGTGTCGTGTCGCTCGGCCTCCTCGCCGGCCGAGGCGACGAGGCCCTGGAGATCGCGAGGGGCATGGCCATGCTCACTTATCGCACTCCGCAAGAGTTCCAGGTCCGGTTCGACGGCGGCATTGCCGACGATGCACCGCTGCGCTGCTCGGCGCCCGGCGCCTATCTCCGCGCCCGCGGTCAGGCCTTCTGCTCGGTGATGACGCCCGGCCGTTTTCTTAGCCTGTCCGCCTCGATCGATCGTCACGCCGTTCGACCGGAGGACGTATCCGCGCCGTGCCTGGTGATCGGCGCAAACAGCGACCAGCTGGTGTTCCCGGATCAACTTCAGCGTCTCGCCGAACGTCTGGCAGGACCTGCCGAGCTCCACTTGCTCGAATCGCTGTTCGGCCACGACATGTTCCTGAAGGAAGCGGAGCGCGTGGGCCGCATCGTCGAGCCGTTTCTGGCCGGCAACGGATGACCCGGCCGAAGAAGCCGTCGACGATCGTCGCGGCGGCGCATCCTGATTTCGATCCGGCCTACGGGAGCGTCGGGCCCGCGATCTGGACGAGCGACACCTTCCGTTGGGCCAGTCCCGACGACAAGCCGCAGTTCGATTATTCGCGCACGGTCAATCCCAACCGTACAATGCTGGCGCGGACGCTGGCGGAGCTCGAAGGCGCGGCGGGAGGCGTCGTGACGAACAGCGGCCAGTCGGCCGCGCTGCTCGCTCTCCTCAGGCTGCCGGCCGGTGCGCGCATCGTCGCGCCCCACGACTGCTACGGCGGAACCTACCGCCTGATCGAGGCGCTTGCGCGCCAGGGGAAGATACGCTGCACGTTCGTCGACCAGACCGATGACGCAGCCTTCGAAGCTTCGCTCGACGACGATGTCGCGCTGCTGTGGATCGAGACTCCAAGCAATCCGCTGCTGCGAATCACCGACATCCGGAAGCGCGCCGCGCAAGCAAAGGACCGCGGCGCCCTCACGCTCGCGGATAACACATTGCTATCGCCCTGCCGCCAGCGGCCGCTCGACCTCGGATGCGACCTCGTGCTCCACTCGACGACGAAGGTGCTCAATGGACATGCGGACCTTTTCGGCGGAGCACTTCTCGCTCGCGACCCCGCGCTGGTGGAGGATCTCGAATGGTGGTCGAACGCCGCCGGGCTCAACGGTTCGGCGTTTGACGCGTCGCAGATCGTCCGGGGACTCAGGACCCTTACGCTGCGCGTCGAGCGTCAAGAAGCCAATGCGATCGCCCTCGCCGGCTGGCTCTGCGCACGACCGGAAATAAGGGCGGTCCATTTTCCGGGGCTCAAATCGTCGAAAGGCTACGAGATTGCTGCGGTGCAGCAGTCGGGACCCGGCTTCATGCTCAGCTTTGAACTCCAAGGCGGCAAGGCGGTTGCCGACCAGTTCGTGGGAGCGCTGGAACTGATTACGCTGGCTTCGTCGCTCGGCGGTTTTTCGACCCTGATCTGCACGCCTTCGACCATGACCCATCGCGGAATGCCGCCCGAGGCGCAGAGGGAAGCGGGCATTGCGCCCGACCTGCTCCGTCTATCCGTCGGGCTCGAAGACCAGCGCGATCTGATCGCCGACCTGGAGCACGGGCTCTCAGCTTTGGGATCCTGATTTCCATCCTGATTCGCTGAAGTTCTGATCGCCAATCACGGCTCCGGAAGGGGGCTGTGAACATTTCGCATTGTGCACTGCAGCAAGAATGTGTCCATTTCGTTACGGCTTCTGGCCAGATCCATTCCTGGGCAGCTGAGGGGGAGAGCATGCCGCCCAATTTTACGGAGATTCCTCAATGACGTTATTGAAGAAGTTGGTGCTGTGTGGCGCCCCATTGCTGACCTGCGCAGTTGCCGCTCCGGCAGCAGCTGCCGACCTCGGCAACGGTTTCTCCGTCGCCGGCGGTGCGACGCTCGTTTCCGACTATCGCTTCCGCGGCATCTCGCAGACCGACTTACAGCCCGCCGTCCAGGGCACTTTCACCATCAATCACAAGTCGGGGTTCTACGCGACGTGGTGGGGCTCTTCGATTGACGATTATATCGCCAACGGTGCGCAGGCCGAGAACGACCTGATCGTCGGTTATCAAAAGAGCTATGGAAAGACGACGTTCAACGGCGGCGTGCTCTATTATTGGTACCCGGGCAATCACGGAGCGACGACGGACTTTTTCGAACCCTTCTTCTCCGTCGCCGAAGCATTCGGCCCGATCACGGCAAAAGCAACGGTGAATTATGCGCCAAAGCAAAAGGCGTTGAGCATCGGGAACGGCAGTGAGGACAACGTCTATCTCGCCGGCGATCTTTCCTATGCAATTCCCAAGTCGCCGCTCAGCCTGACGGCTCACCTCGGCCACACCTGGGGTCCAAGCTATCTCTCGATTGGCAAGGAATATACCGACTGGAACGTCGGCGCGACCTTTACGCACGGGCCGCTGAGTGTCGGCGTCCAATACGTCGATACGAGCAAGGCGTCCTACAGCCCGTTCGGGCACAACATCAGCGGATCGGGCGTGGTCGGCTCGGTCGGCGTGGCATTCTAGAGGAGGTGGCATGAAACTCGTGCTTGCAATCATCAAGCCGCACAAGCTCGACGAGGTGCGTGAGGCTCTCGGCGGAATAGACGTCCAGGGCCTCACCGTTACGGAGGCGCGTGGATACGGCCGTCAGAAAGGCCACACCGAAATCTATCGCGGCGCCGAATACGAGACAAACCTCGTCCCCAAGGTTCGGATCGAGGTGGTGGTTACGGCCGACTACGCAGACCGTGTCGTCGAAACGATCCAGCATGCTGCGCATACCGGGTCGATCGGTGACGGCAAGATCTTCGTTATCGACGTGGAACAGGCCGTGCGAATCCGCACCGGCGACCAGAACAATGACGCTCTTTGAGGGGTGGGACAGATGAAATTCGCAACTAACATTTGTCGCGGCGCGGGGGCGGTAGCGCTCACCGCATTTGCGGCCATGCCCGCCTGGGCACAGACTGCCGCGGCCGCCGCGCCGACCGTGGACAAGGGCGACACCGCGTGGATGTTGACCTCGACGGTCCTCGTTCTGATGATGATCCTGCCGGGGCTGGCGCTGTTTTACGGCGGCCTCACGCGGGCCAAGAACATGCTTTCGACCATGACTCAGATCGGTACCGTCACGGCGATCTGCATGATCATCTGGGTCTGCTGGGGTTACAGCATGGCCTTCGGCGATGGCGGCAATGGCTTCATCGCCAGCTTCAGCAAGGCCTTTCTGCACGGCGTCAACAGTACGACGACGACGGCCACCTTCACCAAGGGTGTCGCCATCCCCGAATATGTCTTCATCTGCTTCCAGATGACGTTCGCGGCGATCACCGTCGCGCTGGTCCTGGGAAGCGTGGTCGAGCGGATGAAGTTCTCCGCGACCGTGGTCTTTTCGATCATCTGGCTGACGATTGTCTATTTCCCAATCGCACACATGGTGTGGGGCGGTAACGGCATCTTCTTCAGCATGGGAGCTTTGGATTTCGCCGGCGGCACGGTCGTCCACGTTGACTCGGGCGTGTCGGCACTTGTCGCGTGCCTCATCCTCGGCAAGCGCATCGGCTATCCGCAAGAGCCAATGCCGCCGCATTCGCTCACGCTGACAACGGTCGGCACCGGACTGCTGTGGGTTGGTTGGTTTGGCTTCAACGCCGGCTCGGCGCTCGAGGCGAACGGATCGGCGGGGCTGGCGATGATCAATACCTTCGTCGCCACCGCGTCGGCCGGGCTCACCTGGATGCTTGTCGAGCGCATCGTCGGCCATAAGCCATCGGCCCTCGGCTTCGCGTCCGGTCTCGTTGTAGGCCTGGTTGCGGTCACTCCGGCGGCGGGGAACAGCGGTCCGTTCGGGGCGATCGTGCTCGGCGCCGTGGCTTCCACCGCCTGCTATTTCGCCGTGACCAAGCTCAAACCGGCTCTCGGCTACGACGACGCGCTCGATACCTTCGGGGTCCACGGCATCGGCGGGATGATCGGCGCGATGGGGACCGGCGTGGTTTACTCGGCCGCACTCGGTGGGCCGAGTGGCGACAGTTGGATGGGAATGGGCAAGCAGCTCGTCGTCCAGCTGGAGACCGTGGCTACCACGATCGTCTGGGCGGCCGTCGGCACGGCGATCGCCATCTACATCGCCAAGGCACTCACTGGTCTCAGGGTCAGCCGCGAAGTCGAAGTCGAAGGGCTCGACATCAACGAACATGGAGAACGCGCCTACAATATCTGATCTAATTTTGAGCGGGGCCAGGCGGGTCGGTGTGCAAACGCCGGCCCGCCTTTTCACCTGCAGCCAAAAGGAGCAGGTAGACGCCGTGACTCAGCCTTTAGCCGAACCTGAAGTGAGCCCTGCGCAGTCGCCGCGGCGTTCGCGCGCGGTCGAGCAGAATCCCGACATTCGTTTCCTGGGCCGGATCCTCGGTGATATTATCCGGCAATATGGCGGCGACAGGTTGTTCCGCCGGATCGAATACATTCGCTCGACGTCGGTCGACCGTTATCGTGGGCTCATCACCGACGATGCCGTCGATCCTGGACTCGGCGCGCTGAGCCAGGACGAGGCGCTGGATTTCGTCCGCGGCTTTATGCTCTTTTCGATGCTCGCCAACTTGGCGGAAGACCGGCAAGGCGGCGCAACCGAATTGGGCGACGATCTTGCAGAGGCGATCGAGCTCCTGGGGAGCCAGGGCATCGAGCCGGCGCAGGTCGCCGACCTGCTCGACCGCGCGCTGATCATGCCGGTGCTCACCGCCCACCCGACCGAGGTGCGGCGCAAGAGCCTTATCGACCACCGCAATCGGATCGCTGATCTCATGCGGATGCGCGATGCCGGCCTGACGCTGACGCCCGACGGAGAACCGGTCGAAGCGGCGATTGCCCGACAGGTGGCCCTGCTGTGGCTGACCCGGCCGCTTCGACGCGAGCGGCAGTTCGTCGCCGATGAGATCGAGATCGCCATTTCCTACCTGCGTGATGTCTTCCTCCCGGTGCTGCCGCGGCTTTATGCGGTGTGGGAGCGGCTGCTGGGCCGTCGGCCGCCGAGCTTCTTGCGCATCGGCAGCTGGATCGGCGGCGATCGCGACGGCAACCCAAACGTTACGGCCGACACGCTGCGCATCGCGCTCGGTCGCGCTTCCGAAACCGTTCTCCTGCACTACCTCGACGAGGTGCATGGCCTCGGGGCCGAACTATCGATCTCGTCGGAGCTGGCGGACGTGCCGCGCGAATTGGTCGAGTTGGCCGAGCGCGCGCACGACCCGTCGCCCGCGCGCGCCGACGAACCGTACCGGCGAGCTATCAGCGGCATCTACGCGCGGCTGGCGGCGACCTTCGAGGCAATAGCAGGGCGCGCTCCGCCGCGGCCGTCGCGGCTTCCCGCCGAAGCTTATCCGAACCCGGCTTCCTTTGCCGGCGAGCTCAATGTGCTTGTCGCTGCCTTGTCGAAAGACGGCAATGGGCTGTTGTCCGCGCACGCCTCGCTCAAGCGCCTGATCCGCGCCGTCGAGACATTCGGCTTTCATATGGCGACCCTCGATCTCAGGCAGAACGCCGAGGTCCATGACCGGGTCATCGCGGAACTGCTGTCCGCTGCGGGCGTGGAGGCCGACTATCGTGCGCTCGGCGAAAAGCAGCGGGTCGCTCTTCTGCGGCGCGAGCTCACGTCGCGGCGGCTGCTGTCGAGTCCCTATGTCAACTATTCCGATGAGACGAAATCGGAGCTCGCAATCGTTCGCGCGGCGGCTGAGGCGCATGCGCGCTATGGCCCCGATGCGATCCAATATTACATCATCTCGAAGACCGAGCAGGTTTCGGACCTGCTGGAGGTCTATGTCCTGCTCAAGGAGGCGGGGCTGTGGAGGAGCGGCGACCCGCCCGCGGCCGCAATCATGGCTGTTCCTCTGTTCGAGACCATCGCGGATCTCGAGCGCGCGCCAGACGTGATGAGGGAATGGCTGTCGCTGCCCGAGATTTCGGCGGCGCTCGGCTCGCGCGGGCACGCCGAGGTCATGATCGGCTATTCGGACTCAAACAAGGACGGCGGCTATCTCGCATCGGTCTGGAACCTGAACCGGGCAAGCGAAGCACTGGCCGACGTATTCGAGACGGCGGGAACTCCGATCCAGCTCTTTCACGGCCGCGGCGGCGCCGTCGGACGCGGCGGCGGATCCAGTTTCGCGGCAATTCGCGCCCAGCCGCAGCGGACGGTCCGGGGCCGCATCCGGATCACCGAGCAGGGGGAGGTGATCGCGGCGAAATTCTCGACTCCGGATGTCGCCGCCGCAAACCTGGAGGCCACGGCAGCCGCGACCGTCCTTGCATCGCTCGAACGAGAAGACCTGCTGGGGCCGCAGGCAGAGCGATTCGCCGCCGCCATGGATCAGCTTTCCGGGAGGGCATTCGCCGCCTACCGCGCACTGGTCTACGAATCGCCGGGGTTCGTCCCCTTCTTCCGCCAGATGACTCCTGTTTCGGAGATCGCGACGCTGAAGATCGGCTCGCGCCCCTCGAGCCGCAGCGCCTCCGAGCGCATCGAGGACCTACGCGCGATCCCGTGGGTGTTCAGCTGGTCGCAGGCGCGGGTGATGCTCCCCGGCTGGTATGGAGTGGGCACCGCATTCTCACGCCGCGATGATCTCCCGCTGCTTCGCGAGATGAGCGCCGCCTGGCCCTTCTTCCGGACGACGCTCGACAATATGGCGATGGTTCTCGCCAAATCCGACATGGCGATCGCTGCCCGCTACGCCGAGCTGGTCGAGGATCGGGCGACGGCGGGCGAGCTGTTCGGCCGGATTCGGGACGAATGGCATCGCACCCACGATCGCTTGCTGGAAATCACTGGCGAGAGCCGGCTGCTCGAGAACAATCACAAGCTGGAAAACTCCATTCGCCTACGGCTCCCGTACATCGAGCCACTCAACCACCTTCAGATCGAGCTGCTTCGGCGCTTCCGGGCGGGCGACACCAACCAGCGTGTGCGCGACGGCATTCACCTGACGATCAACGCCATCGCCACCGCACTGCGGAACTCGGGCTAAAGCTGGCTCTAGGCCAGGAACGCCCGAACGAAATCC
>WNFM01243420.1_pt1 | contig 40554 bp, 28 predicted proteins | sample 5400271 | NCBI WGS metagenome assembly WNFM01 (sample SAMN13153352, study PRJNA577476) | soil metagenome | isolation source: 60 cm saprolite on Douglas fir-dominated hillslope | place: USA:California | collected 2013-09-17
ACACATGGCCGAGCAAGAATTGGATCTGCTCTAGTTCACCACCTGACTCATGACAGAGCCTGGCACACGATCTTCTGAGGTCGTGTGGTGCGAGTTTAGACACGCCCAGCTGTTTTGCGTATTCCTTCACAACGTGCCAGACCACCTTCTCTGTAATCTCCGTTCCCCAAACAACACCTTTGCGGCAAACGCATCGGAAAATCTTACCGTGCACGACTTCCGCGACAGTCAACCAGTCGTCGATCGTTTGCTTCACCCAATTGGGCATGGGAACCGTGCGGATGTGCCCTCCTTTCCCAACGAGGTCAACTATCGCCCAATGGTCTTCGCGGCGCTGAATATGGTCGAGGGTCAGATCAATGAGTTCTCTTCGACGGAGCCCGCACCCTAGGAGAACCGCCAGGATGGCTCGATCTCTTTTACCCTTTACGCTGTGCATGTTCGGAAGCTGCCACAGGGAGCGAGCCTCATCTACGGTCAACCAATTCCCGAGCCGCATGCCCAGCTTTTTTGCTCCTTTCACGCGACGGATGCCGGCAGCGAGTTCCGGGCTCAAGAGCCCCGTATCCGCCGCCTCGTAGGCAAGTCGTCGGACGGCCGCCAGCCGTACGTTGATTGTGCCTGGTGCCAACAACTGATCCTCAAGATGTATTCGATACCGCGTGACGACCGTTTTACTGAAGGACAGGCGTGGCTCTGAGCAATACCAACAGACAAAATCCTCAATTGATCTGCGATAGCTTCGCTGCGATTCAGGGGACCGAAGACTGACGAGCACGGCCGATTTGACGTGCTCCAGATCCGGAAGACCGAGCTTGGTCCTTTGCCGATTCGATTTTCTTCTTCTTGTTTTTCTTCTCATGGACGCCACCTCCCGACGTGGAGAGTCGGGAGTCGCATGATTCGCCGTTACACGCAATCTCTGGACACGTTGGTCCTGAAGGAGTATGAGATTTTCAATGGATGAGCGGACGGGGAGGTGCCGTATGGATGTTGACGCGGAAAAGTTGGAACAAGCGGTTCTCGCGCTACTGTGCTTGAACACGTTTGAGCAGAAGTCAGGAAAACGGGCTTGGAAAGCGCTTCCCTGGAGCGTGATGGATCAACTCCACGACAAGGGCTACATTTCCGATCCGGCCACGAAAGCCAAGTCCGTGTGGTTATCAGACGAGGGGGCTAGGCTGTCCGAAGAATTGTTTGAAAAGCTTTTTGCCGTCAAGTAGCAGGTAGCGTTGCCGCGAGGGGAAAGACTGGTCGCCTTCGTAGCGGCCCAGTACCAACTTTACCGGTAAGGCGACTCGGGCACCACCCGGACGGACAACACTCCTTGACGACACTACCCACAGGCATTCCGCACCTTTCTGGCGGAGCGTTTGGATCCGGCTCCAATCGAATATCCAATTCTTTTTCTTCGCCCGGCTTCAGGTTCAGAGGTTGACTCTGAGTTTTGTCTATCGTTCCCGGGTAATACCAAGGTTGGTGTCCTTGGTACCAAACTTTGACCAAGACATCTGTGTTGGATGGGATTAACACACGATACTTGGCGTTAACAACGCGACCTTGAGCTCGCAGTAGGCCGATTCCAACCACGCGGTTGTTCGGTTCTTTTGCGCGTCGGAACTCTGCGCAGGGGTTGATAGGAGCGTTCGTAAGTGCATCTGCTACGGTGCCGACTAGAACTCCCGCTTTCGGTCCAAGCCGAACAGTGACGCTCGCCGTAAAATGCTGAGAAGTCAAGGTCACAGTTTCAAACTTATCAGAGTTGTAGAATCGGTCTACCATGCGGGGGTAGTCTTCATCCTGCTTCTCCCCGGTTACAGCGTATTTTCCCAGCAACAGATGAGCAATTACGAAGTGGCCCGTTTCGTCCGTTTTGGCGTTAGGTGTAATTCCGGCCCCTAGCCCGAACATCGCCGACGCGTAGACGGTTGCGCCATTGACCGGATTACCGTCTTCATAGATGACGGTACCTTGAATCACACCCTTATCTTCCTCCGCAGATGCGGGTGCCGGTTTACCCGCCTGCGGTGCGTGCAGCACAAGAACACCCGCTACTAGTAGCGGGGCCACCGCCCCGACTCGTTTCATTACTACATTCTTGCATAGATGCCTTATTGATTGAACCCAGATAGGTCCTGGTAAACGCGGTTCCCGGTAACTTGGTTCTGGGGACCCATTTGCCCCCGGTTGCGCCAAGCACCGTTCCGGCGTGAGAAGTTGGGGGAGTATGATAGTGCTGCAGTGACGTGGATCTTGCTCCCTTTTTTCAAGGAAGCGGCTCGACGGCTTGTCTCCGGTCCACCATCACGTTCAGCACCTTCTGCATCATGTTGCGCACCGGCATTGAACAATTCGTTGGTTTCTGGGTCTCTGAGTCAGGCTATCGCTTGCGCATCAGGAAAGTGCGCAAGGACCAGGCATTTGTGGACTTCCTTGATCCGCGAGGCGCTCCCATCGCGCGCCCCTATATGGGAGGAGCCCCTTCGATGAAGATGGTCGCGCACTACGACGACTACAACGAGGACTTCCGAGTGGATCTGTGGGAGGAGGGTAAGGGGTTGATGCTGCATTTGGATCACGAGTACGATTACGTTCTGGACTCCGAGCAGCGCGAAGCGCTTGAACCAGCCATCAGTCGATACGAGCGGGACCGTTTTCTGGATGCGTATTACTCATTGTTTGGCCCTCTGGATCACTTTGTTCGAACAACCGAACAACCGCGGCCGGGAACTTGACTAGAGCACCCTTCCCTCGTGAACTAATTCGTTCTGGAAATCTCGGCAGGAGGAGAAGTGCCTGGCAGTTGCAGGCTAAACGCAGGAACCGTAAGGGCGGCCAGCCTCCCAAGTTCAGCAAATCCTGCTAAAGAACTCATTCTATTGAGAATAGACAATTGAATGGCGAAAACTGCCGGATCGACAGCCGCGCCTTCTAAACATTTGCTTACATTTTCCTTTTTTAAGGCCTCTGAAGTATAGAGGGCATCGAAGGCTCCAAAAAAAAGGCCTTCCCGAGGAATTAGTCGCTGAGGTTTCTCCTAAAACTGGGCCTCTTAGATAGTAGGGGGCTACTCCGTTGCTTTCTTTGAACTGAGGGAAACCGCCCCTCAGTCTGGCGAGCCGCTTGCCCTTCGCTTTCTCTCTTATGGTTGCAGTCCAAGGAGCCATGCCATGTCTAGAGGTTTTGACGGACCTGAAATCGACGACTTCCACGGCCCAGAGCGCGACGTGAACCGTAGTCCCGAATCGAACAGTCGCGCCGGCTGGGACACCGTCAGGAGGCTGGAAAGGATTCACGGGGAGGAGGAACGGGCCGATCAGCGCGACCAGGAAGCCCGCGGAACCTCTGGCAGCAACCGCCCGCCTCTACCTCGTGAGGAGCGGGTCCAGCTGGTCCTCGCTCGAACCAGCCGCACGAACTATGTGCATCGCAACCGGACCTACCAACTGCGGGATTCCGAGCTGCACGCCTTGACCGCGGTCGGAATGTTTCGCGTCGTGGCCGTCCATGATCTCGCCCAATTCGCCTACAGCGACGATTCCTCTCGCATGCAAAACGACCTCGCAAACCTGAGCCGCCAGGGGCTTGTGAAACAGACTTCCATCATGGATTCCGACCTTTCCCCGGTTCGCGCCGTGACGCTCACCAAGGAAGGCCATCGGGCTCTCTCCTACAACAGATTCCTTCGCCCTGACCAGGTCACCTACCACGGTCTGAAGAAGCTCAAAGAAGCCTTTCACGATGCCGAACTCTACCGCCTTTATCACAAGGTCAGCGATGAAATCGAAGGCCGTGGCGGCAAAGTCGTCCGCGTCAAGCTGGACTACGAGATCAAACGCGACCTCTACGCCGATCTGGCCCGCACCTGGCAAGACAAGAGCAAATGCCCGGAAACGGTGAAAGAGGCAGTCGCCCGGCGGCATGGACTCAAAGTCGTCAACAAAGAAATCCAGATCCCCGACATGCGGCTCGAATACGCGAACGATCCAGACATGGAGATTCACACGAGGGACGTGGAACTCGCCACAGAGCATTACCGTCCCCGTGGACTCGCGGCCAAAGCTCGCGCCGGCTTCCAGATCTACGCCCGGCGTGGCGAGGCCGACCGCTTGCGGCGCATTCGGGATCAACGCGAATTGAACGCGGTCATCTTTAGCCTATGAACTTTCCTGAATCCAGCCTCGCCAACCTTAGCAGCCTCGGCTACACCGAAGACGAGGCACGCTTTCTCTACGTCGTGGCCACACATTCCGGGTACTTCTCCATGCGCCAGTTTCTTCAATTCACGGAAACCAAAAGCGGGGACAAGAGCATGACCTTCTCCCAAAAACTCCTTGCCAAGGGCCATGCCACAGCCCGCTCCTTTCTCCGCAATGGTCTCGTGTACCACCTATTCTCCCGCATCCTGTACCGGGCCATCGACCGGGAAAACCTTCGCAACCGCCGTGCTCATTCCCTCGAACACATTCGCACACGGCTCGTTGCCCTGGACTTCGTCCTGACGCATTTGCAGAACGAATACCTTGAAGCCGAGGACGACAAACTGAACTACTTCTGCCAACAACTGGACATCCCGAAAGAACTCTTGCCCAGGAAGCGGTATTCCGGAGCCGTTCACAACAGAACGACCGAGCGCTATTTTGTGGACAAGTTCCCCATGTTCCTCTGTTCCGGCTCCTTCTCTTCCCCTGTGGTTACCTTCACCTTCGTCGATCCCGGACTTGGCATCCTGGACAGTTTCAAGACCCATCTGCTGGCTTATGGAAGTTTGTTCGAAGCGCTTTCCGAGGTACGGCTCGTCTATGTTTCGCCTCGTCCGACGCAGTTCGAACCTGCGCGGAAAGCCTTTCTGGCCGCGGCAGGCCGCCCTCCAAAGAAAGACCCGGGCGACGAAATCCTCCGCTATTTCCGGCTCCAGAAGCTGTGGGACGAGCGGAAATACGGGAAGCTCACAACCGACGACATCGAGTTCCTCCATCTCTCGGACAAGCGCTACGCACGTCATCGGTGCCAGAGACTATATCCAAGTTGGCGAGACGGCATCGTATCGGACGACTACGTCCGCTCGGAGATTCAAGATCTGGCATCACCACGCAAAGTGATCTTCGAACCCGAGCTGGTGGACGGACAGATTGGCTTATTTGAAGCGACCCCAAAGCGGAAACCAACGCCAAGCACAGCAGGCGAAGTGAAGAACAGCCAGGAGGGAACGTTCGGGGGATCGTTCGGGTCAGTTTTCGCCGCAGGAGTGGGTAAACCTATGGAGAAATGAGCAGATGCGTGAGGCCAAGGCAAGAATGGGGACGCGGCCGAAACACTAGGATGGGCGGGAGCGACCCCACCGCGCCGCAAAATCGCGGCCCGGTCCCTGCGGGCTTCGGGGGTCACTCCCGCCTCTTGCTGCTGGAATTCGCAGCTCGTGTTTTGGCCGCGCAAGAGAAGGGAATCAGAAACTATGTAAGACAGAATGTAAGACAAAACCATAAAGGAGGAACAAAAGGAAAGCATGGCAATCATCAAGGCACCACCCAAACAACCAAAATCAGTGACGGTCCAGGCCCGAGTGGAGGAGTCGGTGAAGACCCAGCTTGATCAGTACGCAAAATTCATCGACTCCACCCCGTCCTACGTCATCACGGAGGCACTGAGAGTCTTGTTCAAACGCGATGACGAGTTCAAAGCCTGGCTAGGCCAACACGGCAACGACCAAAATCCAGAACAGAATCAGGGAGAGGTTCTCACGAAGACCGTGTAAAAAACATGAAGACCCGTCGGTCCCAATTCGGTGTGCGCGAGAATACAGCGTCATCACGACAGCATGCCCCGCGCCTTGCAGTAGAAGATTCGGTTCTGCAGCCCGACCTGTTGCTTGCAACTGAGCGACCCGATAAGAGCACGCGTGAACTGATGCCTCCAATCAATGAAGCATTCGAATTGTCACTCACAGAACCAAACAAAGGGGCCACAGGGGGAGAACCGAGCCGTGGGACGACGCTTGCAACCGAATCGACTGGGCAATCTGGCATTGAACGTCCGCTGACCTGTGACGAAGCGGCCGAGCTGGTGCGTGTTCATCCGAAGACAATCAAGCGTATGGCACGAGATCGTAGGCTTCCGGGGCATTTTCGGTTTGGTCGATGGTTCTTTTACGCATCGGAGCTGGACGGCTGGATGCGAACAGAGTTACATTCGTCACGTCACTCGTGCCGCTAGAACAGACTAAGGAGGAGTCATCATGTTCCAGCGAGCGCGATATCAGTTCGGCTATTTGCGTCGAAAACCCCGCAAGAGGAAGCCGGATGTCTGGGTTTGGGAACGAAACACGACCGGCCCCGATGGAAGGCGTAAGAGAGAAACAATGATTGTCGGAACCGTCGAACAATATCCCACAGAGGCGCAGGCATGGCGAGCGGTTGAGTCTTTACGCCTGGCGGTAAACTCTCAAGCGCCAAACGAGAATGTTTTGTTTGGGGCCCTAGTAGACCGTTACGTGCGCGAAAAGCTCCCGAAGCGTCATTTCACCGCGAGCAAGTATCGTTCGTGGATCACTCATCATGTGAAACCGAAGTGGGGAGGCATTCCAATAAGCAAAGTGAAACCCCTCCTTGTTGAGGAATGGCTCATGAGTCTCGATCTTGCACCAAAGAGCAAGGGGCACGTACGCAGCATCATGCACATTTTGTTCAACTGGGCGATGAAATGGGAATACATCGATATTGACCGGATGAATCCCATGAGTCTCGTCCGTGTGGAAGGTTCTTCGAAGCGTCTCAGACAACCCAGGATTCTGTCTGTCAAAGAATTCCGGGCGCTCCTTGACCAACTCCAAGAACCCATCCGAACGATGTGCATCGTCGCGGCGTGCCTCGGCTTGAGAGCAAGCGAAATCGTGGGCCTCCAGTGGGGCGACTTCGACTGGAAAACCTTTGAAGTCCATATCCAACGGGGAGTGGTCAGCGGGCGCGTAGATGAAGTGAAGACGACAAACTCAAGCAGGAGACTGCCAGTGCATCCGAACTTGGCGGACCTCCTGGTTGAGTACAAGGCCGAGACCGCTCCAGGAGCAGGGAACTGCGATTGGTTGTTCCCGAGTCCCTACGGAACCGGGCGTCCGCGATGGCCGTGGACGATTCAGCGCGATCACTTGCTTCCCGCCGGAATACGTACCGGACTAGGCCCTATTGGCTGGCACAGTTTTCGGCATTCGTATTCGACGTTGCTTCGATCGTTGCAAGTGGACTTGAAGGTTCAGCAGGAACTTCTGCGGCACTCGGACATTCGCACAACGATGAATATCTATACACAAGCAGTGCCCGATGCTATGCGGGAGGGTAACAGCAAAGTCGTTGAAATGGTTCTTCCGAAGAGAAAAGTGGGATGAGAAAACGAGGCGGCAAAAAGGCGGCAATAAGAGTTCCGAAGGATGCTAAGTCCTTCCAATTCCGTCCAAGGGCTTCCTCGGAAGTACTTGTAGAATCAGCTCCAAGTAATTTCGACTCCCACACGCTTCCGCCATATCATTTTTTTATTTCAAGGACTTGGCGGATTCGCAAGGCAGCAAAAGGCAGCAATAAGAGATTTTGGTCCCGGTTCTTGTGCTAATTCAGCCAGCGGCACGGACGGTAACCGGGTTTCTCAATCTCGACGTGCAAAGTCGGCAAGCGACACCAGAGGGGCAATTCTACTCGTGTGTTTGGTTTGTGCCTTCTTATCGTCTCCGTAGCCATCTTCATCTCACTTGGTACGTGGAAATGCAAGACTGCTCGGAACCGCTGTTGCGCTTGCGAACCGAAAATATCCTGAACGGTGAGGCTTCCATGGTGAAATCGATCACGTCACGAATGCCAGTGCTGTCAGAGAGTCCAAAGAGGCTAAACTAGGTCGATGAGCCAAGGGCATCAGCAAGTTCCATGCATTCGTCGACCTGGTACTCGAACTGCCGAAGGAGCAGAAAGCCCGGCCCGTGTGAGCAAACTACTGACTACGGATGAAGTGGCAGAAATTATCCGCCTTTCCCCAGAAACTCTTGCGCAATGGCGCTGGCTCAGGAAAGAGATTCCGTTCATACGTCTTGGTCCAAAGTGCGTCCGGTATAGACAGTGTGACCTCGATGCCTGGATAGAGAAGCGGCTGGTTTCTGTTAGCTGCAGATCAGTGTCCTCAACGAGATAAGGTGATTCCCGTTGCTTCGACAGCATTCGCGGAATTCCTCGACAAGTCCTCTCTGGCACGAGAAGCCTGTATACGGACTAGGACACTGAACCCCGCGTAAATTATTGACCTTTGCCGTCACAGTGCACGATCTATAGGTAACTGCTTGAAACTACGCGGCACGGATGGCTACCAAAACCGCGTTTGGACATCCTAAGGAACAGTTATTGGACCATGAAAGGACCATGAAATGGACTCTGCCAACAAGCGGCAGAGGTCTGGCATCATATCCGGACCTGCGACTGCGTTGCGCCGCAACAGCGGAGCTCGGAGACAACCCGGAAATTGTAAATGATCACGGTTTCTGTGGTACTGGTTTCGATATCGAAAAGAGTAGAGCATTTGGCTCGCAACCGAATGCTTGAGCGTGTGAAGGGATAATCGGTGGTGCGGAAGCTGCTGAGAGGAAAGCCCTGCTCGCTGACATGTGCAAAGCCACCACGCGCTGTCATAAAAATGTAGTAGTATTTTCGGATTCCGGCTTCCGAGTTGCAGACAATACGTTCAGAATCTCGTCTTTTTTGAGTTCCACAATCCTGTTTGAACAAAGCCGGCCGGCGGCGGATATTGACTCAATCATGGTTGGATAACTTATTCGTTCAGTTTGAGTGATACGAAGGAAGGCCTGCTTTCACTACTCCTGAGATCAGAACAAATGCTTGAAGGTGATGCGGCTGAGGTATAGACTCCCGCTACTCTCTTAGTATTCGATCGCGCTCTTCATTTTGTAGGTTTGGCAATGGCAGGCAACAGCCCCAGTGAGATCATCACTTCTCCAAAGGGCGGGGGTGCGCTCCAGGGAATCGCAGAAAAGTTTTCTCCGGATCTGTTTACTGGCACTGGAAACTTCACTGTCCCACTCGCCCTCCCCCCGGGTCGCAATGGCTTCAAGCCCGAGCTCAATCTCGTTTACAGCACCGGAAATGGCAATGGACCCTTTGGATTAGGTTGGAGCCTGAGCATCCCTGGTGTGAATCGAAAGACCTCAAAGGGGATTCCTCGTTATCCTCGTTACGATGATTCACGGAATACGCAGGACACGTTTATTCTCTCGGGCGCGGAAGACCTTGTTCCGGTTGGCAACCCTATCCAAGGAGTCAGTCAGTACCGGCCACGAACTGAAGGCCTGTTTGCACGCATTCTTCATCATCGTACGGACGCGGCAGACGACTTTTGGGAAGTGAAGAGCAAAGATGGACTGACGAGCTTTTATGGCACGCCTGGTGCAGCAGGAACGGACCCCGCCGTTATCGCAGACCCTGCAGTTCAGAGTCAATCCAGAGTGTTTGCCTGGAAGCTGACACTGACGACCGATCCTTTCGGCAACAGAATCGAGTACAGCTACGCAAGAGACGCCATACAGATCGACGGTCCTCATCATTGGGACCAACTCTATCTTAAGGAAATCCGCTATGCGGATTATGACAGCGCTGGAAGCCGTCAGTTCTTAGTGAAGATAAAACTCACGTATGATCCTAGACCAGATCTTTTTTCAGATTACCGAGCTGGGTTCGAGATTCGCACTATCCTACGTTGCAAGCAGATCGATGTATTCACCTACGCTGGGGCCGAAATCCCAGTGCGAACTTACCATCTTATTTACCAGGATGGAGAACTGCCCCTAAACCGCGCCTCGCTGCTTAGCCAGATCGTAGTGGAAGGACACGACGGGAATAACTCAGAGTCACTGCCACCGTTAGAATTCGGCTACACACAGTTCCAACCGGAAGCCCGGAAGTTCATGGCGCTGGCAGGAAGTTTGCCCGCCAACTCCCTTGCGGACAAGAACCTGGAGCTCGTCGACCTGTTTGGTAGGGGACTGCCCGACATTCTTGAAATGAACGGGACAGTCCGCTATTGGCGCAACACCGGACAAGGTCAGTTCGCACTGCCACATCAGATGGATGAAGCTCCAGCAGGCGTTGGCTTGGCCGATGTGGGCGTTCAGATTCTTGATGCCAATGGAGACGGGAGAGCCGACCTCCTTGTAACAACCCAGGCCATTTCCGGATATTACCCTCTCAAGTTTGGTGGTTTGTGGGACGAACATTCCTTTCAACGATATCGTGTTGCGCCTTCCTTCGACCTCAAAGATCCTGAAGTTCGTTTGGTGGACCTCGACGGAGACGGAGTCACCGATGCCATCCGTTCGTCAACGCGCCTGGAATGTTACTTCAACGACCCGGAGCAAGGCTGGATAAGCAACAGCAGGTTCGAACGCAAGACTCTCGACGTGTTTCCGGACGTTGACTTTGCTGACCCACGCGTAAAGTGGGCGGACATGACGGGCGATGGGTTGCAAGACATCGTGCTTGTACATGACGGTCTTGTAGAGTACTGGCCTTCATTCGGACGCGGAAACTGGGGTAAGCCCATCGAGATGCCTGGTCCGCGTTTTCCGTGGGGATACGATCCCAAGCGCATACTTTTGGGCGACGTGGACGGCGACGGCGCGGCGGACCTGGTCTACGTCGACGACATGAAGGTTACACTCTGGATTAATCAAAACGGTAACGGCTGGAGCGCGCCGATTAGTATCCAAGGCACGCCACCTGTTTCTGATATGGATTCGGTTCGCTTAGCGGATCTTCTAGGAAATGGCATTAGCGGCATTCTTTGGAGCAAAGCTTCGAACGGTTTGTCGCGCTCTAACTTTTTCTTCTTGGATTTTACCGGTGGCGTAAAGCCGTACCTCATGAATGAAATGAACAATCACATGGGCTCACAGACCCGTGTCGATTACAAACCGTCGACTTGGTACTACCTGCAGGATGAGCAGTACCCCTCGACTAGGTGGGTGACGCCTCTACCGTTTCCCGTCCAAGTCGTAGCTCGAGCAGAGACAATGGATCAGTTTTCGGGCGGCAAGCTAACCACCGAATATAGCTACCATCATGGCTACTGGGACGGAACAGAACGTGAATTCCGTGGCTTTGGACGCGTCGACCGCCGCGATACGCAGGTTTTCAGCGACTCAAACGGTGTTCCGTCTCAATATTTCACACCGCAAACGGAGACTCGCACTTGGTTTCATCAAGGCGCTATTGGTGACAGATTCGATGGTTGGACAGAAAGTGATTCGTTGTCTTCCGGTCCAGAGCAGAAACGCTTCACGGATGAGTATTACCTCGAGCCTTGGCCTGGGGATGTGCCAACTGCGCAGGTACTCTCTCGTCCTCTAAGCTTGATCAGCCTCCTCAATGGGTTGCCAGTAAGCGTAAGACGCGATGCGTTTCGCAGCCTCCGCGGAAACGTCCTGCGAACAGAACTCTACGCTCTAGATGGGTCTGTACGACAGAATCTGCCTTATACCGTAACCGAACATGTCTATGGAGTTCGGGAAGAATCTCCCCCCGATTCAAGTAATCTCCAACGGCTTCGCGTCTTCTTCCCGCTTTCTTTGTCGGAACGCACAACTCAATGGGAACGAGGCAACGACCCGCTAACCGTTTTCACGTTCACTGATAATTGCGACGCCCATGGTTCGCTGCTTGATTACGACACCTACGGCCAACTGCTTTCAGAGATCAAAATCGCCGTTCCGCGGGGGCGCTCCTTTCTACTACCCACCACCGCTGATCAACCTTATCTAGCCACACACAATATTTCGAGCTATGCGCAGAGGGACGACGCTCAGGTCTACATTGTAGATCGCCCCAGCGGGACGACCACGTTCGAAGTCGTGAATAGCGGCAGCGCGTCGATATTCGATCTGGTGAAATCGATACAGTCAAATTCCGCCACGCAAGAGATTGCCAGCCGGACAGTTAGCTTTTATGACGGAGGTGCTTTTCAGCCTCTATCTTTCGGTCAAATTGGAAACTACGGGGCACTTGTCAGGACGGATACCCTGGTGCTCACCGCTGGGATTCTGCAAGCCGTTTATGGAGCGAATGTGCCTCCTTATTTCGCAACGAGTGGCGCTCCCATTTGGACGACTGACTACCCGCAGGAATTTCGTGACCTGCTCCCGACATTGGCCGGGTACACGTATCACGTAGGTGGGAGTGGGTCTCCGTACGAAACGGGCTATTATCGCTCGACGGATCAGCGAAAGTATGATTTCCAAGACGACCCGCAAGGCAAAGGGCGCGGCCTACTAACCGGAAGACGGGACCCGCTGGGACACGATACCACGATCAGCCTTGATTCCTTCGCACTGCTGCCTGTAACGGTCACAAATTCCGTCAGCCTCACAACTCAGGCCCGATATGATTATCGAGTTTTTCAACCTAGTGTCCTTACAGATCCAAATGGGAATCAAACCAGTTATACATTTACGCCGCTCGGCCTTCTTGAGAAGATTTTCGTGGCAGGCAAATTAGGTGAAAACGTTGGCGACCCCACGACAGCGCCAAGCACGCAGTTCACGTACACGTTCATCGGTACAGATTCGTCTGGACAACCAGTTCCGATCGCGGACTTGGGACAACCCGTTTCTGTCCTCACGGTTCGGCGAGCCCATCATGCCACCGAGACCGACGTCCCTCAACCAACTCGCGACCAAACCATCGAGACAGTAAAATTTTCCGATGGCTTTGGCCGGGTCCTCCAAACGCGAGCGCAGGCCGAAGATGTCATTTTCGATAGCGTGTTTCCGACGAGTCCGGTTTTTGGTGATGCGGGCCTGCCGACGGATCAAGCGCAACCAGCAGGAGATGCGGTGGGGCAACAGGCGCTAGGGGGCAATTCGTTTGTGGTAGTGAGTGGTTGGCAAATTTACGATAACAAAGGGCAGGTCGTCGAAAAATACGAGCCGTTTTTCTCTGTAGGGTGGGCGTACGCCCAACCTTCAGATTCGCAGCAGGGGCAAAAGGCAATTCTATATTACGATCCCCGCGGGCATGTCATTCGCACCGTGAATCCAGACGGCTCCGAGCAACGAGTTGTCTATGGAGTGCCGGGAACCATAGCAAGCCCAGATTTGACGAATCCTGACATTTTCGAGCCCACACCTTGGGAAGCCTACACGTACGATGCAAACGACAACGCGGGACGGACGCATCCCTCCTCTTCTACAGCCTATCAGCAAGACTGGAACACGCCGTCAAACATAGTAATCGACGCGCTGGGTAGAACGGTTCTAACAACGGAGCGAAACAAAAACAAACAGGCGGATGGTTCGTGGTCTCCCATCGTTCAGATTCGTAGTACTTCCTCCTTCGACATTCGCGGAAATGTATTAGACGTGACCGATGCAATGGGCAGAACCGCCTTTACCCACGCGTACGATCTTGCTAATCGTCCTCTCGCTGCACAGAGTATTGACGCTGGTGTTCATCTTACCGTGCGCGATGCGGCAAACAACATTATTGAGCAGAGGGATTCGAAAGAGGCGCTGATTTTGCACGGTTATGACCCCCAGAATCGTGCCATTCGAGTTTGGGCGCGGGCCGCAAGCGGCCAGCCGGTTACGCTGCGAGAGAAGACTGTCTACGGCGACGATACTGTAAATTCTGGACTCACTCCCGCCCAAGCCGTGGCGGCAAACCTCCTGGGCCAGCCTTACAAGCACTTTGACGAAGCGGGGCTGCTCACATTCGCCATTTACGACTTCAAGGGGAACGTGCTGGACAAAACGCGCAACGTGATCACCGAATCGGCTCTTCTAGCACCTTTCACAGCCCCGCGCCCAAACTGGATTGTCACGCCTTTCCGAGTGGACTGGAGCTCTCCAAACCTCTCGTTTCTAGACACCGCCACAAGTTACGAGACCACATTGAGCTACGACGCGCTGAATCGCGTCAAGAGCCTGCGGTATCCGCAAGACCTCGATGGGGCACGAAAGCTGTTTGTTCCGCAATACAACCGTGCCGGCGCACTTGAAAACGTGCAACTGAATGCCACTACGTATATAGACAGGATAGCGTACAACGCCAAGGGCCAGCGGATCTTGATTTCTTACGGCAACGGACTCATGACGCGGTACGCGTATGATCCACATACATTCCGAATGCTTCGTATGCGAACCGAGCGCTACTCAACCCCCCTGTCCGCCCCATTCACGTATCATCCCTCGGTGCCGGCCACTCCTTTTCAAGAATTGGGGTACGAATACGACCTCGCCGGAAACATTCTCGCAATCCACGACAGGACGCCAGGAAGCGGAATCCAGAACACACCACTAGGTGCGGATGCACTGGATCGGAGCTTCGTCTACGATCCGATCTATCGTTTGATCTCCGCGACAGGGCGAGAATGTGACGTCCCTCCATCCCCGCCCCCCTGGATCGACAGCCCCCGCTGTATGGACTCCACAAAAGTATGTCCCTATTCCGAGACCTACCAACACGATGATGCGGGCAACATTTCACTCTGGAAGCATACGCACGTCGATGCCAGTGGCAATGCATCAACTACCATTCGCCAGTTCGCCATGATGCCTGGAAATATATCTAACCAACTGAGTAGTCTCACCATTGGCTCGACGACTTATCCCTATAAGTACGACCCCAGCGGCAATTTGATTATCGAGAACACGGAACGCCACTTTGAATGGGATCAAAGCGACCGCCTGCGAGTTTTCCGCGTGCAGCCAGATGGCGCTGTCCCGTCGATCTATGGGCAATATCTGTATGACTCCGGCGGCCAGCGAGTCATGAAGCTAGTGCGCGATCAAAGCGGCGGCTACGAGACTACGATTTATGTTGATGGTGTTTTCGAGCATCAGCGAAACGTTAGTGGCGGTATGACTGTAGAAAACAATTCACTCCATGTCATGGACAATCGCTCCCGAATTGCAGTTGTTCGCGTGGGCAACGCACTACCCGGAGATGGTGCTCCCGACAAGAAAGTCAAATACCACCTCGGCGATCACCTGGGCAGCAGCAACGTCTTAGTCGACGAGACAGGTTCCTGGATCAACCGCGAAGAGTATTTGCCTTACGGCGAGACCAGTTTCGGCACGTTTGCGCGGAAGCGTTACCGCTTCACGGGCAAGGAGCGCGATGCCGAAAGCGGCCTGTACTATCACGGAGCCAGGTATTACGCGCCATGGCTCGGGAAATGGACTAGTGCCGACCCCGCAGGGGCTGCCGACGGGATTAACGTGTTCTGGTATACGAGGGACAATCCACTACGATTCAGCGATCCAGCAGGTCAAATGAGCAAGGAGGAAGCCAACCGTTACGTTGCCCAAATGAAGGCGCGCGGTTTTCGCCTTCCTAGCGAGCAGCCCGGCTCGTGGGCTGGAGTATTGACGAGCACGCCGTCCAGCCTTGCTATAGATTGTACCAAGGGCGAGCCCTTTGAAAAAATCATGACGGCAAAAGGTACGATTCGTGACGCTCAATTCGTTTCGACATTAGCTTTGACGATGTTCGGCGGCTTCGTCGCCGTAGAGATGGTTCCGTTGTTGGCATGGCCCCTTGGAACATGGGGATCTTTTCAATCTGGGACTTCAGTAACACAGGCGGCCACCGGCAAGCACTGGCTCACTGGTCAGCAGCTGGATACCCGCGAACGAGCGGAGAGTGGCATTTCTGGCGGAATCGGATTTCTGATGCTTGGAGCCGGCGTAGCCGGTCGCGGGGGCGCTAAGAACGTCGAAGTGTTTGGAAGGGGCTCTGCAACGCAAGCGAAGATAGGAGGAAATCTTCGCGAGTTTCCATTGCGTGCGGAACTCGCGGAGACCGCACGATGGGTGGGGAAGGGGGCAACCGGCAAGCCAGCAAGTTCGAATACTCTCGGATTCGAGCGAGGTTCCCTGTTTTCTGCCTTGCACGAACGATTCCCGAACTTGTTTCCGGCCAAAGGAAATCCTGTGGTCACTCCGGAGATCGCCGAGAAGTTCCCTGAATTCGAACCGTATATGGGTGAAAAGCTTATTGAACATCACATTGCGCATAGTGATTTAACCTATCCGGTCCCCGAGTCGATTCATAAGGGCAGCAGCACCTTCTTACACGGTACAGCTAGAAATGTCGGACCTGCCGCCGATCAGGCAATGGGTAACGTCCCGTCGCGGCCAGGAGACCGACTTTGAACAGTTCGCATTTTCTGGGTCAAGAGGTTCAATCGTCGAAAAGGAAACTTTAAAGGCGAGCGCTGATGGAGCAAGTTGATACACCAGCTTTGCGATCGAGAACCAAGGCAATCAGATTGACCTAAAGCTATTGAGTTCACGCCAACAAAAGGAGAAACCAAAAATGCCAAACAACTTAGGTCGAGATCAACTCTGGATGCCTCAAGTCTGGGCCGACATCGATAAAGCAGTACTCGACGAAGTCGGTTCAATACGAGTCGTTCAGAAAGTCTTTAGCAGTACAAGCATGCCGAATGCCGCCAACGTGCCCGCGGATCACTTTGACCCGGACGCGATGAAAATAGACGAGGGCGGAACAAAGCCCCTCATCGAAATCTCGGTCGAATTCTCGCTGACACAGAGCCAGGTAGACAACGAAGCCACTCTGCATACTGGGAGGACCTTGGCGAAACTGGCAGCCAAGTCACTAGCGTTGGCCGAAGACACTCTGCTTCTGCAAGGCCATGAAGCTAAATTGCCGAATAATGTGAAGGTCATCAATCGGCAGTCAGCCGAGCAAGGCCTGATCGGAGCAGGTGACGGTCGCGACATTTCCGTGAAACCTTTGGATTCCGGCAGTGGTAGTGCGGCTGTTTATGGCGCAGGTCTATTCACAGCCGTCACTCAAGGAATTGCGGAACTGAACAAGAAGGGTCAGCCGGGGCCTTACGCCCTGCTCCTGGAATCGAGCGTTTACGCGGACGCCTTTTCACCGGTAGCGAACACGCTTGTCACGACGGCGGATCGGCTGACTCCGCTGCTGACCGGCGGTTTTTATGGCACAGGCGCTTTGCCCAAGGACACCGGCTTGCTGGCGTCGCTGGGTGGCGAACCAACAACGATCTACATCGGGCAGGACGCGGTCACCGCGTATACCCAGGAGGATGGAGAAGGGAACTATCGGTTCCGAGTCTTCGAACGCGTACAGTTCGTCGCGCGCGATAAAGCAGCGTTTGTCAACATGAAGTTCCAAGCAGCTGCGCGCGCGGCTAAAGCGTAGTTCGTCGAAGCATTCCATGGCCAGGCTCGCGCAGCAGGAGCAGCCGCGCGGGCATATGTGTGAGCATTAGAGGTGGCATCATGAAAGTATTCGACTTGTCGATAGGCACGTACGGTCCCGAAGTAAACCAACTTCAACAACAACTACAGCAACGGGGCTACGACGTTTCCTCCAGTGAAGTTGCCCGTTCATTTTTTGGGCCAAGTACGCGCGTAGCGCTGCTGCGTTGGCAGCGCGACCGCGGGTTAAAACCCAGTGGTGCCCTCGACGACGGGACTTCCGCAGCGCTTACTGCGCCCACGCCTCTGAGCAGTCCAAGTTCGCCATCTACAACAGCAGCACCGCCGGCTGCGGGCCCAACCCCCAACGCGGATAACGGAAGTCCGGTGGAAGCAGCGCCACGAGCGCTTGCTGCAGCGATGGGTTCAACTTCGAGTGTCATTTCGTCCCCGGGCCTTCCCTCCGTACCGGGGGCACCGCCATTGCAACCAGTTCGAGTTCCGCCGGTGAACCGAACTGTCAGCGTTCATGGCCAACCTTCCGCTGGAGCACTAAGTATTCCCGTCCCGCCCGTCCCGCCAATCACGATGCGTCCCGCACCGGCACCCACGGCGCGGAAAGATGCACCAACAGCGAGTGACAGCACACAAGCCCCGCAATTGACGCTAAAGGTAGACCCAAATGTTGCAAACCAGTCTGTCGGCCCGGCGGCAGGAATAAGTGTCACCGTAAGCGGGTATGTTGAAATAACTGGCTTGCCTGCCTGGGATACCAACCATCCGTACACCATGTCGACACCGTCGGTTACAGTCCAGTTCAGCCAAAAAGATGGTACTCTCCTGGGAACTCCCTTCCAATTCCCTGTAAATCAGTGGTACTACCCGGTTGTAAACACGAATTCCTCGCGGTGGCAGTGGATACTCGTAACTCCCGTTGGTGGCGATATCGACGTTCTTGTGAAGGCGAGTATCGGCTATATCGGTCCGGACGGGTCACCGAACACTACTGTGTGGTCGAACCAACAGACTGTTTCGCTCACGGCCGTAGACGTCACCTTCGAAGTCGACCAGCCTCAAGACGGCCAAGTGTTCGACGGTTCGTCCGGCGGTTCATCCGGCTTCTACGTCCTTTCAGCATCTGGGATGACATCTGAATCCGGTACATCGTCTTCCTCGCCCCCGCTACAAATTACCAGTGTCACTTGGCAAGGGGATTGGACCACGGGTCCGCCTGCATCGGGCACAGCGTCCACCTCAGACGGATTCGCACATTGGAGTGCGTACATTCAGCTCCCACTAGGAACGAGTATATTGACATTCGCCGTGGCTGTTGCTGGCGGACAGACTGCTCGAATAGTACAGCGAACGGTACAAGTAGCGTTACGCGCCGACATCTTCGATCTCGAGCCGCTGTCATATCTTCGAGCATTAATCGAGTTTGGGACCCAACGATTCAATTCGGATGGCTCAGCCCGGGTTATAACCAGCCCAGGATCGCCGGCCCAGAGCCTCACAACCGATTTGATCGACCAGGAGTTTTATCAAGGTCTCGGTGAGATTTTGGATGGCCAGAACCAAGTTTCGGTCAGCAAAACAGTCTATCAAACGCGCATTTGCATTGAAGTGCTAAGGAGATACCTCCTGGATAAGGCTGTGCTCACGTTTCAGCTGACAGTTACCGACAGTTCCAACGCGACTGCCAATGCCGCCGTGGATGTCACGGTGTATGGCAGGCCCCGCAACCTTCTCGTGGATGCGGGTCCGAATCAGACCGTCAACCAGGGTACATTGGTTACGCTTGAGGCTGGGTCACTAGACTCTATCGTCGGCACAACCGTAAGGTTCCAATGGACTCAGATTGGAGGACCACCGGTCACGCTGAATAATCCCACTAGCTCGGTGCCGAGCTTCACCGCTCCAGCGCTTACCCTGGATACTGTGCTCACCTTCGAGCTCGTCGCGACCGATTCTGCGAACAATACCTCGACTGCTCGTGTGAACGTAACTGTATACGGAACAACTCATCTGCTCATCGCCAACGGGGGTGCGAGTCATACAGTTAACCAGGGTTCGACCATAGTCCTTGGTGTAAGCCCCAAGCCGGGCGCGGCGGCCCTCACCTATCAATGGACACAGATCGGAGGCCCGCCGGTAACGCTAAACAATGCTAATACCGCTACTCCCTACTTTGTGACTACACTAGCGGCACAGCTCCAAGCTCTGCAGGCCGCAGAGTCCGCGTATCGGCAGGCCGCCTATTTTTCTCTCCTGAACCAAATCGGCAGTTCCTACGATGAGATTCGCATGGCACGCACGTATGACCGAAACGACGCGAAGGATCGCAAGAAGCTTCAGGCCATTTGCGATTTGCTCGGCATTGAACTTGGAAGCCGACTACGATTCGGTCTAGCGGTTGCTCCAACGCCATTGCATCCAGGGCCGCCCATCCCGATTGTCTTGAAAGATGATCATCTGGACCAGCTGTTTGTTGACCCAGGACCTACCGGATCGCTGACGGAGCGATACCTGGAGGAGATGTTTGGGCTTGTGGACACAACTAGAGATTCTTTCTCTCAAGGGGCCACAATTGGAGACACTCAAAACCTGATCACACGGTGGAACCTCGAGGGAGCGGAATGGAATCGCGCTACAGATCCTGACGGAATCGTTTACGTCACGATCGACAAAATAACGATCCCGCCGCTGCCTCGCATGCCTCCGCGGATTATCTATCAAGTGACGCTGTTCAGCGATTCTGGCCGCACCAAATCGTTAGCTACCGGGCAAATTGACGTCAATGGCCATGCTCTCTTAAAGGCAGTCGGCAGTTCTGGAGTGTCCGGTCGTTTGATGTTGGCGTATCCGATTTCGGCCATACCAAGCAGTACGGTCTTTCCGTATCGAGCAGCATTTTCCGTGTTCCCGCGGTTCCTGAGCTGGCAATTCCAACGACTGCGGAGCGCATGGGTTAAAGAAGATTTCCCTGACGATACGGTTCTCAGTTTTCAGCTTACGGCAACAGATAACACGGGCGCAACTGCCACTGCCGCAGTTGACGTCAATGTATCGCACATTAATCGGCCATTGGTAGCCGCCAGCACGAGCTCAAATCAGCAGCCGATAAGTCCGGGAGCGAACGTTACGCTCAGCGTAATCACTGCTACTCCGTCAATTTCAAATGGCACGATCTCTTCGTATCAATGGTCTCAGCAGGGAGGAGGCCCCACTGTAACCTTGAACGGAGCCCAAACTGCCTCTGCTAGCTTCGTCGCACCTTCTGTTACGGCGGATACGGTGCTCACATTCCAGCTCACCGTGACTGATAGCAACAGCGCTACCGCAACGGTTACTGTGAATGTGACGGTCAGTTCTAGAAATGCTGCGCTGACTGTTGACACTGGACCAAGTCAGTGCGTGATCGAGGGCACGGCCGTGACGCTCGCGGGCAAGGCTGCAGATTCGAATACGGCCGCCACAATCACGTATCAATGGACACAGACTGCAGGGCCGCCGGTGACATTGGTCAATGCCAACAGCGCCTCAGTTTCGTTCACAGCGCCTACCAACGCACCTTGGCCCATCATTGACCCAGACCTTCTAATCAACGGTGATTTCAAACATCTCCAGGAACCCCCGTATTCCTCATTGTATGTAAACCGCCAGAAGCAAGTGCAGTCCTGGTCGCTGAAGTCGTGGGGTCCACCGCTCGCCGGATTCAACGGAATGCTGCGCGCAGCATTAGGCGGAAATCAATTAGGTGACCTTGAGGCGCTCGACCAGCAGTCGCAGAACGGGACCAACATTGCACCGCAGTTAGAGGCGATGGGGCTTTCTCGTGCTGCCTTCTATTACATTCTTCGATTAGGTGCGCTAGTGAAAGGTGGTCAGCCCCTCCTGGATTCGGAGCTCGGCGACCTTGTTTCTATTCTCATTCAAGTACAGAAAATCAAACAGGGCGTCCCGACGTGGCGGTCTGAAGAGAGCATCGTAAAGCTTAGTCTCAGCCCGGATTTCTTCAATTATCCACCTGCGCTTCCCACGCTCTTTGCCACTGGCGTAGATGAGAACGGTATCACCCTCCCAGACGGGGCGCAGGACAATCATTGGTCAATCATAAGGACTCCTTCGGGGCAAATTGCGCCTGCAGTGGCTACAAACGCAGCCAACAATGCACCGCCTATCGGTATTGACTGGATGCGGAATACTCCGACCAGCCGCTGGATAAGTCCGCAGGCCGACGAGAGTCAAGGCAGTCTCCCGGGCTCTTACACATATCGGACAAATATCGACCTAAGGGGATACGACCCAGATTCGGTGCGACTCACTCTCAGAGTCGCAGTCGATCATGACCTTACGTCTGTACTCTTAAACGGGAAGGACTTGGGAGTAAAAGCAACAGGATCTGCCGGCTTCACGACTTTGGAGATCAACGGTCCCTTCCAGGCTGGCGCAAACACCCTAGATCTTGTGGTCAACAGCGTAGGGTTCCACGGAGTACCTACGGCCCGGTCGGGCCTACACGTGGAGTTAAATTTCACTGCTCCTCCACAAATGGCCGATCTGCCGGCGTGGCGGGCGGCGCTTCAAGTCAGGCAGAAGTGGCAAGACACTCTGCGCGGCAGGATTGAGCAGGATAATGCGCTCGTCGAAGCATTGACGGCAGGCGTGGATGTTACCGAGAAGCAGTCGCTTGGTCCGCTTCGAGATGCATTGGTGCAAACGTTGCCCGTCAGCCCGGACTGGCTCTCGCAGCGTCTTTTGATAGACGTTCAGGCAGATACTGCCGAGAAGACGACGCGGCTCACGCAAGCAACCGAAATGATGCAGGCGCTATTCTTCGCCCTGCGAAACCATGAATTCCAACAGCTGTCGCCCTTGCCCGACGTGGCTCCATGGAACCTTAGCGAGGGCTTGGGCCAATTTGATCAGGAATGGGATTCGATGGGCTCGTATTCCAATTGGGCTGCGCTCTCCCTTGTTTTTCTATACCCCGAGAACCTCCTACTTCCCACTTTACGATTGGACCCGCCTTCATCTTCGGGCGGAGCGCCGCAAGCTGTCGAGGAGCAGACTCAAGCCTTTAAGGATTTCGCCTCGCGGTTGAGCAACTATAGCGGAATGCTGACGCCCGACGCGGCGGTGAGGGAGGCTAACAACTATCTCAGCAACGGTCTAAATGCCAAAGACTCTGGAGGAAAGCTGAACTATTCGAATCTCCCGGACGAGTTGAACGAGGGTAAGACGACCGCACGATATGTGGACCCGCGCTCCGCTAACGTGGCCGGTTCTATCCTATCGGCGAACAACGCGCTCTACGGGTACGCTCAGAACCAGAATTGGCCTGGTGTTGCCTACATTTGGGAGGCTTGTTATTTCGTTCCTGTTCAGATTGGGCTCGAGCTGCAAAAAGCGCAGCAGTTCGAGGCGGCCCTCGCTTGGTTTCATGTTGTTTACGCATATGACTTGCCTGTAACACGTTCCGATATGCGACGAAGGCTTTTTCCGGGTTTGCTCACTGAAAGCCGGACTTCCAGCTACGCGCAGCCCCCCACTTGGACGATCACCTTTTCCAATCCGCACCAGATCGCCGCGCCTCCGGCTGTGACCGCCAGCGACGCGATCGCGCGCGCCTGTCCGTACACCCGGTTCACATATCTTTCGATTATGCAATGCCTACTCGACTTCGCTGATGCCCAGTTCGGCAGCGAGACGGCGGAGTCTCTATCGAACGCGCGCGCCTTGTATCGGAATGTTCTGGATTTGCTGACTCAGTTGCCAGAGATCTTGCCGACAGATGCAGTTACCGCCTCAAACCCACGGGCTGCGGCTATGCGGCGCCACGCAGAGAACAATCTCCGTAAGCTTCGTACGGGTCGCAACATCGCGGGTATGTCCACACCGATTCAAGCCTCAACAAATGGGGCAACTTCTATCCAGCCCAGTGGTTATCGGTACTCGGCGCTGGTCGATCGGGCCAAGCAGCTTGTGACCTTGGCTCAGCAAATTGAAGGCTCCTATCTAGCCTCGCTACAAAAAGGTGATGACGAAGCGTATTCGGCCTTAAGGGCCAGCCAGGATTTGGAGTCGGCAAATGCGTCCGCGAAACTCGAAAAGTTGAAAGTCACCGAAGCAAACGACAGCGTCACGCTCGCCTTTGATCAGCAGCAGCGTGCGCAGATCCAAGTGAACCACTACAATGACTTGCTCAGTTCGGACATAGTGCTTCTCGAGACTCTAAGCATCGTCTCGCTCGCTGCCGAGGCTGTCAACCAATCAGCGGCCGCTGGTCTTAGCGGTGCGGCCGCCGGCCTAGGTGCCTATAGTGCTAAGACATTCTTGGAGTCAGGGGCGAATATTCTTCAAAATCTTGCTTCGGCGGCGACGTCTCTTGCTGGTTTTTTTGGTACGAACGCTTCCATCCTTTCAGTCTCCGCGAGTCTAGAGGAGAAACTGAGGGACTGGAACTTCCAACTTCAATTGGCCAATGAGGACGTGACGATCGGACAGGATCAGGTTCAGATTGCGAATGACAATGTGGCGATTGCTAACCAAGATTTATCCAATGCCACAATGCAGGCCAACCACGCTAGGGCTACTGCTAATTTCCTGGCAACGAAATTCACGAACGCAGATTTGTATCGTTGGATGAGCGGCGTTCTTGGGGGCGTGTACGCTTATTTCCTTCGTCAGGCAACTGCCGTCGCGCGGCTCGCTGAGACGCAACTTGCTTTTGAGAGGCAGGAGACCGCATTATCTGTCATTCAATCGGACTATTGGCAACCACTCTCTAATGCGACGGGTGGCTCAAGTAGCGGTGGACAAAGCCCGGATCGCGCCGGGTTAACTGGCGCCGAGCGCTTGCTGGGAGATATAACCCAACTTGACCAGTTCGCCTTTGCCACCGACAAACGCAAATTGCAGCTCACCAAGACGATTTCACTTGCTCAACTCGACCCGGTCTCATTCCAGAAGTTTGTGCAAACTGGTGTCCTCAGGTTTGACACTCCCATGGACGTTTTTGATAGGGATTTTCCTGGACAGTATCTGCGTATGATCAAACAGGTTCGAGTCTCAGTCGTAGCTCTCATCCCTCCGACTCAGGGTATTCGGGCCACGCTTGCAAATGACGGAATCTCGCATGTGATAACCCAAGATGACTCTGGGAATTTTCAGCCAGTGACTGTGCGACGGGACCCACAGCTAATCGCCTTGACTTCCCCTGCGAACGCCACTGGACTCTTTAACCTCATCGATTCCCAATCCAACTTACTCTTGCCTTTCGAAGACCTTGGGGTCGATACGAGTTGGGAGTTCATGATGCCGCAGGCGGCAAATCCGTTTGACTACACAACGATTGCTGATGTCCTCCTGGCGATCGACTATACTGCACTCGATAGCCCTGATTTTCGCAAACAAGTGGTTCAACAGCTGGATCAGTCCGTGAGCGTTGACCGCGCTTACAGTTTCCGCCAGCAGTTTGCCGATGCCTGGTACGATCTGAACAACCCAGACCAATCATCGTCTCCAATGGTCGTCCAGTTTCGGACGCAGACAACGGACTTCCCTCCGAACGTCAGTGACATGAACATTGCTCAGTTGGTTTTGTACTTTGTCTCAGTGGCTGGAGTAACCTTGTCGCAGCAACCTACGGCCAAACTAACCTTGGCTGGAACCGACGCAAACGGTAATCCGAAAACGGCCACAGGTTCCGCAGATGCAATGAATAATGTTATCAGCACTCGGCGTGGCAACGCCGCAAGCTGGATAGAGGCGATGGTTGGAATGGAGCCGGCCGGAAATTGGACACTAGATCTCTCCACACCGGGCTTGCGCAGTCTGTTTCAGAGCGGCCAGCTTCAAGACATATTGTTCGTAATTACCTACAATGGCCGGCTGCCGGCTTGGCCCACATAGTAGTGTTGCAGGTCAAAGCCGGTGTTCACCCCGAACGCTTTTTCCATGATGCGAGAAGGATCTGGGCGACGCACCGTTCAGAATCGTCAATGGTGCTTCAGCCTGAAGCCGAATTGTGAGGTTTAATGGATCTTCTTTTGCGGATCAATCCGGGAAAAGGGCAGCTTTCAATTTTTACAACGGATACCTCACTGTCATTTACGGTTTGCTGGTTACCGACGGCCTGCATTACGTGGTGACGTTTGCAAGTGACCCCAACAACTGCCAACAATGGAATTTCTTGAATGCGTTCCTATTCTTGAGAACTTTTCTGACATCGCTTCATTTTTGGTTTGTCTGCGCCACCGTCGATGATCTATCTCAAGACTTTTACCGGATACTGTCGGGAGAGAACAATCCCTGTTTCGATTTGCTTCTCCTATTTGATGCCTTCGTGGCAACAGCTGTCGCTGGCTTCGTGCTAGCTATGTTTCACGCGATCGCCCTGGGGCAGACGCGATTCTTCCTGTGGTTCTTGTGCGCGGCGGGACTTAGTCTCTTGTATGATTTCTGTTCCCGTATCTCGGTGTCGTATGCTCGACGAGAGCATGAAGAAGAAGGTGCGTGAGACATAATTCAGAGATACGGCGGGAAAGTGTCGAACTGGATCAAACAGGACGTTATTTTTGTCTTTGGGGCCACCGCACTCTATTTCGTCTTTCCGCGGCTCACAGGGCGGACTGCCTATGCCTTCGGGTTCCTGTTCGCAGTCTGCACGTTATTGCTCTTGCTCATGGATGTCGAGCTTTGGACTATTCGGACCCGCCATCGTTCTTAGAGTCCTGCCAACGAGCGCGTCACAGCCAGACGCCCTAACGAAATCACTACAGGCCTTTGGTGGAGAAGTATTGCTGCCCCAATGTCTGACTCCAGCCGAGGATGGGCACTAGAAAGCTGTTGGTTTCGAACCCAACGACCCAAAACCGTGACTTTCGTTGATTCCACTGTGTTTAGCTTCGGCGGTAGTAGCATTTAGGCTCGAATCAGCCGGATTTATGCGCCCAAGTTTCTCAATAGGGAGGCATTTAGTGACACGATCGCGCAACGCCGATTTCTGACCAAGCTAGATTTTGCCCAATCCGATAGCACTCCTGCGCCCAAGGCAGGCGTAATATCTCCTGGAAGTCCTTCCTTTTCAATCTCAGTTTTGAAAACAAACGAGTTAGAAAAATATTTGGTAGTGGCACGATGTACACGACAATGTGGCTCCGCATGCGAAGAGTCCCCCGAATTTTCACCATATCGAAATAATAGCGAAAGTGTTCCGATTGGTTTCTGTCTCTGATAAACCAAGCCTTCGGTGCGGAATTGAAAGCTTCGATGTTCCTACAACGGTCTAGGGAGCCGTTGTCATCACCTTGGGGAAATATTTCGTCGGTTCAAATCAGGCCGACACAACCAAGGATAAACGCTCGAATTGAGCGGCGACAGCAACGGAGCAATGCGACGCCCTGGGAGTTGAGGACCGCGAATTCGAGGTGGCGAAAACCTTGTGGTCCGCAACCACTTCGATTTGGCGACACGGATTCTATGCGTGTTGCTGTGGTGTATGATTCTCGGACTGCAACGGATCACTCGCTAGCGGCGGCGTGTTGCATCTCGAAGCTCGCCGTACAAGACGGGATTTCAGGATCGGTAGGGACTATTCAATGCCGTCCAGGCTGCTAAGGAGTCCATGTAATCTCTCCAATGCACGATTTTTCTGCCCTCAATTGTGACAACCGAGATGAGTCTCTTGTCATAGGGGGCACCATTCGAAAGAATCCTCCCGTGCACCTCGTACTCGAGGATCACGACGCGACTATCCCGCGACCGGTGCACAACAAGTGCGTCGCCGGAGTGAAGCTTGATCGTCTTGACGTATCCGGAGAAGCTAGCCATTAGATTGGCTCGACCTCGAATTGTCAGAGGCCAACCGGGGAAGTGATAGCGGGACTTGAAGAATGCGTCTCCGGCAATCGTATCAAAATAATGATCGCCATCGACGAGTCCGCGTAAGCCTTCCATGACGACTTCGAGGAAAGGATTGAGAGCTTCAAAAACTTCGTACTGAGCTTTTGTCATAAAGAACGCTTGCCGGTGCCGTCGGAGGTTGACGCAGGCCGTCGAATTGAAGCGAGTTGTCCGCCAAAATCTCCTTTCGGTCACGATCCTGAAAATGCGAGGGCGTTTCCCGAGGTACTTGTGAATATTCGCCAGCTGGAGGAAACCCAGAGAGCCGTCGCGCTCTTCCGCACTCACCCGGAGTATGCGGTCCCGAATTTCACGATTGCCGTGGGGGATCGATTGAATTCTAGCGGCGCCGCTCGCGCAAATAAAATCTGAATAAGAGAGGATCTGTCGTGCAACTGAAGCGTAGGCAGGGGCCGTAAAGTGATTGCGATCTTCGTAGAGTCCGTCCGGAATCGCTATTCGGCTGTTCTTCGGCTTCCCTCATCGCCGCAATTCTCCATCCATTAGCATATCTCACTGACGACACAACTAGCAGGCGACCGGGATGCGACTTTCACATTCATGCCGCTTTTGCGTCGTCACCATTGGCAAGTTTGAGGATTCTTACGAGGGGCTTGATTGTGAGTCCCTGTATTAGGATGGAAAAGATGACCACACCGAACGTCAAGTTCAAGATTTGCTCCCGATAAGCAAACGTGCTCTGCAAGCTCAGAGCTAGGGCTAATGCCAAGGCTCCGCGAAGTCCGCCCCAAACGGCTAGATGCTGCCAACGAATCGGAATTTTCTCTGCGAAGCGATTGCTTAATGGAACGATCAGATAAACCGACAACGCGCGTCCCAAAAGCACGGCAGCGATGGCCAATACAACGGAGTTCCAATTGTGTAGGAGCTCGCGCACATGGATTTCGAGGCCAATCAAGAGAAACACGAGAGAATTCATGACGAACGAAATGTACTCCCAGAACGATTGCATTGCCGTACGCGTGCGAGCGCTCATTCCTCTTTTCGAGGCAATATTGCCGACCATTAGCCCTGCAGCCGCTGTCGCGATCACACCTGACAAATGCAGGTGATAGGCGAGCAGATAGCTGCCGTAGGCAAGAATCGTTGTAAGAGTGATTTCAATCTGGGGCTCATCCACCGTCGCCGTAATGCGGCTCGCCACGTATCCTAGGGCCGATCCCAGAACCGCTCCACCGGCGACGGCTAAGAAATAGTGCCCGACACCCTGTGGCACGCTCAATTGTTCCGCGACGACAGCTCCGACCAAAATTCCAAACAGGACGACAGCTGTTCCATCATTGAGAAGGCTTTCTGCCTCCATGATTAGGGAAAGCCGCTTATTGACATTAAGGTCTTTGAAGATGGCCAGCACAGAAATGGGGTCTGTGGCAGAGATGATGGAGCCAAAGAGAAGAGCAACGAGAACAGGCAGGCCGATCGACCAATGCATAATGTATCCCGTCACGAGAGCCGCGACCAGCACCCCTACGTTGGCGAGCAGCAGCAAAGGTACCGAATTCCGAAGCAACTCTCGAAGATCGAGCTTCACGCTGCCTTCAAATACCAGCGCCGGAAGAAACACTATCAAAATCACATCGGGCGTCAGCCAATCGGGACGGTTGCCGGGCTGCAGGGGCGACAACATTGGGATATGAATGACTCCCAGGAGCAACCCGCCCAAGACAAGGGATACCGTGTAGGGAATCCTCAGCCGTTTCGCCAGCAGCGCGATGATCGCAGCGGCGATGAGCAGCCAAACCAAGAATTCTATGCCCGAGGTTGGAGTCATCTCAGAAACGCATCAGTTTCTAGCTGCTCGAATTCGTTAACGAAGACTTGGCGCATTGGCACTTGCAAAAGCAGCTCTGACCTCTGGACGTAAAAGATAGACGAGCAGAATTCCAGCAATCACGAAGCCGGCGCCGCCCCGAACGACATCACCTCTGTATGCATTCACTAGGTCTCCCAAAACCTGTGTCGCGATAATGGCCACAGCCAGCCGCCATCCCCAACGGCGACGTTTGAACCAACCGATCCCAGCAACGCCGAGAGTCACTGCAAGCAATAGAAACGGGATTCCTACCGCTTTCCCAAACGGTGCAAGCTCCCCGTAGGCACGTGAATTGAGAGCCCACATACGGTCAAGAGCGGTTCCCCGCCAGACCAAGCTCGTGCCTGCAAGAGACGCCATGGCGGCCCCAAATTCCAGAAAGATGCCAATCGCCATCATGCCGTATGGAGACTGTGTTGCCCGGGGACCCGCACAGGGTTTCATGCACTGACTATAAATTGAAAGTCCGCGCCGTCCACATGCCTGATAACGCGCTTGTCGGACAAGTGGAATGAAGCTGTGAAGAAACTCAAATACAGCGGGCAACTGTGTGTTGAGCGCCAGTTTTATTGAATTTGTGAATTGCTACTTTGAGTGAGTGCCTCGCTCCTCGTCATTGATCGCGTACTTTCTCAGATGACTGCAGTTGTTGTGCGCAACTTGCTTAAGCGGATCCAATGCTGCAGGTTGTAGGTGAGGCAAGCCCAGAGCATTTCCATCTGCACTTTCTTCAAGCCCCGTACATGGAATTGCCGCAGCCCCAGCTTGCTCTTGATCCAAGCGTGACAAAACTCCACGATTCTTCCCCGGCGACGATATTGTTTGCGGGCTTCTTCGCTAGCCATCTTCTTGCGAAACGCAATCACTGCTGGGCTTTCCTCGAATTGCGCCACCGAACGGCCGTGCTTTTTGTTGTCTGGACAACACGCTGGTCTTCGAGCGCAGCTTTGGCAATCCTTAAGCCGGGCTTCGTAGAGCTGGTAAATCATCCCTGGCCCTCTCTTGCGTCGTCCCGCCGGATGCAGGACTTTTCCCTCCGGGCAAATACAGTGGTTCTTCTCCGGCTGATAGAGAAATGCGCTCGGCGGAAACCGGTTCGGCAAGTTGACGCCGCGCGGCGTATTTTCCTGTCGCATGGTCCCCAGAAAATCGATTTCTCGTCCGGCCATCTTCTCGATATTCTCTCGCGTGGTGTAACCGCTATCGGCCACCATTTGCTGAGGCTTTTTCTCAATTCGCTGTTCCACGCGGTCCACTGCGGGCAATAACTGTGCGCTGTCGTTGGGCTCCTGCGTCACTGCTACTCCCACAATCAGTCCATGTGTTGCATCGGTGGAAATCTGCGCGTTGTAGCTGAGCGCTAGTCCTCCATCGGGTTGGTGCATGACTCTTGCGTGCGGATCGCTGGTGCTCACCCGCGTCTCCCGCTTGGCCTTTTCTCCACCCTTGCGTTCCTGCCATTTTTGCAACTCTTCCAGCGCACTCTCCAGTCGCTCTTGTTGCTCGCGCCGAGCGCGGGCCTGAGCTTGCCTGGCTTTCGGACTGCTCTCGTCGTTCCGGGGATCGCCCATCTCCGCCACCCGCCGTCGCGCCTTCTCCAGATGCTCGCGAATCGCTTCCTCCTGGCGATAACTCCTCGTGCTCGCCTGAGCCTTAATCTTCGTGCCGTCTTGCATCACCTGTTCCAGCGTGATCAGCCCTTCCTTGCTGAGTGTCGCCAACACCTGCGTGAACAGTTCATCCAGCTCCTGTTGTTTTTCCACACGGAAATCCGCCAGGGTGTGATAGTTCACTTCCTGCAACCCCGTCAGCCACTGGAATGTGGGATCGTACTCGCAGCGCCGCGCCACCTCCCGTGCCGAACCAATCCCCTGGCTATAGGCGTACACCCACAAACTGATCAACAGTTGCGGATCGAATGCCGGCCGCCCGCCTTCTTCCACGCTGCTCTCGATGGCTCGATAAAACGGACTCAAGTCCAAGCGCCCAACAAGTGTCCAAAGGGCTCTCGCCGGATGGTCTTCGCCGATGAGTCTCTCCACATCCACGGCTCGCCAGCTCATCTGCTGTCGGTTCACGTAGCGAATCAAAGGCTGCTTGCTGGTTGTATTTTCTTGGCTCATGCCGCGAGCTTACGGCAGAGTGTTTATTTTGCAAGACTGAAATTCAGAGGGTTTCTTCACAGCTTCAATCCAGATGGACGGCAGGGCGAGTGGTCGACTACGTGCGCGCGATGAGAATTTCCTGGTCGGTTTAGAGCGTGTTATGGGTTCTTGCTGTCGTACGGCAGAGTCGCAGTACGGCCGAGTACCGTCATCCGCGAAGGATGGACGATGTGTCATTTGTGAGCGCGCCGGCGTCGGCGAGCCGCGTAGGCTGCAACCTTCAGACGATTCCCACATAGTTGCATGCTGCACCAGCGTCGTGTCCCTTTCTTGCTAGTGTCATGGAAATGCAGCACGCAGTGGGCACACTTCCGGACGCGCTCGCGATCCACGGTCGCGAATAATGTCGCCGCATTGTGCGCCAGCGGAGCAAACAAGTCTTCCGGTTCGCGCGGTTCGAACCACAGCTCTGTCAAGTACGATTTTCCATTCTTCCTTAGCCGGGTACGCATGGGATGCTCGGCCATCAGTTTATTTAGTCCGTCTCGCGTGGAATGCTGAACAGAACCGCTATGCTCCCAGGCGATGATCTCCTTCCTCAGTGTCTCGCGTAGCTGTCGCACGGCTTGCGTCGTGCTCTGGGCGCTGGCCGATCCTCCCCACTGACGTTGAAGCCTAGCAACTTCGCGAGAACTTAGCTGATCGGCTGCTTGAAACCAGCGTAAGAGCGCGCTGAAGTCAGGAAGGAGCTCCGAGGGTTCTCCGTTCTGGACCGGGCACGTATTCAGGAAATCGAGCGCTAGCTGATTTCCAACAAATAAAAAGCCATCTTTCCAATCCGACTTACTTGTTGCTCTGCTCATCTCAATGCCCTATCGGATTGTAACACCGATAATGTAACATTTTATAGGTTAGTGCGTCAAATGACGTGGAAGCGTAACGTTGCTGAACAGCACCTCGTCAGACCGGGCTTCCAAATCTCGTAAGGAGACTCAGAATGATCAGCTATAAACATGCCGCTGTCGATCGCAATAGGATCTTTTATCGCGAAGCCGGCCCAGAGACTGCCCCAACGATTCTCTTGCTGCACGGCTTCCCGACTTCGTCGCACATGTTCCGCAACCTGATCCCGGCACTGGCCGACCGTTACCGTGTGGTCGCACCGGACCTGCCGGGGTTTGGCTTTTCCGATGCACCCGGCCGTAAACAGTTTCGCTACACATTTGAGAACCTGACCAAAGCAATCGACAGCTTTACCCAGTCAATCGGTCTCGAGCGCTTCGCGATTTACGTGTTTGATTACGGCGCGCCAGTGGGATTCCGGCTCGCGTTGGCTCGCCCCGAACGCATCACCGCCATCATCTCGCAGAACGGCAATGCCTATCTGGAGGGCCTAAGCCAAGGCTGGAACCCGATCCAGAAATATTGGAAGGAGCCGACGCCGGAAAACCGCACTGCATTGCGCGATTTCCTGACGCCGGAAGCAACCAAATGGCAATACGTCCATGGCGTGCAGGATGAATCGAAAGTGGCTCCGGAATCGTATGAGCTCGACTCTACGCTATTGGCACGGCCCGGCAACGACGAGATCCAGCTTGACCTCTTTCTGGACTATGCCAGCAATGTTGCGCTCTATCCCAAGTTCCAGGAATATTTCCGCATAAAGCAGCCTTCCCTACTGGCTGTCTGGGGCAAGAATGATCCGTTCTTCTTGCCCCCTGGCGCTGAAGCGTTCAAGCGCGACAACCCGAGCGCGGAAGTCCATTTCTACGACACCGGTCACTTCGCTCTCGAAACGCACTACCAGGAAATTGCTGGTGCTATCCGCGATTTCCTAGGCCGTAAGCTATCATCGAAGGCGGTTGCATAGGTCGGTCCGATTTTAGTGGCGCCGCGGCGTGAGCTTCCGAGGGCACTGAATCGCTCTGGGCGGAGGTGGTCAGGGATACCGCAGCGCTAGCAGTTAAGTATCCAGCAGTGGAACCTAGGAAGGATGAACCCACAGGCGTGAAAATCTATTTTGGCTTCACTGTAGCGGGGGACCGCTCCGCTGTCACAGTAGCTCGGAAAATTGTGAACATCCTCGTGGAGATGCGCCATGAAGTGCTAACGCGACACTTGGTCGAGGACAACGCGTGGGACGCGGATCGGTGTATCACGCCCCAAGAAGTATACCTGCGGGACATGAAGTGGCTTGAGCAGTGCGACTTGTTTATGGCCGAGGTGTCCGGTTCCTCATTTGGCTTGGGGTTCGAAACGGGCTACCTTCTCGGAGCAACTACAAAGAAAACAGTGCTGTTCTATCGCAAGGACGTCGAAAGCAAAATATCTCTACTAATCACAGGTATCAGCCACCCGAATTGTAGGTTGGTACCGTATTCGAGCGTTGATGAAGTAGAGATGTGGATCAGAAAAAGCTTGAGCCAGTCAGGATGCGCCCAATAAACGCGCGTCAGGCGGTGACTGATTTCGCTTGCTTCACTCTTGTGGAACCATGGAAAAACGCCAGCGCGGTGTCCATCGACATCCTGCCCGCGCCAAAAATCAGCACGATTAGAGAAACGATTAGAAACGCAAAGGGAGCAGCAGCAATAAACTTATCCGGATCGGAGAAGAAAGAAAGCAACGCCTCCCGGTCCCCGATTACGTAGGCCATGGCCATGTTAACGGTGAGGACGAGGGCTGTGATTCTAGAAAACAGGCCTAAAGCCAGGAAGATGCCGCCAAAGAACTCGACGCAAGCAATGAAGACTGCCATCTGCATGGGCATCGGCAAGCCGAGGCTGGCGAAAAACTCCGTCACGTTAGGCAGATGATGGAGCTTGCCCCAGCCGCTCTGAGCAAGCTGCCATCCCCAGTAGAGCCGCACGATTAGGAGGAATGGGGACTGCAGGTAAGAGATTAAAGCGAAGAACTGGTCGTGCAACGGTCTGACTTTGGAAATTAATTTATTCATCTCGAATTCCTACTCTTTTCTGGCGGCCCTACCTCTTTACTTGGCCTGGGGAAAAGAGGGCTAGGAACTAGCACCCAGCCCTCCATACAAGACGACACAGGTTTGGAAATATTACTCGGGCTTCTTCGAGCCATCGGTCGCGCAACCACCCTTGCCCTTGCACGAGTTTTTGCCCTTGCAAGCATGCTTTTCTCTGTCCTGCTTGTCGCTCTTCTGATCCTGGTCCTGCGCATTGAAGGAAGCCTTCGGCGAAGGAAGCAGAGTCGAGGCCTTAACCGCTGCTCCGGTTCCGGCGAACAATCCCGCGAACGCGGCCCCTGCGAGCATGGCTTTTGTCGTTTTCGTCATTTCACATTCTCCAGTCAATTTGGAATGAGATGCGGAACACCGTCCGAGTCTCTTTGCGCTTCGTGGATCGCGAATCTCGCTGCCCGGGCTGACCAAACTAGCTTCTGTTGCGAGTTCGGGGTGCCCTCGAATGCCAAACAAAGGTGTTCCGTTCCATTGAATGAGAGTCTCGAATCGCCTGAAGGTTTCCGAGATTCTTACTGTGGACTGGATTTCAAAACTGGGCGGGCATGCCGGGGAAGAACGAACACTGACCAAATGTTCGTCAAACCTATAGGCTGGGGGCGTAGTAGCCCGTCTTTGCGTAGACGCTGAGAGGCGGAAGTCCCTTTGGGGCGCGTAGCTTGATCTTGATCTTGCGCCAGCGGGCGTCGTGGGCCTTATTACTCGGGTGGTAGCCCAAGATATATTGATTTCGTAGCTCCGCGCCGATCTTTGCGGCAATGTCCGGCAGGTCGTTTAGATTCTCGACCGAGAAAGCCCGCCCACCCGTCAATTCCGTCATTTCGTTGAGCAGCGTCGGTCCGTTGAGTTCCTCTGGCGTCCGGCTGCGAAACTCGAACGGGTCAAAGATGCCAACAGAATAGAGTTGCGCATCGGCCTCTCGCACCAGTCGCTTGATATCTTTCTCGCTGTAGCGGCTACTATTATCGCCACCGTCGGAAATGATCAGCAGGGCTCGTTTGCCGGAATGTGCGCCTCGCATCTGACTGAGTCCCAGATAAATGGCATCGAGTAAGGCGGTCTTGCCCTTCGCAGAGGCTGAGAGCATGCGGCTCTGCAAGTCTTCGACATTGTTGGTGAACGGACTGAGGAGTTGGGCGCGCTCGTTGAAACCGACGAGAAAGAACTCATCTTCTGGATTCGCGGTTTTGAAAAACTGGAAAGCCGCTTCCTTGGCCTTGCCGAGTTTGTTGGCCATGCTACCGCTGAGATCCAAGATGACACCGATTGAGATGGGAATATCTTCGGAGGAGAAATTCACGACCTCCTGCTCGATGTTGTCTTCGAAGACGCGGAAGTTGTCGGGCTCGAGACCTGTGACGATTCGGTTGTAAGGGTCGGTGACGGTGACATTGACGAGTGCCAAATTTACGTCGATATGGACGACTTGATCCCGCGTAATGGGCTGGCCCGGTGTGTCGTGCTTCACGTCGGCGGGGACGAGGGATTGGGCGGAGGCGGCAGACCTCTGCAAGTCGAAAATCGCAGTGCCAAAGAGCAGGAAAAAGACGAGCTGAGCGGCCAAAGCGCAAGTCGTGGCTATGCTATTTCTCATGTTGCGTCCTGTTTCTTGCTTCCCGCAGATTTCCCTGAGGGCTAGTAACCGGCGGCAAACTCGAGCGAGCAGCCCGCTGTCTCGCGATTCCTTCGCGCGCGGAAGCCCGGCATCCCCTGAAGCAGTTCGCGCAAGCGCTTACGGGCCTTGTGTAACTGAGACTTCGAATTCCCGATCGAATGTCCAAGAAGCCTGGCAATCTCGCTATGCTCGTAGCCCTGAACATCGTAGAGGATAAATACTTCCCTGTAGCCGGCTGGCAGCTGATCGATAGCCGATTGCAGGTTGACCCGGTCGATCAAACCGATCAGCCGCGGATCGGACGCTCCGATTTCTTTGCGGGGCCTGGCGTCCTCTTCCTCGCTTCCGGTGATTTCATCTAGCGATATTGATACGGGTTTCTTTTTGCGCAGGCGCATCAGAACAAGGTTCGCCGTCAAACGATGCAGCCAGGTCGAAAACGCGGATTCGCCACGATACGTGCGAATCTTGCGGAATAGCTGTATGAACACTTCCTGAACCAGATCCTCTGCCTCAACCGGGTCATGAAGCATACGCAGGCAAAGCGCATACACGCGTCCGCAGTAGTGCTTATAGATAAATTCAAAGGCAGCTGCGTCGCCCTGCTGAGCTAGCCGGATGGCTTCACTAAACGATGCGCTATCTGGTTTGCGCTGCTTCAAATCTCCCGAGCGGCTCTCGGGTCCAGACTCCAGCCTTCTCTTGCTCAACAAACGTTGCGCCTTCCGTTGTGAGTGGCGCGTCAGCGCAACGGTTTCGCGCCTAAATGCGCTGCCTACGCGCCGAAATTCGATTGCTACTTTCATGAGACTTGCCTTTTCTTGATTTCCTCAACTCACAGCAAAATTGATGCTCGCATTGAATGAGAGTCGGGAACGGCACAAAGGTTTCGCAATTCTGTCGGCGGCAAAACTGGTGAGGCGACGAACGCAGAGCCAGTCCTTACTTCACAGGCCTCTCTCGTGTATCGCTACGGCGTCAATACAATCTTGCCAATGGTTTCGCGGCTCGCCAGTGCTCGAAAAGCCGCCTTGACCTCCGCGAGGGGGTATGAGTTATTGGCGAACAGCCGGATTTTCCGTTGAGAGACTAGCTTGAGAAGATCAGGAACACTCGCCGCGATTTGCTCCGGCCGCAAACTGGGGAAATTGAAGCCAATGACTGTTTGATTCCGATAGATTAACTGCTGCATCTTTTCGGGAGGAAACGTGTCGTGAATATTTCTCGCTCCAAAAACGACCATGCGTCCAAACGGTGCAATCAGCTTCAAGCATTCCTCTCCCACCTCACCGGATGCCGCCTCAAGCACCACGTCCACGCCATTTCCATTCGTGGCCTCTCGGACTCTGTCGGTCCAATTTCTATGGCTGTAGTTAATCGCGACATCCGCGCCTAAAGACGTGATAAGGTCAATTTTTTCCTGTGTACTTGCGAGGCCAATGACTTTTTTCACGCCCATGCTCTTCGCCAGCTGCACAAGATATAGGCCTACGCCACCTGCCGCTGCCTGTATCAGCACACTCTCATTTGGTTGAGGCCTGGCCGCGAATTTCAGGAGAGTGTAGGCCGAAATCCCTTGAATAGGGATTGTGGTCGCTTCGGCAAAGGAGAGCGCTGCGGGGATCGGGATGGCCAAATTTGCATCTGCCGTTGCGTATTCAGCGTAGCCGCCGCTGGAAACAATGGCGGTAATCTTGTCACCGACCTGAGGATTTTTGACTTGCGAGCCAACCTCAGCCACAACTCCGGAAGCTTCGAAACCCATAATGAACGGCGGGTTCTTAGGGATCTTGTATTTGCCCTTCGTCAGCTCCATTTCCGCAAAGTTGATCCCCGCCGCTCTGACCTTCAGCAAGATTTCGTTTGCTCCGGGTCTTGGTTTTTCAACGTCGATAATTTTCAGGCAATCGATGCCACAATACTCGCTTAATTCGATCGCTTTCATATGTCTTTTTCTCTCCAAGGGCACTCCATCATTTCAAATCGCTCCCATCGATTAACATGACGCTGAAAACACCCTCCGGATATTTCTTTGCGCCGTGAATCGCGAATCTCCTCCGACCGGCCTCGACCAACTCACCGCTTGATTTTGAGGCGGCCCGGGCATTCGAGAGGGTATCCGTCCAGGGAATGAGAGTCTCAAGGCGTATGAAAGTTTCAGAGATTTAATTCGAGGCTCAATGAGAGCTAGGGCACTCCACGCGACGATTGCCAACACCACCTCGAAGAGACTAATTGCCCAAGCGCGCTTCGGCGGCGGTCCAGATCGATGCACCTAGGAGGACGAGATCCTTGATTAAGAATTGGCCAGCATCCCCTAACAAGGGAACTCCGTGTGAGAATTGGAGCGCTCCCGGTGTCGAGAGGAGAAAACTCACCGTGAGCACGAAGGTGATAGTGGCTCCAATGCTGCCCATGAAGGAGAATCTTGCTGAGAACGGCCGCAGCGCGATAAGCAGAGCAATTACGATCTCGATCACTCCGATTAGATTGGAAACGCCCTGAAGGCTGAAGATTCGATACAGCCAGAACATCAGCGGACTGTTCGCCACCAGAGGCTGGATGCCTTGCGCCTCGCCAGCTGTGAATTTGAGAACACCAATCAGCAACAGTGTGATTACGAGTCCGTAGCGCGAGACGTGGATACCCATTCTCTCCAACGAGGTTCTGGACTTGGCGTGTATCAACGCTCTTATCAGCGTTCCCTCGGTGCGCAAGAATTGATTAGTTGTATCCATATGCCATTCCCCCGTTTTTACCTTTGCGATAAGCAACATTTCCGGCGCTGACAGTCAGTACCACACTTCCAACTGAGTGATGGATCCCCAAACTTTTCAGGCCGCGCGACGATCTGACCGCCGCGCCAAAAACTGTGTGCGCGTTCCAATGAATGAGACCCTCGAATGGCCAAAAAGTTTCCGGCACAAAAAGTCTTGGCCCACGATCGGCCCTGGGAAGAACCTAGCTATTTTTCTTCGATCGCGCCTTTCCGATGCAGTAGACGCAAGGCGTGTACCCTTCACGAATCGCTTCCCCCACAGGGAGGAACTTCGGCTTGCCATGCAGATGCGAGCAGCCCGCTACGTGAAATACTTTGTCATCTTGATCCTGAGATATTGCGACCGTCTCCAGAACTTGGCGCGCATCCAGTCCGCTCGCGGGGTGCTGCTGGTCGTGCGCCGGTACGATCAGCCTCCTGGCAGAGAACACCGCCAGTCCCAGTGGTACAGCCGCAGCGGCGGTTAGCGTCCAAGCCAAAAAGGTACGGCGCGAGGTTTTCGTGGTTTCTCCGAGTCTCTGATATAGCCGCTCATGAAAACCGTCTGGCGGAGCCAGAACGCGTTCGTCGCGATAAAGACCAATTATATTGCGCGTACCCTCAAGGAGGGCGGTGCAATGACGACACTCAGCAAAATGCTGATCGAGCGCCGCTCGTTGGATGGGGTCGAGATCGTCATCGATATAGTCTGAAGTATCTCTCCAGACTTCTTGGCAGTTTATTCCCATGGTTTCCTCACTTCTTTCGAAGCCCATCCCAACCCTCCATCCTGCCCGAGTCCTGGAGCGAGGATGTCTCTCAGCATCAAACGGGCACGCCGAAGCCTGCTCTTCACGGCTCCGGGCGATATTCGCAAAATAGCAGATGTTTCCGAGATGCTTAGCTCATGTATATCGCGCAGCACGAATGCCTCCCGGTAATGCTGCGCCAACGAGCCTAAAGCCTTGACCAAGGCATCGCGTACTTCCACGCGCTCCAGGGCTGTGGAGGGAATTTCGCGCCAGTCTTCGAAATCCTTCGGAACGTACGGTTTTGCATCATCTTTGTCAGCCGTCAGCGACAGCATCGGTATGCGCCACTGTTTTCGATTTCTCATTCGCGCCTCATTGATCGCTATCTGAATCAGCCAGGTACCAAAGGTCGACTCTCTGCGAAACTGATTCAAACGGGCTAGCGCCTTCAGCGATGCATCCTGCGCGACATCCTCAGCGTCCTCCTTATTCGCGAGCAAGGCGAACACCGTCGCATACACCGTCCTTTGATGGGGGCGGATGAGATCCATGAACAGCTCTTTGTGTCCAGACAGGATCCGCTCTATCAAAGCCCCTTCCGCGGCCTGAGCCGAACACACCTGGACAGCGGAGGCCAGGCCTTTTTCCAAAGCATCTTCTCGGGGCGGCTTTCGCAACCCGCCGCCTCTTCTCGCGGAAACGTAAGACCCTTCTCTGATGGTTGTCCCCATTGGGTACGGTTCGCTACGCGAATCTGCCCGACAGTCCGATTCCCGACCTGTCGAAGAGTTTCAGCCTGCTGGCCACACGCTGCCATCGGCTGACTTGGGGAAATAGGAAGGACCAGGATGGAGCGAGGGCCTCAATCCGGAATCTACTCGTCTTTTCGAGAGATTACTCCGGTTACGGTTTGGAAATAAAGAGTAGCCAGTTCATTACCAGTTCAATGTTTTTCGGCAGGCAACCTCTGTATCACCATCTCTTTCGTAAGTGCGACGCGGCCCGGAACCCAAGTCCCAGACCGCGTTGCTTTCCCCGTCCATTTTTGAGGAAGCGGAGCAAGCGGATGGAATCCGCCGCTCCGCTGCTGTGAAAGACGGACTTGCCGACCTTCAGTTAAGCCGAGCGGCGACGCCACACACGATTACCGGGCCAAAACTGCCATACGGCGCACCATTTGGTCCGGTGATGTACCCGTCTCTAGCCAATTTCAAAATGCGGAACTCCTCGGTCAGCAGACCGCGATAGCCCTTTTCGATGGCGTCTTCGGTCCACTCATAAACGTTGGCGTCCCAAACTGGGCTGTAATCGGTGGCCGTGGTGGGAATGCCACCGAATGTGTTGTTGGGACGATGTCCGTCC
>WNFM01136360.1_pt2 | contig 40511 bp, 35 predicted proteins | sample 5400271 | NCBI WGS metagenome assembly WNFM01 (sample SAMN13153352, study PRJNA577476) | soil metagenome | isolation source: 60 cm saprolite on Douglas fir-dominated hillslope | place: USA:California | collected 2013-09-17
GTTCTGCAATGGCGGCCTGATGGCACTCGCCGGAGCGCACGCGCTCGCCATCCTTGACCGTATCGGCAATGCGAATGCCAAAGGCGAGTATTATCTCACCGATGCGGTTGCCATTGCCCGGGATATGGGCTTGAAGGCAGTAGCAGTCGAAACCTCGGAGGACGACGTGCGCGGCATCAACACCAAGGCCCAGCTTGCCGAAGCCGAAGCCGTTTTGCAGCAACGTCTGCGCGCGGCGGCGATGGAGGCCGGCGTCACCATGACAGCACCTGATAGTGTGTTTCTCTCGGCCGATACAAAATTTGGCAAGGACATCACGATCGAACCGAATGTTGTATTCGGACCGGGCGTCACAATCGAGGATGGTGCGACGATCCGTTCGTTTTCGCACCTCGAAGGAGCCCATGTCGGCAAAGGCGCGCGCGTCGGACCCTTCGCACGCTTGCGGCCGGGCGGCAATTTCGTCGAGATAAAAGAGGCGACAATCGAGACAGGCGCCAAGGTCAACCATCTTACTTACATCGGTGACGCTCGGGTGGGTGAGGGCGCGAATGTGGGTGCCGGCACGATCACCTGCAACTATGATGGCGTCGCCAAGCATCGCACCGATATCGGCAAGGGGGCCTTCATTGGTTCGAATTCCGCTTTGGTTGCTCCCGTCAAGATCGGCGACGGTGCCTATGTGGGCACAGGCACGGTCGTGACCAAGGATGTTCCCGCTGGCGCGCTGGCGCTGGCGCGCACCAAACAGACGGTTAAGGAAGGCTGGGCAAAACGCTTGCGGCAGGTCAAGGCGTTGGGCAAGAACCTGTCTGGAAAGAAGCCGAAAAAATCCTGAAAGCCAGGGCAGCCGCAATTCCGCCAAAGCGGCTTTGTCACACGGCGAAATGCGTTTTGATTTCCTTGTACTTACCGTCGGCGGCTAAACGTTAAGCGATGGGCAAAGGGGCCATCCAAGCGGATGTGCGGAATCGTCGGAATTCTCGGAACTAAGCCGGTCGCCAGCCGGCTGGTCGATGCGCTCAAGCGCCTCGAATACCGCGGTTATGACTCTGCCGGCATTGCGACCCTTGACCATGGTGTGCTCGGCCGCCGCCGCGCCGAAGGCAAGTTACGCGCACTTGAAATGCGGCTCGAGCGGGAGCCACTCGGCGGCACGATTGGCATCGGCCATACGCGTTGGGCGACCCACGGCCGGCCGACCGAGGACAACGCCCACCCGCATGCGACCGATCTGGTCGCGGTCGTCCATAACGGCATTATCGAAAATTTTCGCGAGCTGCGCGAGCAGCTGACCAAGCGCGGCTGTAAATTTGTTAGCGAAACCGATACGGAAGCTGTCGCACATTTGGTTACGGTGGAAATGCAAAGCGGCAAGGCGCCGGCCGATGCCGTCGCGGCCTCGCTCAAGCAACTGCGGGGCGCATTTGCCCTTGCCTTCCTTTTTACAGGGAAAGATGACCTGCTGATCGGTGCGCGCAAAGGATCGCCGCTCGCCATCGGGTATGGCAAAGGCGAGATGTATCTCGGCTCCGATGCGATTGCGCTCGCACCATTTACGGACACCATCAGCTACCTTGACGACGGTGACTGGGCCGTGCTCTCGCGCAAGAGCGTGGAGATTCACGACGAGCAGGGCCGCAAAGTAGAGCGAGCCATCGTGAAGTCGACCGCGTCCGCGCAATTGGTCGATAAAGGCAACCATAAGCACTTTATGGCGAAGGAAATCCACGAGCAGCCGGAAGTGGTCGGCCACACGCTCGCCCACTACATCGACATGGTGAATGAGCGGGTCGCGTTGCCGGGTCAATTGCCGTTCGACTGGAAAAAACTGAAACGGCTGTCGATCTCGGCCTGCGGTACCGCGTTCTATGCGGGGCTTGTCGCCAAGTACTGGTTCGAGCGTTTTGCCAAACTGCCCGTCGAAATAGATATCGCTTCGGAATTCCGCTATCGCGGCGCACCACTCGAGCCGGGCGATCTCGCGATCTTCATCTCGCAGTCGGGGGAGACGGCCGACACGCTCGCGACGCTTCGCTACGCTAAAGAAAAAAAGCAGCACATCCTCTCTGTAGTGAACGTGCCGACCTCGACCATTGCGCGCGAGAGCGATGTGGTCATGCCAACGCTTGCCGGCCCTGAAATCGGTGTCGCATCCACGAAAGCTTTCACCTGTCAGCTCAGCGCGCTTGCTTGCCTTGCGATTGCTGCCGGCCGGGCGCGCGGCGAGCTGTCGGAAGGTGACGAGCAAAAGCTCGTGCACGGGCTGATCGGAGTTCCGCGCCTGATGGCGGCGGCACTGACGCTTGAACCGCAGATCGAAAAGCTTGCGCAAAACCTCGCCAAGGCGCGCGACGTGCTTTATCTCGGCCGCGGCACCAGTTTTCCCATCGCGCTGGAAGGCGCGCTCAAACTCAAGGAAATTTCTTACATCCACGCCGAAGGCTACGCCGCCGGGGAGCTCAAGCACGGGCCTATCGCACTCATTGATGAAACAATGCCGGTGATTGTGATTGCGCCTCACGACCGCGTCTTCGAAAAGACGGTCTCCAACATGCAGGAGGTCGCAGCTCGGGGCGGAAAGATTATCCTGGTGACGGACCCGCAAGGCGCCAAAGAGGCGACCATCGAGTCGGTTGAGACATTGACGCTGCCGGATATGGCCTCGACGGTAACGCCGCTGGTCTATGCCATTCCGGTACAATTGATCGCATATCATACCGCCGCCGCCATCGGCACTGACGTCGACCAACCGCGCAACCTCGCGAAATCGGTCACGGTGGAATAGACTGGGCCTATGACCGAAATCGACGAGAAGCCCCCTGAGATATTGGCCCCCGACGTGGCGAAAGTAACGGCGTCGCAAACAAGCCTTGCAGGTCGTATCCGCAATTATTTTCTGACCGGTCTAGTGGTGGCTGGTCCGTTAGCGATCACGGTTTGGCTGATCTGGTCAATCGTCACCTGGGTCGACGATTTCGTACGGCCTCTTATTCCGCCGCTCTATCGGCCCGAGAGCTACCTGCCGTGGCCCATTCCGGGTACCGGCCTCATCATCGCCGCCGTCGTCCTCACGTTGCTCGGCTTTCTCACCGCCAACCTGGTCGGACGGACGCTGGTGGAATTGGGCGAGAGCTTGCTCAACCGGATGCCGATTGTGCGTCCCATCTACAAGACAATGAAACAGATCTTTGAGAGCTTATTCTCGAAGACTGGATCGAGTTTCCGCAAGGTCGCACTTGTTGAATTTCCGGCACCGGGCATGTGGTCGCTGGTGTTTCTGTCGCAGCCGCCGAGTATGGACCTCACAAAAAAATTGCCACCGGGAGAACATGTCTCCGCGTTCATGCCCTGCACACCGAACCCGACCACCGGCTTTTTCTTTTACGTGAAGCGCAAGGATCTGATCGAGCTCGATATCACGGTAGAAAACGCGATGACTTTGTTGATTTCGGCCGGCATGGTGCAACCCGACGCCGACGCCCAGAAAAAGCTGGCCACGCTTGCGGCGACAGCCAAGGCGGCACGCGCCAAGCGCAAAGCAGAGAAAGTAGTGGCGGCGGAGTAGGCTAGCCTGCGCGGATCAGTTTGATCGCTTCGTCCTTCCCGAAGAGATAGAGTAGAAGGCGTAGCGCCTCACCGCGGGGTGTGGTGAGACTTGCGTCACGGGACAGGACAAGCGCTGCATCATCCCGCGCCGCGCCGAGATATTTTCCGTGCACTTCGGGTCGCGCGATCTGGAACCCGGGTAGGCCGCTCTGGCGGGTCCCCAAAACATCGCCTTCGCCCCGCAGCCTTAAGTCTTCCTCGGCGATGCGAAAGCCGTCTTCCGTCTCCCGGAGGATGGTGAGCCGGGCCTTGGCGGTTTCACCAAGTGGCGCCTTGTAAAGCAGCAGACACGTCGAAGCATCGGCCCCACGGCCGATGCGCCCACGCAGCTGGTGCAATTGCGCGAGCCCAAAGCGCTCCGCATGTTCGATGACCATGATGGTCGCTTCCGGGACGTCGACCCCGACCTCGATCACCGTGGTGGCGACAAGTAATTTCGTTTCACCGGCAGCGAAACGGGCCATGGCAGCATCCTTGTCGGTGCCCTTCATGCGGCCATGTACCAGATCGATCTGGTCTCCGAATTTCTTACGCAGCTCTTCGAAACGCGCTTGCGCAGCGGCGAGGTCAATTTTCTCGGATTCATCCACGAGCGGACAGACCCAGTAGGCGCGCTTGTTCTCGGCCAGTGCGCGTCCGACGGCGTCTTCAACTTCTTCGAGGCGGGACAGGGGAATCGTGCGGGTATCGATCGGCTTCCGGCCGGGCGGCTTTTCGCGCAGTTCCGAAATATCCATGTCGCCAAAATAAGTGAGCACCAGAGTGCGCGGGATTGGTGTGGCCGTAAGGACCAGCACATCCACCGCTTCCCCTTTCTGCGTCAGCGCGAGGCGCTGGTGCACACCGAAGCGATGCTGTTCGTCAACGATAGCGAGGGCAAGATCGTGAAAGGCGACATCCTCTTGGAACAGTGCATGCGTTCCGATGAGAAGATCGATATCCCCGAGCGTGAGACGATCAAGCGTTTCCTTGCGCGCCGGCCCGCGTTCCCGGCCCGTCAATATTGCCACACGAATGTTAGCGGCTTCCGCGAGCGGCGCAATGGTTGCAAGGTGCTGTCGCGCGAGAATTTCAGTTGGCGCCATGAACGCAGCTTGCCGTCCGGCTTCGATCACGGCGGCGGCGGCGGTCAGGGCAACGACAGTCTTGCCGGACCCGACGTCGCCTTGCAGGAGGCGCAACATCCTTTGAGGGCGGGCGAGGTCCGTGGTGATGTCGTCGACCGCTTTTTGCTGGGAATGCGTGAGCGCGTAGGGCAGTGCCTTCAAGATGCGGGCGCGGAGACGCCCTTCACTGGCGCTGCCGCGGCCCGGCTGACGGCGCATGTGTGCGCGCATCAGTGCCAACGCCAGTTGGCCGGCAAGCAATTCGTCGTAGGCAAGTCGCGTCCACGCCGGATTTTCCGGCTGGATGTCATGGGGCTGTGCGGGCCGATGCAGTTGGCGGAGGGCTGAGGCAAATGCCGGGAAACGCTCGCGTGCGACCCATGCTTCGTCTTGCCATTCGGGCAAATCGGGCAGATGGGCAAGCGCGCCATCGACTGCGCGGCGCAGATTGCCGAGCGCTAGTCCTTCCGTGAGTGGATAGATCGGTTCGACCAGCGGCAGCCCGGCAAAACCTGCCTCGTCCACAATTCGGTCGGGATGCACCATCTGCAACATCCCGTCGTAGAATTCCGCAGTACCAGATATGTAGCGGATCTCGCCCTCAGGCAGCAGATCTTCCAGATAGTCGCGACGTGGATTGAAGTACGTCAGCGTGATGTCGCCGGTGTCGTCGCTTGCATATATACGGTATGGCGCGCGCGAACGTCGTGGCGGGCCCGGTCGATGCTTTCCGATAGTGACTTCGACAGTCACGACCTGACCCGGCTGTACGTCCCGAAGTTTCGGCCGGGCACGGCGATCGATCACGCCCGACGGCAGATGAAACAACATATCGACGACACGCGGCGCCTCGCGGTCGAAGAGCCGGGCATAGAGCTTCCCCAGCTTGGGCCCAACGCCGGGCAGGCTGGTGAGCGACGCGAACAGGGGGTTGAGCAAGGGTGGCCGCATAAAGTCATCATTGCAAAGTTTTCAGTGTCGTGCCCGGCCTCGGGCCAGGCGTCCACGCCTTCCTTTTCTTGAATCAAGCCAAGACATCGATGGCCGGGACAAGCCGGCCATGACAAACGGCAGGGCGCCCTCTATATAAGCCCCGCCCGGCCCGTCCGGGTTTTTGGCGTTGGAGAAGCGTGGTGAATACCGGAACGAACCTGTCGAGCGAAGGCCTGGATGCGCGCCGGCGCCGGTTGTTATTTCGATGCTGGCATCGCGGTATCCGCGAAATGGATCTGGTTCTCGGCCACTTCGCCGATGCACATCTCGCGTCCTTGAATGACGGGGATCTCGGCGAGCTCGAGCGTTGGCTTGACGTTCCGGATCAACAAATCTTCGCGTGGGTCAATGGCATGGAGCCCACCCCGGCCGAATTCGATACGGCGCTTTTTCGCCGTCTTGGCGAATTTCATAGCAAGGGTGAGGCGTGAGCACGGCCAGCAAATCACCGGCCGAGCAAATCAAGCGGGGCCAGGCGCTCACGTTGGCACAAGTTGCCGACGGCGCCGAAGGATTGGTGCTGGCCGACCTTGCCCGCGCCATCGCCGCGAGCAAGGCCGTACCGGCGGTCTCGCTCGCCGTGATTTGCCGCGACGGCCAACGCATGGCGACGCTGTCGCGCGCATTGTCGTTCTTCGGGCCCGACATCGAGGTGATGGAATTCCCGGCCTGGGACTGCCTGCCGTACGACCGGGTATCGCCCAACGCCGCCACGGTCGCGCAACGCATGACCGCGCTGTCGCGACTCACGCGTGTGAAGGGACGCGACAAGCCGTCCGTGCTGCTGACCACCGTCAATGCCGCGCTACAACGCGTACCGGCACGAGACTTCGTCGCAACCCACGCGCTCTCGGTCGCTGTCGGCAACGTCATCGGAATGCAGGGTGTGATCGCTTGGTTGGAGCTTAACGGCTTCATGCGTGCGTCGACTGTGCGCGAGCCAGGGGAATACGCCGTGCGCGGTGGCATTCTCGATCTCTATCCGCCGGGCATCGACACGCCGGTGCGGCTCGATTTCTTCGGCGACTCGCTTGAGACTATTCGCGCCTTCGATGCACAGACACAGCGCAGCGACGAGCAATTGCGCGGGCTCGATTTAGTGCCGGTAGCCGAATTCCAACTTCTGACCGAGACGATCCGCCGTTTTCGTACCGGCTACGTGGCCCAATTTGGCGCCACGACGCCAGACGATCTCCTTTACGAGGCGGCAAGCGAGGGCCGCCGCTATCCGGGCATGGAACACTGGTTGCCGCTGTTTCACGACAAACTGGAAACGGTCTTCGACTATCTTCCCGGCACAGCAGTCGCCTTGGAGAATCTGTCTGAAGATGCTGCCCATGAGCGGTTCGCACAGATTGCCGATTATTACGACGCCCGCCACGAAGCTCTGAAGCAAGGTGTAACGCCACCCTACAAGCCGCTGCCGACCGAGCGCCTTTATCTCGGCGAGGATGAATGGAAAGAGCGGCTGGGATCGTTAGCACTTGTCCGGCTGACGCCATTCGCGGTGCCAGAGACAAATGCGCTCGACGTGGGAGCGCGGCAGGGTCGGAATTTTGCCGCCGAGCGGGCTGAGCCCGGCGCGAATGTCTTTGAAGCGGTGAGCGCGCATGCATCGGCATTGCAATCTGCCGGCAAGCAGGTGGCGATCGCCCTGTGGAGTGAGGGCGCGCGCGAGCGCATGAGCCATGTGCTCGCAGATCATAAGCTCCACAACTTAACGCCAGTCGCGAACTGGCCGCAGGCGCTGGGCCTCCCCAAACCGACGATTGCACTCGCTGTGCTCGGTATCGAATCCGGGTTCGAAACCGACGACGCCGCAATCATTAGCGAGCAGGACATTCTTGGCGACCGTTTGGTCCGGCCGCGACGTGCCGCTCGGCGCGCGGAAAACTTCATCGCTGAAGCCACCAGTTTGGCCCCCGGCGATCTCGTTGTGCATGTCGATCACGGCATCGGCCGTTTTGAGGGTCTCCAGGCCATCGAGGCCGTCGGAGCACCGCATGACTGCCTGGAAATTCGTTACGCCGAAGGAGCCAAACTTTATTTACCGGTCGAAAACGTCGACCTGCTGTCCCGCTATGGATCCGAAGAGACGACCGTTGACCTAGACAGGCTTGGCGGCGGCAACTGGCAGGCGCGCAAAGCCCGCATGAAGAGCCGCATCCGCGAGATCGCGGGTGAATTAATAAAGATCGCAGCGGAGCGGCAGTTGCATGAGGCGCCGCGGCTTACCGTTGGTCCTGGAGCCTATGACGAGTTTTGTGCGGGGTTCCCGTACGAAGAAACCGACGACCAGCTCGCCGCTATCGATGCGACTATCAAGGACTTAGGCTCAGGACGCCCGATGGACCGGCTTATCTGCGGTGACGTCGGCTTTGGCAAGACGGAAGTGGCGCTGCGCGCTGCATTCATGGCAGCAATCGGCGGCAAACAGGTCGTGATCGTGGTGCCGACCACCTTGCTTGCGCGTCAACATTTCAAGACATTTTCCGAGCGCTTCCGCGGATTCCCCATCAACGTCGCACAGGCGTCGCGGCTCGTGCCCGCCGCGGAAATGAGCAAGGTCAGGGTGGGGCTTGCCGACGGCAGCGTCGATATTGTGATCGGCACCCATGCGCTGCTCGGCAAGAACATAAAATTCAAGGATCTGGCGCTCCTGGTCGTGGACGAAGAGCAGCATTTTGGTGTTGCTCACAAGGAGAAACTCAAGACGCTACGCTCGGAAGTGCACGTGTTGACGCTGACCGCGACGCCGATTCCGCGCACGTTACAACTCGCACTGACCGGCGTGCGCGATCTTTCCATTATTGCCTCGCCGCCGGTCGATCGCCTGGCGGTGCGCACCTTTGTGTCGCCATTCGATCCGATCACAGTGCGCGAGGCGCTGCTGCGCGAAAAATATCGCGGCGGACAGGCATTCTACGTCTGTCCGCGCATCGAAGATATTGCGGGCGCCAAAGACTTTCTCGACAAGAATATTCCAGAAGTGCGTGTCGCAGTCGCACACGGGCAGATGCCGCCGACCGTATTGGACGACATCATGTCGGCCTTTTACGATGGCAAATACGATGTGCTCTTATCGACAACCATTATCGAGTCCGGGCTCGATATTCCGAGCGCCAATACTCTGATCGTTCATCGAGCCGACCGGTTTGGCCTGGCGCAACTCTATCAACTGCGCGGCCGCGTGGGGCGCGCCAAGCTTCGCGCCTATGCACTGCTTACCTTACCGGCGCAGCAAAAGATCACGCTGCAGGCCGAACGACGACTCAAAGTATTGCAATCGCTCGATACGCTCGGCGCGGGGTTCCAACTCGCGTCGCACGATCTCGATATCCGTGGTGCCGGTAATCTGCTTGGCGAAGAGCAATCCGGCCACATCAAGGAAGTCGGCTTCGAACTTTACCAACAGATGCTGGAGGAGGCGGTGATGAGCCTGAAGGCCGGCATCACGGCGCCCGTCGCCGACCGCTGGTCGCCGCAAATTACAGTCGGTACGGCGCTGCTCATCCCGGAAGACTACGTCGCCGACTTGTCAGTGCGACTGGCGCTTTATCGGAGGCTTGCGGAAATCGAAGACGAGCGCGAGCTTGAGAGCTTCGCGGCGGAGCTGGTTGATCGTTTCGGCAAACTGCCTGAGGAGGTCGAACACCTTTTACAGGTGGTGGCGATCAAGGCCTTAAGCCGACGAGCCAACGTGGAGAAAGTCGAAGCCGGACCAAAGGGGATCGTACTTTCGTTCAGAGAGAACATATTTGCCAATCCCGAGGGCTTGATCGCGTTCATCCGCGAGCAGGGCCGTGCCGTGCGCATGCGCAACGACCCAAAAAATGCCAAGGGCCAGCAGCTGGTGTTTTTCGAGGACTGGCCGCGTCCGGAGGATCGCCTAAAGGGCACCGCAGCCGTATTGCGCAGGCTTGTTTCGATAGCGGAGCAAGCCAAGGCGGCTTAGTGCGGCATCCTCAAAACAGGTTTGATGGTCGCGCCCGCACTTGATTCCGATGCAGCCCGATTGATGTCGGCGAGCGGGTAAAACGCGATCATCTTCTCGACCGGAAACCGGCCGGCCATAATGTAATCGACAAGCTGCGGGATGAAGTCCTGTGGCATGCTATCGCCTTGAATCACGCCGCGCACGGTCCGACCATTTTGCAGAAACGGCGTTTCGAATGACGCCTCCGTGCCTTTGCGCGCACTTCCAAGCAACACGCAGGAGCCGGCCGGCATCAGCGCGTCGACTGCCTCGCGCAAGACGGTGGGCAGCGCGGAGGTTTCCAGCGTGTAGCGCGCGCCGAGACCGGTAATTTTGCGGATCGCCTCAACCACGTCGGCGCGCCCGCTGTGGCTGATCGTGTGTGTCGCGCCAAGCTCGCGCGCGAGCGCGAGGCGATGCTCGTGCACGTCGACCGCTATGATCGGGTCGCAACCCGCGATTTTCGCAGCCATTAAACCCGAAAGCCCGACCGCGCCGACACCGAACACCACGAAACTATCTCCGGCGCGAGGCTTCATGACATTGAGCACGGCACCGGCGCCCGTCTGCCCGCCGCAGGCGAGCGCGCAAACATGTTCGACCGGTGCATCGCTACGCACTTTTACGGCGAAGCGCTCATTAGCGATGGTGAAATTGCCAAATGAGGATTGCTGGAAGAATGCGCTGTAGACGGGTTTGCCGTTTTTTGAATGTAACGTTGAGCCGTCGGCACGGGTGCCGTTCATCTTGAGGTCAAAAGCGTGCAGGCAATAACTTTGGCGTTGTGTCTTGCAATTCGGGCATTCGCCGCACCAAGGGTAGGCCATCACCACATGGTCACCGGACTTGAAGTGTCTCACCGCGCTGCCGACCGCACGTACAATGCCGGCACCCTCGTGACCGAAAACTTTCGGAAATTGTGTCGGATAGTATGCGTCACGGCCGTGCAAATCGGTGGCGCACATGCCGGAAGCGACGACCTCGACCAGCAATTCATCGGGCCGCGGATCGCAGAGATCAATTTGTTCGACGTTAAAAGGGCCCGAGCGCTCATGCACCACGGCGGCTGTGATCTTCATAGCGAGCGTCCGGGACTATTCGGCAGCGTCGGCAGCCTGCGCGGTTCGCGCAATCGCCTCAGCGAGATATTCCGGTTCCTGGGCGCCCGACACCGCAAATTTTCCGCTGAAAATAAAGCAAGGCACGCCCTCGATGCCCGCTTCTTTTGCGGAAAGCGCTTCGCGCTCGACTTCCGCTACGTCGCGGTCGCTCTCTAATGCAGCGCGGACATCCTCCGGGTTGAGCCCTATATCGGCCGCTGCCTGCACCAGTACGGCATGGTTGGTCAGATCCGCACCTTCGGTGAAATAAAGATCCATCAACTTCTGCTTCATTTCTGCCGCTTTGCCGATTTCGTCTGCCCAGCGGATCAGCCGATGCGCGTCGAGCGTGTTGGGCTGTCGGCTGATCTTGTCGATGGCGTAGGTGAGGCCCTCGGCCGATGCCGCCGCTGATACGCGCTGTGCGATGCCTTTGTATCGCTCGGGGGATCCGAACTTGGTCGTGAGATATTGCTCACGCGAAATTCCTTCGCGCGGGATCCAATCATTGAGAAAATACGGACGCCAGTGCACCTCAACCGGGATATCGGGATTGAGCGCGATCGCTTTCTCAAGCCGTCGTTTGCCGATGAAACACCACGGGCAGACTACGTCGGATACGACGTCGATACGGACAGGTTGGTAATCGGACATAGCGAGCTCCTGTTCGGAGCTAGCCTAAGCCGCTGCTTATTCCGCCGCAACCATGCGGCTGCCCATTACGCGCATCATCAGCGTGTCGAGCGTGTCGCCGGCCTTGAGCGTCGCGAGCGTTACGTTGGCGGTAAGCGGGTCGGCTCGCTGCGGCGTGAGCATGTTGCTCTTGAGAGTTCCGGCAAGCCGGCGAGCAATCACGTGGGCCCCGCGCAAGTCGGTTTGTGTGAACGCAACAAGGATCGCACCCTCTTCGTCGCGGGTCGCAAAATCGATATTGCGGATAAGCCGCGTCATCAGCCGTGCTGCATCAAGGCTGGCACGTTCGTCGGATGCGCCGTTGAAGGAAAAGCGCGCGACCGACAGGGGCAGGCTGCGGTCTGCGGCCTCAACCGTCACCTTGCCCAGGTCGCGCCAGAACGAGTCTCGCGTCAGTAAGCCACTCTCGGGGTCGAACATGCCTTCTGTGTCGAGCGACTTGAGCATGCGCTTGAGGCGCGCCTCAAATGCGCGCATGCGCACCAAGGGCACCATGCGCGCCACCAATCTTCCCGGATCGGCGGCTACCTGGTCGATATTGGGTAACGCGTCAGCGAATTCCGGCGGGGCTTCGCCGATTATCGCGACTGGAATGTCTCGAAAGCGCGACTCTTGCGCCAGCACAGTGAGGAATGCTTCGACCATGCGAAGAGAAAAACCATCGCCGACGACAATACCGTCGATGTCTCGCGTATTGAGGTGTTTAGCGGCAGCTTCGACACTGAGCGCACCGGCCATCTTGACGCGTTCACCCATGGCCACACTGAGCGCCGGATAGAGCGGGCCTCGGCCGGCGATGAGCACGGTGGCGTCGTCAAGCGCGTCGCCCACCGGCAACATCGGCAGTTGCCCATTATGGGAAGCGAACATTTCGATCCGGCGCAACACTGTCGCGTGAAGTGCGCGCACTCGCATGGCCGACTGCAGGCGCGCGAGCAGCCGTTCGATCGGAAGTGCGGCGTCGGCCGGCAAAGCGATCGGGACAGCCGCGTCTTCGTCGCCGTGTACCCGCGCGATGACCGGCACGATCGGCCCATTCACCGTTGCGATTTGTAGACAAAGCATCCGGGCGGAAGGCTCATCTGTCGGAGGACCCGGCTCGGCGATCAGCACGGCCGATGGTTTGACGGTCAGGAATGCTGTGGGTGCATCGGCCCATTTCGCCTCAACGATAGGAAAAGCACCGGCGGCGCTTAGCGCTTCGACGAGGCCAGTCACCGAATGCTCGGCGACCACGATGAGCGGACCTTGAAGCGACATCAATGTGCACGCACGGTTTACAGAATGCGCGAAAGCTTAGATGACCGCTGTTAATGCCGCGTCAACGACAAGCTGAAATTAGGCGGCTTCGGGTGCGCCGCGTGGCTGAAATGCCCCGGATATCAGCGGATTGACACCTCGCGCCTGCAATTCCGCGCGCAAGGCCGCGCGGTTTGCCGTAGTGCCAGCGAGCCGCTGGCCTAGATCGGCGTCGGGCAATGTCACGACGGTCGCGTCCGGATCGGCCTGCCCAATCAAGGTATCCACCTCGCGCTGAAGGAAGCGGTAGCCGCCGATGCCAATCGTGCCGGATGGCGGAGCTGTAATGATGAGCGTTTGTGCTGCGTGCTCGATCCGGCAAGCAAAGCCGGTGTCGACATAGCCGGCGGCGTCGGGCGCGAGATGGGGGTCCTGGCCACGCTCCGCCCCGGGCGGGAAGGCATGCGTGGGGACCATAGGACCGCGCAGCGCCAACGTGCCAGAAGCGCCGCGCCCAGTCTCGATCACAGTTATTGCACCGACTGTTTGGCGCGGAGCGCTGATGACCCCGTGCGTGAGCGGCACCGGCAGACCGTCAGCGCCGCGTCGCGCCGCGACAAGACCGATCTCTCCGAAACTGGTCACATCGACTACGGGCGTCGCACCTTCCGGCGGCCTGGCCAAAGCCAGCCGCTCCGGCGCTCGCCACAGCGCGATGATCGTCCGGATTTCGGCGCGGGGCAGGGCGGCGGTTGCGAGCGGCGGGAGCAGGGCTTCTGGCAGCACCACCACGCCGTCCTTGAGCGAGCGGCATTGTGTCGCGAACGGGTCGGGATCAAATCCGTGGTGCAAATGCAACGCGCCGCCGGACAACAGCCAAGGCAGCATCGTGAGAACGATGCCCGCAAATGAACCGGTTGGAATTGTCGACAGCAGCGATGTGTTGGCTGCGATATTGGCTTCCAGAAAAATTGCCAGCCCCCCGGCTATCAGCTCGGCATGGCTACGCGCCACGGGAAAGAGCCCTCTCGGATCCAGGCCAAACGTGACGGCCGCGACGTGCGCGGCGGCGGGACCTGAGCGGATCGGCGTCATAAAGACTTCGGTGCTGCGGGAATCAAACACGTCGTCGAGTGGCACGATGCCGTCAGGCAGACCGCGCCCGAAGCTACAGAGGTAGCGGATCGGAAAGAGCTCGACAGCGGCCTGCACCGCAATGTCTGTGTGGACGACTGATCCAATGCACGATGAGGTAATAATGGCTTTGGCGCCGACATCGCGGAGGGCCGCAACCATGTCGTGCCGGCGCCAGAGCAACGGCATCGGCACGGCGATCATGCCGGCCCGCAATACGCCGAGAAATGCGATCACACTTTCAACGGTGTTCGGTAGCTGCATCGCCACCACGGTGTCAGTTTGCAAACCAAGCCCACGCAGCCGTGCCGCAAGCGCTGAGATCGCCCGGTCAGTCTGCGCAAAACTCAGTTCACGCGGGGCATGGTCCGTAACAGCTTTGCGGTTTGGTGGATCAGCAAGCGCTAACGCATCGGGGTGGCGTACGCCAGCGCGCCGGAACAGGTCGTCGAGCGTAGCGGTTGAACCCGCTAGATGCCTACCGTCGCCGAGGATCATGGGTCGAGCCTCAAGGCTTTAGGTCCTTCTGCCACCAAGTCTCCGGCAAATAGCCAAACAACGACGTCCGAGAGGGATGCTCGATTCGCATCCAGCGGGCTACCCATTGCACTGGCGGGAAATAAAGGGGCACCACGTAGAAACCAGAAAGCAGAACGCGATCGAGCGCACGCGTCGCTGCGACAAAATCGGTTCGGCTCGTGGCTCCGAGCATGGCGGCGATCATGGCGTCGACGGCTTTCGACTTGACGCCCATGTAGTTGCGGCTGCCTTGTTGGTCGGCGGCTGCGGCGCCCCAATAAAATAACTGTTCGTTGCCGGGCGAGAGCGACTGCTCCCAACGGTATTCCATCATGTCAAAATCGAAACCAATCCGTCGCCGCTCGAATTGTGTGGCGTCGACAGTGCGCACGCGCGCTTCGATGCCCGCACGTTTAAGGTTACGCACAAAGGCGAGCGCGAGTCGTTCCTGGTCACGCGTTGTGGCGAGGATCTCGAATGACAATGGGCGGCCACTGTTAACGTGCACTAATTGCGTACCATTGAGTTCATAGCCGGCGGCTTTGAACAGAGTGAAGGCTCGCCGTAACGTGTTGCGGTCGTGGCCCGAGCCATCGGCGACCGGCGGCGACCATGTGCCATCCATAATATCGGCGCGAACCGATTCCGGAAATGGTGCGAGCAATGCACGCTGTTGGGTGTCGGCCGCCACGCCATGTGCCGAAAGATCGCAACCGTCGAAATAGCTTGCGGTGCGCTTGTAAAGATCAAAGAAATAATTGTGGTTGATCCATTCGAAATCAAACAACTGAAGGATCGCCTCGCGCACGCGAATGTCCGAGAAGATCGCACGCCGTGTGTTGAACACCAGACCTTGCATGCCTTTGGGCAGGCCGTAGGGGAGCCCTTCTTTGACAACTCGGCCTTCGCGCAGCGCAGGAAAATCGTATGCGGTCTGCCAGCGTCCGGGGTCTGTTTCCACGCGCAGATCATAAAGGCCTTTTTTGAATGCCTCGAAATGTGTGTTGCCGTCGCGATAATAGTCGAAGCGTATGGTCTCGAAATTCCACAGGCCGCGGTTGATTGGCAGATCGCGCCCCCAGTAATTTGGGTTGCGCTTGAATGTGACCGTTTCGCCCGGCCTCACCGCGCCGACGACGTAGGGGCCGCTGCCGAGAAGAGGTTGAAAGCTGGTGTCTTCAAAGGTCGAAGTATCAATCGCGTGTTTTGCCAAAACCGGCATCAGGCCAATGATGAGCGGCAATTCGCGATCGTCGGCGCCGGAAAGGTCGAAGCGCACCGTGCGCTTGCCGATGACCTCCGCTTTCACAACTTTGGTGTAATAAGTTCGGTAATTCGGCCGCCCTTTGTCGCGCAGCAATTCCCAGGAAAAAACAACATCATCCGGCGTCACCATTTTGCCATCGGCAAACCGCGCCGTTTGGTTAATTGTAAAGGTGACGACGCTGCGCGCCGCGTCAGTCGACACGCTTTCCGCGAGCAATCCGTAGAGGGTGAAGGGCTCGTCATAGCCGCGCGCAAGCAGGCTCTCGATCACATAACCGCGGATATTTGCTGCGGGCAGACCTTTCACAATGAACGGGTTTAGGCAGTCAAACGTGCCGAGCACGCCCTGCACGAGCTGGCCCCCTTTGGGTGCGGCCGGGTTGGCATAGGTCGGATGGGTGAAGCTTGCTCCCCAAGCCGGATCGCCATGCATGGCTATTGCGTGATCGTTGGTTTCCGCGTGGGCTTGTGGGTTGATGCCCGAAGCGGCGAATACTGCCCCAAGCATGACCGTACGCCGCGACGGTCGCCATGGCGCCAGCGCGGGGAAAGGGGGTGTGGGCGTGATCGAGGCTCGGATGCGATTCGTCCCGGTTTCGCGCGAATTTAACACAGGGCATAGGCCCCGGCCGGGCGGCATTTTCGGCCCATTCGTGGCTTTATTGCAGGCATGAATTCGGCTATCAGGCAGCGGTCAAGGGTCACGCTCCCGCCGTATTTCAAACCGAGAGAGCCGGGTGTAAGGCGTCGTTCGGGAGCCTTGGGCCGCGAACGGAAGAACAAGGGATAATCGCAATGGATCATCGGATCGCAACGGCCCGGCCGCTGGGTCGGGCGCTGACCGCCACGTTGGCCGGTACTTTGGCAGCGGCGCTTATGGCCGCGCCCGCATTTGCACAGCAGCCACCTAAACCTCCCGCTCAGAAACCCGCACCTGCGGCGCCGAAACAGCCGCCAGCGGCACAACCGGCGCAGCCGGCCCCACAAGCGCCCGCCGGACAACAACAGGCTGGCGAGCAGCCCCAGCTGATGTATTCGCCCTGGATGAAAGTCTGCGGAAAAGGGCCCGACACCAATAACAAGCAAGTCTGCGTCATCACCAAAGATGGGCGGCTCGAAAACGGCATGCCGGTTGCCATCGTGCAGCTATTCGAGCCGGAAGGTGGCCAGAAAGTGCTCCGCGTCACGGTTCCGCTGGGCATGCAGCTTGCACACGGCACGCGCCTGCTCATCGATCAGGGCCAGCCGACACAAGCGCCCTACAGCATCTGCTTCCCGGTGGGTTGTATGGCGGATTATCCGGTAGCCGATGACTTGGTTGCCAAATTGAAGAAGGGGCAGAACATCATTGTGCAGGCGATCAACATGCAGGGCACCCCGATCAGCCTGCCGCTGCCTTTGGGTGATTTCGCCAAGGCCTATGACGGCCCGCCGACGGACCCAAAGGCATTCGAAGAGCAACAGCGCAAGCTTCAGGAAGAGCTACAGAAGAAAGCCGAAGAGGCACGCAAGAAGTTGGAAGGCCAGCAGAGTCAGGCACCGGCCACCCCAGCGCCGAAATAAACTCTTCGATATTCCACACAATGCGAAAGGCGCGGCTCGGGCCGCGCCTTTTCATTTTAGGCACGCCGTCACGCGTCTAGTGCATCTGGCTATGACGCGGCCGGTAACTGCCGCTTTCATCTTGCTCGAACGTGTCCGCGACATCCGGGTGACGGATTGGCGTTCCCGACGTGTCGGGCAGCAAATTCTGCTCCGAAACGTAAGCGATGTATTCGTTCTCTTCGTTCTCGGCGAACAGGTGATAGAACGGCTGATCCTTCCGCGGCCGGATTTCAGCCGGGATCGCCTGCCACCATTCCTCGGTGTTGTTGAACACGGGGTCGATATCGAAGATGACGCCGCGGAACGGATACAGGCGGTGCTTGACCACCTGGCCGATCTTGAATTTGGCATTGCGCGTTTTATCCATGTCTAACTCTCGCAGCGCACGCCTATAAAGCGTAATGCGTGGCCATCGCCGGATCCTTGGCGGCGACCAGTCTGGCGAGATCCAACAGCACCTTGGCCTGTTTCCAGGTGGCGTCATCCTGCATTTTGCCGTCGATCATCACGGCGCCGGCCCCGTCCGGCATGGCGGTTACGATTTTCTTTGCGAACGCAACCTCACCGGGATCCGGCGAGAACACTTTCTTTGCGATCTCGATTTGAGAGGGGTGGAGCGACCAAGCGCCGAGACATCCCATCAGGAAGGCATTCCGGAATTGCGCTTCGCACCCGGCGGCGTCGGAAAAATCGCCGAACGGTCCGTAAAACGGCTTGATGCCGGCGGCGGCGCATGCGTCCACCATTTTGGCGATCGTAAAGTGCCAGAGATCCTGCTGGTATGCGGTACGCGTCGCGTCGCCTTGTGCGTCCGCTAACACTTTGTACTCAGGGTGGCCTCCGCCAACGCGCGTGGTTTTCATCGCGCGCGAAGCGGCGAGATCGGCCGGTCCCAGGCTCATGCCGTGCATGCGCGGGGAGGCGGTTGCGATCGCCTCGACGTTGTTAACGCCTTGCGCAGTTTCGAGAATGGCGTGAATCAAGATCGGCTTTTTCAATGTGTGCCGGGCTTCAAGCTGCGCCAGCAGTTGATCGAGAAAGTGGATATCCCAGGGGCCATCGACTTTCGGCAACATGATGACGTCAAGTTTGCCGCCGACAGATCCGACGATTTCGGTAATATCGTCGAGTGCCCATGGCGAGTTGAGCGCGTTGATGCGCGTCCATAGACCGGTCGATTTGAAGTCGACCGCTTTCGCCATTTCGATAAAACCTCGGCGCGCGGCCTGTTTGGCTTCGACCGGAATCGCGTCTTCCAGATTCCCGAGTACGACGTCCACCTGCTGCACCAGTTCTGGAACCTTGGCTCGCACCTTTTCATTGTGGGGCGGAATGAAGTGCACCATGCGCTCCAGACGCAGCGGCAGCTCCCGCAAGGGCGCGGGCGCGCCGATAGCGAGCGGGGCAAAGAACTGGCGCGGCAGCTTCATGGGACCTTCCAAAAGATGGTTCTGCCGTTTAGAGCAATGCAAAGGCCGCGCCAAGTGGGGCGACCGGAGCCCCGTTAATGATTGATGTCCTCAATCTCGCGTTGCCCTATTTTGGGCTCATCTTCATCGGTTTTGCCTGCGGCAAGCTCAAGCAAATTCCCGATACGGCGCTGGCCTGGATGAATTTCTTCATCGTCTACGTGGCGCTCCCGGCGTTGTTCTACCGCATCCTTGCCCAGACTCCGCTGGAACAGCTCGCGCAGGTCGATTTTATATTCGCCACGACATTGGCGACGTTCTGGGCTTTTGCAGTGTCGTTTGCGATTGGGATGGTGATCAGACGCGGCAATATCGGGGAGTCGACCATCGCGGGCCTGGCCGGCGGGTATGGAAACATCGGCTACATGGGTCCTGGCCTTGCTTTGGCGACGCTCGGTGCGCAAGCGGCGGTCCCGGTGGCGCTCATCTTCTGTTTTGACACACTCTTGCTGTTTTCAGTGGTGCCTTTCCTGATGGCGCTCGCCAATCCGCAACAAAAGAGCATCGGCGCCACAGCTCTCGATGTCGTCAAGCGAATCGTGACCCACCCGCTTGTCATTGCGACCGCCGTTGGCGTTGGCTCGGCAGCGGTGCGGTTTCAGCCGCCGGTCGCCCTGGAGCGATTATTGCAATTTCTCCAGAATGCGGCAGCGCCGTGTGCGCTGTTTACGCTTGGCGTTACAGTGGCGCTGCGCCCGTTGAAGAAAATGCCGTGGGAGGTACCGTTCCTGGTGGCAGTCAAACTCGTGCTGCACCCGGTATTGGTATTTTTGTTGCTGTCGCTATTCGGCCCGCTGGATCAGAGCTGGGTCTATACGGCAGTGCTGATGGCGGCCCTTCCGCCGGCGCTTAATGTATTCGTGTTCGCGCGGCAATACGATACATGGGTTGAGCAGGCGTCGGGCGCGGTGCTGGTCGGCACGTTGATTTCGGTTTTTACCCTGACGTCCGTCATGTGGATGGTCAAAACTCACACATTGCCTCCACTATTGTTCAGGTGAATTCATGCAGCCGCTGTCCGGACTATTCGTTCTGGATTTCACCACGCTCCTCCCGGGCCCGCTCGCGACGCTGATGCTCGCTGAAGCCGGTGCCGAGGTAATGAAAATCGAGCAACCTGGAGGTGAAAATGCCCGTCGCTTTCCGCCCCTGATCGACGGTGAGAGCGCGGCTTTTCTTATGCTCAACCGCGGCAAAAAAAGCATGTCTCTCGATCTGAAGAGTGAGACGGACCGCGCCGCGCTTGCGCCGCTCATTGCGCGTGCTGACATTCTCGTCGAGCAGTTTCGGCCAGGCGTTATGGCGCGCCTCGGGCTCGGCCATGAGGATGTGCGCAAAGTCAATCCGCGATTAATCTACTGTTCGATTTCCGGCTATGGCCAAAGCGGCCCACGCGTGCACCAGGCCGGCCACGATCTCAACTACATTGGAAATACCGGATTGCTCGACTTGCAGCCTGGGCCACCCAGCCGACCTGTCGTGCCGCCGATGCTCGCAGCGGACATCGCTGGCGGCAGCTTTCCGGCAGTCATCAATATTTTGCTGGCCTTGCGCGCACGCGATCAAAGCGGACAAGGCTGCCGCATCGATATTGCGATGACCGACGCGATGTTCACGTTCACTTGGGCAGCGATGGCGCTCGGCGCAGCGACTGGCCGATTTCCAAAGGCAGGAGAGATGTGGCTCGTCGGTGGCTCACCGCGCTATCAGATTTATCCGGCCAAAGATGGAAAGATGGTCGCCTGCGGGGCCATAGAGCAGAAATTTTGGCAGGCTTTCACCAGTGCAATTTCCTTACCGGCTGAACTTCTCGATGACATGCGAAATCCGATAGGCACACGTGACGCCGTCGCAAAGCTGATTGCTGCCCGATCGTCCGACGAATGGCAGCCGATTTTTGCAGCGGCCGACTGTTGCACAACGATAGTGGTCCCGCTCGAGGAGGCGATGCGCGACCCTCATTTTATCGAACGCGGATTGTTTGAGCATAAAGTTGCAACTGCGTCTGGCAAAAACTTGCCGGCTTTGCCGTTGCCAGTCGCGCGCGAGTTTCGCGAACGGCCGGGCGCCAAGAAGGCACCGCGACTCGGCTAGAGCGCCTCTCCGCGCATCAACCGTGGCTGCGCGGTCGCGGGAGCCACTCCTTCACGCATGACAGCGCGGCGCAGCGGTCCAATGCGGTCAACTAGATAGAGACCCAACCCTCGCGCACCTTGCGCGGGGAGGAAATCACTCAGCAGCGTACGATTGAGCAAATCGACGGCGAATGAGCGGGTGACAACGTCGGCACGGCGCATCGTGTTATAGCGGGCCAGGACCTCTACTGCACCGATGTCATCGCCGCTCCGATGGGCGGCCACTGCAAGTTCGCCGATGGCGGCCGCGTCGCGCAGTCCAAGGTTGAGCCCTTGCGCGCCAATGGGAGGAATTACATGGGCCGCCTCGCCGACCAATGCGATGCGCTGTGCGGCGAAATGACGGGCCATTGCGACATGAAGCGGAAAAACACTGCGTCGGGGTTCGAGTTCAATCTTGCCGAGAATCGAATGTGAAGCGCGTTCTATTTCATTGGCGAGTTCAACATCGTCTAGTGCGACGAGCCGGTCAGCATCGGCGGCATCAAGGACCCAAACGAGACTCGATCGGTCTTCGCGTAGCGGCACAAGTGTGAACGGGCCAGTTGCCGTATGGAATTCAGTTGATGTGTCGCGATGCGGGCGCGAATGCCGCAAGCACACCGTCATCGCAACCTGCAGGTAATTGCGCTCTTCCATCTCGATGCCTGCTGCGGAGCGGCACATCGATCTACGACCATCGGCGCCTATCACAAGTGGCGCGCGCAAGGTTGTCCCGCTCTTCAAGCTGACGGCGACCGCTTCATGTCCCGGTTCGACCGCAAGGACTTCGTCGTCAACAATCGTCACGTTTGACAGAGTGCGGGCGCGATCTACCAGTGCTTTGACCAGGTCGCGGTTCTCGATGTTGTAACCGAAGGCCTCAAGATCGATTTCTTTTGCTTCGAATTTGACTTCCGGCGCACGCCATAGCCTGCCCGTGTCATCGACGATCCGTATGACTTTGAGTGGTGCCGCCCGGGCGGCGCACGATGCCCAAACCCCGAGTGTCTCGAGCGCAGTAATGGAGCCCGCCAAAAGCGCGGTGGTGCGATTGTCGGGTTGATCCGGACGTCGGCCTACGAGCACTGTCGGAATACCACCCTCGGCTAGCGCAATCGCCGCGGTGAGCCCAGCGGGTCCGCCGCCGACTACGATGACCATGGCGCTATCGCCATATTTGTCCGACATCAACGCACTCGTTTCTGTTTGGCGTTACCCGCATTAGCACGCGAGGGCGGGCACGGAAACCACGCTGCAGGCTTGCGATATCGCGAGCAGGCCTGATGCGCTATGCACGAGGCTGTCATGAGCCAAACCGCAGGCCCCGATTTCGGTCACCTGCCGCCCGCCGCCGCCGGGCTCGGCCATATTTTTGCACGGCCAAAAGTGCTGGCCGCGATCTGCGTGGTCGCGCTTGCCAGTCTCGGGTGGCTCTATCTCGCGCTGGTACTCGCCGGCACAGGTGGATCGCCCGGCGGGCTTGAGGGAAACATTCTACAGGCACTCTGCCGGCCGCTGCCTAACGGGGCGTGGAGCGCGAGTGCCGTTGCAATTGTCGCTTCGATGTGGAGTGCGATGACACTCGCGATGATGCTGCCAAGCGCAACCCCGATGATTATGACCTATGCCGGCATCGCTGATACCGCCGCGCGCAAAAGCGAACGCATTGTCTCGCCGTTCGTGCTTGCCGGGGGCTACATGGTGGTGTGGCTTATGTTTTCCGTCATCGCAACACTGGCGCAAATTGTTTTTGCGCGAGCTGCGTTGATCGACGCGAGTATGGAGTCTGCAAGCGGCCTATTCTCCGGTGCGATTTTCATTGCCGCGGGCGCCTATCAATTCTCAAAGCTTAAACATGCTTGTCTGACCCGATGCCAACAACCGTTCCCATTTTTCTTCGCGAACTGGGCTACGACGACAAGCGGCGTGTTCCGGCTCGGGCTCAGGCAGGGTCTCTATTGCCTCGGCTGCTGCTGGGCCATGATGATGGTTATGTTTGCCGTGGGGGTAATGAACGTCATCTGGATGGTTGTGCTCGGTGCGGTAATGACGATCGAGAAAATGCTCACCGGGCGGCGGTTCACGCATATGATCGGTATGGTGCTGATCCTTGCTGGTGTCGGTATTGTGTTATCGGCCTTTGTGTCCCATTGGCCGTTACGAATGGGTTGAGCTACGCAGAAACGGGAGTAATGCGTTGACGGAAAGTTGGAGCCTGAAAGGGGAAATGGCGCTGTCGTGCAGCTGCACGGTATTTTGTCCTTGCGTGCTTTCACTCGGAGAGCACCCGCCGACCGAAGACCGGTGCCAGACCTGGGCTGGAATCCGTATCGACGACGGACATTTTGATACGGTCGATCTATCGGGCATCAAAGTAGGTCTGATGATGGACTTGCCCGGCATCATGTCGCGCGGCAACTGGACGGCCGCGCTCTTCGTCGACGACAACGCTTCTGTGCACGCTGTGAAGGGGCTAACTCGAATTTTCACCGGCCGCGTTGGCGGCACCACGCATTTGCTGTCGATATTGGTTGGGCAGTTTCTTGGCGTGCGGCAGGTCCCGATCACTTACGAGACCAAAGGCGAGACCCGCATTGTGCGTATCGAAAAATACGTTGACGGTGCGATTACGCCGGTCCGGGGCAAGGACACGAACCAAAACGTCGTCATTCGCAATAGCGAATACTGGATTGGTCCTGATGTGATCGTTTCGCGTGCGGATAAATCACGTTTCCGCGGCTTCGGCCGCAATTGGAATCTGACCGGACGGTCGGCCGAGATCGTCAAACTTGATTGGGGCAATAGTTAAGTGTCGAGCTTCGAGCGCTTTCGCGCTTTCACCGTGCATATTTTTACAGCGACCGGCGGCGCGCTCGCTTTCCTTGCCCTGATTCTGGCAACCGGCGGGCAGTGGGCGGCGATGTTTCTTTGCCTCGGCGCTGCTTTGATCGTGGATGGCGCCGATGGACCAATGGCTCGCGCTTTTGATGTCCAAAGGGTCCTACCGCGCTGGTCGGGCGAAACGCTCGATCTGGTGGTGGACTTCACGACATATGTGTTTGTGCCAGCCTATGCCATCGCCGGCAGCGGGTTGCTTCCCCAAGTGCTTGCAATTCCAGCCGGCATCATTGTGGTGATCACCGGCGCTCTTTATTTCGCCGACCGTGAGATGAAAACGAAGGACAATTATTTTTGCGGATTTCCGGCGACATGGAATCTGGCCGCTTTCTATTTATATTTACTTGAACCCCCGGAGTGGGTGGCTGCTGTTGCCGTTGTGGTCCTCGCCGCCTTAAGCTTTGCCCCCATCAAATTTTTGCATCCGCTGCGTGTGCAACATTGGCGAACATTTAGCCTCGCTTTGCTGGCAGCGTGGGCCGTGCTGGCCTTTGTTGCCACTGTCCAGGATCTGGCGCCCGGTCTCTACGTCACGCTGCCATTGTGTCTGATAGCAGTGTATTTTTTTGCTGTCGGATTGTTGCGTACGCCCGGCTGATCGTGTTCGATCCGCCCCCGCAAAGCCAGGAGTAGCCTATGCCTCGACCAGTCTTGCTCATTGCCGGCGGCAGCAGGGGGATCGGCGCTGCCACCGCAAAACTTGCAGGCGCACGAGGCTATGATGTCGCGGTGAACTACAAGACCAATTCGAACGCTGCTGCGGGTATCGTCAAAGCTGTGGAGAAAGCTGGCGGCGAGGCGGTTGCGGTCCAGGGCGATATGGCGGTGGAAAATGACATCGAGCGCGTTTTTGACGAGGTCGGCAAAAAGCTCGGAACCATCACCCATTTTGTGCACAGCTCGGGTATCATCGGAGACAATTCGCGCTTGGATGAGGCAAGCGCGCAAACCATCCGCGACGTGCTGGACGTCGACACGTTCGGCGCGCTGCTTTGTCTGCGCGCGTGCGTTCGGCGGATGTCGACCAAACATGGCGGGAACGGTGGCGCAGTCGTGATGCTATCCTCGATGGCCGCGCCGCTAGGCGGTGCCAACGAGTGCGTGTGGTATGCGGCTGCCAAAGCCGGCGTGGATTCGATGGTGATCGGCGCGTCCCGCGAGGTCGCCAAGGAAGGCATGCGTGTCAATGCCGTTACGCCCGGTGTGATAGATACCGATATCCAGCCGCCTGGCCGCATCGACCGGGTTACGCCCATGCTGCCAATGGGCAGGGCGGGGCAAGCGGATGAAGTCGCGGAAGCGGTACTTTTTCTGCTTTCGGACGCTGCCTCCTATATCAACGGTGCAAACTTGCGCGTTTCCGGCGCGCGTTGAGCGCCTTGCGCTTGCCGAGCGGCTGCCTATGATCGCGGCCGAAGATTTTTCTCGCTCAATCCAGGCAAATCGAAGGGGAGTATCATGGTCGCGGCAGTACGCGTTCACAAGCACGGCGGTCCCGAGGTTCTAACCTACGAGGACGTCGAAATTCCGGCGCCCGGCCAGGGTCAGATCAAGATCAAGCAACATGCAGCCGGCATCAATTTCATCGACACGTATTTTCGTATGGGCATGTATCCGTCGCCGGTTGGCATGCCATTTATCGCTGGTAACGAGAGCGCGGGCGAGGTCATTGCCGTTGGCCCTGGCGTAACCGACATCAAGGTGGGTGACCGCGTCGCTTTCGTGGGGCCGCTCGGCGGGTATGCCGGTGAGCGCGTGGTCCCGGCCGACCGCGCCGTGAAGTTGCCTGACAATATTTCCTACGAACAGGCCGCAGGCATGATGCTCAAAGGCATGACCGTTCAGTATCTGGTCAACCGCACATACAAAGTCGAGAAAGGCACCGTCTGCCTGATCCATGCCGCTGCAGGCGGGGTAGGCCTGATCGCATGCCAATGGACGAACCATCTCGGCGCGACAGTCATCGGCACCGTCGGTTCGAAAGAAAAGGCGGCACTCGCAAAGAAAAATGGCTGCCACCACACGATCCTCTACCGCGATGAAGACTTCGTCGCAAAGGTGAAAGAAATCACCAGCGGAAAGCTCTGCGACGTGGTTTACGATGGTATTGGCAAGACGACATTTCCAGCTTCGCTCGACTGTCTGCGTCCGCTTGGATATTTCGTCAGCTTCGGTAGTGCGTCGGGTCAAATCGAAGCTTTCAACATCAACATTCTCCAGGCGAAGGGCTCGTTATTCGCGACCCGGCCGACGCTCAACCACTATGTAGCCAAGCGCGACGACCTGATTTCCTGCGCCAAGGATCTGTTCGAGAAAGTCGGCTCTGGTGCAGTGAAAATTCCCGTCAATCAGACTTACTCCCTGAAAGATGCCGCCAAAGCGCATAAGGAACTGGAAGGCCGCGACACGACCGGTTCGTCGATTTTGGTTCCATAAAGGGCGATGGAATGGCTTTACGGGCGGCGGCGATGTGTTGTCCATCGCCGCGCCTCCGGCAATTGCCGGTGTGTGATGGGCCACGCCCCGATTCCTACGCATCAGAGTTTTCACGAAACGCCAAAAAACGTCGTGTTGGAAAACCATCTCCGAACTGATGAAACACGCCGCTATCGTTTAAATGCAACCGGCGAAGACCCAGGCGATGCTCTCGGCAATCAAACCGACACGACCGAAGATGAACGAGCGAGGCTGGGCCAATGGCTAAAGGAACTGCCAAGAGCGGCGAGGTGAAGCCGTGGGGTGTCTTCGCAACTTTTGCGCTTGGTGCGATTGCGTTGCTGGCCGGGCAGCTCTCGGGGATTGCGGCGTTGGGCGGATTGTATGGCCTTGATCTGGGGCAGGTGACCAACGTGAGCCGAGATGGCGGCGCGATCGTTTTGTTTATCTTTGTATCGGCGCCCGTTCAGGTCGCGCTTCTGATGGTCGCCGCCGCCTATAAGGGCAATGCAGCGGCTTACCTTGGTTACAAATGGCCGCGCCGTAGTGAAGTGATAATTAGCATCATCGCGTTGGCTGTATTGGTCGTCGTGGGCGATACAGTGAGCTGGCTTGCGGGACGCAACATTGTTGATCGGTTCCAGAGCGATATTTATCAAGCTGCGAAGAGCGCAAACCTTCTGTTACTACTGCTCGTTGCCGTTACAGTGTTCGTACCGATTGCGGAAGAAAGCCTGTTCCGTGGCTTTTTGTTTCGCGGATGGTTGCGAAAACCTAATCACGCGTGGCCGGTCATCGCGATTACGGCCGGTCTTTTTGCTGTCATCCACGTTCAATACGATTGGTTTTTGATTAGCCAGGTGTTCGCCTTTGGCGTCTTGTTTGGATGGATACGTTGGGCCACTGGTTCCACGATCCTGACCATGCTGCTCCACGGTTTGGTCAATTTGGAAGGCGTGATCGAGACCGTACTGACCGCGAACAATTGACCGAAGAAGGCCGAGTAAACTTAGAGCAGCGACGCAATGCGGGCGATAGCCGGATGATGCTTAATTCCGGCTGGTAAGCGCGGCAGGCCAACAACCTCTACGCCACCGGAAAACCGTTCGATGCTAGCAACAGTATCGTCCAGCTCCACGGTGTGGCGTTCGCTCTCACTGACGACGATTGCAGCGAGGGTTAGCTTGCGTTGCGCCAGCACGTTGAGCGCGGTGAGCGTGTGGCTGATGGTCCCGAGATAACCGCCGACCACGAGCAATATCGGAATATCGAGAGCCGCCATCCAGTCGAGTACGGTGCGGCGTGCATCGAGCGGCACCATGATGCCGCCGACACCTTCGATAAACAGAGGGCCAGTGGCTGCATCGATCGCGTTGCGGCTGTAGGAAACCAGTTTATCGAAATCGACTGTGCGGCCTTCGCGCGCAGCAGCGAGATCGGGCGCGAGGGGTGCGCGAAAACGCCATGGCGCGATATGGTCAACCTCATCGGCGGTAACCTGACGACCGAGGGCAGATAGCAGAACGGCCGGATCGCTGGTTTCGGCCACCGAAGAATCGTATCCACTCACGACAGGTTTGAGTGCGCCGACCGGCTGGTTGGACTCGCGCAAATAACGAATGAGCCCGGCGGTAACGAACGTCTTGCCGATATCGGTGCCGGTCGAAGTGACGAAATAAGCAGCCACGGTTTAGGCCAATATCCGTTCGCGCACGATGTCCGCCAAGCGCGCGACATCCTCATCAGGATGTTGCGCCGTAAAAGTCAGCCGCAGCCGCGCTGTGCCAACTGGAACGGTCGGCGGGCGGATCGCCACCACAAGGTAGCCTTCGTCTTCCAAAAAACGCGAAGCGACCAGTGTCGCTTCTTCGTCGCCGATCACAACCGGTACGATCGGGCTTTGTGCTTCCGGCAGACCAGCGCGCCGGGTGAAAGCCTTCGCTTTCTGGACAGGAAGTGCCGCATAGGCGGGCTCCCGTTCGATAAGATCGAGGGCCGCAATTGCTGCAGCGACGCATGCAGGGGGAAGACCGGTCGAATAAATTAAAGTGCGGGCGCGGTTGCGCATCAATTCGATGACCGGCCTCGATGCACAGAGATAGCCGCCGTATGAGCCGATTGCCTTCGATAGCGTCCCCATCTGTAACGGCACAGGAATTTGCGAATTTCCGACGAAGTTTGATCCACGTCCACCACCGACGACCCCAATTCCATGCGCGTCATCGGACATGAACCACGCGTCGTATTCGTCCGCGAGCGCAAGCAGCTCTGCCTGCGGCGCCAGATCGCCGCCCATAGAGAATACCCCGTCGGTGACGATCAAGGCACGATCATGTTCGGCGCGGTGCGACCCGAGCAGCTCGCGCGCGTGCGCAACGTCATTGTGGCGGAAAGTTATAACTTTGCCGCGCGACAATTGGGCTCCGGCGTAAATGCAGGCGTGTGACAGCTCGTCGAGCAATACCAGCCCGTCACGACCGGCTAGCGCGGGAATGATCCCGGTGTTGGCCAGATACCCGGACCCGAAGACACAAGCCGCCTCGGCGTGCTTAAACTTCGCTAGGCGAGCTTCCAATTGTGCGTAAAGGGGATGATTGCCTGTGACCAGGCGTGAGGCGCCGGATCCAGCCCCATATTCCTCGATCGCGGCGACTGCTGCTTGCTTAATGGCAGGGTGCTGGGTCAGGTTGAGATAATCATTGCACGAAAACGACAAAAGTTGCCGCCCCTCACGGTCTACCCAGATGCCGTCCTCGCGCACCGTCTCATTGAGCGCTCGGTAGAGGTGCCGGCGCTTGAGTTCGTCGAGTTTGTCCTGCGCGAAACGGTCGAGCGAATGCATTGGGTGATCTTGCCAGACAACAAGCCAGATGCTTAGCACGAACGGGGCGGGGAAGAGTCAAATGGCGGATCAAATCAGCAAAAACAGCATGACGCCGGGCTGGTACGCCGAGGGCCTCGCGCACATCTGGATGCCCTATGCCCAGATGAAAACGATGTCGCCGCCGTTACCGGTCGTGCATACCCACGGCAGCCGCATAATCCTCGCCGACGGCCGCGAACTGATCGACGGCATCGCCAGCTGGTGGACAGCCTGTCATGGCTATAATCATCCACACATCAGACGGGCCGTCGAGGCGCAGCTTGGCCAGATGCCGCACGTGATGTTCGGCGGGTTTGTGCACGAGCAGGCGCTGACATTAGCGAACCGGCTGACAGCGTTGCTGCCCGGCGATCTCGCCCGCGTTTTCTTTTCAGAGTCCGGCTCTGTTGCGGTCGAAATAGCCATGAAGATGGCATTACAATATTGGATCAATAAAGGGCTACGGAAAAAAACAAAATTCATGGCGTTCAAACATGGCTATCACGGCGACACACAAGGCGCGATGTCGGTGACAGACCGCAATATCGGCATGCACGATGTCTTCCATGCCGCCATACCGCAGCATGCAGTCATCGATCTTGGGCCAGAGCCTGTGGATGACCTGGCCGAAGTCAAAACCTTTTTCCAGCGCCATGCGACCGATTATGCCGGCATCATCGTTGAGCCACTTGTGCAAGGCGCCGGCGGAATGGTTTTTCGAAGCGAAAAGCTGCTTCGGTTGCTACGACAGACTGCCGACTCGTGCGAACAAATTTTAATTTTCGACGAGATTTTCACTGGTTTTGGCCGCACCGGAACAATGTTCGCCTGCGAACAAGCAGGTGTTGCGCCCGATATCATCACGCTGTCGAAGGCGCTCACCGGCGGCACACTGCCTTTGGCGGCCACGGTCGCGACGAGTGAAGTGTTTTCGGCGTTCTGGTCAGATGACCCGAAAAAGGCACTGATGCATGGCCCGACCTACATGGGCAATGCGTTGGCGTGCGCTGCCGCCAATGCCTCCCTCGACCTGTTTGATCGTGAACCGCGTTTGCGGCAGGTCGCCGACATAGCGCGCGCTCTGGAGCAGGGTCTTGCGCCGTGCCGCGCCGTACCGCGCGTGAAAGACGTGCGGGTGAAAGGTGCCATCGGCGTGGTCGAATTGGATCGCATCGATGATCTTGATGCTTTGCGTGCCCGGTTTATAGAACAGGGCGTTTTCATCAGGCCGATCAGCAATGTCATCTATCTCACACCAGCGTTCACCATTTCAGACGAGGAACTAAAAACGCTGAGCGACGTGGTTGTTAAAACCGTGCGCGAGCTAAAAAAGTAGGAGGAAGAATTGGCCTATAATGGACCGGCGATCGACACGCACCACCACATCTGGCTGCGCAAAGATGTTGCGTGGCTCGCCGATCCGCCAATACCGCGCATGTTTGGAGATTATTTCGGTATCCGGCGCGATTATCCGGTCGAAGAATTCATCAATGATGTAAAACCGCGGGGCTTGACGAAATCGGTTCACGTTACCGCAATGTGGGGGCCGGGCCGGGCGCTTGACGAGACGCGGTGGTTGCAATCGGTGGGCGATAAATACGGCTTTCCCCACGGGATCGTGTGCAATGCGGATCTCGCTAGCGCGGACGCCGAATCTGCTTTGAAGGCCCAAAAACAATTCCCGAATCTGCGCGGAGTGAGGCAGATGCTCTATTGGGACAGTGACCCCGTCAGACAGGGTGCGCCGCGTCCGGATTTTTGCAATTCGCCAGAGTTTCGCCGCGGCTTTGCGATGCTGGAAAAATACGGCCTGCATTTTGAACTGCAGATTTATGCGGGACAGGCGGCCTATGCCGTTGAACTGATCAAGGGATTTCCCGAAGTGCCTATGATTTTAGTGCACGCGGGCATGCTAACTGGGCGCACCCAAGTCGCAATCGATGAGTGGCGTACGGCGCTGGCGATGATGGCGGCGTTTCCGAACCTTCATGTGAAGATTTCTGGCCTCGGAATGTACAGCAACGGCGTAACACTTGTGCAGGCGCGTCAGGTGATCCGGGATGTGATCCATATCTTCGGAACCGAGCGAACGATTTACGGCAGCAATTTCCCGTTGGAAAAATTGCACGCAAGCTACGCCGATTTCTTCGGGGTCTACCTCACAGTTTTGTCGCAATATACGGAAGCAGAACAGCGCGCCGTGCTGCACGACAACGCCGTTAAATTCTATCGGCTGTAATGGCTAGAAACCGACCGCCGTGCCGTGAAGGTCGTAGTCGTCGGCGCGATCGATCTTGACGGTTGCGATCTCGCCGACACGTAACGGGCGGTGGCTCGCAACGTAGACCGCACCGTCGATTTCCGGGGCGTCGGCCATGGAACGGCCTTTGGCGACCGTTGGTCCCACCTCGTCGATGATTACCTTCTGACGGGTCCCCGCCTTGCGTTTGAGGCGACGGGCGGAAATTTTCTGCTGCGCCTGCATGAAGCGGTGCCAGCGCTGTTCTTTCACCTCATCCGCGACAGGAGAGGCGGTATCGTTGGCTGCAGCACCCTTTACCGGCTCGTATTTGAAGCAACCGACGCGATCGAGCGACGCCTCTTCCAGCCATTGCATCAGAAATTCGAATTCGTCGTCAGTCTCTCCAGGAAACCCGACAATGAACGTCGAACGAAGTGTGAGATCAGGGCAGATCCCGCGCCAGCGCGCGATGCGCTCTAGCGTTTTTTCCTGCGCAGCGGGTCGGCGCATGCGTTTCAAGACTTCGGGGGAGGCGTGTTGGAACGGGATATCCAGATAGGGCAGGACTTTCCGCTCGGCCATCAGGGGAATGATGTCATCGACGTGGGGATATGGGTAAACGTAATGCAGCCGAACCCAGATGCCGAGTTCACCTAATGCGCTTGCAAGGTCGATGAACTTTGCGCGCACGTCGCGGTCGCGCCATTTGCTCGCCGCGTATTTGATATCCAGGCCGTAAGCGGATGTGTCTTGCGAAATCACGAGCAATTCTTTCACGCCGGCGGCGACTAGTTTCTCGGCCTCGCGCAGGACATCTGCGGCAGGGCGGGACACAAGGTCGCCTCGTAAGCGTGGAATGATGCAGAAGCTGCAGCGGTTGTTGCAGCCTTCTGAAATTTTCAAATAGGCGTAGTGCCGCGGCGTGAGCTTGATACCTTCCGGAGGCACCAGGTCGAGAAACGGATCGTGCTTGGGTGGCAACGCCTTGTGGACCGCGTCGACGACACTCTCGTATTGTTGCGGACCCGTAATCGCCAGCACATCGGGATAGGCCGACGAAATGCTTTCCGGCTCCGCGCCCATACAGCCGGTAACAATGACTTTGCCGTTTTCCTTGAGTGCGCTGCCGATCGCGGCAAGCGATTCTGCTTTGGCACTGTCGAGAAAGCCGCAGGTGTTAACGATGACCAAGTCGGAGCCTTCGTGCTGGCGCGAAAGTTCGTAGCCCTCCGCACGCAGGCGCGTGATAATGCGCTCGCTGTCGACAAGGGCTTTCGGGCAGCCAAGGGAGACGAAACTCACCTTCGGTGCGGTGGTATCGGTTTTTACGTCAGGATCACGCATTCGGGGAAGGAGCTAGCGACGATTGGCCCGAATAGCAACCCGCGCACGTGCCGGGCGGTATTACCGATTCCGCCAGGCCTCGGCTTCCTCGTAGAATTTCTTTTCCCAGGCCTTCTGATTTTTCATGCCCTCGCGGATAAACGGCGTGAACACAGCCAAATGTAGCAATAGCCAGTTGATTAAATTGGCAGGAAAACGGAGAGGCTTCCGGAAGTCGACGAACAGCACCACGCGCGTATGGGACGTCCGGTTCCAGGCCTCATGCTCGTACGCGTCGTCGAAGACTACCACTTCGCCTTCTCGCCAACGATAAAGTGCGTTCTCAACTCGGATACCGAGTAGCTCGCGCGGCTCGGGTACGATCAGGCCAAGATGAAGTCGAAGTACCCCGTTGTAGGGGCCACGATGGGGCGGAAGGTGCTTGCCCGGCTCCAAAATCGAATACATCACGGTGATCAGCCCAGGGATGTTCTGGCAAATTCGCCAGGTTTCCGGGCACCGCTTTATGTTCTTTTCGGAGCGAAAGCCGTAACCGGCGAGTAGGAAGGTCTTCCAGCCGCGGTCATGGCTAATCGTGGCAACGTCGGTCGCTAGCTCGTGGAAGCCCGGAAGCTCGTCTTTGCGGACGAGAACGCGATCGAGCTCGGCGCGGATTGCCGACCATTCGCGTTCTACCACGTCGGTCCAGGGGAATACGGATCTGTCGTAGATCGGCGGGTTGCCGACCTTGCTCAAAGCGAGATTGAGCCGCTCTGCGCCCGCAACCAGGTGCATGAAGAATCGCGTCACCACGCTGGGGCGCTCAAGCGGTTTGATGCCGGTGGTCGCGAATTTCTGGGCGGAATTATGCTCGTGAAGGGCTTGCTGTTGTGCGACGCTACTTAAGACCGGCATCCTTTTCGCGCGCCCCCGAGAAATACATGACATCTTCTGCTTCTGTCACAATAACAACTGGGCGGGTTGCGCGGAAGTTCCCACAGCCTGCCGATTAGACCGTTGGCGAAGTAGCGTCGCGAGCGCTATCGTGTCCCAAGTGGATATCGCATGAAGCAGATTCTCTTGAGCCTTGTTATTGCGGGCATATTTATGGCCGCTGGCTCGGCTATTGCCGCTGACGGGAAGACGCAGCCTTGGCGTTACAATGCGCACAGCCCCGACCTGCCGTTCCCGCGCGGCAAACGCGCGGAGTCGGTTTGGGCCTCGGGCGCCTGCTGGAGCGAGTGTGGTTCCTATTGCGCCTGGGGATTGGCCGGCTGCCTCGAAGAGGATTCTCAAGGCCGGTGCCTGAAGCTCACGGACAGATGCGATCGATATTGCCAGCGTGAGTGCCGGACAGTGGGTGGCCCGTTCCTACCGATCGAATTTCCTTGGGAATAGTGCGCGCGCCTTCAGACGCCAGCAGACCACATTTTATTCGATTTTTCGTAATCGAGAACAACCGGTGAGCAGGACTATCGGCGCACCGCCGGTGTTATATCGGCATCAAGCACGGAGGCCGCTATGATGCGCATAGTCTTCGCCACGATTGTTACTGCTGCGGCTTTCAGTTCAGGCCCGGCGGCGGCCGACTTCTATTCGGAGCCTTGGTGCGCGGTGATTGCAATGGGCGACGGTGACATGCAATGGGACTGTGAGTACCGCTCAATTGAAGAATGTCGGCCAAACGTCCTGGCCGGCAATCGCGGCTGGTGTAATCCGAATCCCAATTTTGTCGCTTTATCGGTGCCGGAACGGCACAAGCATTCCCGAAAGCGTCATACGCAACCGCAGTAAGGGGGCGATCTACTGAAGCGGCATTCACCGCTCATCATCGCCACGGTCCACGCGACGTTCGCTTCGTCTGGATTCTCTGTAGGCTTTCGCCAGCTTATTCGACAGCCCAATTCCCGCGTCGAAAAGCGTCTTGGTCGGGTGGTCGCGGCAAAAACCGAACATCCAATTCATCCAATCAATTGACTTTGACCCTTGGGTAAAGTCGCCGTCGATTGACACGTCGAAAAGATTTCGTGCCGAAAAGAATCCCTGAAGCCAACCAACTACCGCCATGTAATCAGCGCCACGTTGAGGGTGAAGGTAGTCCAGCTTGATCACGTTGCGGTCAGAATCGATATTAAGTTTTTGCAATTCGAGGATATCGGGGCAGGTGACCTGCTCAGGACCGACGATAATGGGATCGCGCTGCTGTTGCGCATAACTGCCAACAGGCTGAGCGCAGGTCGTGGCGAGTGCAATCCAAAAAAGCAGTATTCGCATAATCGCCCGTCCCCCTGGGCGGATGGCTCCAGGTTGCAACCCTAAAGATGTCCAGTTCGCTGGCTGTGACGGGCATCACAAAAAGGCGCTTTTTCACCGATCTGTGGCGTTCGGTTTCAGATTGTGTGCGCTACGTCACAGACGCAACGGGCTGGCGGAACCATGTTACCGGCACCGATCTCCGAACTTATCCTCACACGAGGGTGTCCCCTGGTTCGGCGCATCGCGAAGGGATCGTCGACCATTGCCGTGGCGGCGGTCCCTTTTTATGCGGGCTGATTCAACCGCCGTGCGTGGGCCATTGGACTAAGCAAGCCTTTATACTTGCTGACATTCTGGGTTTGTGGGTTCACGTCTAGGTAACGTTCTCTGCGTACTATGCGGGGCTCGCCTTCCCGGATCCGATCCTCATGGCAAGCCTTGATCTGACCACGGCCAGCCCCGCGGCGGAACGCGGCGAGCGGCTTGCACAACGGACGCGCATTTTATGCGTCCTGTTTTTCTTCTCCGGCTTTCCAGCGCTGATTTATCAGCTCACGTGGCAGCGCGCACTATTCCTCATATTCGGCGTCAACATCGAGTCGGTGACGATTGTCGTCACGGCATTCATGCTCGGCCTCGGTGTCGGCAGTCTCGCCGGCGGCTGGCTATCGAAACGCCAAGATATTCCGCTTTTGCCGCTGCTCGCTGCTATCGAATTGTTGACCGGTGCGTTCGGACTTGTTTCTCTGTCAATCTTTGACAAAGTCGGTGACTTAACGATCGGATTGAGTTTGCCGACGACCGCCGCTGCGGCGCTGGCGCTCGTCACCATCCCTACATTGCTCATGGGTGCGACCCTTCCTCTGCTCGTCAGCCATCTTGTCCACTGCTCTGGGAGACTCGGAAGCGCAGTCGGACTGCTCTACTACGTCAATACGTTGGGAGCAGGCGCAGCCTGCCTTGCATGCGTCCTCCTGCTGTTCCCATTCCTTGGAATGAGCGGTTCGATCTATGTCGCCGTCGCTGTGAATGGCATCGTCGCGTTTGGCGCGATTGCCACACATCGGTTCGGCCATGTCGAAGAATCACCCCGCGCACAGGATGCTGCGGCCACGCCCGAGGTCCCAGACCTCAGGCTAAGGACCGTCTCGGCATTTGCTGCCGCAGGCGGATTTATCTCGCTTTCATATGAAATATTCTTTTTTCGAACGATCTCCTATGCCACCGGATCGAGTGCAAGCGCATTTGCCCTGACGCTGAGCGCTTTTCTCGTGGGAATTGCATCAGGCGCACGTCAGGCCGGTGAACACTGCAAGAGTTTGCCCCGCGCCGAGGTGATGCGGCGGATGGTCAACGCGCTTCTTATGGGCAATCTCTTTGGCATTGTTTTTTTGCCGCTACTCGATCGCTTTGCATGGCTCGACAACGCCATCACAGGCGTCGCTATGGCGATGGTGTTTTTGGTCGCCCGCTCCTGGGGATCGCTGCTGCCGTATCTCGCCGAACTCTCTATTGTGGCCGACAGCAAAGCGGGCATGCGAACTGCAATTCTTTACCTCGCCAATATATTGGGCTCGGCGGCCGGCTCGGTCATCACCGGCTTCGTGCTGATGGAATACTTGGGACTCGTCGCGGTCGCAACGACACTTGTCGTCGGTGGCGTGATCTGCGTGCTGCTCTTGCTTGCAGTGGTCTCTATGCCGCTTCAGGAAAAGCTGACGCGGGTGGCGCTTGCCACGGTGATCGGGCTGATAGCAGTGGTTGTGGTTCCGCAATGGTCAGCGCAAGTGCTGGAAACCCTGCAATGGAAGGGAGCACCTTCCACCCGAAAAATCGTCGATGTCCTCGAAAATCGTAACGGCATTATCAGCGTAACCGATGACGGCGTCGTTTTCGGAAATGGCATGTACGACGGTCGTTTCAACACCGACCTCAAGAACGACACCAACGGTATCGTGCGTCCTTATGCGCTCAGCCTGTTCCACCCGGCCCCGCGCGATGTATTGATGATTGGCCTGTCATCTGGCTCGTGGGCACAAGTTGTCGCAAACAATCCGGATGTTGCCTCGCTAACCGTTATTGAGATCAACCCCGGCTATCTTGCCTTGATAAAACGGGAGCCGGAAGTCGCTTCGATTTTGACCAATCCCAAAATAGCGATCCTTACCGATGATGGCCGCCGCTGGCTGCGAGCTAATCCAACGCGACATTTCGACGTCATCATATCGAACACGACGTGGCATTTCCGTGCCAGCGTCACGAACCTGTTGTCCGTGGAATTTCTTGATATCGTTCGGCGTCACCTCAACGCTGGCGGCATCTTCTTTTACAACACCACCGATTCAGCGCGTGTGCAGCGCACCGGCTGTCTCGCTTTCGCCCATGGCGCACGTTTCACCAATCACATGGTGGTTTCAAACGCACCAATCGCCTGGGATTTCCGGCGTTGGCGGCGCAACCTTGAATCCTATCGCATCGATGGAACGCCGATCTTTGATACGGCTCGGCAGCGCGACCGCGCAGAGGTTGATCGGCTGATGTCGTGGCAAAATAATTTAGCGCCCGAAAACGCGCACACCGCCGGCAGGCAGATTGAGCCCTGCTCTGATCTCCTCACGAGGACCGCAGCGAAGACCCCCATAACCGATGACAACATGGGTACTGAATGGCGGCACTTTATGGGCCTCGAGTGATTAGCCTTATTTGAAAGGTCCCATACCCGACAACAATACGAAGCGCTACGTTCGCAGCGCGATACTATTGCGATTTGATGATGCGATAGAGCTGGAAACGATCGCCGTCCGCAATAAGTCGAAGGCGTGAAGGATCGGGATTGGGGGCGTCGTCTTCTGTGAAGAGGACATAGAGGTAGTCGAACTTTGTCCAATTGAGCCAGAATGCTGGCATGCCTGGCGAGGGGTGCTCGGCAGCGACAATGAGTTGTGCCGTCGACGGAGGCGTCCCGTCATGGATATCGGCAAAGTCACTATACTCCGGCCGAACATGCACGATTTGCTTACCTTCGACTGTAAACAGCGTCGTAACGAGGGATGACCGTTCAATAGTGGCAATGCACGCAGCATGCACGAGGCCGAGGTCGCGCACATCTTCGCCCGACGAGGCATTCGCATAGGCAACGAAAACTTTTGACCCCGGCATGATACGGCGAACTGAGGAACGGAACTCACTGGTCGAATCCGACAATTGCGACCAGTTGTAATCAACCTCAAGCAGTCGGCCCGCGATTAAAACAATAAGGATGATCAGAAACCCGCGCCGCACCACGCGGCGGCGCGCGTCCAAATTGCCACATGCGAAAATCATGAAGGCAATGCCAAGGGGCACACGTTGATCGGCCATATAGGTGTCGAACATCACGCGCGGCAGTTCAAAGTAGACGGCGCCTCCGATAACAAGCAACACCAATGCCAGCGGATGAAATTGCAACACGCGATGACGGATCGCCCAGACCGCGGCCGCGACCATGATTGCAATCAATGCAAACGCCGCAAAGTCGGAATAATTGGCGACTATGTACAGCAATCCGTCGAGCTTGCCGCGCTGGTCCCAAGAGGTGGCGGAAACAAGTTTCATCGTAGGGCTGGCGTATAGCAACGGCAGGACAACGAGAAACGGCATGCCGCTCAACACGAATTGTATGATTCTGCCGGGCCATGGCTGAGACCGTTGTTCCCATAGGCGCAGGACTTCGAACGAAAGCAGGCCGAGCCCGTAGATACCGAGTGCTGAGAGATGGCAGAAAAAGAGCGCGACACTAAAGAGTGTAGATAGAGCAAATCGAATCGGCCATGCGTGCTCTCGCACAGCAACCCACCCAGCCAAGGCCCATATCGCGACACCAACGCCGAATATGAAATTCATTAGCCCGACGAGAAAAATATAATTGTAGAGGAGGGGAATCGCGAACAGCGGCAAAACAGAGACCCGTCCCACCAGTGCCCTGTTAAGGGCGAGAGCGCCGGAGATGATAAGTACAAACGTAGAAACGAGAAAAATCTGCCCCGCGAGATAGACGTTGACGACGCGTGCCAGCGGCGAAACGATAATGTCCATCGCCAAATTGGGGATCACCTGCCAATTTAATTCATAGAACGTCGCAATTGATCGATTAGCGTTCAAATCCGCAATTACCTGCATACGCGCGAGGTGATTCACGTAATCAGAAAGCGGCGGCAGTGGATGCGTCCAAATCGGAATCGATATCAGCAGGATAAGGGCGACAAAAAGCGCAATAATTTGCGGGGCGGTAAAATCTACCGAGCCGGATCGCTGGGGCGGCCCTTTCGAAACGGCAGGGTTGTTTTTCCAAAGCATCGCAAGTCTTATAATGTTTTATTACGGCTGAACCAGCGATGAATAGCTCGCGAATCCCGCGCATGCCATCTTAGTGCCATCGTTATAGTAAGCACGCCGTACCCGTTATTGGCACAAAGCCGACCGCTTGGCTCGATAGACACGTCTCGCCACCGATCTTAAACTCCACCCCAAATTGCGCGCGCAGGGGACAATTTCATGGCGGATGCGAGGGGCGAGCGGCGGTTGGCCGCAGTATTCGCAAGCGATGCGGCTGGCTACAGCTCTGCCGGGTTGAAGGAATCGCGCCGCAATGTACGGCCTATATGCGTGGTCGCCGCCTTAGGTTAGCTAGCTGCCGCTACAATCAGTGTTCTTAGACGGGCTTTGGTCGATGGCCTCCCGCCGTTCAAAATTGAGAATCGCGCTAGGTGTCTTAGCGGCCGTTTTGGTCGCGTACGGGACCATTGCCTACCTTCTCATTCCACTAACCTGGTCCCACTACGAACACCAAAAGCGCCTCGCGGGACTTTCAATGGTGACACGTACCGGTCAGGACATTCCGGGCGACCCGATTAATGTGGGTTTGGTCGGAGTTAAAGGCGATGTCTTATGTGCCATGCATGCCGCAGGCTGGTACCCCGCTGACCCGATTACATTCCGATCCAGTGTCGAGATCGTCGGCAGCGTTATTTTGCGCAGGCCATACAGGGATGCACCCGTGAGCAGTCTTTTCTACGACGGGCGCCGCGAAGATCTTGCTTTCGAAAAACCTGTTGGGACAAGCGCCGATAGGCGTCACCACGTCCGGTTTTGGGAGGTCTTAAAGCAGGGCGATGAAGGACGACCAGTGTGGCTCGGCGCCGTGACCTTCGATCGCGACGTGGGCTTAAGCCGATACACCGGACAAGTAACGCATCATATCGGGGCCGACATTGATGCGGAGCGCGATGGGCTCACCAATGATCTCAAAAACGCAAAAGTGGTTGAGGCAATATATGAGGTCTCCGGCATTGGGCCGACTCTTGTCGGCCGAAACGGAGAAGGCGACCGGTACTACACCGATGGCGAAATCAAGATTTCACGCCTGGTAGCAGGCTGCAATGCGAAAGCCGAGACTGTAGTAGAATTGGACAATCCGCCCATTGTGGATTTGAAGAACGAAGCATGGAAGGCAATTGCTGGGATGCTGGGATCTGGCTCGGATTCTAAATGATATCTGATTTATAAATTCTGCCTCGCCAAACGTTATGACAACGGGAAGCCGTCGTATAGCCACGCGAGGCAGTTATAGAGTTCATCGTCGGATTTGTCGGCGTAAGACGTTCGCATAACGTCACGGGCAACATTGTC
>WNFM01047643.1_pt1 | contig 40419 bp, 61 predicted proteins | sample 5400271 | NCBI WGS metagenome assembly WNFM01 (sample SAMN13153352, study PRJNA577476) | soil metagenome | isolation source: 60 cm saprolite on Douglas fir-dominated hillslope | place: USA:California | collected 2013-09-17
GGGTGCGTCAGCGCCTGTCCTCTCTGGAGCGGTCTTTGAAGACGATCGACCCCTTGAAGACGATGGAAGTGGCCCGCCTGCAGGCGGAGATTAAACACTGGGAGGGCTTCGCCGGGTGGATCGGCGAAGCCATCCAGGCCTACGAGACCGCCGCCTCGATCATTGACGGAGAGCAAAATGCCGAAGACGCCTGAAGAGATCGCCGCCGAAGAGGCCGCCAACAAAGAGCAGCGCGAGGCCCTGGCCCGCGAGGCCAACAAGAAGCGCAACGACCAACTGCTCGAGCAGCGCAACGCGATCGCCGATTCGGCGGACGAGATCAAGAACGAGGAGGACGACCTCGAGGACCTGACCGATGAGGTGTGGGACCAGAACGACCGCCCCGACCAGGTGACGAAGAAGTCCCGGGCGCAGCGCCTGGCCGAGCAGGAGGAGCAGGACCGGGAGGCGGAGCTCGCGGCGATGACCGAGGATGAGCGCGAGGCGGCCGCCGCGGCCGAGCTCCTGCGCAACAACGAGCGCGACGAGGACGCACTCGATGAGGCGCGCGCCGCCGGCGCCGACGATGCACGGCGCAACGAGGCGGGCGATGTGGAGTACCGCGTCGAGGTCGCCGGCGAGGAGAAGTGGCTCACACTCGCGCAGCTTCGTGCCTCCGCGGGGCAGGGCGACTCTGGACAGCCGAGCAAAAAGGGTGCTACAACGCCAGCGACCCAGGGCCCGACCCCAGAGCAGCGCGAAGCGCAACGCCTGGCGGACGAGGTGCGGCGCAAGACCGAGAGAGACGCCCGCAAGGCGAAGTTCAAGGACTTGCAGCTCCGCGCCAGCATGGGGGATGAAGAGGCGATCGACGAGCTCGCAGACATTCAGGCCGACTCTACGAGGGTGACTCCCGAAGAGCTCGAGCGAATGGTGGATCAGCGAGTCGATGCGCGAGTCGTAGGCAAGACGGCCTTCGACCAGGCGGTGGCATGGTTCGAGAGTAAGGACGGGTACGCGCGCGAGCTTAGCGCACCGGGATTCAAGCAGAAGGCGGCGGTGATCGATAAACGGTTGTTCGATGAACACCCGGACTGGTCCCCCCGGCAACGCTTGGACGCCACGGGCAAGGAGCTACGACGCGAGCTCACAGAGCTGCAGAAGTTCTTGGGCGTGAAACCCGGCACCACTCCCGCGCACAAGCGCGACGAACCCCCCACGCGTTTGGCACGAAAGGCGGCGGCCGCCGACGAGGTTCCGCGAGCGAGCGGGAGAGCCCGCACGGAAACGGAGCCGGATGAGGTGCAGACCTCGCGGGACGCGATCAGCCAGTTGGCGCGCGGCCGAGGTCAGCAAAGGCCGATATCGCACTAACAGGAGTCACCACCACCTAACCATGGGTGACTCTCACGGGAGTCACACAATGGCAGGGCAAGTCTGGGCAATCTCCTCTCTCGGCGGTTATTTCTACAGCCGACAGCTTTCCAACGTCATGCGCGCCGCGGTGCAGCCGCTCGTCAAATTCCGGCAATTCGCCGACGTGCACGACATCTCGCAGCAGGGCAAGAAAAAGGGCGACACCTTCACGTGGGATGTGTTCTCCGATGTGGCGACGGCGGGCGCGGTGCTCACCGAGACCAACACGGTGCCGGAGACCAACTTCACCGTGATCCAGGGCACCTTGACGGTGACCGAGGGCGCGAACGCGATCCCCTACTCCGCCAAGCTCGACAACCTCTCGAAGTTCCCCGTCGAGGACATCATCAAGAAGGTCCTGAAGAACGACGCGGTGAAGTTCTTCGATCGGCTCGCCTGGGCCCAGTTCAACCAGACGCTCCTGCGCGTGATCCCGGTCGGTGGCAACAGCCCGAACGCGGTGGTGGTCTACACCAACGGCACGGTGACCGGCACCAACAACATCGCCTACTCCAACGCGCATGCGAAGGCGATCACCGACGCGATGAAGGAGCGCAACATCCCGGCCTACGTGGCGGACGACTACTACGCCCTCGCCTGGCCGACCACGCTGCGCACCTTGAAGAACGCGCTGGAGACCATCCACCAGTACTCGGACACCGGCTTCAATCTCATCATGAACGCGGAGATCGGCCGCTACGAGAACACCCGGTACATCGAGCAGACCAACGTCGCCAAGGGCTCCGGCACCGACGGCGTGACGGTCACCCCGTGGGTGAACGGGCAGAGCGACTGGATGTTCTTCTTCGGCAACGACACCGTCGCCGAGGCGGTGGTGGTGCCCGAGGAGATGCGCGGCAAGATCCCGACCGACTACGGCCGGTCGAAGGGCATCGCCTGGTACTACCTGGGCGGCTTCGGCATCGTGCACACGCTGGTCACCAACGTGCGCATCATGAAGTGGGACAGCGCGGCCTAACAGCCGCTCCAACTCGGGTGGCCGGCGGGCCTTCTCCCGCCGGCGCTTCCAAGCCCCAACAACGCAGGAGAGGCCTGTATTAGGAGCAATCGATGGTCACGCAACAGAACAGCACCCTGAAGAGCGCGGGGTACGACAACCCGGCGTACGTCACCCGCCAGGGCATCTTCCTCCTGCGCGCCGCCGGCGCGAACGGGGTGTCCGCGAAGTACTGCGCGCACGCCAACCTCATCGTCTACGGGCTCTCGTACAACGTCATCGCGGTCGGCAACGCGACGAGCTCCTACACCTTCACCGGTGTGAACGGCTCGGCCACCGTGGCGGCGCTCTCGGACCAGGTGTCCTTGATCGTCATCCAGAACTTGAACCCGGGCGGCACCTTCTCGGGTGCGACCGCGACCTACGGGCCCTACACGATCAACGGGGCGAACCTGGCCTCGGGCACGTACACCAACCAGGTGGGCCAGCAAGGCCAGATCCAGATCAACGGCACTGCGTCGGGCACCGCGGCACTGGGCGGCATCGTGATCCCGCAAGGATCGCTGTTCTACATCCAGGGCGGCACCGACACCGGCGCCTCGGAGGCCATCACGGTCGATTACAACATCCAGCCGCTCGCGGCGGTCCCGGCTTAAGGCCAGGCGATACGAGTGGGGGGCGGGACACTCACCGCCCTTGAAAACTTTCGGCAAGCTCCAAGGAGAGCGCAGATGGCAATGAAAGGCATGAAGGTCAAGGGCGTGTACGAGTCGCCCGACGCCCAGGACAAGGAAGGCCTCGGCACGAAGGTGTACGGCGGCCGCGCGCCCTCCAAGGAGGCGATCGTCAAGAGTGCGAACGCGCGCGGTGGCAAGCGCCACGACATGAAGGGCGGGCAGCGCTACGCCGATGTGGGCGTGCTCCCCGACTCCGCGCACATGGCCGGCAACGAGATGGTCGGCATCAAGGATGCGGGCTACCTCACCAAGAAGGGCATCATGGAGGGCGGGGCCAACGTGATGCTGCACAGCCTGCCGCCGGGCATGAACATCGAGGACCAGGAGAACGCCGACATCCGCAAGATGCCGATGAAGACCGTGACCGCGATGGGCTACCCGGGCGATGGGTGGACCGACGGCGAGGACTACGGGCGGCCGGGCGAGACGAACGCCTAAGACGAGCGCGCCGGCGGCGCTCGAGGAGAGTTCGATGCCTGGCATCCTGCAGGAGAAGTTTCAGGTCGATTACCCGCAGCAGGGCAACGACGACGCGCACTCGGGCTGGAAGTCCGACTCGAGCGCGCGCACCAAGAAGGGCATGCCCGGGCGGGAGAACGCCCAGGTGCGCCCCGACCCCTCGACCAACGCGGCGATGCTGGCGAGCCTGCCGCCGGGCACCCAGATCGAGGACCAGGAGGAGAGCGACCAGCGCCGCTTCAAAACGACCATGGGCGGGGAGTCCGATGTGTCCCGCGATTGGAACGGCGAGGCGGTGCGCAAGGGCTTCAAGCGCTTAGCGATGAGCGCGACCGACGATGAGTACACCAAGGCCCACCAGGACGCCTTCTACGATGAGATGAAGGTCGAGGGCGACGTGGGCTTCGCCGAGCGCAACAACATGCTGGACCGGCTCTAATGCCGCAGAACCTCGGCCAGGGCAACGCCCAGTACACGCCGATCGTCGCGGCGGGCACCAACACCTTGAACCCGGGGCCGGCGCTCACCGGCGGGTTCCGCGTGCCGCAGCCCCCGACCACCTTCGGCGTGCTCTACGGCGTGGACACGATCGCCGCGGGCACGGGCTTCGCCTACACCCTCGTGGACATGATCGCGCCCACGGGCCTGGGGACCAACACGGCCACCGTCACCAACACGCTGATGAACGGCACCGACACCGCCGGCACCAGCCGCTCCGCCGGCGTCTCAGGAGTCGGTGTACGCTACTCGGGGGCGCTGGTCTGCATCACCACCGGGACGCCTGGGCAGATCAATGTGGCGTGGGACTAACGCAGAAGGGGATCCGACATGGCAGCAGCAGCGAAGAAACTTAAAATCGAACGCGACCGCTTCACCGACGATGGGGTGCGGCTCTTCAATCCCTCGAAACCGCACGGCGTGGTCTACGCCGACGGGTATTTCGAGACCAAGTACATCCAGGAATACGAGGGGCGCGAGGTCCACTACAAGGGCGACCACGCGCCGATCGGCTACCAGTTCGGCGTGCCGATGCCGCCCTCCGCGGACGAGCTCATCGAGGAGAACAGCGCGCTCAACGCCCGGATCCGCGACCTCGAGGACTCGAACAAGCGCACGCAGGATCTGCTCGAGCGCCTGATGAAGCAGCTCGAGGGCAAGGCGGCGCCGGCGGCCGAGGCCCCGGGTGCTCCGGAGTCCACGTACAAGCCCGAGCTTGGCGCCACGGCGAAAGCCACGGAGGCTCCGGCCCGTGGAGCTCAAAAACCGAAGTAGCCCTGCAGGGCTTGTTAGAACGGACGCCCGCCTCGACGCGGGCGTCTGCGCATGTGTCAATCGAAGGGGATATCAATGACCTGGAAAATAACCGACCCGCAAGGCAACGAGGCGGGGAAGATCTCGTGGGAGATCGTCAAGTGGACCCGTGGCCGTGGGCTCGACATCGGCGCGGGGATGTACCGCACCTTCCCGCACTTCATCACGGTGGACAACAACATCGACGCGGTGATCTTCGGCCACCAGATGCCGCGGCCGGACCTGTACGTCACCCACGCCGCCGACTTGGGCGTGCTGGCCGACGCGCAGATGGACTTCGTGTTCTCTTCCCACCTGCTCGAGCACATCGAGGAGGACAAGCTCGTGAAGGTCATCCGCGAGTGGTGGCGGGTGGTCAAGGTCGGGGGCTTCATGGTGCTCTACGTGCCCGACGAGGAGGAGTACCCGAAGGTCGGGGAGGAGGGCGCGAACCCGGACCACAAGTGGAACGTGAGCTACAACGGGGTGATGCAGCTCCTGCACGCGGCCAAGGTGCCGTTCGATCTGATGGACTTCCAAAAGCGCAACGCGGGCACCGAGTACTCGCTGTTCTTCGTGTTCCAAAAGGTCAAGGAGACGCCGAAGTTCTGGCACCACGACCGGCCGCGGCCCGTCGGCAAGACCGCGGGCCTGGTGCGCTACGGGGCGATCGGCGATGCGATGCAGGCCGCCTCGGTAATCGCGGGCTTGAAGGAGCAGGGCTACCACGTCACGCTCTACTGCGCCGAGGGCAACGGCTACGAGGTCATCAAGACCGACCCGAACGTGGACGAGTTCTACATCCAGGGCCGCGGCCAGGTCCCGGACCAGGCGCTGCCCTCCTTCTGGGCGTACCACAAGGCGAAGTTCGACACGTGGGTGAATCTCTCCGAGTCGGTCGAGGGCGGCCTCCTCGCGATGACCAACCGGCCGGTCGATACCTACAACCCGCGCGCGCGCCATGAAATGCTCGACTGGAACTACGTCGAGCGCCAGCACCTGATCGCGGGCCTCCCCACCGACACGCCGCACCGCATGCGCTTCTACCCGACGCCGGCGGAGCGCAAGTGGGCGGCGCTCGAGAAGAAGGCGTTCGGCGAGTTCGTGGTGCTCTGGTCCTTGACCGGCTCGTCGGTGCACAAGATCTGGCCCTGGCTCGACAACGCGGTGTCCGGGCTCCTGATCGACTTCCCCGAGGTCTCGGTGGTGTTCGTGGGCGGGGAGGACGGCGTGATCCTCGAGAAGGGCTGGGAGCTCACCCCGCGCGTGCACTGCCGCTCCGGCAAGTACGAGATCCGCAACACGCTCGCGCTCGCGCAGCTCGCGGACGTGGTGATCGGGCCCGAGACGGGCGTGATGAACGCGATGGCCATGGAGGATATGCCGAAGGTGGTGTTCCTCTCCCACTCGACCCAGGAGAACCTCACCAAGCATTGGAAGGCCACGCACTCCTTAGCCTCGGTCGGCACGGTGTGCAAGGGCCGCGGGAATGATGAGGCGCCGGCGTGTCACCAGATGCACTACGGCTGGGACCGCTGCACCGAAGCGCCGGCGGACCCCTTGACCGATGATCTCTACAAGAAGATCGGCGGCAAGCGCGCCGGCGCTGGCGTGTCGCAGTGCCAGTGGGACATCGGCGCGCAGGACGCCTACAAGGTCATCTGGCACGTGGTGCAGTGGCGCCTCGAGGAGTATGCCACGCGCGACGGCAAACCCGCGCCGGGCGTGGTGAAGATGACCCGCGCGGAGCTGATGAAGGTGCGCAACACCTTGCCCGCGCACCTGCAGGCGCCAGTGGATGTGCTCGAGGAGCAGGCCCAGGACGAGGAGAAGAGCGTGATCGAGCTCTAGCGCCATGACCGACGTCCTCCTGCAAAACTCGGCCCTCTCCCTGCAGTTCACCACCTCGGGGTCCTTCGCCTTCTCGGTGGCGCGCGATGACATCATCCGCCAGGCGATGCTCAACCACGCCCTGCTCGAGCCCTCGGAGATTCCGACCGCGCAGGAGATCACCGACTGCGCCCGGGTTTTGAACATGATCGTCAAGCAGCTGGCCGGGCAGTTGGACCGCGCGCCCGGCTTCAAGATGTGGCAGCGCTACCGGGGCGAGCTCTTCCTGTCGTACTCGCAGTACCTGTACAACCTCGCGGGCAACGTCAACGGCGATCAGTGGGCGGGCGGCGTCACGGGATTGAAGGATCCGTACCTCTTCAACCAGGACCAGCTGGTCGCGCCCGTGGTCGCCGGCTCCCTGCTCTTGAGCGTGGGGCCGATCGCCGCGCCGGTGGCGACCAACATCAACGACTTCGTGGGCGTGCAATACACCACCGCGGCGGGCAACTCGGACATCTTCTGGTCCACGATCGCCGCGGTGAACCTCGCGACGGGCGTCATCACCATGGCGGCCCCGCTGCCCGCCGGCGCCGCCGCGAGCTCGGGCGGCTTCGTGTGGAACTACACGACGCGCGCGCAGCGGCCGATGAAGGTCTTGACCGCGCTCCTGCGCGACACCACCTACACCGACACGCCGTTGACTGAGATGGTGCTCGAGCAATACGAGGCGCTGCCCACCAAGACGATGCCGACCAACGTCGCGGACCCCACCGCCTGGTACTACGAAGCGCGGATGCTGCAGAACAACGGGCACTTCTACATCGACTGCGCCGGCGCCCAGGACGTGACCAAGCACATCCACGCGGTGTTCTTGCGCGAGTCGATGGACTTCAACAACCCCGGGGATGCGCCCGAGTTCCCGCAGGAGTGGTTCTGGCACCTCTCGTGGATGCTCACCCTCGGGATCTGCTCGATGTTCGATTGCGATTGGACCCAGGACAAGCAGCTCGCCTTTGGCCTCGCGACCACCAACGCGCGCGAGGGGAACCCCGAGACCACGGCCGCGTACTTTCAACCCGAAAACGATGACATGGACTGATGCAGCCCGTCCCCCTCTTCGGCTCTGGTGTGTTCGGCAAGTCCGCGGTGGTGACCCGCCAGCGGCGCGTGAACTGCTACTACGAGAACCGCGCCGACGGCGACAAGGCGAAGGTGGTGGTCTACGGCACGCCGGGCCTGGTGCTGATGTTCACCACCGGGAGCCTGCCGATCCGCGGCGTGCTCTCGGTGAACGAGGCGCAGCTCTACGGGGTGATCTACAACCAGTTCGGGATGTTGACCCCGCCGGCGGTCCCGGGTGGCGTGGCGGTGTTCACGGTCTTGGGCACGATCAACACCCTGGGCGGGCTTCTCTCCATGGCCGCGAGCCCCAACGCCTCGCAGATCGTCATCGTGGACGGCGTGGGCGGGTGGGTGTACCAGCCGCTCCTGGGGACCTTCACGGCGCTGCCCAACACCTGGTTCGTCGCCGGTGCGCAAACCGTCACCAATGTGGCGGGCTATTTCGTGTGCGATCAGCCGGGCGGCCCGAACTTCGGCGTGTCCAACATCAACGATGCGACCACGGGCAACGGGCTCTCGACCGGCGCGGCCGCGGCCTATCCTGACTTCCTCGAGGCGGTGGACTCCCTCGCCGGGAATCTCATCAACTTCTCGCAGCAGCACTTGGAGTTCTGGCAAAACGTCGGCGCACCGCCCCCCGGCCAGCCCTTCCAGTTGATCCAGTCCTCGCCCTTGAAGATCGGCCTGCCGGCGATCTTCGCGCGCACGCACATCGACAACACCCTCGTGTTCCTGGGCGAGACCGAGGCGGGCACGCGCCGCGTGTACCGGATCGACGGCTTCAACGTCACGCCGATTTCCGAGGAGATCGACTGGATCATCAACCAGGCGGGCTTCGTGTACGCGGACGCCACGATGCTCTCCTACCAGCGCGATAAGCCCCCCTTCGCGCAGTTGACCTTCCCGACCATGAGCCGCTCCTTCCTGTTCGATCTCTCGACCAACATCCCGAGCGAGGTGCAGACGGGCCTCTCGGTCACGACTTACGAGCGCCACCAGGGCAACCTCTCGAGCTACTACAACGGCGACACGATCATCACCGACTGGGCGAACGGCAACGTCTACCGGATGGACGATCAGACCTACACCGACAACGGCGGCGTGGTGCTGCGCGAGGTCATCACCAAGCACCACATCCGCGGCTTCAATCGCTTCCGCGTGCCGCAGCTCTACCTCGACATGGAAACGGGCGTGGGCGTCTCCACCGGCGATCAGTTGAACCCCGTGGCCGGCCAGAAGCCGGTGGTCTCGATCGAGTGCAGCAAGGACAACGGGCGCACCTGGTTGCAGGCGCGGCTCATCCCCTTGGGCGCTCGAGGGGCGTACATGGCGCGGGTGAACGCGCGGCGCTTCGGCCAGGCCCGGGTGTTCACCTGGCGCATCCGCATGACCGAGCCGGTGAAGTTCGTGATCACCGACGGGGCCATCAAGCGCAAAGGGCGCCCGGAGACCAACTGATGGCCGCCCCCACGCCGAATCTCTTAGGCGGCATCCCGAACGCGGCGCCGATCGCCAAGGTCACGCTCACCGTGAACGGCCGCCAACAATCGGTGGACGGGATGCTCACGCCGATGTGGCAGGCCTGGCTCTCGCAGGTGTTCAACCTGGTGAAGCCTTTAGGAAACAACGGCACCACGGCGAACCGCCCGACCATGGGGCTCTTCGTGGGGCAGGACTATTTCGATTCCACGCTCGGGTACAAAGTGACGGTGAAGAGCTTGAACCCGACGGTGTGGGTGAACGGCGCAGGGGGGGTGGTATGAGCAGCACAGATCTCGTCGATGCGGTGGTGGCGAACCAGGTCAAGACGCGCAGCGTCGACGCGCTCATTGGCAAACTCTTGGAGCTCCCCCAGCCGCGGGTGAACGTGCGCCACATCTACGGCGAGGGCGTGTACATGCGCGAGCTCGTGGTGGCGGCCGGGATCCTGATCGTCGGGCGCGAGCACCGCGCCGAGCACGGCTGCATTCTGGTGCGCGGGCGCCTGGTGTTCTTCAACGGCGATGGCTCCCAGACCGAGATGACCGCGGTGGCCGAGTGGACCGCGCCGCCGGGGCGCAAGGTCGCGCGCATCGAGGAGGACATCACCTTCGTCAACACCTTCGCAACCGAGGAGACCGACGTCGAAGCGCTCGAGCGGCTGATCTTCGCGGACGAGGCGCCGCCCGACACGCGCCCCATGCTCGAGGACGACGGGGACTTCGCGCGCGTGCTCGAGGAGCAGGGCGCGGATCCCAAGGCGGTGCGCCGCGCGAGTGAGAAGACCGAGGACTGCTGTCCGTTTCCCTACGGCGCCTACAAGGTGAAAGTGGGGCGATCGCTGATTGAGGGCCGCGGCCTGATTGCGACCGCGGACATTCCGGCCGGCGAGTTCATCGCACCGGGGACCTGGGGCCAGTGCCGCACGCCGGCGGGGCGCTACACGAACCATGCACGGGTGCCGAACGCCGCCTTTCACTACGATCCCAAAGGCGTGGCGTGGCTGGTGGCCTTGCGGGACATCCAGGGCATGACCGGCGCCACCGATGGGGAAGAGATCACGATCGACTACCGACGCACGCCCCGGGCGCGCTGGGAGCAATTGTCATGAGCGGATGGGTAGCAGGCGCGGTGGTGGTCGGGGGCGTCATCGGCGCCGTCGGCTCGAACATGGCGGCGAATAAGGCGGCGAGCGCCACCGAGAACGCGGCCAACACCGCCGCGGGTTTCCAGTACGCGGCGTTGAACCAGCAGCAGACGAACGCCCAGCCCTACATGGACCAGGGCAAGAAGGGGATCGCGAGCTACAACGCCCTCACCACGGGCTCCCCGGCGCAGATCCAGCAGACCCTCGAGTCCACGCCGGGCTACGGGGCGACCTACAACACCGGCATCGAGGCGGCGAAGCGCGCCGCCGGCGCCTCGGGGATGAACCTCTCCGGCAATCAGCTGCAGGGCGTGGAGCAGTTCGGCGCGCAGCTCGGGGACTCGACCTACCAGCAGGCGATCAACAACGCGCTGACCCAGGAGGGCGTGGGCCAGGCCGCCGCGGCCGGGCAGTCGGCCAACATCGGCGCGGCCGCGGGGAACCTCTCGAACATCGCCATCAACCAGGGCAACAACATGGCGGCGATCCAGACCAACGAGATCGCCGGCATCACGCGCGCGGGCTCGGGGGCGATCAACAACTACCTGACCTACAACACCCTGCAGGGCCTGAACAACCCGGCGGGCGGCGGCAACCCGTACAACCTCGGGGGCTCGACGCCCACCGCGCCGGCGGGCTCGTCCTTGACCTACGACGCCTCGGGCAACATCACCGGCTCCGCGCCGGATGCTGGAGCGCCGCCTTGAAGGAGAACGTGCATGGCAGGCTTTGACGCTTCCGTAATCGCCGACATCGGCTCGAACACCCCCGACCCGGTGGGGGCGCAGCAAAAGGCGTTGACCCTGGCGGACCTCTACGACCAGAACAAGCTGAACAAGATCAAGGTCAACGAGGCGCAGCAGTCGCAGAGCGACATGACCTACGCGAAGCAGATCCTGCAGGGCAAGGACCTCTCCAAGCTCGAGGACCAGAACGCCGCGGTCTCGGAGATCACCAAGCGTAGCCCGAAGCTCGGGATGGAGCTCGCGCGCGACTTCTCCGCGCAGCGCAAGGACAAGGCCGGCGAGCAGATGGACCAGCTCGACTACTACAAGGCCAAGAACGAGATCCTGGGCACGGACCTGATGCAATTGAAGTCGAAGCACGACCAGATCATCCAGGACTTCCAGGCCAAGAACCCGAAGGCGACGCCGCAGCAGCTCGAGCAGGCGACGCACGACGCGATGCAGAAGGACGTGATCGAGTGGGTGCAGCGGGTGAGCGCGCAGACCCTGCCGAACGGCCAGCCGCTCATCAACGCCCAGGACAAGCAGCTCCTCGCCTCGGGGCTCGGCCAGGGTTATTCCGCCGCGTGGGTGGACTCAATGGTCAACAAGAGCGCGACCGCCCGCCAGGAGATCGCCACCAAGCTCAAAGAGCGCGACGAGCTGCGCAAGGAAAAGGCCACCGACGCGGCCATCGCCTCGGGCGGCCGGCGCGGCGACCAGGCCGATCGGCGCCTGGATCAGGGAGATCGGCGCATTTCGGACCAGGAGCGGGCCGCGGCCGCCAAGATTAAGCTGGCCGAGGGCGGCAAGTTCACCGAGGAGGACGCCTCCTGGCTCGCCGAGCAGTACATCGCCGGCGACAAATCGGTGATGGTGGGCCTGGGGCGCGGCGCGCAGGGGCCGCAGAACATCATCATGGTCCGCCACGCGATCGCCAATGAGGCGAAAGCGCAAGGGATGAAGCCCGCCGATCTCGCCGCGCGCCTGGCCGAGTACACGGGCTTCGTGTCCGAGCAGCGCGCCCTCGGCACCCAGCAGGCGAACGTCGAGATGGCCTCGAGCGAGGCGCAGCAGATGATCGCCAACGCCCGCGGCGCCTCGGACGACACCGCGGTGTCTCGAGCGCACGCCCTCGGGTGGAACAAGATCGAGCAGTGGAGCGAGAAGCAGGTCCAGGACCCGAAGCTCGCGAGCTTGAAGGCCGCCACCACCGCCGTGGTCAACACCTGGGCGCGGGCCATCAATCCGAAGGGCGTCGCTACGGTGTCGGACAAGGAGCACGGCTACGAGCTCCTGAACCAGGCCCAGGACAAGGCCACCTACGATGCGGTGCTCGATCGCTTCCAGCAAGAGACCGAGGCCTCCCTCGCGGCGCCGGCCTCGGCGAAGGCCCGCCTGCACGACGCCTTCATGTCCGGCCTCGCCCCGACCGCGGCGCCCGTGGCCGGCCCCGGCACCTTGCAGCCCACCCCGGGCCGCGGAGCGCCCCCGGCCGGCGGTGCGGCGCCGCTGCCCGGTGCACCACCCGCGGCCCCCGCGGCCGCGCCTGGCGCCGGCGTGGTGATGAAGTTCGACGCCCAGGGCAACCCGGTGCAATGAGTGTCCATGCGCAAGTGGAGGGGGTGGGCACGCTCGAGTTCCCGGACGGCACGGATCCGTCCGTGGTGCAGGCCACCGTCAAGAAGGTGATCGCCTCGAGGGGCGCACCGGCCGCGCCGAAGCCCGCCGAGCCGTACCGCTCCTCCAACGCCCTCGAACACGCCGATATCGCCGCCTCGGTGGTCACGGGTGGGGTGGGCTCTCTCGCCGGCGGCCTCGTCAAGGCGGGCGGCTATGCGAACCAGGCGATCGCGCACGCCCTCGGTCATGAGATCGGCGATGCCAACCAGGCCGGCGACGAGCTCGCGGCGGCGCTCACCTGGCAGCCGAAGACCGACCGCGGTAAGGCGGTGATGGCCGATGTGGCGAAAGGGCTGCAGAAGTTCGAGGACTGGACGGATAAACAGGGGCAGCTGTGGCACGACGCGGTACGCCAGGGCGGTGACGCTGCGCAACGCTATGCAACCGAGCACAACGCGCCGAAAGAGGTGGTGGACTTCATCGATCGCCACAAGGAGCAGCTGGCCGCCGGGGTGGGCTCCGCGGTCAAGACCACCGAGAACGCCGCCCCCATGGTGCTCGGCAGCGAGCTCGTCAAACTGCCGAAGGGCATCGGCAAGGCCCCGGAGGTCGCGCCGCGGGTGGCCCCGGAAACCCCCGCCGCAGCTCCGCCGGTGGCGCCCGCTGCGCCGGCCCCGGCTCCCCTGACACTTGAGCCGACCGCGCCGCGCGCCGCTCCTGGGGCTCCTGCGGCGGTCGCACCGGCGCCGGCGGCCCCCCTCGAGGTGGCCCCGACAGTTCCACGTGGAACGCCCCACACCGAGCTTGAGGGGCGCTCCCTCCCACCGGGTCCCACTCCCACCCCCCGCGCGAGGGCCGAAACCTATGTACGTGATCGGCTTGGCCTTAGCTGGGATGCTCTGGCAGATGCTACGAAGCGAAAGCTGGAAACGGTGGCGGCAACGGCGGGCAATCTCGAAAAGCTCAACCCCGAGGCGGTCAAGCGCCAGGCCACCCTCGAGAGCCTGCGCCACCCCATCGCCACCACCGCGGGCAAGCTCAACCGAGACAACGTCCAGTTATTGCGTGAGCAAGGAGCTGCTGCTACCCCATCCGGACGATCCATCGTTGACACTGATGTTAAGGCAAACAGAGACTTACGTGCGAACGTCGAAACACTCATCGACCGACTGAGGGGCCAGGGCGCCACCCGCGCGACCGCCACCAGCCGCGAGCAGGTGGGCGCCGCGGTGTCGGGCAAGGAGGGCGCGCTCACGATCAAACAGGCGAAGGCGAAAGCCGCGACCCGCCAGGCCTACGAGAAGGCGCGCAACACCGATCCCGAGGCCACGGTCGCCCCCGATGCCATGTACGACTTCGTGCGCGGCTCGCCCGAGGTCCTGAACCCGCAGATCCAGCACCTCTCCTGGCTGAACGGGTGGCTTAAAAAAGCGGGCATCGAGAGCGAGGGCATCGACGCCGAGGGCAAGCCCACGGTGGAGCGCCGGCCGATCAAGCTCACCGAGCTCGATGACCTCCGGAAGAAGGCGGGCAAGATGGCCGGGGGCACCGGGGATTCTGCGCACTACGCGAAGGAGGTCATGGCCGCGATCGACGCCACCTTCGAGAAGCTGCCGGACTCCGCCAAGGCGTGGAAGGCGGCGCGCGAGGCGCACAAGGCCGAGCGCTCGGAGTTCGCCAACCAGGGAGCGATCGCGCGCCTGGTCGAGACCAAGGGCGGGCAGTTCGGCACCGACCCGCGCACCGCCCTCGAGGACGTGTGGAAGGCCTCGGTGAAGAACGGCAAGCTCGAGGAGATCCGCCAGCTCAAGCGTTCATTGCTGTCAGGAGACGCCGAAGCACGGACAGCAGGCAAAAAAGCGCTGCGCGAGCTCAGGGCGGAGACCGGCCAGGACATGCTGCGCGAGATCACCAAGGGCGTGTCCACCAACGTCGCCGGCGAGACCAACATCACCGCGGAGGCCATCAACAACTGGATCAAGAGCATGGGCGGGGGCACGGTGGACGGCGGCGTCGAGAAGCTGAACGTGATCATCGGCCGGCGGGCGACCAACGAGCTCTTGAAGATCCGCGAGGCGGCGCAGATCACCAAGACCGAGCCCACGGTGCGCAACGTCGGCTCCAACACCATGCAGAAGATCCTGAACTGGATGGACGATTCCGGCCTCGGCAAGGTGGCAAAAGCGGTCGGCGGTGGCCCGGTGGTGCACGGCGTGGGGGCCATGATAAAAGCGGCCGAGAACCCGCGGATCGTGCACCGCGCCGGCGAGACCGCGACCAGCGCAGCGGAGCGCGCCGGGGCGAAGGCCAAGGCCAAGCGCGACGAGGCGATCCAGCGCCAGCAGACCACACCCACCTACGGTGCCCAGTGAATGTGCTGCTCCTGGAAATGGAAGACGCCGGGTGTGGCCTGCCCTTTGCCCTGGCATGTCTCAAAGCGGGACACCGCGTCCGCTATTTCCTGCGCCCGGAGAACAATCAGCAGATCGGCGAGGGGTTCAAGGGGCTCGAGCGCACCAAGAACTGGGTGGCCTCCGCGAGCTCCTGGGCCGACCTCGTGGTGATGACCGGGAACGATGAGTACTTGCCGAAGCTCGACGCGATCCGCAAGCGCGGCGTGGCGGTGTTCGCTCCCACGGTGAAGTCCGCGCGCCTCGAGATCGACCGCGCCGCCGGCATGGCCGCCTTCGAGCGCGCCGGCATCAAGGTTCCGCCCTTCGAGACCTTCAAGTCGTTATCCGAGGCCGAGGCGCACGTGCGCAAGAAGCCCGCCCGCTATGTGTTCAAAACTTTAGGGTCCGAGGAGGATAAATCCCTGTCCTATGTCGGCAAGTCTGCCGCCGACCTGGTGGCCCGACTGCAGCGTTGGGCCCGCTTGGGGCTAAACCCCAAAGGGCCCGTGATGCTGCAGACTTTTATCGAGGGCTTGGAGTTCGGCGTGTCGCGCTGGATGGGCTCGGGGGGCTTCATCGGCGACTACAACGAGAACTTCGAGTTCAAAAAGCAGCTCTCCGGCAATTGCGGCCCGAACTGCGGCGAGGCCGGCACGGTGATGAAATACGTGAAGGCCTCGAAGCTCGGCGAGGCGGTGCTGGCGCCCCTCGAGGAGCAGCTGTTGAAGCTCGGGCACCTGGGCGACATCGACGTGAACTGCATCATCGATGAGGCGGGCACCCCCTGGCCCTTGGAGTTCACGATGCGCTGGGGCTGGCCCGCGGCGAACATCATGTGGGCGACCCACAAGGGCGACCCCGTGGAGTGGATGATGAACGCGGTGGAGGGCGAGGACACGCTCGAGGTCGATTACGCGACCGCCGCGGGCGTGGTGCTGCAGCTCGAGCACAAGGAGAACGCGGAGGAGCTCGTGGACATTCCGGTCACCGTCGAGACGCCGGCGCGCAAGTTCGTGCACCCCCAGTCGGTCAAGATGGCAAAGCTCCCCGCGATGAAGGGCGAGGAGGTCACCGAGAAGAAGATCTGGGCCACGTGCGGGGATTACGTCGCGGTGGTCACCGGTACCGGCAAGAGCATCCGCCAGGCCTGCGAGCGGGCGTACAAAGCGGTCGAGCAGGTGCACGTGCCGGACTTGGGCTGGCGGGACGACATCGGCGAAAAACTCGAGACGGAAGTGCCCGAGCTGCAGAAGCACGGCTTCGCAACGGAGTTCCACTATGGCTAGCACCGTGTTTTACCTCTCCCCCGTCGGCATGCTCCTGCAGCAGCTCACGAACTTAGGGGTCCCGCTGGTCGGGGGCCTCGTGTACATCTACGTCGGCGGCTCGGTCTCGACGCTGCAGCCGACCTATACGGACTCCACCGGCACCACCCAGAACGCGAACCCGATCCAGCTCAATTCCGCCGGGCGCTTGGCTTCGGCCGGCAACAGCCCCGTCTCGATCTGGGTGCCCTCGAACACGCCGCACAAGCTCGTGGTCACGGACGCGGTGGGGAACCTCCTCGCGGGCGGGGTGTGCATGGACAACCTCTACGGCATCAACGATCCCGTCGGGATCTTGTTGAGCCTGGACAACCCGCTCACCGGCTTCGGCGCGGACCTGGTGGCGAACGCGGTGCGCTCGTATGACGTGGTGGCCTCGGTGCGCGCGGCCAATGTGCCAAACCTCACCGGCGCGCAGACCCTCGTGATCGATGTGGAAGGCGGCGTGCTGGTCAACGATGGAAACGGCGGGATTTTCTATTGGTCGGCGACCTCCACCGCCACCGACGATGGCTCCACGGTCATCAAGCCGAACGCGATCTTGACCGCGAACCCGGGCCGCTACCTGCGCCAGGCGAACCTCTTCGGGAGCCAAGGTTCCTTCCTGATGAACATCACCGGCACGGTCACCAACCCGACGATGAACATCACGTGGGTGAAGAACGGCCCCCTGGTCACCGTCAACATGCAGGGCACCGCGAACCTCACGTCCAACTCGACCGGCTTCGGCGCCACGGGGTTTCTAAACAGCCTGCAGGGGCCGACCGCCTCGGCGGTCTCGCCGCTCTTCGCCGCGAGCGACAACAGCGCCACGGGCGTCTCGGCCAATGTGCAGATCCCGGCCGCCGGCGGCGGGGGTGCGATCATTTTCACGATCAACAACGCGAGCAACCTGTGGACCGCCTCGGGCACCAAGAGCCTGTCCGCCGGCGCCTTCACCTACGTGTTGCACTAGAGGCCCCGCCCCCATGCGCCAGTACATCGATCTTGTTTCCGACACCCAAGGCAACGCGCTGCAGAACGCGAGCATCGCCGTCACCAACTACGTGGGCGGCGGGGCGGCCTCGATCTTCTCGGACAACGGACTCACGCCGATCGCGGGCTCCGCGGTCCTGACCGACATCACCGGGCAGTACCAGTTCTTCGCAGCGGACGGGGATTACACGCTCACGATCTCCGTGGCGGGCTCGGTGTACAAGATCCTGTCGCCGGTCTCGATCTTCGACGGCGCGGCCCAGGTCACCCAGGCCGACACCGGTTCGGGCGCGAATGTGTACGCCTCGAGCTCGTCCGTGCTCGAGAAGCAGCTGCGCACGGGGCTGCGCTCCTGGATCAATGCCGCGCACACCAACACCGGCGCCTCGACCTACGCGTACAACGGCCTGACCGCCAAAGCGGTCGTCGCGAGCGATGGCAGCGCATTGACCGCCGGGGTGCTGGTCGCCGGCGGCATCTTCGGCATGGAGTACAACGGCACCGCCTGGCAATTGATCGCGGTGTTCCTCTCCGCGGCGGCGATCGGCTCGCAGATCTACCCGCCGAACGCGGCCGAGCTCACCGCGATCGCGGCCTCGTCGGGCAACCTCTCGATCGTCTCGCAGTTCTACCCATACAACGACTTCCGCCGCTACGGGATCATCCCCAACAACCCCGCGGTGGCGGCCGCCAACACCACGATCTTAAAGGCGTTGTGGGCGCCCGCGGTGCAGGGCCCGGTCGGCGTCTTCCAGCTTCCGATCATCACGGGCGTGGACACCTGGTACTTCTCCGGCAACATCGGCGTGCGCGACGGGGTCTACCTCGACGGCAACGGGCAGACCATGTCCTGGGCCTTCGCCGCGGTGCTCGCCGACAACCAGAACGGGCTGCTCACGGCGCTGCGAAACTGCAAGTTCGAGAACGTCAACATCACCTGGAACCTGACCAACTCGAGCGCCACCAGCAACTGGGGCAACGGCTTCGCCTTCGGCGGCCGCCAGGGATCGCCGTCCCTGCAGCCGACGCCGATCTACGACTCCCTGCTGTCCTCGCCGATGGGCAACATCACGGTGCGCAACGTGAAGATGAACGGCACCGCCTCGGCGGCCCAGAGCCGCGCGTTTTTGATGCTGGGCGGACTGGTCAACATGACCCTCGAGAACATCACCATCGAGGGCAACGGCGCGCTCCTGGACGGCCACTACTACGAGTTCGGCTTCGCCACCAACCCGACCGACGTGAACGCCTCGCAGTCGAGCTACATGCAAAACGCCCGGTACATCAACTGGAACGTCGACGGCTGCGTCAACTCGGCCATCTCCGGCGGCGGTGCGTGCGACGTGATGATGGACGGCATCATTGCGACCAACACCAACTTCCCGATCAGTTGGGGCGTGGGCGAGGCGGCCTTCATGACGCCGTGGAGCCCTAACAACTTGGCGGGCGCCAAGCACCTGATCCACATCAAGAACTGCGTGCTGTCCCCGCTCATCGCCGGCGGCACCGCGATCACCTTGACCGGCACCTCCGGCACGCTCGCCGCGACCGCGACCTTCCGGCCGCAGTGGCTCGCGCTGCACACCTACAACAACAACGGGGACGTCGTCTTCAACGGCGGCAACCTCTACAAGCTCCTGACCGGCCAGGGCAGCGCCTCGGGCAACACCGGCGGTCCCACCGGCACCGCGCTCTCCGGGATCACGGACGGCGCCTTGACCTGGGGCTATGTGAACAAGCAGGCCTCCACCGACCTCTTGGACTCGGTGATCGACAACTGCACCGTGCTCGGCAATTCCGGCGGCTATGGCGTGCGCCTGATCGGCATGACCCAGGTGCGCGTGACCGGGTGCTACTTCACGGGGTGCCAGCGCGGCATCAACTCGGACGCCGACTCGACCCGCATCACGGTCGAGGGCTGCGTGATCCGCGACTCGACCAACGTCGGCATCGCCTTCGCCGGCCAGGGGGCCACGGGCGTCTACCCGACCAACCGCCAGTCGCTGCACACCATCCGCAACAACTGGATCGCCGGCTCCACCGGCGCGGCAATCAGCCTCACCGCGTGCGCCGGGGCGATCGTCGAGGGCAACCGCTTCGGCTACGAGACCATCCACGACGATGTGGCGGAGGCCAGCCAGCTCTTCGCCGTCTCGGTCGACGCCCTCTCGTTCAACATCCACGTCCGCAACAACTACATCGCCGGGGTGGCCTCGGGGAACACCTTCGCCGCGGCCTCCGGCGGCACCACGCGCAACAACCGCCTCGAGAACAACACCTACAACAACGCCGCGCTGCAGACCGCTCAAGGGTCCTGGATCACCGACTGGGTGCAGGCGGGCGCCGCCACCGCGATCGGCAACAACGGCGCGATCGCCATCACGAACTTAAAAGTGGTACGCCTGTCCCCCGCCGCGGCGGTCACCGGCATTACCATGCCCGCCGGCACCGCGCTTGCGATCGACCCGCCGCAGGAGGTCATCGTCATCAATGAGGCGATCGCCGCCAACTCGATCACGATGGCGGTGGCCGGCACCTCGCTAGTCGCCAACGGCGTGGCGTGCGTGATTCCGGGCGTGACGGCGCGGCGCTTCATCTACGACAAGGCCACCTCTCTCTGGTATCAGCAAACGTAAAGGAGACAGACATGCACACCCTCGTGGTGGGATTGATCGGCGCGGCCTTGGGCTTCGCCCTGGGCTGGTTCGTGAAAGCGAAGTACGGCACGAAGATCGGGGCGATCGAGACCGACGTCAAGCAGCTCTGATGGACGCCGCGGTGGCGGCGGCGCTGCGTCAGGAGCTGCACGGCGACGAGGGCATCAAGCTCAAGGTCTACGACGACGCCACCGGCAAGCCGATCGGCCCGGGCACCGTGGTCCGGGGCAACCCCTCGATCGGCGTGGGGCGCAACCTCTCGGGGCGCGGCATCACCGGGGCCGAATCGGAACAGCTTCTCACCAATGACCTGGTGCAGTGTGAGGCGGATCTCGCCCCGGGCCTGCCGTGGATCACAACGCTCACCCCCGGGCGGCAGACGGTGATCTATTCCCTGTACTTCAACACCGGCCTCGGCAACCCTGCGCGCTTCGTGGCCAAGTGGCCGAACTTCCTCGCGCAGATGAAGGCGGGACAGTTCGACCAGGCGGCGGACAACTTGGAGTCGACGCAGCCATGGGCGAGCGAAGTGGGACCGAGAGCGCGCCGCCTGGGCGAGCTCGTGCGCTATGGATGACCCTCTGGAAGAACCGCACCAAGCTCGCCGGCTACGTGGGCGTGATCGCCGGGGCCTTCCAGGTCGGACTGCTCGGGGGCCAGCATTGGCCGATGTGCGCGCTTGGCGCGCTGGTTGCGGGGATCGGGCACTACAACGACCACGCGACCGAGCCGTGAGTCCGCGCAACGAGTACACCGACACGGTGCGCGATTTGCACGCCCTGATCCGGCGCGAGGCGGCGGACGACAAGCGCCAGGCGCTCGCCACGAATGTCGATAAGATGGCGGCACAGCTCGAGCGCCAACGGGACCAGCTCACGGACTTGAAGGTGTTGACAGAGCGCGTCGACGGGCTGGTCTGGCTGGTGCGGGGTGTCGTGGTGGCGGCGGCGCTCGAGGTGGTCGCCGGCGTGATCGTCGCGCTTTTGGTGAGAGGACATGCATGAACACTGATCTGTTGGCGCGGATCGACGCGGCGCTCACCGCGATCGAGAACTTGGAGCACCGGGTGAGCACCGTCATCGAGGGCAACCGCATGCAGCTCTCGAACCTGGCCGAGTCCTTGAAGATCCGCCAACTGCGCGGGGAGCTGCGCGCCATTGCGGTCGCGATCCGCGAGCAGGAGCCGGCCTCGTGAGCGCCAAGTGGATCGCCTTGGGTGTCGCGGTCATCGCGGCCTTCCTCGCGGGCTGGCACTTCGGGCGCCAGGGCCTCGAGCTCAAGGACGCAAAGACGGAGGTAAAACAGGAAGCGGCGCAGGACACCAAGCGCCGCACCGATGAAGGCACCGTGGCCCAGGAGGCCAAAACCTATGAAGCCGCGACCGATCCTCTGGCCCCTCTGGCCGCTCCTATTGTGCGGATGTGCGACTACAGCACCCCCGTGCCAACCGCCCACCCCGCCGGATCCGGAGCTCATGAAGCCCCCGCACTACGAGCAGCAGATCCTCCTGTGCCTGCCGTTACCCTCTGGCACACCGAACCCCTCGTGCGAGACGGCCACAACGCCGACGCCCAAGTAGTCGGCCTGCAGGACTACATCGCCCACGTCTGCCAGGCGCACGCGCCGTGAGCGATGCGAAGGTCGAATTTAAGGACGAAGACACACCAGGGAAGCCTGAGTTCTTCACGTTCAAATGTCCGAAGGCCGATCGCACATGCGGCTGGCTTATGATCCGCGGGGCGAGCGGTGATAGGCCCTCCTGGGAGTGGGACGGCAACCGGGAGCGACCCACCTTCACCCCGTCGGTCGATTGCAAAGGCTGCTGGCATGGCTACATCCGCGCCGGCCGCTGCGTCGATACCGGCGGAAACGATGAGCCAGGCTGAAGTGAGCGAGACCGGCGGCCTCCCGGCAGACGCCATCAACATCGGCGGCGACCACTTCATCGTGTACGCGGAGTACCAGGGCGAGACGGCCGGCATCAACGAGTACCACCGCAACGGGGCGGGGGCAGTGTGCGCGGGCTGGGTGCCGTTCCGGGGCGCAGCCTGGGCGCGTCAATTCGACGGTGTGGAGGGATACCAGGCTTGGGATGTCGTGCAGCGAGAGCCGCTGACCCTCTCCCCGTCAATCAAGTGCCGGGCCTGCGGGAACCACGGCCACATCGAGGGCGGCATGTGGCGCAACGCATGAAGTGGCGCTGGCCGTGGGCGAAACGCTCGCCGCCGCCGACCATACCGCCGTACCGCGTCCCAGTGCAGCAGGAGAAACCGAAGTCGGCCGGCATCGTGGTCGAGGAGATCGACACCAGCGCCATGACCCAGACCGGCGTGCACAAGGCCTGGAAGCGCTTGACGGGCCAGCAATAAAAAAGGGGCGATCACTCGCCCCTTAGTGGCCTGCCGGTCCCATCCCCGTTGTACTTCCGGGCGAGTTTCCGACTTACGCGCGGCCGAGCGATCTGGGCTGTAGCCCCCGCGCCTTGCGCTCGGCGATCTCCTCCCGATCGACCGACACCTGCGGCGGCGCCTTGATGCCGATGCGCACCTGGTTGCGATTCACGCCCACCACGGACACCTCGATGTCGGCGCCGATCTTGATCGTCTCGCCTACGCGGCGGGTGAGAATTAGCACGGGGAACCTCCTGTCACTTCGGTTTTTCGCCAGTGGATCGTCTGCCGCGCGTGCGCCTGGCAACGCTGCACGGTGGAAAGCCAGTCGATGGTGCCGAACGAGTCGCGCAGCGCCGTTTGCAGCTCGGGCCCCAGCGCCATGTGGTGCGCGAAGCAGTACAGCGTGCGCCCGTCCACGCCGTGCGCAAGCTGCAGGTAGCACCCCGGCCAGAGACACCGGCGCCTCACGCCGGCGGCCCCTGGTTAAGATCCGCCAGCCACTTCAAGGCGGCATCGACCTGGGAGAAGGGCAGATCCTCGAGGCGCCCGAGCTCGAACTGTGCCAGGAAGTGGTTGTCCGGGATGCCGGACTGGTCCAACTTGCGCTTGACCAAGCCCAGCTGCGAGGCGGTCGCCGGCCGTGGCGTTTCACTTCCGGGGGCTTTTGTTGCGCTCTCGGGGCGTTTCGTCTCGGGTTCGGGGGCTTTTGTTGCACCGGCGGCCGTAGCCGTCTCAGGACGGGCGCGCGTCTGGGCCTGTAGCTCGGCAGGGGTGGGGCCCTCGTTCTCGGGCCTCGGCTGCGCACGGAAGGCGTCAGAGGCCGCCAGGGCGGTCAGGCACAGATCCGCCTGGGCGCGCTTCTTCGCCATCTTGAGCACGGTGTTCGCCAGGTCCTCCGGGTTCGTGCGCACCTGGTTGACCGAGTACGCGCCCTTCTGGCCGGTCTTCCAGGCGAGGCGCCGGCGCGCTTCTGGGGTGGCGTCCCACTCCTCGCGGCATACGGCGCGGCGCCACTTGTACTTCTCCTCGTTCGAGGAGCAGCGCCCGACGCCGACACCGACCACGATCCCGGTGCCCATGTGGCGCCCGGTGATCTTGACGGTGTAGCGCACGAAGTCCGGATCCGCGGTCTCGATGATCTCGGGCTCGACCGCGATGTGGAAGGCCGAGAGCAGCATCTCGGTCCCCTGTTTGGTCAGGGACTTGCCCTCCGTGCCGGGGATCGTCATGAAGTGCACGCCCTCGACCATCAAGGACTTGACCAGCGCCTGCACATGCACCGAGCGCTCGCGGATCGACTCCACCGACATGGGCGCCGGTGTGGGGCGATCCATCACCACGAGCTCGCCGGCGCTCACGTGTGCCCCCGCGGGCTCTGGTCACGGCCGCCGGCGTTGATACCGCCCAGCAGCAAAAAGGCGCCCAGCACCCAATGGCCGGCGCCAAAGGCGATGAGGGCAAGGACGATGAGCAGCCCGCAAAGGGCGTCGGTGCCGCTCAATCTGCTTGCCTGCGCAAGAAGGCGGGCAGGTGCTCCTGGGCGGCCAGGCGCTCGATCTCGGCGTCGAGGACCTGGCGCGCGCGGCGCTCCTCGCGCAGCATTTCGATGCGTGCGATGTGGGCGAAGAACGCGGCCTCCTCGGCCTGGTCCATGGGGTGCTCGTGGTTCATGACTTCGCCAACACCTGCACGGCGGCCTCCGCGACCTGGCGGCTGCGCTCGATCTCGGCACGAATCGCCGCGCGGTGCGCCTTGTAGGCCTCCGCCGTGCTGATCTCGTAGTCGGCGGCAACACCGCGGCGGGCGGCCTCGCGCTGGACCTTCTTGAGGGTGGACTCGGCCGACGGGCCGAACTGCACGACCTGGCTGATTGAGACGCGCACCGCCTCGGGCAGGGCCGGGATCGTGCACTTGATGTAAACGAAGGTGAGGGGCATCGGGGTGTACTCCTGTAGGTTTCGACGAGCCCAGACAGTAGCGTGACCCGCAGGAATTGGTCAAGCAATCGATGGACTTTGAGACGCGCGCCTCGTATTCTCCCGCTCATGACGTACACCGCCGCGGTCAAATTCTACAAAACAGCGCAGAAAGTGGCCAAGGCGGCGGGGGTGTCAAAACAGGCGGTGAGCCTGTGGAAGAAGCGCGACCGGGTGCCCCTTGTATCAGCCCGGCGACTCGAGACCCGAAGCGGAGGCCGGTGCAAGATCGACGCGAATGTGTATGTACAGCAAAACCCCACCCCCGCCGCCGGCGCCCATGCCGCTGATTGAGCTCTCGTACTTGGGGTACGTGGTGGGCTGGCTCGACTGTGCGTCGGCCTTCGAGCCGGCGGACGCGGACGACCTGTACATAAATGCAGCCATCCTTACCCGCCTGGCCGCTTGATTTTTGTGGGTGACATAACCTATAAACGCGAACGCCCCGTGAGGGGCGCTCGGTGCGGGGGTGCAATCCCCGACTTCCGGATGAGCGTGCGTGCGCTGACCCGTTGGGCTCATTGTAGCCCACGAAACACCAACAGCCACAATCTCTTCCCACAGTCGGAATCCTCCCACCTTGGCGCATTGCGAGCGGGGCATCCACGTCAGCGCATGTGCCGAGACCGGCTACTGAGGGCCTCCCCCAGCCGGCGCGGAGCGTGTGAGCTCGGGACCGCGACAAGGAGCAGGGCGCAAGCCCTGAATGAAGCGAGACGGCGATGGCTCCGTTACGGTCGGAGAGTTGCGTACGTTCTGGCCCTTTAGGGGCAGTCCGTGCGCGATTCACCACCCGCTCGGCAGGGGGGATGAGATGAACCGCTACGCATGGGTGGAAGCGAAACGGGTGCCGAAGGTGCACCGGCTCGATCGCAGGGGCCGGACTTACTGCCAAGCCGAGAACAGCTCGAACCGTTTGAGCTTCGCGCCTTCCAAACCGACCAAGTCTTCCGAGGATTGCAAGCTCTGCATCGAACTGGAGGAGCGTCATGGGCACCGATACGCTTGATGAGGTCCGGCGAAGGATTCAACGCAATTTCCCGAACCAAGCGCAGTCTGCCGCGCAGCGGCAGAAGCTCTTGACCTGGGACCGCCGCACCGCCAACACGATCGTCAGCTCGTGCGGGCGCTTCCTGATCTCGAAGGCCCAGGACGGTGCGGGCGGGGTGGACTACTCCGCCTTCACCGCTCCGGGTGGACCCACGAACCCAGGGCGCAAGATCGCCGGGCCTTTTCTCACCGCGAAGGAGTGCCGCGAGGCGGTGCAGGACTACGTGAACGGGGAGCCGATGCAGCAGGACCTCGCATGAGCTACATGCCGGCGAAGGTCTTCTGGAAGGACAAGAACGGCGACGAGCACCCGGTCAACCTCGTCATGGTGAGCGATCCCTACCAAAACCCCACGATCGAGATCGCCCCACCGATTGACGCCGATCGCGTGCACTCCGAGTGCTTCGTGGTGATGTTCTTGGGCTTCCTCACTGCGGACACCCCGGAGCTCCACCGGATCTCGCCACCGCGACTCCTCGCGAGCTGGGAGAAGTTCAAGCAGGAGATGGGCAAGTGAGCGACCCGCACACGGTAATTGACGAAGTGGATGCCATCCGCGCGAAACTCGCCAACCTGGTCATGTGGCTCAATGCGCGATCGGCGTGGAACGCCGCTCTCAAGACTCAGATCGCGCTGGTCGCGGTTGACGATATAGGCGGCAGCAACGAGGTGGACTTCGAGGAGAGCTACCCGTGAACGGCCGCGAGCTCTACGGCTTGTATGTGAGCGCCCACGGTGGTGAGACCGGCGTTCGAATCGGCAACTTCGACGAGCTCGTCCCCGCACAGCGCCCCGTGTGGGAGCGGCTGGCCGACGATGTGCACGAAGAAATCGTGAACGATCTGCGCGAGCGCGGGATCATGTGGGAGCCCACCTCGTGAGCTTCGAGGAAGACACCACCGAGGCCCACGAGCGGCGAATCACCCGCTGCAGGTCCTGTCGCGCGATGATCATCTGGTTCAAGACCGAGGCGGGCGCGAACATGCCCGTCGACGCCGACACCGTGAACCCTGCGGACGAGGAGTACGACCCGCCGCGGCACATCTCACACTTTGCCACCTGCCCGAACGCCAACCAACACCGCAAGAAGAGGGGATAACATGCAGAAATTGAGCCTAACAAAACGCCCGGCCAAGATCGGCAAGAGCGTCAACACCCGCACCGAAATGCACGGCAAGGACGAGGTGCCGGGGCAGGACATCCCGCTCTTCGGCATCGTCCTCAATGTCGAGGAGCTGTGCGCCGTGACCGACGAGGAGACCGCGGGCACGGGCTTCTTCAAGATGGACGGCGACCAGTACGTGCCGCGGATCCTCGCCCTGGACCCGCAGACCTTGGGCCACAAGTTCGCCAACGCGACGGTGAAACTCTCCGGCGGCGGCCTGCCCGTCACCACTTACAAGAACGCCAAAATCAAGGGCATCGTGCTCGAGCCGCAGACGGGCGGCATGACGCTCATGTCCTGCACGCTGCAGGTGAACCCGGACAACGGCGACCCCTCCGCGCAGCAGCTCATCAACGCGAAGATCTCCGTGACCATCAAGGCCGAGCTCGAGGAGGAGGAGGAAGAGGATCCGGAGCTCCCGCTCGATCACCAGGGCAGCGCCGGCGACGGCGAGTCGGTGCCGCTCGAGGGCCTGATGCCCACCAACCCCGACGTCGAGGAGACGCGGATGTCGCGCACGGGGCGCAAGATCCAGGCGTCAGCGAAGAAGGCGGGCCGCAAGAAGTGAGCGCCGATCGGCTCTCGGTCGCGGCCTATCGCAAGGTGACGGTGCAGAGCGAGGACGAGGAGTGCGTCGCGCTCATCCAGTGGGCCGAGACCCAGCGCTTCGGCATGTTCAAGCTCTCCGAGGTGCTGATCCTGGTGCCGAACGGCGCCTTCCACGGCGCTGACCGCAAGGCGGGCGCCGTGGTCGCGCGCAAGCTGCGGGAGAAGGGCTTGCGGCCCGGGGTGTTTGACTACGTGCTGCCGGTGCCGCTATATCCGCCGTGCGCGAAGGGCTTCGTCCCGGGCCTGTGGCTCGAGATGAAGCGCACGCGCGGTGGGGAGACCTCCAAGGAGCAGCTGGCGTTTCAGTTTCGCATGCGCACGCTGGGCTGGGAGTGTGCGATCGCCAACGGCTGGGAGCAGGCACGCGTGTACATCAACCAACACTTAAGCCTCGCAGGGAGAAAACCATGACCGAGCACGACGAGGACGAGGCCTTCGAGGATTGGAGCCACCCGACGACGGGGCGTCTCTACACGCTGCCGCGCCGGCGCCCGCCCTTGCGCTTCGCCTGGGGCTGGATCGCGCTCATCGTGGTGACCTGGGGCCTCGTCTGGTTCGTGTGGCACTTAGCGCACGTGGTCGCGGACGCCTACCGCGTGGTGTTCGGCGGATGAAGAGCGACTGGATCCGGTCCTTGGATGACCACCTCGATGTCTGCGCCCACCTGGTCGCGGTGCTGCAGTCCCAGTGGGACCCGGCCGTCACCATGCTCGCCACCGCGCTCTTCGAGGGCCACAAGGTGCTGCTCTGTGGCAACGGCGGGAGCGCCACGGATGCCTCGCACCTCGCCGCCGAGCTCGTCGGGCGCTTCTACCTCGACCGGCGCGCGTACCCGGCGATCGCGCTCTCGAGCGACCCGGCGATTGTCACCGCGATCTCGAACGACTACGGCTACCACAAGGTCTTCGCCCGCCAGGTCGAGGCCTACGGCACGCCCGGCGATGTGCTCATCGCGCTCTCGACCTCGGGCAAGTCGAAGAACGTGCTCGAGGCGATTCTGTCCGCGAAGCACCGCGGCATGCCCACGCTCGGGATCTCCGGGCGCGTGGGCTTGGGGTGCGATGTGGACATCGCCATCCCCTCCACCATTACCGCCCGCGTCCAGGAGCTCACCATCCTGGCCGGCCACTTACTGATCGAAGGCCTCGAGGAGCGACTGCCACAATGAGCCCCCAAGCGGATGACCTGAACGACCCGAACGTCGGCAACCTGGGCGAGAGCCCGGAGGCCTTCGAGCGCCGGCGCCTCGCCCAACGCAACGCCGATGCCGCCGCGGCGCGCCTGAACGAGGCCCAAGCCGACATCCCCATGCGCGAGAACTTCGGCAAAAGCGACCAGGAGAGTTGGGACACCCCCGAGATGACGTCCGACGCGATCGCGCGCATGGCCGCCTCGAGGGGCAAGACGGTGCGCGTGCACGGCAAGGCGCCGGGCGGGCCTCTGATCGACTACCCAAACGAAGAGCGACCGGGTGGACTAGTCACGCGGCGCGAGGCTGAAATTAGCCCACCCCCTCGTTCGGTGCCGCAGATCTTCGATGCGAACGCCAAGGCCGAGATGGGCTTGATGGTGCGCGCCGTGGTCGGCGAGCTCACCCAGGCGCTCGCGGGCACCCTGCGCGACTTGAAGGAGGACATCGAGGCGAACACCCGGCTCCTGGGCGTGATGAACGCGCCAATGGAGGCCATCACGGATTCGCACGAGCGCGCCGCCTCGAGCTTCGAGACGCTGCGCGCCGATATCTCTCGCGGCATCGACACCTCCCCGGCGATCGCCCAGCTCTCAAGGCTCGTCGACGCCGCGGGCCTCACCGAGGCGCAGAGCCGTGCCGAGCAGCGTTTCGAGCAACTGGCCGCGGCGATCTCCGCGTCGCTGCTCGAGACCCGCAAGCAGGTGAAGGACTCGATCGATGAGTGCTCGAAGAACATGCTCAGCGTGCTGCATCTGCTCGAGCGGCTGCAGAACCGGGAGCTTCGCGAGGCCAAGCGCCGCGCGGCCGCGGTGACTCCTTGAACGCCGCGATCGAGCGCCTGGACCGGCGCTGCCTCGCCGACATCGTGCGCCAGTTCTCCGGCGTGACGGTGGCGGTGCTCGGGGATCCGATGCTCGACTACTACCACTTCGGGCACTGCGACCGGCTCTCCCCGGAAGCGCCGGTGCCGGTGTTCGTCGAGGACAAGATCGACCTGCGCGACGGTGGGGCGGGCAACGTGCTGCAGAACCTGCACGCCTTGGGCTCGCGCCCCGTCCCGATCTTCCCGCCGCCGCCCTACACCATGAAGCACCGATACCTCGTGGGCGCGCAGCAGCTCTTTCGGATCGACCGCGATCGGGATCACAGCAAGCAGGTGCGCCCCGATGTGCCACCGCAAGGGGCCCCGGGGCTCGAGGACGCCCAGGCGCTCGTGATCTCCGACTACGGCAAGGGCTGGTGCACCACCGAGCGGTGCGGCGCCTACATCGCCCAGGCGCGAGCGCTCGACATCCCGGTGATCGTTGACCCGAAGGGCACCGACTGGTTGAAGTACGTGGGCGCCACCGTGATCTGTCCGAACGAGCGCGAGTGGGAAGCGGTGAACCTGTGGCAACCGAAGGACACCGTGATCGTCGCCAAGCACGGCTCGAAGGGCATCGCCGTGGTGCGCCACGACGGGGAAGCGCAGACCGCGCGACTCTTCCCGGCCTGCGCCCGCCACGTGTTCGATGTCACCGGCGCCGGCGACACGGTGGTGGCAGTGCTGGCCGCGGCGCTCGCCGTGCGCTGCGAGATCGAGACCGCGGCGGAGCTCGCCAACATCGCCGCCGGCATCGTGGTCGGGGAAGTGGGCACCACGCCCTGCAGCGCGCACGTGTTGCTGCGCGAGCTCGAGCTTACGCCAGCCGCTGCACGATGACTGAGGAGCTCAAGAAGCCGGGCGTGAACCTGGCCGCCATGCTCGAGGGCTTGAAGACGCCGCCCGAGCAGCCGACCATCAAGACCGCCACCTTGGTGCGCCCGCAGACCTTCGAGGGGCGGCGCGCCGGCGAGACGCCGGAGTTCACCAAACGGCGCCAGAAGAACCGGATCCGCAACAAGTTGGCGAAGGCCTCGAGGAAACGACGATGAGCGATCAGACCCTGGGGGATCAGCCGATCGAGGCGCAGTACCTCGAGCAGATGAAGACGGTGGCCTCGGTGCTCAACGAGGTATTCAACGGCGAGACGCGCGGGCCAGCTCGAAAAACCGGCTTTGTGCTCCTGGTGTTCCCCTTCAACGATCACGGCGGGCGCTGCAACTTCATATCGAACGGCGCCCAGCGCGAGGACATCGTGTGCCTCTTCCGCGAAATGATCGCGCGCTTAGAGGGGATGCCGGACCAGGAAGGGCACGGGTGAAGGTGGGCCTGACCAACGGCTGTTTCGATCTCTTCCACGAGGGGCACTTTCACTACCTCGCGCGCTGCAAGGAGGGCTGCGACTACCTCATCGTCGCGCTCAACTCCGACGCCTCGGTGAAGCGCAACAAAGGCGGCGCGCGGCCGCGCCAGGAATGGGGCACGCGCATGTCGGCGGTGATGGAGACGGGCCTGGTCGACGCGGTCATTCCGTTCGAGGGGCGATGGGAAGCGCTGGCGCTGGAGATCCGCCCGGCGGTTATCTTCCAGGGCGTGGAGTACCGGCGCGGCGAGGGCGAGGGCGAGGTGCTGGGCATGCGCAAGATCGGCTGGAAGACCGAGGGGCACGGCTTTGACGTGGTGCCCATCATCTTCATCGAACGCCTCGAAGGGTTCTCGACTTCCTTGCAAATTGCGAAGCTAGCGGCTAAAACGAGCGGGTGAAACCGAACGCCATGCACCGCCTCGCCCACTCAGGCTCGCACCGCACGTGCTCACCTGGGCCCTGGCACTCGGTGCCGCGAGTCACCGGCGACTACGATCTCGACGCGACCATCATGCACCGGAACAACTCCGACATGGCCTCGCGGCTGCAGACCTACCTTCGCCAACCTCGAGGAGCGGCCGGCGCCTACGGGCCCCGCTCGGGCGGCTCAGGCTACAGCGGCAACAGCGGCGATGATTGACATGCGCACCAGAATTTAACCCCCACGGGGTTAAATCGTGCCCGGGGCGGCAACGCCCCGGTGCACCATTGACGCCCCACACCTCACCGTTCCACGTGGAACTTTCCCCTCCGGGGGCTTGAAGGAGCGATCGATGAAGCACCCCCTCCGCGAGATCCTTGCCCACTTCGCCAAGCACGCCGAGCACACGCACGACGCTGCGGTGCAGGCGACCTACGATCTGGGACACGGCGCCGGCGCCGAAGAGGTGAAGGTCAAACTGCTCGAGGGCGACAAGGAATTGCACCGCGACCTCGACACGCGCCACCGGGCGAAGATCGAGGCCGAGAGAGACACCAAAGACGCCGCCGACGCCGCGGCCGATCCGCAACCAGCCGCAGGGGATAGCGATGACGACAAAGAAGATGCCGCAACGGGGCAGCAGAGCCAGAAAAGCGAAGACGCCGCGGCCGGCCAAGCCACCCAGGGCGCCAAAACTTAAGCGCGGTCCCGTCCCCGACTATCCGCAATAGCCCGTGCGCGAGATCACGGCGCGCTCCCTCGCGGAGCTAACACCCTATGCGCGAAACGCGCGCACCCACTCCGAAGAGCAGGTGGCCCAGATCGCCGCCTCGATCGAGGAGTACGGCTGGACCAACCCGGTCTTGATTGACGAGGACGGCGGGATCATCGCCGGCCACGGCCGCGTGCTCGCCGCCGAGCTCATGGGCACGACCGAGGTGCCGTGCATCGTGCTCGAGGGGCTAACCCCCGCCCAGGTGCGCGCCTACCGCCTGGCCGACAACAAGCTCGCGTTGAACGCCGGATGGTCGGACGAGCTCCTGGCCCTCGAGCTGCAGGACCTGAACGCCCAAGGCTTCGCCCTCGATCTCACCGGATTCTCAAAAATGGAGCAGTTGACCTTCCTCGACTGGAAGGCCCCCGGGGAGCACGTCAGCGCCTCGGATGAGCCCCCCCTGGTCCAATTGGCCCCCGTGAGCGAACGTGGCACGGTCTGGACGCTCGGCCGGCACCGGGTGATGTGCGGGGACTCCTGCCGCTTAGACGACGTGGCGCGCCTCTGCGAGGGCGCAGAGCCCGCCGCGCTCTTGCACGCCGACCCGCCCTACGGCATGGGCAAGGAGGCGGACGGGGTGTTGGGCGACAACCAGTACGGGGACAAGCTCGATGCCTTCCAGGTGGCGTGGTTCACGATCTGGCGCGAGTTCTTGGAGCTGAACGCCTCGGTCTACATCTGGGGGAACCCCGCGGACCTGTGGCGGCTCTGGTGGCGGCACTTCGAGTCCGCGGCGGTGACCTTGCGCAACGAGCTCGTGTGGGACAAGGGCAGCGCCCCCGGCATCGCCTCCCACGAGCGGCGCATGTACTCGACCACCACCGAGCGGTGCCTGTTCTTCATGCTCGGGCGCCAGGCCTTCGGCAACGTGAACAAGGAGGACTACTGGGAGGGGTGGGAGCCGATCCGCGACTACCTCGCCGCCGAGGCGGCCAAGATGCGCTGGGGCGCGAAGCAGGTCCAGGCCCTGTGCGGGGTGGGCATGTTCGCCCATTGGTTCTCCAAATCGCAGTGGATCATGATCCCGCGCAAGCACTACCAGACCTTGGCAGAGGCGGCCGACGGCCTCGCCTTCACCCGCCCGTTCTCGGAGCTGCGCGCCGAGTACGACCGGCTGTTGGCGCCCGGCGATCACTTGAACCCGAAGGCGGCCTTCTACGAGACGCGCTCCTACTTCGACAACGCGCACGACAACATGACCGAGGTGTGGGACTTTCCGCGCGTGGTGGGCGAGGAGCGCTTCGCGCACGCCACCCCGAAGCCGGTCAAGATGATCGAGCGGTGCGTGAAGTCCTCCGCCGCCCCCGATGCCCTGGTGCTCGAGCCGTTCGGCGGCACCGGCTCCACCTTGATGGCCTGCGCGGCCTTGGGGCGCTCGTGCTACACCATGGAGCTCGAGCCGGTGTACTGCGATGTGATCGTGCGCCGCTGGCAGGCCTTCTCAGGGGAGGTCGCCTTCAACGAGGCCGGGCAGTCCTTCACGGAAGCGGAGAAAATTACCGCCTATAAAGAACGCGATGGCGCACCAACCGACCCCTGACACCCGCAAGACGGTCGAGAACGGCTCGGGGCTCGGGCTGCCCCAGGAGATGATCGCGTGCCTCGTTGGGATCACGGCGAAGACCCTGCGGGCGAAGTACAAGGCGGAGCTCAAGATGGGCAAGGCCAAGGCGACGGTGAACGTGCTGCAGAGCCACTACAAGCAGTGCCTGGCCGGCAACATGACCGCGATCATCTGGTACGAGAAGACGCAGTTAGGGTGGCGCGAGACCACCGTGCACGAGCTCAAGAACCCGGCCGGGGAGGCCTTCGAGACCAAGCAAACCTACGTCCCCGCCGGGCACGAATTGTTGCAGGACTACTATGCAAAGCTCGCCCAAAGCGCCGCCACGGCTCCCGCTGATTCCGATCCCGCAGCTCCTCGCCATCTGGGACCAGGAGGACCGGAGGGGGACGAACCGGGAGATGGTTCGGGCTTTAGCCCGCGATGATCGCTTCTACCTGCTCGTCAAGGTCCTAAAGCGCCGCGACGCGCTGCACCCGTGGATCTATGCGCGCTGCCGCGAGGTCGAGGAGGACCCGGACGGGCACTTAGACCTCTGGGCCCGTGAGCACTACAAGTCCACCATCATCACGCTCGCGGGCTCGATCCAGGAGATCCTGAAGAACCCCGAGATCACGATCGCGATTTTCAGCCACTCGAAGGGCATCTCGAAGGCCTTCTTGCGCCAGATCATGACGGAGCTCGAGACCAACGCGGAGCTGCAGGACCTGTTCCCCGAGATCTTCTGGAAGAGCCCCGAGGCCCAGGCGCCGATGTGGAGCGAGGAGGCCGGGATCGTGGTCAAGCGCAAGACCAACCCGAAGGAGGCGACGATCGAGGCGCACGGGCTGGTCGATGGCATGCCCACCTCGCGGCACTTTCGCCTGCGGATCTACAACGACGTGGTGACCGACAAGAGCGTGTCGACGCCCGAGCAGATCGAGAAGACCACGCACGCCTGGTCGTTGTCGGACAACCTCGGCATGGTCGGCGGCCGGGTGTGGTACGAGGGCACGCGCTACAACTTCGCCGACACGTATTCCAAGATCATCGAGCGCGGCGCGGCCGTCCCGCGCATCCACCCGGCAACGCACGACGGCCTCTCGAGCGGTCGGCCGGTGCTCTTCTCCCCGAAGGTCTGGGCGCAAAAGAAGCGCGACCAGCTCGAGAAGGACATCGCGTGCCAGATGCTCTTGAACCCGCTCGCGGGCACGCAGCGTTTCTTCAACCCGGAGAACCTGCAGACCTACGAGGTGCGCCCCGCGGTGCTCATGGCCTACCTCACCGTGGACCCGGCGCGCTCGAAAAAGAAGGACAGCGACAACACGGCGATGGTGGTGCAGGGCATCGATGTCAACGGGGGAAAGTACTTACTCGACGGCCTCGATCACAAGATGGACTTGGCCGAGCGCTGGGCCAACATGCGCGACCTCTGGGCGCTCTGGAAGCGGATGCCGGGCATCGTCGGCGTGAAGGTCGGCTACGAGACCTACGGCGCGCAGGCGGACATGGACTACATCGAGGAGCGGATGCAGCTCCAGCGCACGCGCTTCGACATCGAAGAGCTCGAGTGGCCGAACGAGGGGCCGGGCTCGAAGAACGACCGGGTGCAGCGCCTCGGGCCCGACCTCAAGATGCACGCCTACCACCTGCCCTATCCCACCGACGAGGACGAGCTCACCCCGCAGCAGGTGCGCATGATCGCCGCGGGCTACGAATACCGCCTGGCGCGCAAGATCGAGGCCACCGATGAGAACGGGATCAAGTACGATCTCTCCGAGCGGCTGCGCCTGCAGGTGGGCTTCTACCCCTTCACCGGCAAGAAGGACCTGATCGACGCCGTCTCGAGAATCTACGACATGGACCCGCGGCCGCCCTCCTGGGGAGCGGACGACGGGGCAACCGAACCCGACGAGGTGTAACCCATGACCGCGAAGAAAAAGATCAGGCCCCCGAGCCTGCGCAAGCAGCTCGACATGGCGATGGCCGGGAACAAGGCCCTGCAGGACCAGCTCGAGGAGCTGCGCCGGCCGAAAGACACCTACGGCGGCATCGAGCCCGAGCGCCGGCACGCGACGCCTGGCGGGCCGAACCTGCCCACCGACATCTACCCGCCGGGGTGCGGGCCGATGCAGCTCGTGTGGGCGGTGACGCACTACGACGGGGTGGTGATGGGCTGGCAGGGGGACAGCTTCCACGTGTTCTCGAGCAAGCAGGAGGCGGTGGAGTGGCTGCGCGACTGTGCGCGGCGCATCGAGACCGGCGACGGCGGCAAGGCCGACGCCTTGCTTCGTGGCTAGGACCGACCTGCAGGAGGCCGAGATCGCCCGCTTGCGCCGCAAGGCGCAGCGGGTGTTCGAGGAGCGCACCGAAGAGCCGTGGCAGGTCTCAAAACAGGAGGCGGACCAGCTCCTGCGCTTGACAGGGGAGGTGCTAGAGCTTAGAAACCGGGAGGCCCACGTGCGACAAATTCAAGGACTTGAGGGAGACGAGTACTAAATGGCCGCCCCCACCCTCCCCGCCTCCTTGGGCCGCCCCGTCCCCTCCCGCCAGTTCTCGTGGAAGGAGATGGTGATCCGCCAGTGGGGCTCGGAGTACTCCGCCCCCGACCATCGCGTGTATCAGTTCAGCGGCGGGCGCAACTTCGACTCGACCGACCTTGGCATCACCGGCATCTATCGGCCGCCGCACCGATGAACGACGTCGTCGACCTCTCGCAGCGGCGCCTCGAAAAGGTGGTGAAGGAGTCGGGCGCCCCGGTCTTGGGCGGCCCTGTGCCTCCCGATGGCCGCGTGGTCTCGGTGCTCGGTTGCTCGAACTGCGGATCCGCGGAGTTTCGCCTGGCCCACAACGAGCCGACCACGGGCAAGCCCTTGAACGCGGTGATCTGTGCGCAGTGCTGCGTGATGATCGGCTCGTTGCGCTGGTTCGATGTGAACTTGGGACCGCCGGCGCCGGCCGAGCCGGCATGAGCTCGAAGAGTCGCCACGATTCCGGCCTCGCCATCGTCATGGAGGAGGGCAACCCGGAGGAGCGCTCCTTGATGCTGGTGGCGCAGCAGATCGCGCACACCTTGAACCGCCACTATCCGGACCACCTCTGGCACGTGCTGGTGCAGGGCGGCGGCATCCTGCTCCGCCACCACTCGATCTCCGCGGTGGCCGACGCGTTCTTGAAGCGCCAGGGCTTCGGCTTCCTGATGCCGCCCGACAAGCTCGGCACGCCGAAGGAGATCGTCCGCTCCGCGATCAGCGCCGGCGGCCACATGCTCGAGCTCTTCGGCCTGCCTCGAGGGCGTGCGCCGATCGCCGACCCGGACGTGCTCGCCGCCTCCGGGCTCATCAAGATCCCGCGCGATTGGCGCAAGGGCCAGCAGAGACACTTCGCGTGACCGCGCTCGAGCGACGCATGTACGTCGCGCTCCTGGGAGCCCGCACCATCGTCGCGGCGACCGCCAACGTGAACCCGAAGGCGCTGCGCATCAAGAATCTGATCGACCAGGTGACCGCAGCCTACAAAGCCCAAGAGGGGCGCGACGCGGCGCTCGAGACCACGGAGGACGACGCCGATGCCGATGGAAATTAACCGCGAGCAGCAACCCCCCTCGATCCCCACCCCCGAAGGCGCCGGCACCGTGAGCCCGGCATATCCCACCCCGCCGGGCGTGGGCTCGGAGGGCGAGGGCGCACGCAGCGCCCCGTTCGGCCGCGGCGGCCAGCCGGAGGGCGGCCCCACCGATCTCTGGTATTTGGGCAGCGAGAACGAGGACCGCGACAGCGAGGAGGACGAGAACGAGACCCGCCCCTACGATCGCGAGGACATGCCCGACTGGGAGGCGCGCGCCAAGGACGCGATGCGTTTCTCGACCAACTACATCGACTCGAACTACCGCCAGAAGTGGGACGACTCCTTGCGGGCCTTCAACTCCCAGCACCCGGGCGACTCGAAGTACAACAGCGAGAACTTCCGCAAGCGATCGCACCTCTTCGTGCCCGTCACCCGCACCGTGATCCGCAAGAACGAGGCGGCGGCGTGCAAGGCCTTCTTCTCGAACCACGACGTGGCCTCGATCCGCCCGCTCAATGAGTCGGACCCCAAGCAGGTGGTGAGCGCCGCGGTGCGCAAGGAGCTCATCCAATACCGCTGCAAGCACCAGCTGCACTGGTTTCAGTTCCTCATCGGCGGCCTGCAGGACGCGCAGAAGCAGGGCGCGTGCGTGGCGAATGTCGAGTGGGTGTACAAGACCCGCCGCAACGCGAGCGGCAAGATGGTGGTCTCGAAGGACCAGCCGAAAGCCGTGCTGGTGCCGCTCGAGAACATGCGCTTCGACCCCTCCGCCTCCTGGATGGACCCCTTCAACGACTCGCCCTACCTGATCGAGCTGGTGCAGATGTACGTGGGCGATGTGAAGGTGAAGATGGACCGCGCCGACCCGAAGGGGCGCAAGTGGATGAAGTACGAGGACGCGGACATTCGCGCGGACTCGAACGTGGACGACTCGACCCGCCAGGCGCGCCTCGGCAAGCAGCAGGACCCGGCCGGCGAGAACCGCGCGGTGTCGGACTACGAGGTGTGCTGGGTGCAGCGGCACATCCACCGCTGGGACGGGAATGACTGGCACTTCTGGACCTTGAGCAACGGCAAGCTTCTGACCGAGCCCGAGCTCCTGGAAAACGTGGTCTTCCACGGCAAGCGCCCGTACATCATCGGCTTCGCGGTGCTCGAGACCCACAAGCCCCTGCCGGTCTCGGTGCCCGAGCTCGTGAAGCCGCTGCAGGACGGCATCAACAATCTCGAGAACACCCGCACCGATAACGTGCTCTTCGCGCTGAACAAACGGGCGAAGGTCAAGCGCGGCTCGAATGTGGACACCGTGGCGTACCTGCGCAACGTGCCGGGCGGCATCGTCAATGTGGACAACATGGATGACCTCGAGGTGATGGAGCCCCCGGACGTCACCGCCTCGAGCTACCAGGAAGAGGACCGCAAGCGCCAGGCCTTCGATGACCTGGTGGGCAACTTCAACCCCATGCAGCTCCACCAGGCCGGCGCGCCGCGCGAGGCGCAGGGCACCGTGCGCATGCTGCAGGGCCCGGCCTCGGAAATGACCGAGTACATGCTGCAGACCTACGCGATCACGTTCGTGGTCGAGGTGCTGCGCCACCTGGTGCTGCTCGAGCAGTACTACGAGACCGACAAGACGGTGATGGCGATCGCCGGCCAGAAGGCGAAGATCCTGCAGAAGTTCGGCCAGGACGAGGTGACCGACGCGATGCTCGCCCAGGAGCTCACCACCGAGGTGAACGTGGGGATGGGCTCGACCGACACCACGATGATGTTGCAGCGGCTGATCTACGCCGTCACCGCCTTTGCGCAGATCGCCAAGGCGCCGCCGGCGGGCGTCAACCTCTCGGAGGTCTGGAAGGAGATCATGGCCCTCTCGGGCTACCAGGACGGGGAGCGATTCTCGACCCAGGGCAACCAGGAGATGGCGAAGCTCGAGCAGATCAACAAGCAGCTGACCCAGATGGTGCAGGACTTGAAGCGCCACAAGAACGACAAGGAGCAGGGGAACATCTTGAACTTCGTGGCGAAGCGCGAGGCGATCCAGGCGAAGGAGCGCAGCGAGGCGGCCAAGGGCAAGCACGCGATCGAGCACACCTACCACCAACACCTCCTGGACCAGGACGACGCGCTGCTCGCGCACGCCCTCGGTGGCATGGCCGCCGAGCAACAAGGGCAGCAACAGAGCCAACTTTCGGCGCAGAATGCCGATCAGCAGCAGCAAGCCGCAGCCGCTGCACCGAAACCCAACGCGGCTTAAGTTAAGGGGATATCCATGAACGACAACGAGATCGAGACCGAGATCCAGTCCAAGGGCTTGACCGCTCCGCGCCTCACACCCGAGCAGATCGACGCCACCATCGCCGGCGAGGCGTACCACGTCTTCGCAGGCTCCAACCTCACGGTGTGCTGCCTCACGCTGCGCAACGGCTTCACCGTCACCGGCGAGTCGGCGTGCGTATCGGCGGAGAACTTCGACGCCGAGCTCGGCCGCAAGATCGCCCGCGGCCACGCGCGCGACAAGATCTGGCAGCTCGAAGGCTACCTGCTGCGCGATCGGCTGAACGAGAACGTCGGGAAGGTGGCGTGATCCGCCCGAGCGTCGGGCGCGTGGTCTGGTTCTGGCCCGCGTCCGTCGATAACGCCAAAGGCACCCCGGGCGCGCAGCCGCTCGCCGCCACGATCGCCTACGTGCACCAGGACGATCGCGTGAACCTCACCGTGCACGATCGCAACGGGGAGACCTACGGCCTCGAGGGCGTGTACCTCTGGTCCGGCGAGGAGCCGATCCCCGACATGCCGCACGCCGAGTGGATGCCCTACCAGAAGGGCCAGGCGGCCAAGACGGAGGAGCTTGAGCGCACCGTTCGCGAGGGCTTCACCAAGCCGTGAAGACCCTCGAGGTGCGCACGCTGCCGCACGCCATGCAGCGCTACGACACCGTGGGCGACTATCAGGAGGTGGACGACGGGCGGGCGGTGGCTTTCCGGATCTCGGCCATGCCCGACTGGCGATCGGAGGCCGCGGTCGCGGTCCACGAGCTCGTCGAGTACTTCCTGGTCAAGCGCTCGCGGATCAACCTGCAGGCGATCGACGATTGGGATCTGGATCACACCGACGCCGAGGAGCCCGGGGATGTGGCGGACTGTCCCTACGGGCTGCAGCACCGCTTCGCGGAGAACATCGAGCGCCTTCTGGTGGCGCAGTTGGGCATGACCTGGGCCGAGCACTCGGAGAACGTGGATGGCGCCGCAACCGTTGGGTTTAGATCCGGACGATCCACTCGTCCGCACCGCCGTACTCGGCCTGCAGGTGAAGGAGTGGCTGGAAGGTCCGGTGGGGGACTTCGTGATGGGGCGGGTGCGTCAGCGCCTGTCCTCTCTGG
>WNFM01178947.1_pt2 | contig 40306 bp, 37 predicted proteins | sample 5400271 | NCBI WGS metagenome assembly WNFM01 (sample SAMN13153352, study PRJNA577476) | soil metagenome | isolation source: 60 cm saprolite on Douglas fir-dominated hillslope | place: USA:California | collected 2013-09-17
GATCGCCTTGAAAACACACGCGATCGTATCGAGAGCCAAGTTCTTTGGAGGATATCGCAAGATAAGCTTGTGCCGCTGAAGGCATGTGCAGAGCGGCACCTTGGTGAACCGGGTTAAATCGCTATGGTCGGCCGCCTCGCCTCAGGTCGCCCGCATCGGCACTTTAAAAAAATAATTTCGGAATTTCCGAATTTTCTGTTGACGACGGGGCCAAATCAGCACTATAGCGATCCGGTCCCGCCTCATCTCGAGGGGCGTTTCGCGATCGTCACGGACGTGGGCGGCGGGATGCGGTGGACGCGGATGCGCCTTTGACGAACGGCGCTTAAGCGGACGGCGAAGTCGCGTGGTCCTGACACCCCGACGCTGGTGTCAAGTTCTTGAGAAGCAAGCTTCTCAGGGGCGACGGTGGCAAGAAAGCCCGGCTCACCGGGGAGAGCGCGATATAAGCCGTAAACCATTGCGCGGGGAGTGCCGGGTGATTCCGGTGTGACCTGACTAACGCGTGTGCGTTCTACCACTACCATTGCACACGCGGCTATCGGGCGCATCGGGCGCCCCGCATTCCCTGCGCCCTCCGATCGGAGGGTAAGGAAATTTCTGGCAAACCTCGGGCGCATCGCGCCGCGAGATCGCGGATGCGTATCTGAAATCGCGTGGCTGTTTTGAACTCGACACCGCACTCCCCCTCGCCTGCCAGGCGTCGCCGTTGTAAAGCAAGACATGACCCTGCCGAACGCCCCCGTCGACATCATCGCCCTCGCAAAGGACCTCCGTGCCGGACATCGCGCGGCGCTGGCGCGGGCGATCACGCTGATCGAAAGCAGGCGTAGCGACCATCAGGCGGCAGCGCGCGATCTGGTGCAGGCGCTGCTGCCCGACACCGGCAAGGCGGTTCGCGTCGGCATCACCGGCTCGCCCGGCGTCGGCAAATCCACCACCATCGACGCGCTCGGAATGTACCTGATCGAGCGCGGCCACAAGGTTGCGGTGCTGGCGGTCGACCCCTCCTCGGCGCGCACCGGCGGCTCGATCCTCGGCGACAAGACGCGGATGGCGCGGCTCGCGGCTTCCGACCATGCCTATATCCGGCCTTCGCCCGCGGCCGGCACGCTCGGCGGGGTCGCGGCAAAAACCCGCGAGGCGATGCTGTTGTGCGAGGCCGCTAACTTTGACGTGGTGCTGGTGGAGACTGTCGGCATCGGACAGTCCGAGACCGCGGTCTCCGACATGACCGATTTCTTCCTGGCGCTGATGCTGCCGGGCGCCGGCGACGAGCTGCAAGGCATCAAGAAGGGCCTGGTTGAGCTCGCCGACATGATCGCGGTCAACAAGGCCGATGGCAACAACATCAAGCGCGCCAATCTTGCGGCGGCCGAATATCGCGGCGCGCTGCAGATCTTAACCCCGCACTCCGAGCATTGGCATCCGCCGGTCATGACCTATTCGGCATTGACCGGCAGCGGCATCGATACGCTGTGGCAGAAGATTTTGGACCATCGCACCGCGATGAATGCCTCCGGCGAATTCGCGGCCCGGCGGCGGCAGCAACAGGTCAAATGGATGTGGTCGATGCTGGAGCAGCGGATGATGGCGCGGCTGCGCGCAGATGCTTCGGTGCGGGCAAAGGTGAAGAAGATCGAAGCTGAAGTTGCCGACAGCAGTATTACTCCGGCTGTCGCGGCGGAACAGATCGCGGAGATACTGAGGTGAGGACGGAAAGGCATATGAGACTGTCATCGTCCGCCAGCGGGTCGGCGCAACGCGCCGCCCGACGACAGGCTCCGGCGGACGATCCAGTATCCCAGAGGAGCCACTGGGAATCACAGGCCCGTCGGCGTTTACTGGATGCCCGCCTTCGCGGGCATGACGATGGGGAGCCTTGGTGAAATGACCGACAAACTGCGCGTCCTCATCACCGGCTTCGGGCCGTTCCCCGGCGCGCCGTACAACCCGACGATGCCAATGGTGAAGCGGCTGACGCAGCTGCGCCGCCCGGCACTCGCGGATGTCGAACTGATCGGCCATATTTTCCATGTCACCTATTCGACCGTCGATCGGGAACTCCCCGCGCTGATCGCCCGGCATCACCCGCAAGCGCTCCTGAGTTTCGGCCTCGCCGATCGCACCGCGCATGTCCGGATCGAAACCCGCGCGCGTAATGCCGTCACCACGACGTTTCCCGATGCCGACCGTCACCGCGCGCGGAAGGGCTCGATCGCACCCGGCGCCGACGCCCTGATGTTCGGACCGCACACAGCTAAATTGTTACGCTCAGCCGTCGGCACCGGCATCGATGCGCGGGCCTCGCGCGACGCCGGAAGCTATCTCTGCAACTATCTGAGCTGGCGCGGGATCGAGGCGACCAGGAAGGACAACGGCCCGGCGCTTGCCGCATTCGTGCATGTCCCCTTGATCGCACGCGGCAGCGCACCGCAACGCGTCGGCGCCACGCACCGGATCACGCTGGACGATCTGGTCGATGCCGGCGAAGCCATGCTGCTGGAGATGGTGAAGCTGGCGCGAGCGGCGTCGCGCGAGAGACAGTCTAAATCCCTCGCCCCGCTCTTCGCGGGGAGAGGGTTGGGGTGAGGGCTGTCTCCTCGAATACTGAACCAGAATGGATGCGGAGAATCCCCTCACCCGGATTCGCGCGGTCGCACGAATCCGACCTCTCCCCGCAAGCGGCGAGGTGAAGTAAAGCGAGTTCTCACCTCTGAACAATTAACCCTACTCCCAACAATCGCCACCTCTCACCTTCCGCCTCGATGCGCGCCGCCGCATCTTAGGGTCACTCCACCAGTTGCGGACACGGCTCCGCGAGGGTCACGCAAACCATGGACGTCAATCGCCGCCATCTCATTGGGGCATCCGCAGTTGGTGCTGCGAGTGCCGTTGCGATGTCGCCTGACGGCGCGCGGGCGGCGCAGCTGACTTCCGCGCTCGGCCGCGATGCCAGCCAATATGGCGTTCGCCCCGGCAGTCCCGAGGACCAAACAAAAATCTTGCAGCGCGCGATCGACGAGGCCGCGCGGGCGCAGGTGCCGCTGGCGCTGCCGCCGGGCGTCTATCGCACCGGGATGCTTCGCTTGCAGAACGGAACGCAACTGGTCGGCGTCCGCGGCGCCACCAAACTCGTCTTCAATGGCGGCACCTCGATGCTTTCCAGCGAAGGCGCCGGCAGCATCGGTCTTGTCAATATCACGCTCGACGGCGGCGGCATTCGGCTGCCGACGCGGCGCGGCCTGGTGCACTGTATAAGTGGCCGTGACATCCGCATCACCGACTGCGAGATATCCGGCAGCGGCGGCAACGGCATCTGGCTCGAGAACGTCTCCGGCGACGTCAGCGGCAACATCATCACCGGCACCGCCGCGACTGCGATCGTCTCATTCGACGCGCAAGGCCTGATCGTTTCGCGAAACAGCATTTTGGGCACCAATGACAACGGCATCGAGATTCTGCGTACAGCCATCGGCGACGACGGCACGCTGGTCATCGACAACCGCATCGAGGACATCAAGGCCGGCCCCGGCGGCTCCGGACAATATGGCAATGCCATCAACGCGTTTCGCGCCGGCAATGTGATCGTGCGGGGCAATCGCATCCGCAATTGCGACTACTCTGCCGTGCGCGGCAATTCGGCGTCCAACATCCAGATCACAGGCAACAGCGTCAGCGACGTCCGCGAAGTGGCGCTGTATTCGGAATTTTCGTTCGAGGGTGCCGTCATTGCGAACAACACCGTCGACGGCGCGGCTTTCGGCGTCTCGGTCTGCAATTTCAACGAGGGCGGACGCATCGCGGTCGTGCAAGGCAACATCATCCGCAACCTGTTGGCCAAGCGGCCGATCGGGACTGCGCCGGACGACGACGCCGGCGTCGGCATCTATGTCGAGGCCGACACCTCGGTGACGGGCAATGTGATCGAGAACGCGCCATCGTTCGGGATCCTTGCCGGCTGGGGAAAATATCTGCGCGACGTCGCGATCACAGGCAATGTGATCCGCAACGCCTTTGTCGGCATCGGCGTGTCGGTGGCTTCAGGCGCCGGCACGGCCCTGGTCAATAACAACATGATCTCCGACACCCCGCGCGGTGCGGTGGTCGGGCTCGATCATGCCCGGCCGATTACGGCGGATCTCTCCGCCGACGGCGCGCAGCGCTTTGCCCAAGTAGTGGTCGGGACCAATGCGGTGCGGAGGTAAGCGAAAAACTTGTAGGGTGGGCAAAGCCAACGGGTCGGCGCGAAGCGCCGCCCGATGACAGGCTCCGCGTGCCCACCGATTTTACCAATCACGACCATGGTGGGCACGGCACAAGGGCGCCTTTGCCCACCCTCGGTCGCGCGCAAGTATGACGTCCTCTTCCAGATGCGCCCTACAGCGCGTTGCGCAACAGCGGATAGCGTTGCTCGATCGCGTCGGTATCCAGCATGAGTTCCGCCACCCCGTCGATCGCCGGCGCCGTGTCGTCCGAGCAAACCTGTTCGGCCTCTGCCGGCGGGGAAGCATTGACGAGCAACCGTTGGTCCGCGATCTCCACGGCGAGCGGCTGCAGCCGATGGACCTGATGGCGCAACGCCTGGCCGCGCGCCGACGTCGGCCGGGCGCGGCCGAGCCAGGAAACGTCGACCGCGGAATTATCCCGCGAGGCCTCGCACCGCAACAAATCGCGCCAGATTTCGACGGCGGATTTGGCTTCCTGGATGTTCTCGAGAAAGGCGAGCTCGGTGTGATAGCGGCGCCAGCGGCCGGACTCGAACAATTCGGTGAGGTGCTCGAGCCGCCGCTCGGCAAGCGCGCACCAGCGCGCCACGATGTCGCGGCCCCGCGCCACGTCTAGACGGTGTGTCATGAACCAGCCCGCAAGAGAGAAAGACGGACGCGGACGCAACAGGGACGAATCAACCAGACGTGACGGATATATTTTGTGGAAAACCTCAGCGAAGTCCAGCGAGCGAGCCTGCCAAAGCCCGGACAACGGCAGAAAGCCGTAGAAACCCGGGATTTTCCTTCCTACCCGCAGTCAAGCAACGCCAAGGGATGGCAGGCAAGCCGCACGATGACAGTCGACGTTTTATTGAACGGGTAGAGTTTGTGGGCCTTGCCCAAAAACGAAAGACCCGTCCGGGGGGACAACCGGACGGGTCAAGCCATATGGGCGCTTGGGGTGGATGGGCGCTCGCGCCGTATACAGCCTCGTTGGGGAGGGATAACCGCTCCCACATCAATTGGTCGCGACAGGGTGGCAGGACGTTCAAACGGCGTTGCGATTTTTTTAACTTTTTGGCCGGCGGTTCCGGGCCAAAAATCACTGCGCGGCGGGGCTTTTCGTATCGCCGGCGGCGGACCTGTCGGACGCCATGGCGGGAGCCGTCTGGCTCAAGGCTCTGGTCACGGAAACGTCATCGCGGTCCGCAGCATTTTTGGCCGCGGGCCGGTCCGAAACCGCGGCGACCGGCGCGCTGGCAACGGCGGAAACCGCGGCAAAGGCATCCGCTTCGCCCGCGCCGAACAAATCGTCGCGGCCGGGGGAACCGAGATCGCGGGCGGTCTTCATCAGGGTCGCGCGCACCTCCTCCGGCTTCAACGCAGGATTGCGCTCCAGCATCAGCGCCGCGAGGCCGGAGATGTAGGCGGCGGAAAACGAGGTGCCGGAGGTCATCTGATACTTTTCGTCCGGCGCGGGCAGGAAAATATCGACGCCGGGCGCAGCGATGGCGATATGGCTGCCGCGGTTCGATGCCGCAAACAGTTTGTCGTGGGCGTCGGTGGCGCTGACCGCAATCACATTCGGGTTAGCGGCCGGATAGAGCGGCGGCGATTTCGGTCCGGCATTGCCGGCGGCAGCAACCATCACGATGCCCTTTGAAGCGGCTGCGGCAATACCGCGCTCGATCAGCGCATCCTTCGGGCCTGCAAAACTCATATTGACGATCCGCGCCCCATGGGAGGCTGCGTAGTCGAGTGCTTTCAGCACCACGAAGGAGGAGCTTTCCGCGCCACTCGGCGCCGTCGCGAAGGCGCGGATCGCTACGATGTTCGCGGCCGGCGCACTCCCCATCAACCGGGCGTGCGCCACGATCACGCCGGCGATGCCGGTGCCGTGGACATGCGGCCCCTCTTTGCTGCCGAGCGCATCGAAAGAGTCGGAAATCGCGCCCGCGAGTTCCGGATGCTTGAGGTCGATGCCGGAATCGATCACGGCGATGGTGACGTTGGCGCCGTGGGCCAGCGTATGCGCTTCGGGCAATCGAAGTGTGGCGAGCGCGTATTGCGCGGGATCGCCTTCGGTCAAGACGGCCTGCTGTTCCTGCAGGACATAACGGAAATTCGGCTGCACCGAGCGAACGCCATCCCTTTCGAGTTCGCGGCTGACGACGTCTACCGTGCGGCCATCGGTGATGCGGAACAGACCGATGGTGGCGCCGACAAGCGGAAAATTCTGCGATGCAAGCCGCGTCAGGCGATGGCGCCGCGCTAGCTCGTCGGCCTGCGATCCGTCGATCACGGCCAGGATTTCATTGGCGGTCGCGCGCACGCCTTGCGCTACCTGCAGATTGTTGCGGCGCGGACCGTTCGCTGCCGCCATCCGCCGAGGAAATCGGCTGATCGGAACACGCGCCGTTGCTATCGCGATAGGCGTAGTTGCAGCCCCGATATGTCTTGAGATTAGGTGTCGTCCTGCCCAGTCCCGTAAGCGCCCGGCCGGCGATGCTGGGATCGATATGTGGCGTTACCACTACCGGCGGCGGAGCGACGGTCGGAGTGATGGTCGGGATGCGCGCCCCGACATTGAGGTTGGGCGTGCGCATGATGCTTTGCGCCCAAACCGCCTGACCATCGAGATAGGTAATCGACAGATACACTACCGTCAACGCCAGTCCCGCACGCCATATCTTCGTCCGCCAACTGGCACGATCGTGGAACATGGGACCTCAGGTCGAAGAGGTGTATTGAAATTGCCCGCGCGGCTTTAAGGCGTAGCCACCGCGAGGCTGACAATCCGCTCGCTTTGCAGCTTGCTCATCAGGCCGGCGAATTCGTCCTTCGACATCGCCCGATCGCCGAATTGCAGCCGAAACATGCCACCCTTGGCGCCATCGGCGACCGAGGCCTGATAATTGTCGAGCAGCGCGGTGATCTCGGCGATTCGGGCTTCCGGCGCGAACCGCACCAGCGCGCGCGGCGGCGCTTCCGGCCCTAGCGCGCGGGTGATCGGCTCGTTCGTGTTCAATGACGCGGTCTGGTAGGAGGCGGTCTGGTTCTTCACCAGCACCGCACCGATTATGCCGGCCTGCAGCAGCAGCACCACTGCGCCAAGGCTCGCCGACCAGGCCAGCGTCCGCGGCGAAAGCCTTGCGAAGAAGCTTGCGATCCGCGCGGAGATATTGAGCGAGGCCCGCGGTTTGCGCGCCGGCTCGCCGTCGATCGCCGCGAACAGCTTCGCCATGGCACGCGCAGACGGCGCACCGAGGCTTTCGTTAAGATCGATGGTTTCGGCGTACTCTTCCCGGATCACCGCGTATTGCCTGGCGAGTTCGGGATCGCGGGCGAGCGCCTCGTCGACGCGGCGCGCATCGCGCGCGTTCAGCGTGCCGGCGGCGTGCCAGGGCAACAGCATCTCGATCCCACTGGGCTCTTGGTCCAGCATTTTTTTGCTCGCTGCCATCATGGCCAACCTCGCTCGATGCCGGCAGCCTTCAGCAGCTCGGCTAGTTTCTTGCGCGCATAAAACAAGCGCGTCTTGACGGTATTTTCCGGAATGCCGACGATTTCAGCCACCTCTTCCACGGATTTCTCGTGGTAGTAGACGAGATCGACGATCTCCCGATGTTCCGGCGTAAGCGCCGTCAGGCACTTGCGCAACGCTGCACTGGTATCCTTCTTCTGTACCGCCACCTCCGGATCGTCGGAGGAATCCTCGATTGCGTTGGCGGCCTCGTCATCCAGTTCAACGTCCTTCCTGCGCCGCAGCGCAGACAGGGCCTTGAATCGCGTAATAGCCAGGAGCCAGGTAGAAACGGCGGATCGGCCTTCGAACTTGCCAGCCTGACGCCACACATCGAGGAAAACCTCGCTGATGAGATCTTCCGCAACCTGCTCATCCCGCACGAGCCGAAGCCCGAAACGAAACACCCTGACATGGTGCCTTCCGTACAGCACCTGCATGGCGAGGCGGTCGCCTTGGGCGATCCGAGCGATCAGGACGTCGTCCGAAGCCGCCTGTGTCGCACTCAATGGCCGTCTCGCAAGGTTGGTCGGATTGGGTTGGCGGGTGGTTCGACGCCAAAGGCAAGATTCTTCAAATTATCACAAGGGTGCAGCCCTATTTGTGATCTACCGCACAGAAGCCGATTTTCCGCCGGCCATCGGGGCTGCGGGAGACCACGATACGCCAAGATTGGTATCATAGTATAGAAGAACCTTCTTCACGCCCACTGACCCGGTGGACCATACCAAGGCTTGGCCCGCAAGACAGTCTTCGATTGATCCATCGGCCTTTGCTCCCGGCCGATCCGGCGTATCCCATCGCGTTGCCCGCACCCGGCGAATTTCCATTACCGAACAAGGGCTACCACGGCGCTGAGCGGCCTGGATTCGGTTCCGAAAGATACCAAACCTAAAGGCTTTGCTCCCTAAGGTTTCAGCCGGATGCTTTGCTTCGACGGCGGGACATGGACAGCGCGGTTTCATTGCTTCAAGAGCTGACCTCCGACAGTGCGCTCGCGCGCGCTGATCGGCTGCCGTCGAACCTCTTGAAGCGCCGTGCCGGCCAGCGCCGCCAGATGCTCGGCGTGCAGGCCGTGAGTTACTCGCTCGGCACGCTGGTCCTTTTGGTCTATGGTTACGCCGGCACCATTTCGATCGCCATTCCCGCGGCGTATTTCGTGTCCGGCATCACGTTGGTCGGCTTCTTTGTGGTGCTGTCGGAAGCCCACGTCAACGACCGTTTCGAGGATCACTATCTCACGCTATTCCAGGTTGCCGGCCATATCTCGCTCCAGCTTGGCTTCCTGCTGGCGGCGCCCGAGATCGGTTACGCGTTTCTCAGCATTCTGTTCCTGATCTTCGGGTTCGGCGCGCTGCGCATGACCTCCCGCCAGGCGACTTTTGCCTGGACGCTGACGATGTTGGGTTTGGCCCCGATCTTCCTGCTCACCACGACCCCGATCGGGATGCCGGTCGCGACGCCGATCGAACGCTTTGCCGCGATGCTTTGTTACGTTTTGACGATCGGACAGTGCGCCTTTGTCGGGCTGTACGGCAGTTCGTTACGCAAGGCGCTCTACCAACGCAGCTTTGAACTCAAGGCTGCCTACAGGCGGATCGAAGAACTCGCCGCTGTATCATGCGCATGCTGGATGACGAGATCAGCCGCGCCCACCGCATCAACACGCCCTGCTCGATCGCGCTGATCGATCTTGATTGGTTCAAGCGCATCAACGACGGCTACGGCCATCCCACCGGCGACGAAGTGCTGAGGACGTTCGCCATCACCGTGTTCGCCAACATCCGCAACATCGACAGGTTCGGCCGCTACGGCGGCGAGGAATTCCTGCTGGTGCTTCCCGACACGGAAAACGACGACGCCATTCGCATGCTCGACCGGCTGCGCGCCATCATTGCCGATCTCGACTGGAGCGCGTTCTCGCAAGGCATGCAGGTGACCATTTCCGCAGGCGTTGCGACACTGCGACCGGATGAGACCGAGGATTTATTTCTAGCGCGCGCCGACAGTGCGCTTTACGCAGCCAAGGCGAAGGGACGCAACCGCATCGCCAACGCCTGAACCGCTTATTCCATTTTTCGGAGACGGAGAAACCGTCCCCACCCCGAACGCTCCAGGACAGGGTCATGAGTTCGAAATCCGCCGCCACTTCCGAAAGTCTGCTCGACGAGCTGCAGACCACACTCGCGCATGGGACCGTCGCGCGGCGGGTCGAGACCCTGCGCCGCGTCACGGATCTGTTCATCAATGGTGCGGTGGATTATTCCGACGAGCAGATCGGGCTGTTCGACGACGTCTTCCAGTGCCTGATCGTTCACATCGAAACCTCCGCCAAGGCGCTGCTCTCCAACCGTCTGGCCACGATCGGCACCGCGCCGCCGCAGACCATTCGCGCGCTGGCATTCGACGACCTGATCGAGGTGGCGGCTCCGGTCCTGTCCCGGTCGGAGCGGCTCGACGACGAGGCGCTGATCGAGGCCGCGCACAACAAGAGCCAGGCGCATCTGATGGCGATCTCGACGCGCAGGGTACTGAGCGGCGCGGTCACCGACGTGCTGGTGCTGCGCGGCAATGACGAGGTGATCCAGAGCACCGTCAATAATCCCGGCGCGGAGTTTTCCGAGCACGGCTTCACCCGTCTGGTCAGCCGCGCCGAAGGCGATGACGACCTTGCGACCTGTCTCGGCATGCGTCCGACGATCCCGCGGCACCTCTATTTGAAACTGCTCGCCAAGGCCTCCGTGACGGTGCGGGCGCGGCTCGAAGCCGCCCATCCGGAACATGCCCGCGACGTCCCGACGGCGGTGCAGGAGGCGACGCGGCGGGCGCGCACGGCGCCCTCGGCGATCACCAAGGAAACCGCGATCGCCCACGCGCTGGTCAAATCATTGTTTGAGGACGGCAGGCTCGACGAGCACCAGGTCGCCTCGTTTGCCGAAGCCGAAAAATTCGACGAAGCCAATGCGGCGGTCGCAGCCCTCGCCAACGTGCCGGTGGCAATCGCCGAGAACATGATGGTGGAAACCCGCGCCGAGGGCGTGATGATCTTGTGCAAGGTTTCGGCGATGTCGTGGTCGACCGTGAGAGCGATCATCAACATGCGCGACGCTCTCTCCGGGCTGGAGCCGTCCGATCTTGCCGCCTGCAAGGCCACCTACGAACGGTTACGGCCCTCGACCGCGCAGCAGGTGCTGCGCTTCCACCGCATGCAAACGACCGCAGCGCCTGCGCCGGCGGCATAGCCCTAAGTCGTCCCTGCGAAAGCAGGGACCCATAACCACCGATGTTAGTTGTTAGAAAGCCGTCTGGCCCCAGCGCTACAAAGAGAGGCCGCGGCGTATAGGTCCCTGCTTTCGCAGGGACGACAAATTCTAAAACCGCAGCAGCTTCGATCCCGCCATCGCGCCGATCGCGGTCACGAGCGCGGTGGCGATCGAGTACCAGGTCGCCACGAATAGTGGCGAATCGTCGGTGCAGTGCGAGGCGTACAGCGTCGCCGCCAAACCCGCCGACAACAATCCGGCGATCGCGCCGGCCACCGCCGGCCGCGCCGGAGCGCCATGGCGCAGGCCGATCAGCGCCGCCGCGAGCAGCGGCAGCGACATCAGCGGAATAGCGGTCAGGCAGATCCGCGAATTGCTGCCGACCAGCCGCGTCATCATCGGGAGCCGCTGCGGCATCATCATTTCGCAGCCGATCCCGGCGAGGAGAATTCCTGCTGGAATCAAGAGCAGCCAGCCCCAGGCCCGCAACGACACTTCGGGCCGCGACAAGTGCAGGCTGACGGCGATCGCAGAAATCGCCAGCGCCAGCGTCACAGCGAACTTCAAATCGAAGAACGGATTATGCATCGCGGTCATGACATCGGGACGGACGCCGAGACCCGCGAAGAAGATCGCGATCGAGACCGGTGCCGCCGACAACAGCGCCAGCGCCAGCATGAAGGCGACCGGCCGCGCGCGATGCGCGTTATCGGCGGCCAGCGTCCTTATCAGCTGATCGGTTTCCATTCTCATTGTTCCCGCAGTTTGGCGGTCAGGCTGGCAAGTCCGCGATGCAATGCGACCCGCACTGCGCCCTCGCTCATCGAAAATTTCGCCGCGGTATCCTTGATCGACGCGCTTTCGACCGCGATCGACTGCAGCACGTCGCGCTGACGAGCCGGCAGCGACTGCAGTTGGGCCGCGACCTCGCCCGCGGGAGCGGTCTCGGCCGTCGGCTCGCCCGGGATGGTCTCGGCGAAATCGTCGATATTGACGAAAACCCGGCGGCCGCGACGGCGGAGTGCATCGATCAGCTTGTTGCGGGCAATCGCAAACAGCCACGGCGCGAACGGCGCGTTCACGTCCCAGGTATGCCGCTTCAGATGCACCGCCAACAAAATGTCCTGCACGATGTCCTCGGACTGATCGACCGGTTGTCCTGCCCGCGCCAGACCGCGGCGCGCCGCGGCGCGGAGCACCGGGGTCACGGCCCTGAGCAGGCGATGATACGCCACGCTGTCTCCTGAAATGGCCGACCGCATCAGGCCGGTCCATTCGTCTTCACGTTCGCGCACGCGCGCTCCCACACTGCAATTCGCTCGATCTTTCAATTTATTACGCCAGAAGGCAGCTATCACGAAATCGTGATCAAAGTCTCCCGCGCATCGCGATCATTCGCACCCCGGGGTCGGGGCGCGACGATGAATTCATCGGTGGGCAGGCTCATAACATCGATCGCTGCCGCTGGCACGGCCGCGTTGATTCCAAAAAGGATTCTCACGGTCCGAAACGCGGGCCGGCGCCGCCCGGGCACCAAGCATTTGCCCTGCTTTCGCCCGGTCTAGCCCGAAGATTCCCTTTTTTTGCCCCGCTACGGACACGGCTCAGGGTCTCATTTCGGTCCGGGGACTGGCAAAAAGGGGAGATTGCCAATGACGATCAAAGCCAACGGGCGTTGGGCATTGATGCTTGCAGCAGGGCTTTTGGTATGTTTCGCAGGGTCGTCGCAGGCGGCGCCGGCGAGCGCGGACAACACGACAGCGAGTTCGAAGCCGGAAACTGCCGCTGGGGCGCCCATTGCGCTGAGCAAATACGCCAAGCACGCCTCCCGCCAGGGCAAGAGCGACGCCAAGAACGACGTACAGCGTAAATCCAGCAAGGAGGCGCTGAAATCTCCGGCTCCGAAGAAGGCCGATGACGTCGCGGCCGACGAGGCCGGCGACACGACCGCCTCTTCTGCGATGCCGCCCTCAGTCGCCAACGCCAATGCGGAACTGGCCACGGGCGATACGCCGACCGCCGCCAACGCCAAGGCGATGTCCGCGCACGCCAGCGACATTCTGCAGACCGCACCCGGCAATGAGGCCAACACCAGACCGGCCGCCGAGACCCAAATCGTCGCGGCCGATCAGCTCAACGATGTCGATCGCGCGCTGCACGAGACCGCGACACCGGCGCAGGCGCCCGCACCGGCAATAGCCTCCGCGGAGCCGCCAGCTGCACCGACGCCGCAGCCGGCGCCAATGATGGCCGCCGCCAGCAATGAAAGCACGACCTGGGATCAGACCTCCCTGATCGGCAAGATCTTCATCGGCTTCGGCGCGCTGCTGACCATGGCCTCCGCCGCCCGCATGTTCATGGCGTAGCCGACACCACCACCTTTCTCCATAGCGGGGGGAACGAAGCAATCCAGCGACTGCACAGGCAGGCTGGGTTGCTTCGTCGCTGAGCCTGTCATCGGCCGCGCATTCGCGCGACCCGTTGGCTCCTCGCAACGGACCCCCTTGAAGCCCACCCCGCCAGCGGGCACATTGCCGGCAAAATCAGATGCGGGGTGAAGCATGAGCACGTTCGAACACATCATCGTCGAAAGCAAAGGCGCGGTCGGCGTCATCACCCTGAACCGCCCAAAAATGCTCAATGCGCTGTCGTTCGGCGTGTTTCGCGAGATCGCCGCAGCCGTCGACGATCTCGAAGCCGACGATAGCATCGGATGCATCCTCGTCACCGGCAGCGAAAAGGCCTTCGCCGCCGGCGCCGACATCAAGGAGATGCAGCCGAAGACCTTCATCGACATGTTTTCCAGCGATTTCGCTTCCATCGGCGGTGACCGCATCGCCAATTGCCGCAAGCCGACGATCGCCGCGGTCAGCGGCTACGCGCTCGGTGGCGGCTGCGAACTGGCGATGATGTGCGACATCATTATCGCCGCCGACACCGCGAAATTCGGCCAGCCCGAGATTACGCTCGGCACCATTCCCGGCATCGGCGGTACCCAGCGATTGACGCGCGCGGTCGGCAAGTCCAAGGCGATGGACCTGTGTCTCACCGGGCGGATGATGGATGCCGCGGAAGCCGAGCGCTCGGGGCTGGTCAGCCGCGTCGTTCCGGCAGACAAATTGATGGAAGAGGCGCTAGCGGCGGCGGAGAAAATCGCTTCGATGTCGCGGCCGGCGGCTGCAATGGCGAAGGAAGCCATCAATCGCGCTTTCGAGACGCCGCTGTCGGAAGGAATGAACGTCGAACGCAATTTGTTTCATTCCACCTTTGCGCTCGAGGACCGCTCCGAAGGCATGGCGGCCTTCATCGAGAAGCGCAGGCCGGTGAATAAGAACAGGTAGCTCGTCGTCCCGGCCAAGCCAACGGGTCCGGCCTTCGGCCGGCCCGATGACAGGCTCCGCGCGAGCCGGGACCCATAACCACCGATGTATCGATTTTGCAAAGCTGGAGCGACCATTCGATGCGACAAGAAACATCGGTGGTTATGGGTCCCCGCCTTCGCGGGGACGACATTGAATTATGCCTCGCGACTCCTCGCCAGCGCGGCGCTGACCAGCGCGCGGTAGGCGCGCTCAGAGAGTGTCGCCGGCTTTTTCAGGCCGAGCCGCGCCAGGCATTCGCTGTCTCCGGCATCCGGCTGGCGGAAAAACCCCTGCCACAACAATCCCGGCAGCCGCCGCGGCGAGCGCTGCGCCACTTGCAGGATTTCCAGAGCCGGGATCAGCCGTTGTTCAATTTCAGTAAAATCGCTGCCGAACGGGAACGATGGCAGCAATCCCGCCTCGCGCGCGGGTTTTAGCGCGCTTGCGATCCGCTCCGGAAAATTCTCACGATGCGCGGGGGGAATCTCAAAAATTTGCGGCAGCTTGCCGGCATCCTTGGCCTGGCGCGCGAGTTCGGCCTGAAAGCGCGAATCGGTAACCGCGAGCATCGCCGCGATTACATCGGCGTCGGATTTTCCTTCGAGATCTGCGGCGCCATATTCCGTGACGATGACGTCGCGCAAGTGCCGCGGAATGGTCTCGTGGCCATAGCTCCAGCGGATGTTCGATTGCGCCTTGGCGCCGGCCTGCCGCGTCGCTTCGAGGGCGAGGATAGAGCGCGCGCCGACAAGCGCGAACGCCTGCGCCACAAAATTATATTGGCCGCCGACACCACTGACGACCTGTCCGTTTTCAAGGCCGTCGGAGATCACGGCCCCCATCAAGGTCGCCATCATCGCGTTATTGACGAAGCGGGCATCGACACGAGCGCGGCGCTTTACCTCCTCCTCACCATAGAGCTCGTTGGTAAAGGAAACCGGCATCATCTGGACCCGCGCAATCTGGCTCGGGCTCATCTCGCGCAGCGCGCGATAAAACGATTTCGGTCCGAGAAAGAACGCGCCGTGCAGCACGACGCCGTCGACCTCGCGCTTGAGGATGCCGGCGTCGATCAGGCCTAAAAACGCCTCGAACAGCATTTCGCTGACGCCATAGAGGCCCTGCTCGAACGAACCGGTTTCCAGCGCCGCGAGTTGCTCGGTGCCCGGCGCGAGCCGCCTCATGATCTCGCGAAACTGCCCATTATCGCGATGACGAACGATCAGCCCCTGCGCCAGCGCGTCGCCGACCTGCCCGATGCCGATCTGCAGCGTGCCGCCGTCGCGCACCAGGCCAGCTGCATGCAGACCGATCGCATATTTGGTGTCGGTGATCGGCTCGGACGGCGGCGCGAACAGCGGAAATTCGGTCGCGGGGCTCTCGAGCACCGCGGAAAATTCCTCGCAACCTAGGTCGCCGACACCCGGCATGAACGGCAGTTCGGAATTGACCTGGCCAATCAGCTTGAATGCGGCGCGGCCCTCGCGGCGGGCGCGCAAGATATCCAGCGTGGTATCGGTGTTGCAGCTCAGGCTGTAGCGCGTGATCCCATCGACCACGCGCTTTGCGACCAGCTGCGTGACGACGTTGAGCCCACGCGCCAAAAGATAAGATGCGGCATGGGTGTAATTTGCGGAGATGTAATGCTGCTGCGCAAACGGTACGTGCAGCCACCTTCCCGCCAGAAAGAAGAACTCGATCACTTTGATGTTGGGCGGCAGTGCACCCGCATGCAGCGCATCGGCATAGGCGAGATCGGGATAAGCGCCGAACAGCCGATCGATCACCGGCGCGATGAAGCGCCGCTCCAGCAAATTCGAAGGTTTTGGTTTTTCCAGCGTCAGCGCTGAAAACAACGTCAGGTTGATCGAGCGGTCGGCTCTGGCGCGCGCGTAGAGCGCATTGACGATGTGGTTGGCCTTGCCGAGCCCGAGCGGCAATCCGACCACCAGATCAGTCCCGACATCGCGGATGATATCCTCCGCAATGGCCTCGGGGTCGGTGAACAGCTTTGGCATCCGGTGCAAGCCCAAATGGGACAGCCGACAGCCCTGGAATCGGACGCAGCCGCAAACCTCTATAGCGCATTTGGGAATGTGCTATCCTCCGTGCCGTAAAAATAACAAATAAGGAAACCGGGGAGTGAAACGATGTTCACCAGACGCAGTGTTCTACTTGGCTCGATTGCGGCCGGAGTAACCATGACCAACCGAAACGCCCACGCCAAAGCATCACAGCCGGCAACGCCGGTGAATTTCGACGTTCCCGCAGGCGCCTGCGATTGCCACACCCATATTCACGGCGATCCCGACAAATTTCCGTTCTTTTCAGGCCGCGTCTATACGCCGGAGCTGGCATCGCCCGAGGAGATGTCGGCGCTGCACAAGGCACTGCACATCGAGCGGGTGGTCATCGTGACGCCGAGCGTCTACGGCACCGACAATTCGGCCACGCTGTTCGGGATGAAGGAACGCGGCGCGACCGCGCGCGGCGTCGCCGTCATCGACGAGAAGACGCCGGAAAGCGACCTCGATGCCATGAACCAGGCGGGCATACGCGGCATCCGGCTCAATCTCGCAACCAGCGGCGTCAACGATCCCAATGTCGGGCGCGCGCGCTTTCAGACGGCGATCGAGCGCGTCAAGAACCCCAACTGGCATGTGCAGTTGTTCACGTCTCTCGCCGTGATCTCCGCGATCAAGGATCTGGTCGCCACTTCACCGGTGCCTGTCGTATTCGATCATTTCGGCGGCGCGCAGGCTGAGCTCGGCGTCGACCAGCCGGGCTTTTCGGACCTGCTGGCGCTGGTGACATCGGGCAAGGCCTACGTAAAAATCTCTGGCGCCTATCGCGCGTCAAAACTCGCGCCCGACTATCCGGATGCCGCGCCGCTTGCCCGCGCGCTGATCGCGGCGAACGTCGAGCGCATCGTCTGGGGCACGGATTGGCCGCACCCGAATTCGGTGACGCCGCCCGACAAGAAGCCGACCGAGGTGACGCCGCTGTACCAGATCGATGACGGCCGCCTGCTCAATCAGCTTCCGGTATGGGCGCCCGATGCGGCGATCCGCAAAACCATTTTGGTCGATAATCCGGCCCGGCTTTACGGATTTTGAGAGCTGGCGCAGGTAGCCGCGCGGCCAGGAATCATGGGCATGTGCCCGCATCAGGATGGGTGGCGCGCCGGCCATTGCGGCGTGTGGCTGCCGAGCGGCATCGCCGGGCGGGCCCAGAACGCCGGTGTTTTCGACAGCATGGCCGAATGGCGCACGGCCCGCAGCGGACCAAAGCCCGATTGCATCTCTTCGACAAAGGGCCTGACCGCGTCGCCCTTCAAGTCTTCGGTCTTGAAGCCATCGGCGACGCGGCCGAGATTCCACAGCCATCGCCCGGTCTGCGCCAGCGAAACGCGGACATGCCAGCTGCCGCCCTCGCGCGACTGCCGCGCCTTCGCCATCATCGCGCCGAACGCCATCAGATAGCCGGTGGCATGATCGAGCATCTGCGCCGGCAATTCCTTTGGCGCCTCGACCCCGGCGGCCTCTCCTTCGGCGTGATTGAATCCGGTTGCGGTCTGCACCAGCGAGTCAAAGCCGCGCCGTTCCGCCCACGGTCCGGCATGGCCGTAGGCCGACAGTGACACGTAGACGATGCCGGGATTGATACGCGCCGCTTCCTCCGGCGAGAAATCGAGCGAAGCGATCGCGCGCGGGCGATAACCTTGCGAGAAAATATCGGCCTGCGCGAGAAGATCGCGCAATATGCCCCGCCCCTGCTCGCTCTTGAGCTCGACAAAGCTGGTCAGCTTGCCGCGGCCGGTGTCGATCGTGAGCCAGGGAATCGCCGGCAGGTCGGGACCGGAAATCAGCAACACATCGGCGCCGTGGACGGCGAGCGTGCGGCCCGCGACCGGACCCGCGATCACCCGCGACAGGTCGAGCACGCGCAGGCCTGCGAGCGGACGATTCCCCGCGGGCCACGGCTTTGGCGCCGCCTCACCGATCTTTTCAATCACGACTGGCGGCAACGCGGCGAGCATCTTGGCGTGCGGCAGATCGGACCATTCTTCATACGAGCGCATCAGCGCAACCACGCAGCCGCCGGCATAGGCGGCCGTCTCGAACGCCTCGCCGTCCCATTGCATCAGGGCAGCCTGCACCTCGTCGCGTTCCGGCTTGCAGCCCAGGACCTTGCAGACGGCGTCGCGATGATGTGGGAAATTGGTGTGCAGCCGGACAAAACGCTGATCGCGGGTTTTGTAGATCCCGGCGATCGCATCCCAGGCCGGCGGCGACGGCTTGCCGTCGACGCGCAAATAGCGCTCGCTGCGGCATTCGACGACGGCATGGCGCATATCGACCGCGACGTCCTGGCTTTGCCCTGAGCGCGATTTCCAGATTTGCGCGGCGGCCAGGCCTGCCGCGGCAATGCTTACCTGGGCTGCTGCGGCCACGCGAAACGATGACGGCAGTTGCGGTCCTTCCCCCGTCAGCGTGACGGCGTCGAGCGCCGAAAGCTCGCCGCCGGCCGAGGTCCAGATGTCGGAGAGGATTTTTCTGGGGCTTTGCATGATCCTCACTCTTCCCTTAGGAGTCCAAAGCTCTGCCTTACCATGGAAGGAGTTGCAATGGCTGCCATCGATCCAGTAACTGCCGGGGGCGTTTTGCTGGCGACCGCCGCAACCGACGCAGTCTATGTCATGTTCACCTCGGCCGTGGTGGCGCGCAAGCGCGTGCCGGCGGCGACCTGGAGCAGCATCTGGTATCTGCTCTCCTCCTACGCGGTGATCAGCTATACCGAAAACTGGGTCTATGTCGCCTTCGCGGCGATCGGTTCATGGCTCGGCGCGTTCGTATCGATCACCTACCTGCACCGGCCGCCCGGCGGTCCGCCGATCGGCGCCGCGCCTGAATGAGTTGCCGTATTACCAGCTGTCATCATCCGCGAAAGCGGATGATCCAGTATTCCAGAGACGTCGGTGATAAAACCGTGAAGCCGCGGCGTACTGGATGCCCGCTTTCGCGGGTATGACGACCGATTGTGTTGCGGGCAGCTGCCCTAATGAAAATCCCGCGAGGGCGGCAGGATGCGCACGTTGCGCGGATGACGGATTTTTTGCGCCAGGCTTTGTGGATGGTCACGGCGGTCGTCGTTGAGCGGCTCAACCAAGGCAGGTCCGGCCGGCACGGGAGGTTTTCGATTGAGCGCATCATTCGCCAGCCCCACCAGATCGCGGGAACGATCGAACAGCCGCTGCGCGACCAAATGGGTGACCTGTTCCGGACTGCTCTGGATATAGCCCTCGACCAGAATGAGCCGCGCGCCCATCACTTCCTTGCGGAACCGCTCCATGACCTTCGGCCACACCACGATATTGGCGATACCGGTTTCGTCTTCCAATGTCATGAAGACGACGCCCTTGGCGCTCCCCGGACGCTGCCGCACCAGCACCACACCGGCACAGCGGACATTTTGGCGGTCGCGATCGTGACAGACACTAGCGCAGGGAATGACGCCTTCGCTCGAAAACTTCAGCCGCAGAAATTCCATCGGATGGCCTTTGAGCGATAGCCGGATGGTCTGGTAATCGGCGACCACTTGCTCCGGCAGCGGCATCAGCGGCAAGGGCTGCGCATGCTCGTCGGGCTGCTCGCGCGCAGTGGCGATTTCGAACAGCGGCAGCGGCACGTCATCGGGTAGCCGCCGCACCGCCCAAAGTGCTGCGCGGCGATCAAGGCCGATGGAGTGAAACGCATCGGCATCCGCCAGCAGGATCAGCGCGCGCTTGGGCAAACCGGTGTCGCGGGCGCGGCAACGATGCGCTCGGCCCAATCTTCGGCTCCTCCATCGTTATTCCGGGGCGTCGCGGCAGCGACGAACCCGGATGTGCAATTGCACATCGGAGAATCTCGAGATTCCGGGTTCACGCTTCGCGTGCCCCGGAATGACGATTGAATTTTTTTCAACCGCTCCTCGTCCGGATCATTCCACCTGAATCCGTCGATCTGCCGAAAACCGAGCCGCACCGCGTGATAGTTCCCGCACTTCTCCTCCAGCGTGTTCTGCGCGTGGCTGAACGACACATCGATTTCGCGGATCTCGACGCCGTTCTTGCGCGCATCGCCAACGATCTGCGCCGGGGCGTAAAAACCCATCGGCTGCGAATTCAATAACCCGCAGCAAAATGCATCAGGATGGTAATGCTTCAGCCATGACGAGACATAGACGAGCTGCGCGAAACTCGCGGCGTGGCTTTCCGGAAAGCCGTAGCTGCCGAATCCCTTGATCTGATCAAAACAGCTTTTGGCGAATTCGGGATCGTAGCCGCGCGCGATCATGTTGTTGATCAGCTTGGATTCGAATTTTCCGATGGTGCCGACATTGCGAAACGTCGCCATCGCGCGGCGCAAGCCGTTGGCCTCTTCGGAGGTGAATTTTGCCGCCTCGATCGCGATCCGCATCGCCTGTTCCTGGAACAGCGGCACGCCAAGCGTCTTGTGCAAAACTTTATAAAGCTCGTCCTTTTCGCCATGTGCTGGAGATGGCGACGGGTAGCTCACCTTCTCCTGGCGATTGCGGCGGCGAAGATAGGGGTGCACCATATCGCCCTGGATCGGGCCCGGCCGCACGATCGCGACCTCGATGACGAGATCGTAAAATTTCCTCGGTTTTAGGCGCGGCAGCATATTCATCTGGGCACGGCTTTCGACCTGGAATACGCCGAGCGATTCACCCCGGCACAGCATGTCGTAAACCGGCTTGTCGTCCTGAGGGATAGTTGCGAGCTCGTAGCGCTGGCCTTTATGATCCGCGATCAGGTCAAAACATTTGCGGATGCAGGTCAGCATTGTTCAAGGCATCGACGTCGTCCTTGTCCCATTCGATGAAAGTGCGATCCTCCATTGCGGCATTGCCGATCGGCACGTAAGTGTCGAGCCGGTCCTGCGTCAGCACATAGCCGCCGACATGCTGCGAGAGGTGTCGTGGAAACTCGATCAGCTCGGTTGCAAGTTCGACCGCGAGTTCGACCATCGGGTTTTTTGGATCGAGCCCTGCCTGCTTGACCTGCATTTCGTTCAGCCCCTTGCCCCAGCTGCCCCACACCGTATCGGCCAGCGCGGCGGTGACATCTTCCGTCAGCCCGAGCGCCTTGCCGACATCGCGGATCGCGCTGCGCGGCCGGTAATGAATCACGGTTGCGATGATCGCCGCGCGGTGCCTGCCATATCTGCGGTAGACATATTGCATCACCTCCTCGCGCCGCGAGTGCTCGAAATCGACGTCGATGTCCGGCGGCTCCAGCCGTTCCTTGGAAATGAAACGCTCGAACAGGAGATCGACCTTGGTCGGATCGACGGAAGTAACGCCGAGCACGTAGCACACGGCTGAGTTCGCAGCCGAGCCGCGGCCCTGGCAGAGGATTTTTTGGCTTCGCGCGTAACGGACGATGTCGTGCACGGTCAGGAAATAATGCGCGTATTTGAGCTTTCGGATCAGGCGTAGTTCCTTGTGCAAGACCTTTTTGGTCTTGGGCGAAATCCGCACCGGGAATCGTTGGTGCGCGCCCTGCCAGGTCAGATCTTCCAGATGACGCTGCGCAGTCTTGCCCGGCGGCACCGGCTCGTCGGGATACTGGTATTTGAGTTGAGCAAGCGAAAAATCGATGCGCCCGGCAAACCGCGTGGTTTCCGCGATCGCCTCCGGCACGTCGCGAAACAGCCGTGCCATTTCATCCGCAGATTTGAGATAGCGCTCCGCATTGGCTTCGAGCCGCTTGCCGATCGCATCAATGGTGGTCTTTTCACGGATGCAGGTGAGGACGTCCTGCAGAGGACGGCGCACGGGATGGTGATACAGCACCTCGTTGGTCGCGAGCAACGGCACGTGAGCGGTTGCGGCGATGGTCTGAAGCCGCGCAAGACGGCGCTTATCGTCGCCGCGGTACAAAAGGCTTGCTGCAAGCCACACCCCATCGGCGCGGCTGTGCCGCAATTGATCTAGAACATGAAACGCTTTTGCCATCTCGAAGCGATGCGACAGCATCACGGCCAGCAGCTGCCCCTGCGCAAATTCCAGCAGGTCATCGAGCTTCAGATGACATTCGCCCTTCTCGGTATCGTCTCCTCGCTTGCCGCGAGTGAGGAGCTGACACAGCCGGCCGTAAGCTTCCCGATCGCGCGGATAGACCAGAATGTCCGGCGTGCCATCCATGAAGACGAGGCGCGAACCGATCAGAAGCTTTGGCTTGTATTTGACGTTGGGATTTTCGAGTTCCTTGTAAGCCCGCACCACGCCTGCCAGCGTATTGTGGTCGGCGATGCCGATGACGGGAAGGCGCAGATCGCTAGCCTCATGCACGTAATCCTGCGGATGCGATCCGCCGCGCAGGAACGAAAAATTCGTGGTGATTCCGATTTCGGCATAACGATGGGTGTTCATGCGAATAATCCATGCACGAACCAGTTGGCAGGAGCAGGTTTACCCTCCTCGGTGACGAGTTCGCTGCTGTAAAGGCCATCGCGGTAAATCCAGAAACGCAGTCCGGCCTCATCCTCGACGCGGAAATAATCGCGGGTGAGAGTTTCGCCGCCGGACTTCCACCATTCCATGGCGATGCGTTCAGGGCCCTCCACCCGCACCACCACATGGGTTGCGCGCCGCCACGTAAAATGGTGCGGCGGCCCGTCGGGGACCGTTGCAAACGGCACCTTGATGGGTTCGGGCTTTTCAAACAGCCGCAATGGCCGCAATGGCGGCTCGCTCTCCACCCGTGCCGGCCAGACCGCGTGCGTAGCTGCGGCAAGATGATGCTGCGCCGGAGCTGCCAGCACCGCGCGTTCCGGAATATGGGTGTCTTGCGGCAGATGCACGACCACGCGCCGGCCGCCGATGCGCGCGGCGATACGGTCGATCAGGGCCGCCAACTCGTCATTGTCATGCACATTGGCATCGAGATCGCGCTGCTGCTGAACCACGATTTCGGTGCGGCTTGCGGACAGGCGAATGAGATCGAAGCCAAAACCGGGATCGAGCGGGTCGTTTAAAGAATCGAGCCGCTCGCGGAACAAGCGGTCGATCATCTCAGCTTTGGTCACGGCTTGTCCGGTGTCGAGTTCAATCGCGCGAACCGCGCCGTCGGTGCGAAAGAAGCTCGCTTCCAGCCGCCGCGCGCCTTTGCCTTGCTTCGCCATCGCCGTGACCAGCATCCCGGCGAGAGTGGATAATGTCGCCGATATCACGCCTTCGGTGATAACCGGTTCGGCAAACCGTTTCTCCACGATGTAGTCCGGCAGCGGTTTTTGGGGACTGATCGGGGCATCTCCCTGCCCTAGTGCGTGTTCCAGCAGCGTCGTGAAGGCTGCGCCGAACCTTGCGGTGATTTCGTGCCGTTCGCGGGAGGCGACATCGCCGATGGTTTTCAAGCCGGCGCGGCGCAGGCCGCGGATGACGGCATCGTCTGCGCCGAGCGCGGACACCGGCAGTGGCCTAACCGCATCGGCTTCCTCGCCGTCAGCAACGATGCAGCCATGGACATGACGCGTCATCGTCCGCGCGCAGATCGATGTGCCGGCGATGGCGGCACTGACGGCAAAGCCTTGCGCACTCAACACGCCACACAGGGTTCGCATCAGCGCGGCCTCGCCGCCGAACAGATGGGCGCAGCCGGTGATATCGAGAAACAGGCCGTGCGGTGGATCAAGCGCGACCAGCGGCGTGAAGCGGTCGCACCAGTCGGCGATGTCGTTCAGCGTGTTGGCGTCGGCCACTTCATCGGCATCGAACACCCTTAATTGCGGACAGATGGCGCGGGCATTGGCGAGCGGCAAGCCTATATCGAGGCCGAAACGCGCGGCCGCGTCGTCCATGGCAAAAATCTGCAGCGCGTTGTTTTGCTTGGCGACGACGACGCTGGGATCGTTATCAGAGTTTTTATCCGGCGTAGCGTTGCTGCGCGCGAGCTGGCGTTTGATGCGATCGATGGGCAGGCGCGGCAGCCACAGGCTGAGGATACGCCGCCGGTTGACTGAAAAGGCACTCATCACATTTCCATTCCATGATCCACCGGCCAACAGGGCCATGACGGTTGCGGACAAGCTGTGCGTCGAACAACGGCGCGCCCCACGCCGCAGGCATTAACGACGCCGCAGGCGGCGAATGCGCCGCGCGCACAATCCATCTGGTCTCGGCCGTTGAGGGCTGTGGCTGCGCCGCCAGCCGCAGCAGCAGGGCGGTGACGCCCGAGGTCTGGGCAGCCAGCGTCAATTTGCGGCTGGCGACGAGATCGAACTGTCGCGCCTCACCCCAGACTTCCAGCACGATGGCGCCCAGCGCATCGCAGGCCAACGCATCGGCGGCGGTCCGCAACGCGGCGTCCACGTCCGCCGCACGCACCGTCACGACAAGCCGCGGATCGAGGCCCAATTCGGCTAGCCCGCTCATCGACAGGGCGCCGGTTTCGATTTCGGTAAAATCCTGACGTATCCACACCAGCGGCCGCCGTGCCGCTACCCGTCCCGCAAAACCCGCGACAAAACCCGTCGCCGCGGCACTCTGCCGCCCTTCGGCGAATATTTCGTGCACCGCCGCCAATGCGAGACCGCCCTGCAGTGTCGCGTCGGCGTCGGGATGTCCGAGCGCTACCCTGTCAGGCCTAACCGCATCGCCGTGCGCCTCGAGGCGCTCGATGCTGCCCCGCAAAGTCGCAAGCGTATTCGTGCGGGCGCCGATCATGCGCCGCTCCTTTGGATTTGGATCGCCGCAAGCTCAGTTGAGTGAACCTGCTGCTGGCTCATTTGTTCATGATATGTTCTAATATAAAGCTAACAAGGCCGAAAGAGTCAATCGGGATTGTGCTCCCGTGATTCACGAGTGGAATCAAAGGGATTCCAGGGATGGAGCAGACCGCCCAACCGGAAATCCCGGTGAGAGGCCGCCAGATACCGCGGAGCATGGCGAGGACAGAGTTCGATGCATTTCATAATCCTCGACAGCGAGACCGATTTCGAAGGCTGGCGGAAGGCCGCTCGCGGACTGGTGCTGCATCATGTGCCGCCGTCCGAGGTGAAATGGTCGGTGCACGGCAACGGGCCCGAATTGTTCGAACCATCGGCGACAACATTGCCGCTCGAAGCCTCGCAAGGCACTTTCAACGTACCGGCCAAATTCGTCGAACTGGCGCAGTCGGCCATCCTGCACCGCGACCCCAAGCGCTTTGCGATCCTCTATCGCCTGTTGTGGCAGCTGCGAAGCCATCATGAGCTATTGAGCCTTGCGACCGACCCCGCAATGTCACGCGCGCAGGCGATGGTGAAGGCCGTGCACCGCGACCAGCACAGGATGCAAGCCTCCGTCCGCTTTCGCGAAATCGGCCGCGAGCAGAAAGCGCATTTCGTTGCCTGGTTCGAGCCGGAGCATCACATCGTCGAAGCGACCGCGCCGTTCTTCGCGCGGCGTTTTGCGGATATGCCGTGGTCGATCCTGACGCCTGATGTCTGCGCGCATTGGGACGGCCATGTCGTCGCTTTCACGCCGGGCATCAGCAAGGCCGAGGCGCCCAGCGAAGACCGGCTGGTGGAAACCTGGCTGCGTTATCATGCCAGCATCCTCGATCCGGCCCGGCTGAAGGTGAACGCCATTCCGCGGAACCTGCCGGAGGCCTCAATGATTAAGTCTTATGCCGCAACCGAACCGGAGCAATCGCAGAAACCGGAATCGCCGATGAAACGCAATCAGGCGCCCGCCGACAGCTTAAAAATCCTGCGCGAAGAAGCCAGCATCTGCCGCGATTGTCATCTCTGGAAGGACGCGACGCAAACCGTGTTCGGCGAAGGCCCGCAGGATGCGCAAATCATGCTGGTCGGCGAGCAGCCCGGCGACAAGGAAGACCTTGCCGGCAAACCTTTCGTCGGACCTGCCGGGTTGATGCTCGACCGCGCGCTCGAAGAAGCCGGCATCGACCGCAGGAAGATCTACATCACCAACGCGGTAAAGCATTTCAAATTTTGGCCGCGCGGAAAAATCCGCCTGCATCAGAAGCCGAATACGGCCGAGATCAAAGCCTGCCGGCCTTGGTATGAACGCGAACTGGCGGTGATCAAACCTGACTTGGTGGTGGCGATGGGCGCAACCGCAGCGCAATGCGTGCTCGGAAAGATCACGCCGATCAACAAAAATCGCGGACGTCTGATCGATCTCGATGAGGAGATCAAGGCGCTGGTGACGGTGCATCCGTCCTATCTGTTGCGTTTGCCGGATGAGGAAGCAAAGGCGCAGGAATACGAGCGATTTGTCAGTGATCTCAGGATTGCCGCGGCGGCGTTGCGCAAGCCGGAGCGCGCGGCGTAGACCCGCCAATCTATCGTCATGGCCGGGCTTGTCCCAGCCATCCACGTACTCCGGGCATGACGGATACTCCGTTTTACGCCGCTGCAGCCAGGTTGACCGCGGCTTCCGCGAGCGAGGTCAGGGTCTCATCGGTCTTCTTTTCCTCCTGCAGCGTCTCGTCCAACAGACGAACCGCGTCCTTCATGCCGAGCTGCTGCGCCCATTGTTTGAGCGTGCCGTAGCGGGAGATTTCATAATGCTCGACGGCTTGCGCTGCCGCCAGCATGCCGGCGTCGAGCGCCTCGCTGCCTTTGTATTCTTCCATGATCTCCCTGCCCTCTTCGAGGATGCCCTGGATCGCATCGCAGGTCTTGCTGCGCGCCGGCTTATCGATCAATTCGAAAACCTTTTCGAGGCGCTCGACGTGACTTTCGGTCTCGCCATGATGCTTTTCGAACGCCGCGCGCAGCCGCTCGGAGTGGGCGGCCTTCGCCATCTTCGGCAGCGCCTTCAAGATCTGCTTTTCGGCGAAATAGATGTCCTTCAGCGTATCGAGAAAGAGGTCGTTGAGGTGTTTGTCTTTTGCGTGCATGGCGTTCTCCCTTAGGCGTCGACGGGATACTGGACCCCCCAGGCCTCAACGCCACCTGACTGGCAATGTTCCAACGATTTCAAAAAGGAAGCCGGCTCGATTGATCGCGCCCCCGGGCGTTGCCGCGCGGACCGCTTCACGCTCCTGTCACACGCACCAAGCTAAAATCCGCTCCTTTGGAGACGGGGAGATTATCACATGAGCGATGTTGCGTTACCCGGTTCGATCGAGCCCGCCTTAAGCAAGGGACCCGACCTTGATCGCGGCTTTCATCCGCTGACTGGCATCATCTACATGGGGGTGGTTGCCGCGGCGCTATTGTTCGTCGCCTACAGCATCTATTCCGACATCGACGCGACCGGCGCCAGGGTGACCAACTATCTGCCCTACCTCCTGCTCTTTGTCGCGCTCCTGATCGCGCTCGGCTTCGAATTCGTCAACGGCTTTCACGACACGGCAAATGCCGTCGCGACGGTGATTTATACGCGCGCCATGCCGGCCCATATTGCCGTCGTCTGGTCGGGCATATTCAATCTGATCGGCGTTCTGCTATCGAGCGGTGCGGTCGCCTTCAGCATCGTGTCGCTATTGCCGGTCGAGTTGATCCTGCAGGTCGGCAGCAGCGCGGGCTTTGCCATGGTGTTCGCCTTGTTGATCGCGGCGATCATCTGGAATGTCGGCACCTGGTACTTTGGCCTGCCCGCCTCCAGCTCGCACACCTTGATCGGATCGATCATGGGGGTGGGCATCACCAATGCCTTGTTGCGCGGCCGCGACGGCACCTCCGGTGTGGACTGGACGCAAGCGACCAATATCGCCAAGGCGCTGCTGCTGTCGCCGCTGTTTGGCTTCGCGCTCGCAGCAATCCTGCTGTTTGCCCTCAAGACGGTGTTGCAGCATGTCACGCCGGCGCTGTTCGGCGAGCCGAAGGGCAACCAGCCGCCGCCGTGGTGGATCCGTGGCATCCTGATCCTCACCTGCACGCTCGTCAGCTTTTTCCATGGCTCCAACGACGGTCAAAAGGGCATGGGCCTGATCATGCTCATCCTCATCGGCACGGTGCCCACCGCCTATGCGCTCAACCGCGCTTTGCCGGAAAGCCAGATCAAGCAGTTCATCGTCAATTCGACTGCCGCGAGCGGCATCATTGAAAAGAAGGGCGCCGGCCACAATGTGATCGGCAATCCGCGCCCGGCGGTGACGAACTATGTCTCGCAGCACCAGCTCAACGAGGGAACCTACCCCTCACTGGCAGTGCTGGTGCGCGATATCAGCAACCAGGTCACCCAATACGGATCGCTGGCGAAATTCCCGGCCGACGCCGTGGGCAACACCCGCAACGACATGTATCTGGTATCCGAGGCGATCCGGTTCCTGATGAAGGACAAGGAAAGCGATCTTTCCGGCGACGAGATCGCAACCCTCAACGGCTACAAGGGCTCGCTCGACGGCGCGACGAAATTCATTCCGACCTGGGTGAAAATCGCGGTCGCGATCGCGCTCGGGCTTGGCACCATGATCGGCTGGAAGCGCATTGTCGTCACGGTCGGTGAGAAGATCGGCAAGACCCACCTGACCTATGCGCAGGGCGCCTGCGCCGAAATCACCGCGGCTGCAACGATCGCGGCAGCCGACGGATACGGGCTGCCGGTCTCGACCACGCACGTGCTCTCATCCGGCATCGCCGGCACCATGGCGGCTAGCGGATCGGGGCTGCAATGGTCGACGATCCGCAACATCGCGCTGGCCTGGGTGCTGACCTTGCCGGCGGCGATGATCATCTCGGGCACGCTGTATCTGTTGTTTTCAAAGCTGTTCTAAACGCGCCCTTCTTCACAACGCCACACAAAAGGCCCGCCCAACCGCGCGGGCCTTTTATTTATGCGATTGATTGTCGAATTCGAATTAGAGGTTATAACTCATAATAAATGTGGGCGGACGCATGAAGATAGGGAGGATCGCGCTACTCGTGAGCGCAGGCTTGCTGGCAGCGGTGAATGCCGCGATGGCTGGCACCATGAAGGTCACTTTGCTCGGTACGGGGACGCCAACCCCGCGTCTCAGCAACTTCAGCGCATCGACGCTGGTCGAAGCCGGTTCGGAGAAGCTGTTGTTCGACATCGGCCGCGGCTCCACCATCCGGCTGTTTCAGAAACACGTACCGCTCGGCGCCATCACCGCGCATTTCATCACGCATCTGCATTCGGACCATATCGTTGGCCTGCCGGACCTGTGGCTCAGCGGCTGGGTCGGGACACCCTGGGCTTCGCGAACCTCGCCGATGGTCGTGTTCGGTCCGAAGGGGACGGTCGCGATGACGGAAAACCTGACCAAGGCTTTCTCGGAGGATATCCGCATCCGCGAGGATGACGAGCATCTGCCCCCGGAAGGCGTTGCCTTCGACGCCAGGGATATCGCGCCCGGCCTGGTTTACGACCAGAACGGCGTCAAGGTTACGGCCATCGAGGTCAATCACGGCGAGAAGATCAAGCCGGCCTTCGGCTATGTCATCGAGTATGACGGCAAGAAGGTGGTGCTGTCGGGCGATACCAAATACGACGAGCGGATTGCAAACGCCGCGAAGGGCGCGGATCTCCTGGTGCACGAGGTCGCCATCATCGAGCCGGAACTCTTGAAGAGCTATCCGTCATATCGCGACATTGAAGACCATCACTCATCGCCCGAGGAAGCAGGACGCATCTTTACCCTGGCGATGCCGAAGCTCGCGGTCTACTCGCATATCGTCTTCGCTACCCTCAAGCCCGTTCCGGACGTTCCGGAAGAGGCGCTGATCGCGCGCACCCGGACGACCTACCGCGGGCCGCTCGTGATCGGCCGCGACCTCACATCGATCATCATTGACGACGCTGTGCACGCGGTAGATGCGAAGGACGAGCCGATTGCGCCGCTTGTCGCAGACAAGTAGCTTGCGATCCGCCGTCAACACGCCTCACGCGGCAAGCGTGTTCTCGACCAGCTTGATCCAGTACGAGGTGCCGTAGAGGATCGCCTCGTCGTTAAAGTTATAAGCGGGGTGATGCAGGCCGGCACTGTCGCCGTTGCCGCAGAAGATGAACGCGCCCGGGCGCGCCTCCAGCATGTAGGCAAAATCCTCCGCACCCATCAGCGGCGGCGACTCATGAACGTTGGCATCGCCGGCCACGTCCTTCGCCACTTGCGTCGCGAGATCGGTCTGCGCGGCGTGATTGACCGTCACGGGATAGCCGCGCTCATACACCAGGTCGATCTTGGCGCCGGTGATCTGCGCCACGCCGGCGACGATTTCGCGCACGCGTTTCTCGACCAATTCCCGCACGTCCGGAGTCAGTGTGCGCACGGTGCCCCTGAGTTCGGCGGTTTGCGGGATAACGTTGCGGGCGTTGCCGGCGTGGAATTCGCACATCGAAATGACGGCGGAGTCCAAGGGGTCGACTGAGCGCGCGACGATCGACTGCAACGCCGAGACCAGCTGCGCGCCGACCAGCACCGAATCGATGCATTTATGCGGCCGTGCGGCGTGACCGCCGAGCCCTTCGATCTTGATATCGATCGAGTCGGTCGCGGCCATGATCGGACCGGAGCGGATCGCGAACGAGCCGATCGGAATACCTGGGCCATTATGCATGCCATAGACCTGATCGATCGCAAAACGGTCCATCAGCCCGTCCTTGATCATCGCGGCAGCTCCCGCGCCGCCCTCTTCCGCCGGCTGGAAGATCACGACCGCATCGCCGGCGAAATTCCGCGTCTCGGCGAGATAGCGGGCGGCACCGAGCAGCATCGCGGTGTGGCCGTCATGACCGCAGGCGTGCATCAATCCCGGCGTCTTGGACGCGTAAGCGAGGTTGGTCTCCTCCTCGATCGGCAGCGCATCCATGTCGGCGCGAAGCCCGATCACCTTGGTGTCGCCGTTGGCCGCAGGCTTGCGGCCCTTGATGACGCCAACGACGCCGGTGCGGCCGAGGCCGGTTGCGACCTCGTCGCAGCCGAATTCCCGCAACCGGTCCGCCACGAATGCCGCAGTGCGGTGCACGTCGTACAACAATTCCGGATGTTGGTGGATATCGCGGCGCCAGGCCTGGATATCGGGTTGCAGATCGGCGACGCGGTTGACGATAGGCATGATAATTCTCGGTCCTGGTTTGAGTATTTTGCCCTGTCTAGCACGTGAGAGGCGATCCGCCCAACACCCTCCGAGGCGCTGTACAGCGGACGGCGGCAACGCTATGGCCTTTGCTGCCCAAGGGACGGGCTCTCCGGTGATGACTTATGAAGCGGCTTGAAGGTGATTTCGACTATATCGTCGTCGGCGCAGGCACCGCGGGCTGCATCGTCGCCAACCGGCTTTCGGCCGATCCGAACAACCGCGTGCTGATCCTGGAGGCCGGCGGCAACGACAACTGGATCTGGTTTCACATCCCGGTCGGCTATCTCTTCGCGATCGGCAATCCGCGTTCGGACTGGTCCCCGCGGCAAGGTGATCGGCGGCTCGTCTGCCATCAACGCCATGATCTCGATGCGCGGACAGGCCGCCGATTACGATCACTGGCGCCAGCTTGGATTGACCGGCTGGGGCTATGACGACGTGTTACCCGCGTTCCGGCGGCTGGAGGATCATTTTCTCGGCGAGAGTGAGCATCACGGCACTGGCGGCGGCTGGCGGATCGAAGCGCCAAGATTGTCCTGGACCATTCTGGATGCGGTCGGCGACGCGGCGGAAGAAATGGGAATCCGCAAGATTGCCGATTTCAACACTGGCGATAATGAGGGCGTCGGCTATTTCCACGTCAACCAGAAGCGTGGGCGCCGCTGGTCGTCGGCGCGGGGTTTTTTGAAGCCCGTGCTGAAGCGCCCCAATCTGCGCCTCGAGAAGAATGTGCTGGTCGATCGCCTGATCATCGAACAGGGGCGCGCCGTCGGTGTGCGTTTCCTGCAGGGCAACGAGACCGTCGAGGCCCGCACCAAAGGCGAAGTGATCCTGTGCGCCGGTTCGATCGGGTCGATCCAGGTCTTGCATCGCTCCGGCATTGGGCCGGCAGATTGGCTCAAGCCGCTCGGGATCGAAACCGTGCTCGACCGGCAAGGCGTCGGGCGCAACCTGCAAGACCATCTGCAGCAGCGTGCGATCTTTAAGGTCGAAGGCGTCCGCACCCTCAACGAGACCTATTACTCGCTTGTTAGGCGCGGCCTGATGGGCCTCGATTATGCCTTCCGCCGCCGCGGGCCGCTGACCATGGCGCCGTCGCAGCTTGGCATCTTCACCCGCTCCAACCCGCATCGCGAGCGTGCCAATATCCAGTTTCACGTGCAGCCGTTGTCGCTCGACAAGTTCGGAGATCCCCTGCATCGTTTTCCCGCGATCACGGTGAGCGCCTGCAATCTGCAGCCGACCTCGCGCGGCACCGTGCGCATTCGCTCGTCGGAGCCCGCGCAGGCTCCCGCGATCGCGCCAAACTACCTTTCGACCGGCGAAGACCGCGAGGTCGCCGCCGACGCCATCCGCACCACGCGCCGGCTGATGCAGCAGCAGGCGCTGGCGCGCTATCGCCCGGAAGAGTTTCTGCCGGGCCCATCGGTCGGCGACGACGACACCTCGCTGGCAAAGGCCGCTGGCGATATCGGCACCACGATCTTTCACCCCGTCGGCACCGCGAAGATGGGGACGGCCAGCGATCCCCTGGCGGTGGTCGACGAACGCCTGCGCTTTTACGGGCTTGCCGGACTTCGCGTCGCCGACGCCTCCGTGATGCCGACCATCACCTCCGGGAATACCAACACCCCGACCGCGATGATCGCCGAAAGGGCCGCGGCGATGATCCTGGAGGATAAGCGTTAACCATGTAGCGCGGTAACGGGATCGTCATCTCTCCGGTCCGCCCTCACTCGGGAAAATCCGGGAATAAACCGCCGCCCCGCCCGATCCAGTCCACGGAACCCAATCACGGGTATCCAAGGAGACAAAGGCGATGAGCGAGTTCGATCACGACCACAATCATAACAATCCCGGCGTCAGCCGCCGCCGCGTCCTGGAATGCATGACCTGGGCCGGTACCGGCGTACTTTGGACCATTTCAGGCGGCGTGCCGCGTTCGCTGGGACTTGTCGGTTCCGCGCAGGCCGCCGAGGCGAGTGGCCTCACATTCCTGCAGATCAGCGACAGCCATGTCGGCTTCGACAAGCCGGCCAATCCGAACGCGCTCGGCACGCTGGAGGAGGCCATCAACAAGGTCAAATCGATCCCCGTCAAACCGTCATTCATGATCCATACCGGCGACATCAGCCATCTGTCGAAGGCTAACGAGTTCGACGATGCCGATCGCATCATCTCGCAGGCCAAGCTCGACGTGCATTACGTGCCGGGCGAGCACGATTTCCTCGACGAAGAGGTCAAATTCTACAAGGAACGGTACGGCAAGGGCACCAAGGGCGCCGGCTGGTACTCCTTCGACGCCAACGGGGTCCACTTCATCGGCCTTGTCAACGTGGTCGACCTCAAGGCCGGCGGCCTCGGCAATCTCGGCAATGAGCAGCTTGAATGGCTGGAGGACGACCTCAAGGGGAAATCGAAATCCACCCCGATCGTGGTGTTCGCCCATATCCCGCTGTGGACGGTCTATCCGACCTGGGGCTGGGGCACCGAGGATGGCGGCCGCGCGCTGGATTACCTCAAAGGTTTTGGCTCGGTGACCGTGCTCAACGGCCATATCCACCAGGTGATGCAGAAGGTCGAAGGCAACGTCACCTTCCACACCGCCCGCTCGACCGCGTTCCCGCAGCCGGCGCCGGGTGCTGCGCCTTCGCCCGGGCCGATGAAGGTCGCCGACGACAAGCTCCGCACCATGCTCGGCGTCGCCAGCGTCAACTTCAAGGTCGGCGACAAGAGCCTTGCGATCATCGACACGCCGCTCGTGGGCTAAAGGGAAATTTGAAGATGATGTCAGTCAATCTCCGCAGCCTTGGCCTTGGTCTGGTCACCGCGGCGGCCATCGCCCTGCGCCTCGGCGCCGCTCGCGCCGAGGACGCCGCCACCAACGTCACGATCGACAATTTCACCTTTGCTCCCGCAGAGCTAACGGTGAAGGTCGGCAGCACCGTGACTTTCACCAACCACGATGACATTCCGCACACCGTGGTTTCCGCCGGCAAGTTCCGGTCCAAGACACTCGATACCGACAACAGCTTCTCGTTCACATTCACGGCGGCCGGCGATTACAAGTATTTTTGTTCGCTGCATCCGCACATGACCGGAATGATCAAGGTTGAGTAGCGAGCCAAACCAAGGCATCACAGCGATGCCCGGCCGGTGGATCCAGGCCGGCCGGGCACCACCGCTTTCCATAAAGGCCGGGCCAAAGGCGATGCCGTTGAAAGCTGCGAATGACGACCCGGAGAAGGCACGCCGGTTTCGCGAGGCCGCGCTACCCTATCTCGATGATGCCTATACGCTGGCGCGCTATTTGCTACGCGACCCTACCGATGCCGAGGATGCGGTGCAGGAATGCTATTTGCGCGCGTTCAAGCATTTCGACAGTTACCGGGGGCCCGCGATGAAGCCCTGGCTGTTTGCGATCCTGCGCAATGTCTGCCGCGCCGAATTCGCGCGCCGTGCCGGTTCGCCGACCAGCCCGATCGAGGACGCGCCCGAAAGCGCTGAACAAACGCCGCTGTGGCACGAGGCGCAGGAAACACCGGAGACCCAGATGCTGCGGCGCTGGGACGCCGACACGATAAAGCGGCTCGTGACATCGCTCGCCGAACCTTTCCGGGAGACCTTTGTGCTGCGTGAAATCAACAATCTTTCGTACCGCGAGATCGCCGATGTCGCGGAAGTGCCGGTCGGCACCGTGATGTCGCGCCTCGCGCGCGCCCGCGCCATGCTGCGCTCGGCATGGATGGCGGAAGAGGAGCAACCGAAATGACTTGCGACGAGGCCAAGATTCTTCTTCACGCGCTGATCGACGGCGAGCTCGACGCCGGGCACGCGCGCGAGGTCGAAGAGCATATCGCAGGCTGCCCGGCTTGCGCCGCCGAGCTTGCCGCCTATCGCGAGATGAGCAAGACGATCGCCGCAGCCGATTTGCGCTATGCCGCGCCGCCTTTGCTGCGCAAGCGCATCGAGGCTGCATTGCCGAAAGAGCAAATGCCGAACCGGCGCGCGGTGCTGCGGGGCTTTGCGATGGGATCGGCGGTCTCGGCAATCGCCGCGACCGGCCTTGTCGCCATCGTATTGCGCAACGACGACGCGCAGCGCATCGAATTCGAGATCGTCTCGGCGCATCTGCGCTCGCTGCAGGCCGGACATCTCACCGACGTGATTTCGACCGACCAGCACACGGTAAAACCGTGGTTCAACGGCAAGCTCGACGTGGCGCCGCCGGTGGTCGACCTCACTTCGCAGGGTTTTACGCTGATCGGTGGCCGGCTCGATTATGTCGATGCCCGCCCGACCGGGGCCATCGTCTATCGCCGCCGTGCCCATGTGATCAATCTGTTCGTCGCCCAGACCGCCTCGACCGAACGCCGCCCGGCCAAGATCGACGCCATCCAGGGATTCAACATCCGAAGCTGGAGCGACCGGGGGCTGAACTACTGGGCGGTCAGCGACATCGCCGCCGACGAACTCGCCGAGTTCGGCGAGAAATTCGAGGCCTCGATGCCGACGGGGACGGCGGGCTGAGTTTTAGAACCGTAGCCCGAATGAGCTTCTAACCGTCGTCCCTACGAAAGCAGGGATGACGCATCATATGACGCGCTCGCGCCACAAAATTCCCACAGATTGAAATTTCAAACAGCAAGCACAGCTTCGCGACCTCGCCGCGTGTTTCGCGCGAGTTTTGCTCTTGGTTCCCGCCCTCTTCATTCAGAGGGCGCAGGGAATGCCGGGCGCCCGATGCGCCCGATAGCCGCGCGTGCAATGATAGTGGTAGAACGCACACGCGTTAGTCAGGTCACACCGGAATCACCCGGCATTCCCCGCGCAATGGTTTTAACGGTTTCCTCCGTGCTCCCCGGCGACCGGGCTTTCTTGCCACCGTCGCCCCTGAGAAGCTTGCTTCTCAAGAACTTGACGCCAGCGTCGGGGCGTCAGGACCACACGTCTTCTCCGTCCGCAAGTCAGCGCTCTCGTCTTTAGCGCCACTTGCGTCCACCGCATCCCGCCCCGCGTCCGTGACGATCGCGAGCCGCCCCTCGAGTGGGACGAGACCAAATCGCTATATTCCTGTTTCTACCTGGCCGTCAAGCACAATTTCTGAAAATCCGAAATTAGATTCCCGCTGGATGGATTGAGCCGACTTGTCCGCCATAGCTCAAAGGGCGGCGGCGCCCATTGGAGAACTGGTAACTTTCGCTTGGAATCAGAGCGGCCACCAACGATTGCGTGTATTGGTACTGACGTGCTACCACGATCGAGGATGAACGATGCCTGTACTTGCTGAAGCTGGGGACCAGGACTGCTTTTTGTGCCGCCCAGACGCACAGCTATTGGTCGACCAGGGCAAACACATTTCATCGATGGCCGGCCTTGGTCCGATCGTGGAAAATTACTGCATTATAAACAGCATGAACATTCGAAGTCTTTTGCCGACGTGCAGGCCGCAGAGCCTTCTGCCATTCGCGAGCTTCTAAAATTAAGGGAAAAGCTGGAGACGATAGTTGGCCACTACTGTTGACGGAGCACGGAAGAGTGCACGACTTAACTGACTCTTTACCATGTTTCCCGTACTTTTAGATCGACAGTGTTCCGAGAAGACAGCCGTGCAAATGGACGCATCCTTCGGAAGCAAAGACAACCTGTTCAGTTTGACTCCGTCTTCACCAAGTGATCACGGTAGGGCTGTGCTGAACCTCGTCCTCCAGGCTGCCGAAATCTTCAGTGGAATGGAGGAGCAGGTACAGGAAACGGAAGCTCGCGCACAATCCATGTGCAAAAGCGCCGAAGAGAGAGTGCGGTTTGCCGAAAAGCGCATTGAAGTAGCTGAACGGGCGCGGCGTGAAATCGTCAACGACGTTGGACGCAAGCTGCAAGAGGCGTCGAAAGCCTTGACGAATGCGCAGGCGCGTATAGCGGCCGCTGAAGATAAAGTGACGGCATCAGAATTCCGTGCGCAGTCAGCCGAAGCGCAGTTGCATGACGCTAAACAGGCGCTTCTTCTAGTAGAAGAGGCGATCCGTGAACGGCTTCTTAGCGAAAAGCGATCAAGTGTTGAAACATAGGATGATTTTGCGCCCCGCGGGAACGATTAATCCAGTGTAGCCGTCCGAATGTTGTGGAGCACTGCAAGCGTCATGTCGCTCACATCACCCATTTTTACTCTTCACCATTTCCATATAGACACCAATTGCGTCAGGAAACGGTCCCGGCAGCACCACGTCATTCTCTGACCAAGCCCGGCGGCCGGATCGTCATGGGAAACTGGATTCCAAACGATCCAACGGGGCCGTCCATGAATGCGTTCGAGGCTGCAGGAAAAACGGCCGGGCCGGCGATCTGCAGAAGCAACTGGAAGCTCTGTTCAACAGCCAGAACAAGAGCGCGAGCAAGGGTGCTACCTCCATTCCGGCGACGTTTCTGCGTGTCACAATCGCGCCTGGCTGGCCTTTGTTCGCCTAAGTCCGTCATTCTTAGGCACCGAAGCGATGTAATGCGGTCCAAAGCGAACATCGCCGAGAGTGACAGTCTCGTCGCGAGCGCGGCCCCGCGGGGGGGCCGTTCGATCCGCCCGCTAGCGATAACGTTTGTGCCTCAGTTGACCGCTATCCGTCCCTTGCCACCGCATTTCTTACATGGCGCGGGATAGATTTTTCGGCCGGGCTGCACTGGCTGCGTGACCGGAGCGAATCCAGTGCCATCGCATGCGGGACATTCAATCTCAGTCATTGACGGGCATTTTGTAGACGGCTTCTTCATTGCGACCTTTCACAGAAAACCGTCGGCCGGAGTATGTTCGGCCGAACGGCTTTCCGATTGGATCTGGGAAATGTCCGGTGTTTTCAACCTAGCCGGTCTTTGCGCCCTCGCAACAAAAGTCGCTCATTAATGTTGATACCTGCACTGCGCGTTAAATTTGGAACCGGCAAGCAAGCGACCCGCGCCCAGTAAATCATTTCTGGCTATCTCCCGAATAACTGGCCGGAAGTTCGAATGTACCAAGCCGAAAATCCTCCGTCGTTTCGTGACCGGACGTCGTCGTGCCCGCGTTGTAGACCGTGAATGCCGCGTTCGGAAAATGCTTCCAGATCGCGAGATCGTCGGCAGTAATTATCAACCAGCCAAATCTGAACATGTATCCGCCCGGCTCAGTCACCATTCCGACCTGCGTCCAAGTGATCTTATGGACGGCCAAAGCAAACACCTTTCTCTCATCAGTTGCCGCGTTCTCGCGGGCCGTAAAGAAGAAAGGCCCCACGGATGCCTGTTGCGATGCGGCGGCGCACAACGGCGACTCCACAATCAAGATCATCTTCCCTCAAACCCCTTGAAGGGCAGACACCCCTGTACATGTCGAGGTCCCGCAAGCCAGGCACCGAGGGGTTGGGGCCGAGTTGCTCGACAGAAACGATAGGACGACGCATTCTGGTTTCAAAGGGATGGGGATTTCGATGCCGCTGACGCGTGGCCAAATTGTAGGACACGACAACGAGCGGTTGGCGTTCGCATTCACGATGATGAACGACGGCGAAACGGTGCAATGCCAGATCAGTGATGCCGCGATGGATGAGCTGGCAGAGACAAAGGGTACGCAAAGCATCGCGAGGCAAGCGCAGTTTGTGGCTTATCGCGACACTATCGAGCGAATAGCCTCCGACTTGTTCGATAAAGCCCCGCGCATCAAAGGGTACGTTGTTCGGATATTTTCGAAGCATATTCAGGACGCACGTCGCGCGAGACTTTAGCTTCTTGCTCCGGCGAGCAAAGCCTTATCCCAAATCACGATTCATCAATAGTTGCGGACGCGCTAGGCGCGCCGCAAACATTCTGGGGGGAATGTTGCTTCGCCGGTTGGCCAAGCGATGGTCACCACGTCGTCCCCAGTCTCGACAACTAACGCGATGGGGCTTCCGCTCTTCAATTGGACACGCTCTCCTAGCGTCAGGCGAATGCGACGGCATGCCCCTGTCAATCCCCGCTCCAAAAGAAGATCACTAGTAGTATGAACCTTTGGTTTCATTGCTGGGACTCCTCAACTATGATGCATTCTCTAAATCAGCTTAACGAGAGGCGATATGTTTAAAGTTGGCGACACAGTGCGTCTTAAATCAGGCGGTCCTCTGATGACGGTTACTTCCATCCAACCTGACGGGACCGTATGGTGCGAGTGGTTTGACAAAAGCGATGTCCTGCAAGGACGGTCGTTTGAGGTATCCAGCCTTATATTGGATGATGGCGGACCTGTGGTTGCCTAAAGCGCTATCCGCGAGGAGCCCGACCCATCTTGCGGGGCGCTTTTTTTCTTTGCCGGTTGTCGGCTTCCTGACCTTAGGTTTGTCCTCCCGGCGGCGGCCTGTGCGGCGTGTTCAATGCGCCCCTTAGCGCGATCTTATCGTTACGAGGCCGCCAACCCAGGCGGCCTCGTTCTCGCGAGACTCCATCGGCTATAGTGGAGCGCCCTCGACGACGAAGCTACGGAATTTCGCTAGTTTGTCGCGGAGCGGTAGGAGGTCCTTGAAGGCCGCTGAATTGCGATAGGCCTGGACCTTTTCGAGGCTATCCCACTGTTGAATGACAACGCGCGGTTTCGGCGGTTCTCCTTCGAGCGTTGTGGTCTTGCCTCCGGCGGCAAGGAATTTACCGCCGGCCGCTTTGATCGCGGCCTGAGCTTTCGGGACGTAGTCCTTCAGGTATGACTCCATGTTCACGGGATCGATTTCAACGACCTGGTAGACGGGGGGCTTTGCCTGGGCATGGAGCCCCTGAACCGCGACCGCGCCAAGTCCGAAGCCCGCGAGCATTGCCAACGTCACAGTGTAGTGGGTTTTCATGACTTTCCTCCCTGATCATTGCAAGACTCGTGTGCTCGCGCACACGACGA
>WNFM01143013.1_pt1 | contig 40174 bp, 45 predicted proteins | sample 5400271 | NCBI WGS metagenome assembly WNFM01 (sample SAMN13153352, study PRJNA577476) | soil metagenome | isolation source: 60 cm saprolite on Douglas fir-dominated hillslope | place: USA:California | collected 2013-09-17
CATCGCCCTCTGCGCTGCCTCTGACGCCACGATCGTCGATGGCCCGCCCGCGGTCGATTACGTCGCAGGTAAGAACACGCTTACCCCCGAGGTAATTGGCAGCCCCCGCCGCTCCGCGCTATCGTCGCTGTCATGACAAGGGCGGTGCGCTCGGTCGGCGATCATCTGCGCGAGTGGCGCCAGCGCCGGCGCATGAGTCAGCTCGACCTCGCCTGCGAGGCCGACATCTCCACCAAGCATCTGAGCTTTCTCGAGACCGGCCGCTCGCAGCCGAGCCGCGACATGGTGCTCCACCTCGCCGACCGGCTCGAGATCCCCTTGCGCGACCGCAACATGCTGCTGGTGGCGGCGGGCTACGCGCCGGTCTTTCCCGAGCGCCCGCTCGGCGATCCCGCGCTTGGCGCCGCGCGCAAGGCGATCGACTTGGTGGTGGCGGGGCATGAGCCCTATCCGGCGCTCGCCGTCGATCGCCACTGGAGCATGCTCGCCGCCAACGCGACGGTCGGGCGCCTCATGGCGGGCGTCGATGCCGCGCTGCTCAAGCCGCCCGTCAACGTGCTGCGGCTCAGCCTCCATCCCAAGGGGCTCGCGCCGCGCATCGCCAACCTCGCCGAATGGCGCGCGCATCTGCTGGCGCGGCTGCGTCGGCAGATCGACTTGTCCGCCGATCCCGTGCTCGCGGCGCTCTTGACCGAGCTGCGCGGCTATCCGGCGCCGTTCAGCGTCGCGCCCAAGGCGACTGCGGAATATGGCGATATCGTCGTGCCGTTCCGGCTGACGAGCCCTGCCGGCATCCTCTCGTTCTTCAGCACCACCACCGTGTTCGGCACCCCCGTCGACATCACCTTGGCGGAGCTCGCGCTCGAATCGTTCTTCCCCGCCGATGCCGCGACGGCGGAGAGCCTGCGCCGCCTCGCCGCGGAAGAAACCGCAGCGGCCGCCGCGCCGCGCCGCTCGGCGGCATCTTGATCCCACCGACGCGACGAGTGCGGCGACAGGCTGCCGGGCTCGTCGGCCTGCCTCGGCGACGCTCAGTCTCGCCGATTTGAGCGGACGAGGAGCGACGATCGGCGTAGGCTTGGGTCTCTGGCGAGGTCGCGGCTGTCGCGTGACCGGTCGCCCGGTTGGGCGTCCTGCCACGCGCTGTCGCGGCTTCTCGAACCAGCGGTTCGGGAGGACGAGCATGCAAATCCGCAATCCCATCGAATGGGGCTACGATCAGATCAGGCTCACCGCTCTTGCCGTGGGCTCGGCAGGTCGCGCCGTACGCGGCGCTGCGGCGGATCGGCATGCGCCGCTGGCGGTCCGCCGCATCGTCGTCGCCGATCTCCGCGATGTCCTTGCGCGGGGTTTCGACGATTTCGGCGTATCGAGGGCCGATGTCATCTTCCTCTGCGTCATCTATCCGATTGTCGGCCTGCTCCTGGCGCGGCTGGTCGTGGGCTATGAGGTGTTGCCGCTGCTCTTCCCGATCGCTTCCGGCTTCGCGCTCATCGGCCCGGTTGCGGCTGTCGGCCTCTACGAGATGAGCCGGCGGCGCGAGCAGGGCATCGCCGTCACCTGGGCCGACGCGTTCGGCGTCGTGCGCTCGCCCTCCTACGGTGCGATCGCGCTGCTCGGCCTGCTGCTGCTGGCGATCTTCCTGCTCTGGCTCGCCGCCGCCTGGGCGATCTACGCGCTCACCCTCGGCCCGGCGCCGCCCGACTCGATCGCCGGCTTCATGCGCGATGTGCTCACCACCCCGGCTGGCTGGGCGCTGATCGCTGTCGGCATCGGCGTCGGCTTCCTCTTCGCCGTGCTGGTGCTGGCGATCAGCGTCGTGTCGTTCCCGCTGCTGCTCGACCGCGATGTCGGGCTCGTCACGGCGGTGCAGACCTCGATCCGCGCCGTCGCGGCGAACCCCGCCCCGATGGCGGTGTGGGGGATGATCGTCGGCGGTGCGCTGGTGCTGGGGTCGCTGCCCGCGTTTCTCGGCCTCGTCATCGTCATGCCCGTGCTCGGGCACGCCACCTGGCACCTCTACCGCAAGGTGGTACCGCGCTGAGAGGCTCGATTTGTCGGCGCATGGGGGACCGCAAGCACTCAGGCTCCCCCGAATGCCAGGCGGGCGGAACCGAAGCGGAGTTGCCGCGTTGTCGCGGTGATGGCTTGGCGCGTAGTCTCGGCACCCATCGGATCGGAACTCGCTCGGTACCTCCGGCAGCAAGCGGAGGAATGCCTGCGGCTATCCAGCAGCGTCAGCGAGCAGAATGCCGCAGCGGCGAGCGAGCTGATCGTCATGGCCGCCTCGCTCCACGAGCGCGCGTTGAAGCTCGAGGGGAAGGCACCGCCGCGAACCGCCGCAGACGAGACGGTGTAAGGTGCTGCTCCAGCCTTGCTGTTCGCTCCGCGAGCGGTGACGATATCCTCGCCATGTCCGGCTTCGTCGCGATCATCCTGATCCGCGTCGACAACGAGATCGGCTGCACGACCGGCTGGCAGGACGTGGTGGCGCGCTCGCCCTTGGCCGACGACATCGGCAAGGGCAGCTACGTCAAGACGCTGTGCCGCCGGGGCGAGGCCGCGCCGCGCCAGCCGCGTTGAACGAGCGGCGAACCAAAGCGTTGATCAGGAGAGCGCCGTACGTGACGAACCGTCATCGACGGCGGAGAGGGTGCGATCATGCGTCGCCCCGATGCCTAGCAGGCCGGCACGCAAGAAGGGGTCACCTCCCCGCCACGCCCTCGTGGTCGACCGCGAAGAGGCGATTTGCCAGTTCATCCGTGCCGTGCTCGAGGATATCGGCGTCGACGTGACTTGCGCCGCTGGCGCGGCCGCAGCGCGGGTGTTGTTGCGCCGGCGCCGGCGCTTTCACCTCGCCTTCATCGCGGTCATCCTGCCGGACGAGACGGGCGAGGCGCTGGCGGCCGAGTTCGCCGCGCGCGCCGTTCCCGTGGTGCTCATCAGCGGCCATCCCGAGGGCATCCGGCGCGGGCCGACCAGCGGATTTCCCTTCTTGCGCAAGCCGTTCCGGCCGAAGGATCTGCTCCGCCTGGCGCTCGACTGCATCGCTGACGGCGCGATCAGCCGCGACTCGACGCGGTAACAAAGCTTCGCGTTGCCTCAGCGTGTCAGATATGTTGCAATGCGAGAAGAGCGGTCGCAGACGCCGCCTCACCGGGGAATGAGCAAACGATGAAGGATGCGGACCACTTCCGCGCCCAAGCGGCGCGTTGCCTCACGTTGCAGCGTCGCGCGAAACGCGCCGACGTGCAGACTGCGCTCCGCTGCTTGGCGCGCGAATACGAGGCCGAGGCCCGTGCAATAGAGGGCGACGGCGACGCCAGGGGCGGCGCCCTGGCGGTCGTTCGCCTACCGCTGGCTTGGCCGATGCTGGCGATGCACCGCCACATGGCCGCGCTGCTGCGCGCGAGCTTCGCCTTTTGGCTGTCGTTCTAGCTATGGCGCGGCCCAAGCATCACGCGTGAGACCGACCGGCTTTTTCAACGCGGTGATTTTCTCGCTGCTGCTGTGGCTTGCCCTGCTGGTGGTGGCGGCGTTGCTCGTCTACGCGCTTTACGCCGTGCTGTGAGCGCGTGCGGGCGGGCGCGATGCGCCCGCCCCGGCGCGTGCGACTACTCGCGGCGGTCGTCGCCGCCCGGCTTGGCGCCGGCGGCGCTGAGCACCGCGTGCTCGCCGCGGCGCACCTGCTCGCCGGCGGTTTCCGCCGCCTCGCCCGTCCACATCATGGTGCGCCGCTGATACCGGAGCGCGAGCGAGGTCAGCGCCTGGAAGTCAGCGGCGAGACGCTGCCATGTGCCCGCCAGCCATTCCTGTTGCACGCGCATGATGTCGGCGAGGTCGCGCGCGCTGCATCTCCGCGATCGATTGCCGCGCCACCTCGATCGCCTCGCGCTGGCTCTGGATCCAGCGCTGCGACATCTGATCGACCTGCTCGAGCAGCTCGGCGTGGCCCTCCATCCACGCGTCGCCGCCCGTGGCAATGGCCGAGACGACCTTCTTGGCGGTCTCTGCCGCCGCGGCCGAATTTGCCGGCATCTCCTGTTGCGCACGCCGCCGCTCTGCCTGTGCCATCTCGTGCCCTCCTCTGCAAATGCCCATAGGCCTTGCGAACAACCGCACCGGGCCAAAGGATCGGCCTGGGAATCGCCGAGAGATCAGGCGGGCTGGGCTGCCGCTCTCGGTTTTGTGGTGACGCGTATCGCTCGCATTGCCGTCGCCGCCGTCGTCGGAAGGGCGGCGGGTTTGCTGCAGCCATTGCGCGAGGCGAAGCGACGCGAGCGGAACGCAATGCGAGAGGCGGCTGCCTTGGCGCTCGATTGCGCGCCCGCCGCTGCCGGACGCTAGAAGCCCCAGACAAGGCTGGCGACGGCGAAGACGAGCGCCACAGCGCCACCGTCAGCGCCAGCACCAGGGCGAGCGTCCCGGCGCGGTTGCGGAACAGATCAGACACGGGCAGCCGGCGGCTCGCGCGCTTTTGCGCCGCGTCGTTTCCCCGAGGTAACCATCGCGCACTCCTTTCGCCTGGAATGCGCCTCCCGAACGTCCTTTGCAGCTCAGGGTAGCCTGTCTCCCCCGGGTCACTATGCCGCTGCGCTCTCCACGCCGCGCCATTTTGTCGCGTGGCGGCGCGATGACCAGGACGCGCTCCGCCGCCGGCGCATCGGAAAACCGCCGCCAGCCGGCGCCTTGCCCGGACCCTCGGCAAATTGCGATATCGCCGTTTTGGCGACTGTCGCTAGAATGGCGCGGCCCCATGCTTCCGGGAGGATCAACATGAGCGCCAAGGCCGAGGCGGAGCGCGATCCGTCGAGCTGGCAGAACGAGCTCTACGATCTGCTGCGCCGACACCGCGTCACCCAGTTCGCCTATGTTCCCGATGCCGGTCACCGCGTGCTGATCGACCGCTCGCTGGCGGATCCCGAAGCGCGCTCGGTGGCGCTGACCACCGAGGAGGAGGGTGTGGCGCTGCTCGCCGGCGCGGACCTCGGCGGCGAGCGCGCCGCGCTGTTGATGCAAAGCAGCGGCGTCGGCAATTGCATCAACATGCTGTCGCTGGTCAAGGGCGGGCGCTTTCCGATGCTCATGCTCGTCAGCATGCGCGGCGATTTCGGCGAGGGCAATCCTTGGCAGTTTCCCATGGGCCGGGCGGTCGAGCCGGTGCTCGAGGCGATGGGCGTCATCTGCATGCGGGTCGACCGCCCCGACGAGGTGGCGGCCGTGGTCGGCGCCGCGCTCACCATGGTGTTCCAGTCCGGCAACGCCGTCGCCGTGCTGCTGACGCAGCGGCTGATCGGCGCCAAGCCATTCTGAGGAAGCTCCCTATGGCGACACCACACGATAGGCGGGGCATGGCAGGGGCTGTCGCGCCCGACTTTATCCTCGATCGCACCCAGGCCGTGCCGGCCCTGATCGGCCGGCACGAGGATTTCCTCATCATCGCGGGCCTCGCCGGCACGGCGCGCGACGTCGCCGCGCTGACCAAGGATGGCGCGCACACTTTTGCGATGGCGGGCGTGATGGGCGCGGCCTGCGCGATGGGCCTCGGCCTGGCGCTGGCGCGGCCCGACCGGCGCGTGCTGGTGGTGACGGGCGACGGCGAGCTGCTGATGAATGTCGGCACCTTGGCGACCATCGCCGTGATCAACCCGCCCAATCTCTCGATCGTCTGCGTCGACAACGGCCATTACGGCGAAACCGGCTATCAGAAAAGCCACACCAGCCTCGGCGTCGATCTGGAGAAGATGGCTGTCGGCGCCGGGCTCAAGATCACCCGCACGGTCCGCAGCGAGACCGATCTCGCCGACGGCGCCCGTCTCATCCGCGACGGCAACGGCACGGCGTTCGTCCTGCTGCGCGTCAAGCCGACCGATCCGCCGAGCTACAAGCGCAGCCTGGATCCCGCGATGGGGCGGCTGCGCTTTCGCCAAGCGCTGCTCGGCCGGCCGTAAAGACGAACGGCGCCGCCGCTCGCGACCGTGAGTCGTCGCGGTCGAGGAGATGAAGCTTGGAGAGCTCGCTCTACCTTCCCGTCAAGCGATTCCTCGAAGGGCGCGGCTTCTCCGTCAAGGGCGAGATCTGCGGCTGCGATGTCGTCGCACTGCATGGCGACGGGACGCCGCTGGTCGTCATCGGCGAGCTGAAGCTCGCCTTCAATCTCGAGCTGGTGCTGCAAGGTGTCGACCGCGCGCCGGCCTGCGATGAAGTGTGGCTCGCCATCCGCGGCTCGGCGCACGGCCGCGGCCGTGACAGCGACCCGCGCGTGCGCAAGCTCTGCCGCCTTCTCGGCTTCGGGCTGCTTGGCGTGTCCGTCCAGGGCCGAGTGGATATTCTGATCGAGCCTGGCCCGTGGCAGCCGCGGCGCGACAACCGGCGCCGCTCGCGCCTCGTCGAGGAGCACCAGCGGCGCCGGGGCGACCCGGCGCTGGGCGGCAGCACGCGGCTGCCGATCATGACCGCCTACCGCCAGCAGGCGCTCGCCTGCGCCACGGCGCTGGCGGCGGGGCCGCGGCGGACCGGCGAGCTGCGGCCGGAAATCCCGGCGGCGTCGACGATCCTGCTGCGCAATTACTATGGCTGGTTCACGCGCGTCGAGCGCGGCGTCTATGCGCTCACCGCCGAGGGTCACGCCGCGCTTATCCGCTGGCCGGCCCATTAGCGGCGCAGCGGGCCCGTACTTAGGGCAGCGCGTAATGATCGGTTAACATGGCCTCGCCGATCCTGGGCACGATCGCCCGATGACGGGGGAGGTTTCGCCATGAGCGCCACCACAGTTTCGACGACGCCGAGCCGCGCCGATGCCGCCGATCTCTTGCGCCGCTTCGGCGTCCCCGAAACCGCGCTCTCGAGTGGCGGCCTCGGCGTGCGCTCGCCGATCAACGGCGTCGAGATCGCTCGCCTGCCGGCGGCCTCACGCAGCGGCGTCGAGCAGGCGGTCGGCGAGGCGCAGGCGGCCTTCCTCGCTTGGCGCAGCATCCCCGCGCCGAAGCGCGGCGAGCTGGTGCGGCTCTTCGGCGACGCGTTGCGCGCGCACAAAGCCGAGCTCGGCCGCCTCGTCTCGATCGAGACCGGCAAGATCCTCCAGGAAGGCCTCGGCGAGGTGCAGGAGATGATCGACATCTGCGACTTCGCCGTCGGTCTCTCGCGCCAGCTCTATGGCCTCACCATCGCGACCGAGCGGCCGGGCCACCGGATGATGGAGACATGGCACCCGCTCGGCGTGGTCGGCATTATTAGTGCTTTCAACTTTCCCGTCGCCGTCTGGGCGTGGAACGCGGCCATCGCCCTCGTCTGCGGCAACAGCATCGTCTGGAAGCCGTCGGAGAAGACGCCGCTGACCGCATTGGCGTGTCAGGCGCTGCTCGAACGGGCGATGGCGGGGCTCCCGGAAGCGCCGAAGGGGATTTCGGCCGTCGTCATCGGCGAAGCCGAGATCGGCGAGGCGCTGGTCGATGACCGCCGCGTGAAGCTGGTGAGTGCCACCGGATCGACGCGCATGGGCCGCGCCGTGGCGCCGCGTATCGCCGCGCGCTTCGGCCGCGCCATCCTCGAGCTCGGCGGCAACAACGGCATGATCGTGGCGCCCTCGGCGGATCTCGATCTCGCCACGCGCGCCATCCTGTTCGCTTCCGTCGGCACCGCGGGCCAGCGCTGCACCACGTTGCGCCGCCTCTTCGCCCAGGAGAGCATCTACCCGCAGCTGGTGCCGCGCCTGAAGCAGGCCTACGCACAGGTCGCCATCGGCAACCCGCTCGAACCCGGCATGCTGGTGGGGCCGCTCATCGACCGGCGTGCTTTCGAGGCCATGCAGAGCAGCTTGGCCGAGGCGCGCCAGGAAGGCGGCACGGTCGCCGGCGGCGAGCGCGTCCACGGCAATCTTTGGCCCGATGCCTTCTATGCGCGTCCGGCGCTCGTGGAGATGGCGCAGCAGAGCGAGCTCGTCTGCCGCGAGACCTTTGCGCCCATTCTCTACGTCATGCGCTATGGCGCGCTCGATGAAGCGATCCGCCTGCACAACGCCGTGCCGCAAGGGCTCGCCTCCGCCATCTTCACCAACGACCTGCGCGAGGCGGAGCGGTTCACGTCGAGCACGGGCAGCGATTGCGGCATCGTCAACGTCAATATCGGCCCGTCCGGCGCGGAGATCGGCGGCGCCTTCGGCGGCGAGAAGGAGACGGGCGGCGGCCGCGAGGCGGGGAGCGATTCCTGGAAGGCCTATATGCGACGCGCCACCAACACTATCAATTACTCGCGCGAGCTGCCGCTGGCCCAGGGCATCCGCTTCGATGTGCCGGGCTGATCGCTGATCGTCAGAACGAGGCGCGCACGCCCACAAACACGCCGAGCGGCGGCGCCGAGCTCAAGGACCGCGGATTGCTCAGCCCGAGCGACGGCACCCGGGTCCGATCGAAGAATACGCCGAAGGTCTCGTATTTCTCGTTGAACAGGTTCTGCACCAGGCCGAACACCTCGACATGGTCGGTGACCGCGTATGAGGAATGCAGGTTGACGACGTGGTAGCCGGCGATCTTCGGGTTCTGGTTCGCCTCGTCGCCGCGCAGATACTCGTCGCTGGCCACGATCATGTCGGCGCCGAGCTTCCACTTGTCGGTCACGGAATAGTCCGCGCCGAACTTCAGCCGATGCTGCGGGATCGAGGGCATGTGATCGCCCGGGCGCACGGTGATCCGGCCGTTGGTATCGGCGAAGGGATTGCCGGGCGAAGCGAGGCGATCGGATCGGTAGCTGATCCCCGCCTCGATCCCCTGGCGCCGCGTGTTCCCGACATTCTCGAAAAATCCGAAGCCGGTGATCGGGCTCGGCACATTGAAGATGTCGTCCTGCAGGTCGGTGCGGAACAGGCCCAAATTCCAGGTTATGCGCCCGAAGTCCGGCTGCGGCTGGAACGCACCGCGCAGGCCGGCCTCGTAGGTGCGCGCCACCACCTGCTTCAGCGGCGGGTCCGACACGACGAAGTTCTCGAGGATGCAGGGGTGCGCCGGATCGGCGCAAGCGAGCTCGCCCGGCGTCGGCGCGCGGTTTGTCTCGGAGTAGCCGGCATTTGTAGGTGCCGCCGATGGCGGGGTTGAAGCGGCCGAAGCGATGGTCGCCGTTGAGACTGGTGCCGCCGAGATCGGTGAGACGGATGAGGGCGAGGTTGTAGCGGCCGCCCAGCGTCAGCGCGAGCCGGCTCATGACATCGAAGGTGTCGGTGGCGTAGAGCCCGTAATAGCTGTTGGTGGTGTCGAGGTTGACCGGCCCGACCGAGCCGTCCGGCTGGTCGATGATGAAGCCCCTGCCGCTCACCAGCAGCAGGCTCGGCTCGATGACCCCGAGCTCGCTGCTGCCCTGGAAATTGACATTGCCGTGATCGAGGCTGGCCCCGGCGACGAAGTGATTCGAGTGACCGAACAGCGGCGCGTCGCGCGTGAGCTGCAGCGACCCGCCGAGGCCGTCGGCGACGGTCGTGGTGCGGTCGATCTGGCCGGGGTCCGCGCCATTGAGGAAATTGGGGACGGGCGCTCCGTTCCGCGCGAACAGCACCGTCGTCCGATCGCCGAAGCACAGCGTGCCCGCTGCGACCAACGGGTCGCAAGCCTGCGCGTCCGTCGTGTTGCCGTTGGCGATTTGCTGGCGGAAATGGCGGTAGTAGAAATTGCCGTCGATGGTGACGGTATCGCTGGCCTTGTAGGAGCCCGTCGCGGTCAGGAAGGCAAGATCGTTCCGTGTCGACTGCGGGGAGGTGAAGATCGCGCCACGGCTCGCCGCCAACAATTCGACCGGCGTCGGGCCGACGGCGTTGATGAGATTGGAGGCGCCGGCGAACGAGACATCGAGGCTGAGGCGCTCGCCGCGGGCGCCCAGATCGCTGTAGAGCTGGTGCAGCGAGGTCGGTGAATGCTGGCGCCAGCCATCCTCGTAGAGCGCGCGCCCGCCGACATAGCTCGCGAAGGCGCCGGACTGCACGCCGTATTCGACGATGCCGTCGCGCCGGCCGAACGAGCCGCCCGACGCCTCCGCGCGAGCGCCCTGGAAATTGAAGCCGTTCTTCATTTCCACCGCCAGGGCGCCGCCGAGCGCGTTGAGGCCGAATACGGGATTGTTGCTGATCAGATTGATCCGGTTCACGGCAAAGTCCGGCACCAGGTCCCAGTTGACGGTGTCGCCGAACGCCTCGTTGATGCGCACGCCGTTCTGATAGACCGCGAGGCCCTGCGGCGTGCCCTGGATCGGCGAGGCGTCGAAGCCGCGATATTGGATGTCCGGCTGAAACGGGCTGTCCTGAACGTCATTGATGTTGACGCTGGGCACGCGCTCGCCGAGCGTGCGGGTGAGGCTGGGCGTCCCGTCACGACTGAGATCGCCGGCTGAGAAGCTGCGCGCATTGGCCGGCACCTTGTCGCGGTCGATGCCGCTGCCGAGCAGGGGGGAGGTGCCGATGACCTCGACCGTGGGTAGCGTCGTGGCCGGCGGCGGCTGGCTCTCCGGGGCCACGGCTTGCGCCCGCGCCGCCGACGGCAGCACCACCAGCGCCGTCGCCGCGAGGAGACGGGGAAACGTGCGACCGGACATCTTCCTCCCTACGGCTTTTTTCTCTTGTTCGCATTAGAAAGCAGATCGAGCGGCTGCGCCTATATCCCTGTTTTTCCCGTCTGTCAGGCAATTTGCCGCGGCGTCGCTCGTAGCCGCAGCCTGGGCGTGAAACGCACAGGCGATCTCATCGGTATCGCCGTCAGGAATTATTTGGTGGTTGGCGCTCCCGCCGCCGCGCCACGGCGGCGCCGGCTCCGCTCACTCCTCCAGCCGGAACTGGATCGGCACGTCGACGGCGCCCGCCACCGGTGTGCCGGCTTGGGTGGCCGGCTGGAAGCGCCATTGCTCGACCGCCGCGAGCGCCGCCTTGTCGAGGACGGCGTGCCCGCTGGTCGATACGACGGCGATGCCGAGCGGTGCGCCCGCCGCCGAGACCTCGACCCGGAGCACGACGCGTCCCTGCTGCCCGCGCAACCTGGCGGCCGGCGGATAATCGGGCTTGCGATTGCCGGCGAGGCCGCTGATCGGCTGCGGCGGCACGACCGCGGCCGATGGCAGCGGCGTCACGGTCGCGACCTGTTGCTCGCGGGGCGGGCTTGGCGCCGGCGCGGCGCTCTGCGGCGGAGGGGCAGCATGCTGCCGCGGCGGCGCCGGCTTGGCAGGCGGCGGCTTCGGCAGCTCCGGCGGCGTGGGTTCGGCGATGGCGAGCGGCGCCGGCGGAACGGGATCGGGCTCGGGCTCCGCCAAGGTCGGTTCCGGCGGCACCCCGGGTGCAGCGCTCGGCGGCTCGGGGGCGGGAGCGGGTGGCGGCGCTGGCGGCTCCTCGAACACCACCTTGAACAGCGTCGGGCTCGCGGGCCAGGGCGCGGGCGGGGTCGCAGTCCAGGCGGCCAGCAACAGGGCGGTGGCGAGCGCGGCGTAGAGGAGGGCGGCTGCCGCCCAGCCGCCGCGGCTGACCCCGCAAATATCGGAGGATTGGGACAGCACGGGCGGCGCTGCGGCAGGGGCGACGAGCGTCGCCGCCTTGCCGCTGGGCGCACCGTCGAGCGCCCCGGCGATGAGCGTCAATTGCGGCCGATGGTCGGATTCCACGCGCAAGCGATGGAGCGACCGTGTCGTGCGATCGGCCATTTCTGCCGTTTTCCTCCCTTGGCCGGCGACTCCAGCATATTTCACCCGACACGGGAAGCAGTAAGAAGGGCTTGGCGCGTAGTCTTGACCCGGCCCAGAGAGCCTGCCGCGAGCGGTCGTTGGTGCGCTTCAGCCTGCCGGATTGCCGGCGGCACTGTTGCGACGGTCGGCAGCGGGTGACAGAATGCGCGATCTCGACGGTCGAGCCGCGCCCTCCGAGCGGCGTGCTAATCCCGCCGATCGACAGGTATTCAAGGACAGCTTCCTCATGGCGTCTCGCGCCGCCGCCGATCACCTCACTGCGGCCGGCGCCGAGGCGCTGGCGGGCATTGCGGCGGACCGCCTCTGGCTGCGCCCGGCCGGACTGCTGTCGGGCGCCGCCGCCGCGACGGCGCTTGCCGAGGGACTGGCGCTGCCGCTTGCCGCCTCCGGGCTCGCCTTCCCTCTCGTGGAGATGTTGGGGCGTTGGCCGGATGGCGGCGTCACAACGGCACTCGTGCCCGTGGCGCAGTTGCGGGAATGGTCGAAACAGGGCGCAGCGGCGCTTGCCGGGCGTATCGACCAGCAACTCGAGCGGCTCGCCATGCCGCGGCCGGCCTGGGCCGGGCTCGCGCTCGAGCGCCCGCTGCTGATGGGCATCGTCAACGTTACCCCCGACAGCTTTTCCGACGGCGGCGAATTCATGGCGGCGGACCAGGCCATCCGCCAGGGCCGGGCGCTGCTCGACGAGGGCGCGGACATTCTCGATGTCGGCGGCGAGTCGACCCGTCCGGGCGCGACGCCGGTGCCCGCCGAGGAGGAGGTCCGCCGCATCGAGCCGGTGGTGCGCGCGCTCGCCGCTGTCGGCGCGCTCGTCTCCGTCGACACGCGCCACGCCCGCGTCATGGCGGCGGCGCTCGCCGCCGGCGCGCGCATCATCAACGACGTGTCGGCGCTCGCCGGCGAGCCCGAAAGCCTCGCCGTGGCCGCGCGCTCGCGAGCGCCGGTGGTGCTGATGCACATGCCCGGCGACCCGCGCACCATGCAGGACAATCCCTCCTACACGCTCGCCTCGCTCGATGTCCTCGAATACCTCGCGGCACGCGTCGATGCCTGTTTCGCCGCCGGCATCCCGCGCGAGCGCATCGTCGTCGATCCCGGCATCGGCTTCGGCAAGCGCTCGGCGCACAATCTCGACATCATGACGCGGCTTGCGCTGTTCCATGCGCTCGGCTGCGGCGTGCTCCTCGGCCTCTCGCGCAAGGGGCTGATCGGCCATGTCGGCGGCGGCTTGTCGCCGAAGGAGCGGATGCCGGGCTCCGTCGCCGGGGCGCTTTACGGCGTGAGCCAAGGCGTGCAGATCCTCAGGGTGCATGATGTCGCCGCGACCCGCCAGGCGATCGCGACTTGGCAGGCCATCGCGGCCGGCGCCTGAGCGGGGCAAGGGAGGAAACGATGACCGGAGCGATGAGGCTGCTGGCGGTCCTTGCCGCGGGCCTATGGGCGGCGAGCGCGGCCCACGCGGCCGACCTCACGGTGGAGCAGGTGCGCGCGGCGCTGTCGGAAGCGACGGCGGCGCATGTGGCCGATCTCTCCGGCAAGAATCTCAGCGAGCTCGATCTGAGCGGGCTCGATTTCAGCCACGCCAATCTCGCTCACGCCGATCTCTTCGGCGCCAAGCTGGTCGGTGCGAAATTCACCGGCGCGAAGCTGCAAGGCGCGCGGCTCGATCTCGCCTGGATCATGCGGGCGGATTTCAGCGGCGCCGATCTGTCGAATGCGAGCCTGTTCGGGCCGGTCGTCTCGACCACCATGGCACCGGCGCCACCGAGCGAGGCGCCGCGCTTTGCCGGCGCCGATCTGTCGGGGGCGCGAATCATCGCCCGCTTCAACGGCATCGACATGCGCGGCGCGCGCTTCGTCGGCGCGCGTCTCGGCGTCGATCTCAAGAACCAGCCGATGGGCCAGATGCGCAACGACTTCACCAGCTCCGATCTGACCGGTGCGGACCTCAGCGGCGCCGACGTCAATCGCGCCGTCCTGGCCTTCGCCAAGCTCACCGGCGCCAACCTGACGGGCGCGATCCTGTTCCGCGCCAATCTGGCGCGCGCCGATCTCACGGGCGCCGATCTGACGGGTGCGGACCTCACCGAAGCCGACCTCGACGGCACCGTGCTCAAGGACGTCAAGGGCCTCGCCGCCGCCAAGGGCTTCGATCAGGCCAACAACCGCGAGAAGGCGATCCGCTGACCATCCCGCAGCGGACGCTCGCGCGCGATCAGCTTTTGCTGATTTGCGACCAGCCGGGCAGATGGGCGGCCTCGCGTTTCTGAGCGAGCTTCTTCGCCTGGTCCAATGCGCCGTCTGGGTCCTCGCGCAAAGTAGCGAGTGAGATCCGCCGACGGAAAAAATCGGCCCACAGGAATTCAGAAAACGGCGTTATGTCTTTGGGATATTCTTCTGCCCGCCGAACCTCCGCCGCCAGGCTGCGATAGGGATCGTCGCGAAGCTGCTCGAGCTTCTTGGGCATGTCGGAGAAGTCTCGGCGCTTGCCCTTCTCGTCATAAGGATGGGTCCATTGATGGTGGTCCATCACGATCCAGAACTCGTCTTTGTCGAGATGGGAAAGATCGCTCAAGACGGAAACGGTCACCGCGCCGACCTTCTCCTCCAGCAAAGCACGGCCGAGATGGTGGTGGTCGACGATATAGTAGTGGCTATTCGGGCCGCAGATGGCCGGGAACCGATGGGCCCGCAGAAATTGCTTGGCGTCCTTCGATGTGCGCTCCCGCCACTCTTTACGTTTCAGGCTCACTTCCTCGTAGCCGACGGTCATTTGGGTTGGCCGCAATTGCTCGAGCTTCGCGTGGATGGCGGGGTAGGCGTTGTTGTTCATCGTCGTTCCATTCAGATGAAGCCGCGCAAAAGGGCTGCCGTCAGGGCTTCCTGGCCAACGCCGTGACAGCCTCATCCACGCTGTGAAACAGGTGGTCCCGCCGGAGAAGGTCCATGATGCCGAAGCGCGAGAATGCTTCCTGCGCCCGCACGGATTCGAGACGGGCAACGGCAAACGTGATGCCTGAGGATTGGCACTGCGTGATCACTGCCGCGAGAATTTTGGAGGCGGTGTAGTCAAGCGCGATGATGCTGCTCGCTTCCAGAACGACTAAATCAAGCGGCTTTGGGCGGCGCTCTATGGCATCCAGGACGCCTCGTCTGAAATCATACGCGTTCAAGAAGGAGAGCGGCGCCTGAAATGCAATGACCAGGACTCCGGGAAGGATTTCGCCCTTCAGCTCGGTGCTCGGGGCCCACCAGATCGAAGTCCCCGGGACCTTCTCAAACTCGATCGCATGCGCGCGGGTCGCGGTCCACATTCCATGCATCAGCGAAAGCACGATCCCTACCGCAACGCCCGTCGCCGTCGGCAGCGCGACGATCGAACTCATCGTGATGATGATCAGGAGGAATTCCCCGAATGTTCGGCGATAGACCTCGATGACTTCGCGAATACGAATCATCCGCAGGCCGATGAAAAGGAGGACGCCGGCGAGTGCTGCCTGCGGCACATGGGTCAGGAGCGTCGCCCCAAAAGCGATCAGTCCCAAGACAAACCCGGATGCCACCAAGCCGGCGATTTGCGAGCGCCCTCCGGACTCTGACACGATAGCGGTCCTGGGCGGGCTGGCATTCACCGGGAAGGCGCCGAGGAGCCCAGCCAGAATGCTTCCTGCACCAACCCCGATGAAGTCGCGATTGACCGCTGGAGGTTCGCCGGGATCCGAGACGAATGAGCATGTCGTGGCGGCTGTTTGCACCATGATCACGACGGAAACGATCAGCGCCAACGGTACGACATGGAGCAGGTCATCGATCTTCACTGCCGGCCAAAGAAGCCGCGGCAACTCGCCTTGGGTCCTTCCCAAGACGGCAACGCCGCGGCTTTCCAAGTCGAACAAAAGGAGGGCTGCGGTGGCTGTAAGAAGGCCGATCAACGCGCCCGGAATGCGGGCGCTGATACGCTCCGACCCGAGAGTCAGAAAAAGGACGGCCAAGCCGAGCGTGACCGAATAGAGGTTTGCTCGATCGAAGTCCTTGGCGATGGCGGCAATACGGTGAAACAGATTGCCCTCGGGAGGCGAAACGCCAAGAAGCCCCGGAAGCTGAGAGACAATGATGTGAATTGCGATACCAGCGAGAAACCCCGTCGTGACGGGAGCAGACAAGAGATTCGCGACCCAGCCGAGGCGAAAAATTCCTCCGCCGATCAAAATGGTGCCGACAACCAGCGCGAGCGCAACCGCCAAACCGGCATATTCCGGTGTTCCCATCGCCGCCAACATCACTAGGCCGCCGGCAAAAATCGGGGTGATGGTAGAATCGGCGCCCGCGGACAGGAAGCGATTGGCCCCGAAGGCCGCGAAACCGATTGACCCGGCGACAAACGCGACGAAGCCGAGCTCCGGTGGAAACCCGCCAAGGCGCGCGGTGGCCATCTGCTCGGGTATCGCGATCGCCGCGAGGGTGAGCCCCGCCGCGAGGTCCCCGCTCAGATTTTTCGCGACGTAGCCGGACAGCGAAGAAAAGATCGGCCAAGGGCGAACGACGCGCCGCGTCTGTTTGTTCGAAGCCTGAACGGGGGGCGACATCTGTGGATTTCGTCTTCCCTACCATGCCCCATCTGCGCGTGAGCAACCGAGAAGTCGGTGCAGAGCGACCGTGACGGCGGTTGCCGTCCGGTCCTCTGCGACACCGGACCTATTGGCCCCTGCTCGGACCTTTCGGCGTGCGCTCCACCGGATGGGCGGTCTTTCGCGGCTCGCTCTTCCCAGGCTTTTGCGCGGGGCCATGCGACGCTTCCTCCTGATGCGCCGCGTGCGCATGGTCCTCGGGCTGGAAGTGCTTGGCTTGGTGTGGGGGACCTTTGCGATTCCGGGTCATGAGGTTCTCCAAATTCGAAAGCCGTCTCTGAATTGTCAATCGACGTCCATTGTCCAAGGCGGGCTTGGATCCATCGCAAACGGGGCGTCCATGATACGGAGCATAGCCAACGGCGTGCATGTGCGGAACGGGTCATGAGCCGCGGTCGCGGCGACGTCCGCCCTTGGTCAGTTCGGCCGCGCACAGCAGACCTGAGGATCACCTTCCAAGACCGATCGGTGGCAAAGAGCGGTTGCGGTTTGACGCAAATTGGGGATGAATGGCCGGCTGCCGAGTTTATCTGGATGGCAGCCAAGGCGACGCGCCTGCGTCGGCGCGCGGACATCCTGCGGAAGGAGCTCAAATGTCGAAAAAAAAGGTCTTTGTCGCGGCCATGCTCGGAATGCTTGTCGGCGCAGGCTCGGCCCATGCGGCAGGCGATCCCGAGGCGGGCAAGGAAGTGTTCAAGAAATGCGCCCTGTGCCACACGACGGAACCTGGCAAGAACAAGATTGGCCCTAGCCTCGCCGGGGTGATGGATCGCGAACCTGGCACCGCCCCGAACTTCAACTACTCCGACGCGATGAAGAACTTCAAGCACAAATGGACGCTGGAAGAGCTCGACATCTACCTGACCGACCCGCGCAAGCTCGTGCCGGGGACCAAGATGATCTTCCCCGGCTTGAAGGACGAGAAGGATCGCCAGAACGTCATCGCCTATCTGCAAACCCTGAAATGATCCCCTAGCGTCGCCCCGCTGCGCCGCGGCGGGGCGCGGGACACACCGTTCCTCTTTGCCGATTACCCGCCACGATGTCTCCGCGATCCCAGCGTTCGCGGGCGAGCCGGCGAGGGCTTGCGTGGCCGTGTCGGAAGCGCCATGAGAGCGGCGTCGTCGGGCTGGGGAGGAGAGGGCGTGGGTCGTCCGATCGGCCGTCGCTCGCGGCGGGCATTGCTGGCGCTGTCGGCGCTTGCCGCGGTCATGGCGCCGGCCCTCGGCTCGCCGCGCGCGGCGGAGCAAAGCTCGGCCGCGGTGCAGATCGGCTTTATCGGCCAGCGCGTTAAACGCGAGGCGCCGCAGCCTTATCTCGATCCGCCGCCCGCCGATGAGGGCGTGGCCGGCGCGCGCTTGGGGATCGCCGACGACAATACGACCGGCCGCTTCACCGGCCAGCAATTCGTCCTCGCCGAGGCGCTGGCGCCCGAGGGCGGCGATGTCGCGGCGGCCTTCCGCAAGCTCGTCGGCGAGGGCGTGCGGCTGGTCGTGACCGACTTGCCCGAGGCTCCGCTCCTCGCCGTGGCGGCACTGCCGGAGGCACGCGGCGTCACGCTCTTCAACACCGCCGCGCCCGACGACGACCTGCGCGCCGAGAAATGCCGCGCCAACCTGCTGCACACGCTGCCGAGCCGCGCCATGCTGGCCGACGCGCTGCTCGAATATCTCCTCGTCAAGCAATGGCGCAACGTCTTCCTCGTGGTGGGCCCGACCGAGGGCGACCGCGCCTACGCCGCGGCGGTCAAGCGCGCCATCGCCAAGTTCGGCGCCAAGCTCGTGGCGGAGAAGCCGTGGACGTTCCAGCCCGGCGCCAAGCGCTCCGACAGCGGGCATTACTCGATCGCCGCCGAGGTGGCGAATTTCACGCAAGGGGTGAGCTACGACGTTCTCGTCGTCGCCGACGAGGACGACCAATTCGGCGACTATATGAGCTATGCCACCTATGCGCCGCGGCCAGTGGCCGGCACCGCCGGGCTGGTCGCCACCGCCTGGGCGCGGCCCCACGAGGAATGGGGCGCGACCCAGCTGCAAGACCGCTTCCGCCAGGCCGCCAAGCGCTGGATGACCGCGCGCGACTACGCGGCGTGGCTCGCGGTGCGTGCCGTCGGCGAAGCCGCGGCGCGCGCGCAATCGGTCGAGCCGGAGAAGCTCGTGGCCTTCATGCGGAGCGAGCAGTTCCAGCTCGGCGGCTACAAGGGGACGCCGCTCAGCTTCCGCCCCTGGGACGGCCAGATGCGCCAGGCGATCCTGCTCGCCGATACGCGCGCCCTGGTCTCCGTATCGCCGCCGCCGGGCCGCTTCCTGCACCAGTTTTCGGAATTGGATACACTCGGCATGGACCGTCCGGAGAGCAAATGCCGCTTGCAATGATGCGCGCGCCTCGCCGCCTGCTGCATCCGTGCCGATCATGGGCGATGCCCGCGCTGGCGGTCGCCCTCTGGCTCACCCCCGCCGGCGGCGCCGGCGCCGAGACGGTGCTCGTGTCGAACGAGAAGGGCAATTCGATCACCGTGCTCGACGGCGAGAGCCTGAAGGTGCTGCGCACCGTCCCGGTCGGGCAGCGGCCGCGCGGCATCGTGCTGTCGAAGGACAAGAAGACTCTCTACATCTGCGCCAGCGACGACGACGAGATCGAAACGCTCGATCTCGAGAAGTTCACCCTCGGCCCGCCGCTGCCGAGCGGCCCAGACCCCGAGACCTTCGCGCTCCATCCCGATGGCCGGCACCTCTATGTCGCCAATGAGGGCAGCAGCCTCGTCTCCATCGTCGACATCGCCGCTCGGCGTATCTCCGGCGAGATCCCCGTGGGCGTCGAGCCGGAGGGCATGGGCATCAGCCCGGACGGCAAATGGATCGTCAACACCTCCGAGACGACCAGCATGGCGCATTTCATCGACAACGACACGCGCAAGGTGGTGGCGAACGTGCTGGTCGACAGCCGGCCGCGTCGCGCCGAATGGACGGCCGACGGGCAGCAGGTGTGGGTCTCCTCCGAGATCGGCGGCACGGTCAGCGTCATCGATCCGCCATCGCACAAGATCGTCCATAAGATCGCCTTCGCCGTGTCGGGCGTGCCGCAGGAGGCGATCCAGGCCGTCGGCGTGGCGCTGACAAAGGACCGCAAGCTCGGCTTCGTCGCCCTGGGGCCGGCCAACCGTGTTGCCGTGGTCGATGCGCAGACCTACGAGGTGAAGAAATATCTCCTGGTCGGGCAGCGCGTCTGGAACCTCGCCTTCAACAGCGACGAGAGCCGCCTCTATACGACCAATGGCATCAGCAACGATGTGTCGGTGATCGACGTGCCGAATCTCCGTGTCGTCAAGTCGGTGACGGTCGGCAACCAGCCCTGGGGCGTGGTCGTGCGGCCATGACGGACGGGCAGTGTCATCGTCGAGCGGGAGCAGGCGGAGCGGCGCCATGGATGCGGCAACGCCGATAACGGCGCAAAACGCGGCGGCGCCTCTTGTGGTCGCTGGCGTGAGCCATGCGTTCGGCGGCCGCGAGGTGCTGCGCGATGTCTCGCTCGCGATCGGACGCGGCCAGCGCCTGACCTTGCTCGGCCTCAACGGCGCCGGCAAGACGACGCTGTTCTCGCTCATCACCCGGCTCTACGGCCACCGCAGCGGCTCGATCCGCGTCTTCGGCTGGGAGATCAAGGAGAATCCATCCGAGGCGCTGGCCCGCATCGGCGCCGTGTTCCAGCAGTCGACCCTCGATCTCGACCTCTCGGTGGCGCAGAATCTCTTCTACCATGCCGCGCTGCACGGCATCGCCCGCCGCGTCGCGGCCGCGCGCATCGCCGCCGAGATCGAGCGCGTTGGGCTGAGCGACCGGCTCGGCGACAAGGTCCGCCAGCTCAGCGGCGGCCAGCGTCGCCGCGTCGAGATCGCGCGCGCGCTGCTGCACCGCCCGCAGCTCCTGCTGCTCGACGAGCCGACCGTCGGCCTCGACATCGCCAGCCGGCAATTCCTGCTCGATCACGTGCGCAATTTGTGCCACGACGAAGGCCTTGCCGCGCTGTGGGCGACGCACCTCATCGACGAGGTCGACGCCGAGGGACAGGTGGTCGTCCTGCATCGCGGCCGCGTCCTCGCCCACGGCGCCGTCGCCGACGTGATCCGCGAAACGCGCGCGTCGTCGATGCGCGGCGCCTTCGATGCGTTGACGCAGGAGCGGGCGGCATGAGCCCCGCGCATTACTACCGCTGCCTCGCCGGCATCGTGCGGCGCGAGGCCTTGCGCTTCCTCAACCAGCGCGGGCGCTTCATCGCCGCGCTGGTGCGGCCGCTGGTGTGGCTGCTGATCTTCGCCACCGGCTTCCACTTCGTGTTGGGCGTGTCGATCATCCCGCCCTACGAGACCTACGTGCCCTACGAGGTCTACATCGCACCGGGCCTCATCGGCATGATCCAGCTCTTCCAGGGCATGCAGAGCTCGCTCTCCATGGTCTACGACCGCGAGATGGGCAGTATGCGCACGCTGATGATCAGCCCGCTGCCGCGCTGGTTCCTGCTCGTCGCGAAGCTGCTCGCCGGCGTCATCGTCTCCGTGCTCCAGGCCTATGTCTTTCTCGCCATCGCCTATTTCTGGGAGATACAGCCGCCCGCGCTGGGCTATCTCACGGTGCTGCCTGCTCTCGTCCTCTCGGGGATGATGCTGGGCGCGCTCGGTCTGCTGCTGTCGTCGGCGATCCGCCAGCTCGAGAATTTCGCCGGCGTGATGAATTTCGTGATCTTCCCGATGTTCTTCGCGTCCTCCGCGCTTTATCCGCTGTGGCGCGTCAAGGAGTCGAGCTTGACGCTATATTATATCTGCATGGCCAATCCCTTCACCCACGCGGTCGAGCTCATCCGCTTCGCGCTCTACGGGGAATTCGCGCCGCTGTCGGCAGCAGTGGTCGTCGGGTCGCTGCTGGTGTTCATGCTGGCGGCGATTTATGGCTACGATCCGAGCCGCGGCCTCATCGCCCGCCGGGTTGCCGCGGAATGAGGCCGCGCGTCATCCTGCTGGGCGCGCTGACGTGCCTGCTGCCGTTCGCCGCCGGCGCGGCGCCGCGCAGCGTCGACCCCAACTGGCCCTGCCAGCAGGCACTCGTGCCGGAGATCGCCGCGGCGACCATCTGGAGCGGGCCGCCGCTCGAGGGCATCGGCGATTGGCACGCCGAGCCCGCCGTCGCCGCGCTGGTCGACCGCGCCGCGCCGCGCGGCGTCTCCGCCGCAGATGGCGAGGCCGCCATCGGCGACTTCACGCGGAGCCTCGGCGGCGACCGTAACCGCCTCATCACCCTGGCCTTCGCCGGCTTGCTCGATGAGACCAACCGGCAGCGCACCGAGGTGATTCAGCGGATCAAGATGTTGGCCGAGCGGCAGCGCAACCTCGCCGATATCGTCGCCCGTCTCACCGCCGAGGTCGACGCGACGCCGGAGCCCAAAGGCGAGCCTTCGCCCGAGCGCGCCGAGCTGATGCAGCGCTGGACCTACAGCTCGCGCACCTACACCGAGGTGCAGCGGACGATGCGCTACGTCTGCGAGATTCCCGGGCAGCTCGACGCGCGTCTCGGCGCCTACGCCCGCGCGCTCCAGGCGGCGCTCTCCTGAGCGCGCGCCGCGCGGCGGTCATTTGGCGCTGATCTCGACGATGAATTTCTGCCGCATGGCACGCTGGACATCGGCGAAGCCGTGCGCGGGCACCAGGAAGGCGGCATGGCCGCCGATGACGTGCTCGCGATACCACGCCTCGAGCGTGGCGGCTTCGTCGCCTTCGAGGATCGGCAGCCCGTTGATCGTCGCGCCGGCGGCGACGAGCTCGTCGCGGACCGCGTCGACCGATTTCGCGGGATTGCAATTGTCGCGGCCGTCGCCGGAGACGTCGATGACGGTGCGCTCGGCCGGCACCGGCACGAACGGCAGGACCTTGCCTTCGATGATTTCGAGCGCGCGCGACATGCAGGTGAACTGGCTGTCGGCGCGCGGCGCCTGGCGGAGCCTGTCGGCGAAGGCGTCCGCCTCCTCGGCGCTGGCGATGAGCGTCCAGGGCAGCACGACAAAAGGCTTGTTCGACCATTCGACGAGGGTGACGAACATCGAGTGATGCGCGCCGGAGAGGATGCTGCCCTGCACTTCCCGATCATGGAAGGCGCGGGCGATGCCCTCCATCTGCAGCGCGTAGCGCTCGGGAGTGACGGATTCGGACACATCGACCGCCAGCACGAGCGCAGTGTCGGTCATCTCGGCCGCGCTTGCCGGCGGGGTCGGACCGAGGATCAGCGCGCCCGCCGTCGCCAGGGTCGCGCCGAGAAGCCAAAATCGCCCCATGGTCTGCGCCCTCGGCTCTCGTCTAGCGGATCGTCGTGTCGTGATGGCGCGCGGTGTCGATGCCTTTGGCCGCGGCGAGACCTCTCGCCCGCCTGAGGACGGTCTCGTCGAGGTCGGCGTCGGACAGGTCGGTGCCCGTGAGATCGGCGCCGGTGAGATCGGCATGCGCCAGATCGGCGCGGGCGAGATTGGCGTGCGACAGGTCGGCGCCGCTGAGATCGGCGAAGGCCAAATCGACGCCGCCGAGGTCGGCGCCGGCGAGCGACGCATTCGCGAGATTGCAGCCGGACAGCGCGTTGCGGGTCGGCGGTATCGTGCGATTTCGCGGCGTGCCCATATGGATATGGGCGAGGTTGGCCCCGCTCATGTTGGCGCGGCTCAGCCGGGCGATGACGTGCGCGCCGGCGAGGCTGGCGCCGGCGAAGTTGGGGGCTTCGGCGGTCGAGACCTCCAGCGTGGAATAAGCCACGGCGTCGAGCAGGCTCACCTCCGTGAGGTCGGCACCGGCGAAATTCGCGCCGATGATCAGCGTGTGGTCGAGGTTGGCGCCGGCGAGCTTGACCCCGGAGAGGTTGGCGCGCGACAGGTCGGCGCCGTAGAGGTTGGCGCCGCTGAGATCTGCGTGCTTGAAATCGAGCTCGCTGAGATCGAGGTAGCTCAGGTCGCGGTGCGAGAAATTCACCGGGCTCGACGCGCTCGCCTTGGCCAGCGCGACGCTGATCTGCTGCACCGTCAATTCCGCGGCCCGGGCGCTCGCGCCGACGGCCAGGAGCATCATTGCGATCCAGAGGAGCCGTTGCGCCGCAGGCATGGCGGCCTTCGTCCCGTGAGCGACGGCGCCAGCATAGGTCCGCCGCATGACGGCGTCCATCGACCGGTCGGCTCACGGCCGTCCCACTTCCGGCGTCGCCTCCGCCATCGGCAGGGCGGCGGCCTCCCAGCCGGTGGTGCCGTCGCGATACCAATAGAGCTGCGTGTAGCCGTAAGCGGCGGCGCGCTTCGTCGCGTTCCAGCTCATCCAGCAATCGGCCAGGCAATAGAGGACGACCGCGGCCGACTTGTCGCCGCCGGTCGCGCGCGCGAGCGCAGCGCGGAAATAGGCGTCGAGCGGCTCAGGCAGGGCGCCGCGGCCGACATCGGGCAGCCACAGGCTCCCGGGGATGTCGCGGCGCGGCAGCGGCTTCCACAGCGCGTCCGGGCGCAGGCCCTCCGGCCGGCGCGGCGCCGGCAGCACGTCGACGAAGACGGCGCGCTTCTCCCGCCAGAGGCGCTCGGCCGCGTCCGTCGCGATCGCCCGGCCGCCCGCGACCGTCGCCGGCACGGGCGCCCGGTAGTCGTCGGTGCGATAGTCCGGCGGCTCGGCCACGGCCGTGGTCTGCGCCGGCGCGGTCGCGGCAGCGGCCGCCAGAAAGGCGGCCAGCGCGAGCGAGGTTGTTGTCCTCATCGCAGGCAGCGCGGGCAGGCGCGTTACGGCCTGAGCGCTTGGCCCTGCTCGTCGAGCAGAGGGACACCGTAGTCGCGCAGGATCGCCGTGATCTCGCTTTGGCGGCCGATGATCGCGGTGTTGATGCGCCGCCGCCATTCCGGCTCGTTGTTCCGCACGCCCATGGCGATGTGGTAGGCCATGCGCGGCGCCCCCGGCTCGTTCACGATCAGCGCCATCTTCAGCGGCAGATCGTCGTGATGGATGTAGTAGCCGGCGATCGGCCCCCAGAGCAGCCCGGCATCGATCTCCTTGTTGACGATATCGGTCAACATCTGGTGCACTGGTGATTCGAAGCGGGTGTCGACCTGGAGCGCATAGGGCCGGGCGTTGGCCATCAGATCGTGCCGCACCAGGAGATCGGCCGGCGGCGTCCCGGCGACGATGCCGATATGCAGCCCCTTCAGCTTGGGATCGGCGAAGTCGGAGAACGACCAGCCGCTGTCGCTGCGGTAGGCGATCACATAGCTGGTGTAGTAGTAGGGAGTGGTCGTCTGCATGATGTCGTCGCCGGCCACCGTGCCCATCACCAGGTCGCAGCGATTGGCGCGGAGCGTGTTGCGCACGAAGCCGACGACTTGCGGGAACCAGGTGTACTTCACCGGCAGCGACAGATCCTTGCCCAGTACCTCGGCGATCTTGTTCTCGAAGCCTTCGCCCTTCTCGTCCGAGAACGGCAAGTTGTTGGGATCGGCGCAGACGCGCAGCTCGTTGCGCGCGACCAGCTCGCCCGTGGGCGACTGCGCCGCGCCGGAAGATGCTGAGCCGGCCAGCGCGACCGCGCAAAGCGGCGCCAGCCGGCGAAACAGGCGACACATCGGCATATCACAGGATCCCCATCGCCGGGGCGGCGAGGACGCCCTCGCCCGCCTCCGCTTATTTTATTTCTGCTCGAAGCGCTCCGGCCGGCCGCGTCCGACGACGCCGTCCGAGCGCGCCTTGAGATAGGCGTACATGTCGTCGAGGTAGCTGACGACGTCCTCGACCTCGCCGAAGGCCGGCATGACGTTCTCGGCCGACGTGTTCACGTTCTTGCGGCCGTTGATGACGACTTCCTTGAACTCGTCCTCGCTCATGTGTTTCAGCGACTCGGTGAGATCCGGCGCGTAGGAGCTGCCCGACCCGTCCGGTCCGTGGCAGCGCAGGCAGGATTCAGTGTAGCGTCGCCAGCCATTATAAGTGTGCTGATCGACCTTGCCGTCCTTGACGACATAGGGCTTTTGCTCGTCGGCGGCGCACGCCACCGTGAACATCCCGGCGGCGGCGAGCAGCCATAAGGCCGCCAGCGCTCCGATCGACAAACGCGAAGTCATCCACGGGTCCTCCCGAAGCGTTCTTGATTGCCGCGGCCGACCGAAAAGCCGCCGCCCGCGCCCGACGAGGGGCTGACACTCGGTGACAGGCTAACGCAGAAAAAAGGCCGGCATCCGGTTGCCCGAAGATGCCGGCCTCTGAAGCGTCGTCGAACTAGCTCATCATCAATTGGACAGCCCGAACACCGTGAGCACGCCGCCCAGCTGCGTGTAGCTGGAGAGCGCCTTGTAGGCACCCACGGCGCCGAGGCCGTCGGTGTCCTTGGTGAGGCCCGCGGCCATGCCGATGCCGGCCCAGCCGCCGACGCCGGACAACACCGCGACGTACTGCTTGCCGCCGTGCTCGTAGGTCATGACGTTACCGATGATGCCCGACGGGGTCTTGAAGCGATAGAGCTCCTTGCCCGTCTGCATGTCGACCGCCTTCAGGTAGCCCTCGAGCGTGCCGTAGAAGACGATGTCGCCGGCGGTGGCGAGCGCGCCGCCCCAGGCCGAGAACGGCTCCGGATCCGACCACACGATCTTGCCCTGGCCGGCGTCCCAGGCGATGAAGTTGCCGAGGTTGTTGTCGCCCTTGGGCGGATACATCGACAGCGTCGCCCCGACATAGGGCTGGCCGGCGGTGTAGGACACCTTGAAGGGCTCGTAGTCCATGCAGACGTGGTTGGTCGGCACGTAGAACAGCTTGGTCGTCGGCGAGTACGCCGCCGGCTGCTGGTCCTTGGAGCCGAGCGCCGCCGGGCAGATCTGCTGCGAGTTGTGATCCTCGCCGCCGGCCTGCGTGCTGTACTGCTTCACCACTTCCGGACGGCCGGTCTTCATGTCGACATGGGTCGCCCAGTTGACCTTGGGATCATACTTCTCGGCCACCAGCAGCTCGCCCGTCGCCCGGTTCAGCGTGTAGCCGAAGCCGTTGCGGTCGAAATGCACGAGCGCCTTGGTGTCCTTCCCCTTCACGGGGATGTCGGCCAGGATCATCTCGTTGATGCCGTCATAATCCCACTCGTCGTGCGGCGTCATCTGGTAGACCCACTTGGCCACGCCGGTGTCGGGATTGCGGGCGAAGATGGTCATCGACCACTTGTTGTCGCCGGGCCGCTGCACCGGGTTCCAGGTGCTCGGATTGCCCGATCCGTAGTAGATCAAGTTCAAGCCTGGATCGTAGGAGTACCACCCCCAGGTGGCGCCGCCGCCGATCTTCCATTGGTCGCCCTGCCAGGTGGCCAGGGAGGAGTCCTTGCCGAGCTTCTTGCCCATCTCGGTGGTGTTCGCGTCTAACAGCACCTGATCATCGGGACCGACCGAATACGCGATCCACGCCTGCGAGCCGTCCTTGAGGTTGTAAGCGGTGACGCGGCCTTGCACGCCGAACTCGCCGCCGCTGATGCCGACGATGACCTTGTCCTTCACGATCATCGGGGCGCTCGTCATCGTCTCGCCCTTCTTGGGATCGCCGTTCTTGGCTTTCCAGACCTCTTTGCCGGTCTTGGCGTCGAGCGCGACGACGGTGGCGTCGGCCTGGTCGAGGATGATCTTGCCGTCGCCATAGGCGACGCCGCGGTTGACGGTGTCGCAGCACATCACCGGGATCACCGACGGATCCTGCCGCGGCTCATACTTCCAGATGATCTGGCCGCTCTTGTTGAGGTCGAGCGCATAGACGATGTTCGGGAACGGCGTGTGCACGTACATCACGTTGCCGATCACCAGAGGCGCGCCCTCATGGCCGCGCAGGACACCCGTCGAGAAGGTCCAGACCGGACGGAGATTCTTGACGTTGTCCTTCGTGATCTGCTTGAGCTTGCTGTAGCGTTGGTTCGCGTAATCGCCGGTGGGCATCGCCCACTGGTTCGGATCTTTCTCGAGCTTCATCAGCTCGTCGTTGGCCAGCACACCGCTCGTCGGCAACGCGACGGCGGCAGCAACCAATAATGCCCATCTTAAGTTCATCGCTTCCTCCCCTGTACTTTGCGAAGCTGCTCTACCGCGTAGCTGCGAAGTTGCAGCAGCCTAGCCGTGGCGGTCGCGGAGGTCGCGTCCTGAAGGACGCATCTAAAGCGGCTAAAAGCATGATAGGCGAACTAGAACCATTTGCACAAGCGGGATGAATGCTTGCGCCGCTTCGGCCTATGCCGGCACCAGCACTTCGCCGGTGCCGCCGACCGCGGCGTCGCCCATCCACCGCCTGAGCGGACTGAGGCGCGCCGCCAACGCGCCGAGCCCGAGCGCCGCGAGATGGCGCGCCAGCAGCCGCAGAAATACCAGATCATGCACGCCACAGTCGGTGAAGGTCGCGCCGATGCGCACCGCGCCGCCGAGCGCGATGATGCTGCCGCGCCGCATCGCCGCGCCGGCCAGCGCGCCGGCGGCGCCGCCGATGACGATCGTGCCGGCGACCATCTCGGCGCCGCAAGCCGCGCCGGCATCGCCGCCGACGATGACGAGGCCGCGCCGCAATCGCCGTCCGGTCTCGGCGCCGGCGCGCCCCGCCACCAGCACGGTGCCGCCGCGCATGCCGCCGAGCGCGCCGGGCAGCGCGCCGCCCAGCGCGTCGCCGGCATCGCCGGAAATGCGCAGCGTGCCGCCGCGCATGTCGGTGGCCGCGCCGTAGCCGGCGGCGCCGGCCAGCGCGATCGTCCCGCCGCTGAGGCCGATGCCGAGATAGGCGCCGACATCTCCGCGTATGTGGAGCGTGCCCCCGGCCATGCCGCCGCCGATCTTGTCGAGACGCCGGCAATCGCCTTCGATTTCGACCGCCGCGTCATCTGTCGCCGCTATGCGAAACCAGTCGGCGACGCATTGCCGCCGGTTGCCGACCGTGAGCGGCAGCCGCTCGATCTCCGCCGGCGACAATCCGGCGAGGCGCTCGGGAATCAGGCCATCGACCGCGAGCCGGACCGGCGGCTCCGCCTTAAGGACCAAGCGGATCATCGCAGCAGCTCGTGCAGGTGAAAATGGAAGGGGCCGAGCTTGCCGCCGTAATTGCCGGCAGTTATCCGGGTGAGGCCGCCCCGAGCGTCGGCGCAAGCGGCGCGAATGCCTGCCGCCATCGCCGCGCCGACGGCCGCCTCGGTCAAGCCGTCGATGACGATCTCGAGGACGCTGGCGACTTCCGGCTCGAGCGCCGTCTCGACCGCGCCCTTGAGGGTCGGACAGAAGGGATCGTTGGTCGAGGCCGGCAGGAACTTGTAGCGCGAGCCGACTTTGGAGCCCGACCGCACCAGCCCGCCGGGAAACGGCATGATCACCTCGGGCACCTGCCGCATCGCCGCGACGGCGCGCTCGGCGGCGGCGAGCACGCCGGCGCGCGAGCGGCCGAGCATGAGGAAATTGCCGCCGCCGACCGCGCGCTGCACGCCGGCAAGGTCCTCGCAGACGAACTCGCCGTCCATGACGGGGATGCGCCAGTAGCGGCGTTCGCCGATCCGCTTCGCGCTCTGGTAGCCGTCGCCGAAATAGCGCAAGGCGCGCCCGAGCGGCACCTGCGCGTCGCCGGCGAGCCCGGCATAGCAAGCGGTGCCGGTGCAGGTCAGCACGCATTGCCCGACGCGGTCGCGCACTGCCTTGGCGAGCGCGTCGCGCGACACCGCGAACAGCAGCACGGCGATGCCGGGCCGTCCGTCCGGCGTGTCCGCCGGCGCCAGCTCGCGCTCGATGCCCGCCTCGACGCCGCAGCCGATCACCGAGGTGGCGAAGCCGGTCATGCTCGCGGCCGCGATGCGCGCCCAGTCCACCGTCTCGGCCGTGATCGCCAGGCGGGTGGCGCGCATGCCGAAGGCCTCGGCGAACGTGTCGTCGATGGCGACGCCCGCGAGATTCACGCCCGGCTCCGCGGCCGGCAGGCATGCTCGAGCACGCGAATGCCGGCATCGTCGAGCTCGCCCTGCGCCAGCGGGAAATGCTCGAAGCCGACGGTCATGTGATCGTCGAAGAAGCGCTTGATCGGGCCGGTCATGCCCTTGTCGAATTCCGGCCGGACCACATGCGTCGCACCCATCGGCAGCGCGGCGATGCCGCTCTCGCCGCTGACTTCGACGCCGTCCTTGAAGACGTAGCGCGGCGCGCGGAACATCCGCTCGCGATCGGCATCCTCGGCATAGACCGTGATGTCCGCCGCCGCGCCGATGCCGAGCTGGCCGCGGTCGGCGAGGCCGAGGAGGCGCGCCGGGCTGGCGCGGGTCATGATGGCGATCTCCTCGAGTGTGTATTCGCGCGCGATCGAGCCCAGCGTCGTCGCCTTCTGGGCCGCCGGGTGCAGCGTCTTCAGGCAGTCGTTGCGGTAGCCGCGGTCCATGAGCAGGCGCACCAGCGTCGGATACGCGGTGAAGGGCGCGCCGTTCGGGTGATCGGTGGTGAGGAACACGCGCCAGGGATCCTCGATGAGCAGGAACAGCTCGAGCCCGATCGCCCATTGCAGCGCGTTGACGAAATTCGTGTCGCGATAGCGGAACGGCACGAGGCCGCAGCCGCCGTCGCATTCGATGTCCATCGATATCCATTTGTCCGGCGAGGCGAAGATGCGGTTGCGGTACTGCGCCATGGTGTCGGCGGAGGCGGTGACGGTCTGCCCGAACATGATCTGGCCGACATCGAGCGTGACGTTGCGGTTGCGGTTGACGGCCTCGGCGAGGCGCGCTGCCGCCGAGGAGAAATGACGGTCGCCTTCCTTGCCGTAGCTGTGGAATTGCGCGTGCGTCAGGTGGATCGGGAAGCCTTCCGCCGCGGCGATGGTCGCCAGCGTCGTCTCGATGTTCCCGGGTATGCCCAGATTGTTGCAGTGGGTGTGGAGCGGATGCGGCACGCCGAGCTCGTGCACCGCGCGCGCCAATGCCTGGATGATGCGGCGCGGCGTCACCCCGTGCTGCGGTCCCGCCTGGTCGACATCGAGGCCGCGGCCATTGAACTTGAAGGCGCTGATCCCGCCGGGGTTGACCGTCTTGACGGCGAGCGCGGCGGTCGCCTGCATCATCCAGGCGACGTAATCGTCGAGCCGCTCCTGCTCCGCGCCCTCGGCCAGCATGCGCAGCAGCAGCTCGTCATTGCCGAGCATCACGTAAGTGCCCTTGTCGATGATCGGCAGATCGGCCATCTCGAGATGCGTGGCGCGCGCATTCGACGGCACCATGGCGGGCTCGAACGCGGCGGTGTAGCCCATCGCCGCGTAGCGGTAGCCGGTGACGAAGCTCGACGGCGTCGCCTGTCCGCCGCCCGAGCGGGTGAGCGCGCCGCGCGCGACCGTCACGTCGCGATGGTCCTCGCTCATGAGCAGCCGCGCGAGGTTGACCTTGCCGCCGCTGACATGGCTGTGGATGTCGATGGCGCCGGCCATGGCGACGAGGCCGCGCAAATCGTAGCTGCGATCGACGCGGCCGTCGGCGGGCGCGGCGACAATCCGGCTGTTGTCGATGAAGAGATCGCGCTGCTCGCCGTTGACGCCGTTGGCGGGATCGAGCACGCGACCGCCGGCGAGCTTGGTGATCATCGCGACGCTCCGATCCGCTCGAGGATAGCCGCGGCGGCCGCCGCAACGCTGGGCAGCGCGCTCGGCCGCGCCGCCGCCAGCGGCAGGGCGATGACGGTGTCGGCGCGCACCACCGCGCCGGCGTGATCGAGCGCCGGCACGCCGACGCGGATCTCGACGGCCGGCGGCGCCGGCAAGGTCACGTCGGGGCCGACCAGCGCCACGGTCGGCACCGTGGTTGCCGGCGGCGGCGTCGGCGACAGCGCAGCGACCCAGAGCAGCGCGTCGACCTCGCGCGCCGCCATCAGCCGCTCGGCATCGAAGCGCCACGGATCGTGCTCGGGCGTGCCGGTGGCGAAGGAGAGGCGTCCCGGCCAGCCGGCCTGCCACAGCATGGCTTGCGCCGCGCCCTGCGCATTGTCGCTGCCGCCCAGCGGCAGGCCGACGCAGCGTGTCGTGAGGGTGAGGAAGCGCAGGATGTGCAGCACCAGCACCGCGGCGATCTGCGCTTCGCCCGGGGCGAAGGCGGCAGCCTCCCAGAGGATGGCGCCGTAGCGCGCCGCCTTGAGGCGCTCGGCGACCTGGCCCAGGGCGGCGAGCGGCAACGCGGCGGCGGCGCTGCTCGCGACCCGCTTGCCGCGGACCAGGGCGGAGAGCACGCCGAGCGCGTCGACGAGTGACGACGCTTCGACCGGCACCTGCACGGCGAGTGCGATGTCGGAAGGGGCCAGCGCGGGCGGCCCGAGATAACTCACCCACGGCGTGGCGCTGCGGTAGAGGGCGGTGCGGTTGCGCACCAAGCGCTCGAACAGCCGCGGATGCTCGCGCGTCGGATCGCGGCCGAGCAGCAGCACAACATCGGCGCGGTTGGCGATCTCGCCAAAGGTGGCGGCGAGCGCGCCGGTCCGCTGCATCACCGCGAGATTGCTCAGCTGCGCCCCGGATTGCCAGCGATCGACGATGGCGCCGGTGCGGTCGGCGAGCGCCAGCAGCGCGCGCATGCCGGCGATGTCGGCGCTGAGGCCGGTGATCAGCGGCTGCTGCGCGCCGGCGAGCAGCGTCGCGGCGGCGGCGGCGGCGGCCTCGAAGGGCGCCGGGCGGCCGGCGATACGATGCTCGCGCGTCCCGGTCGGCCGCGCAAATCCCGCCGCCGCCTTGGCGCAACCGCGGCTGTCGACGCGGCCCGCCTCGAGCAACAGGTCGTCGCACACCAACCCGCAGAAGGGGCAGGCGATGGCAGGCACCGTGTTCAATCCCGCTTCGCGGCGGCGCCCGGCTTGTCGTATTTGATGTAGGCGAAGCGCTGGTCCTCTTCCGGCGTGCCCTCGAGGGCGCCGCCGCTGGGCTGCCAGTGGACGAAATCCTCGATCTTGCGCGCCAGCTCGAAATCCTTGTCGGTGACGCCCTTGGCAGCGTGGTTCATGAGCCGCACCTCGACCCAGGCATAGGAGGCGGTGATGTCCGGATGATGCCACGCCGCTTCCGCGAGGTGACCGACCGCATTGATCACCATCAGCGTGCCTTTCCAGCCATGCGTGCGGTACTTGCGCCGGATCCAGCCGCCCTCGTAATACCAGTGCGGCAGCTCCTGCGCGAGCCGCGCCTTGATCTGCTCCTCGTCATAGGTTCGCTCGCGCGCGCGTTCCGTCATGGCCGGCTCTCCTCCGATTGTCGCACCGAGCGCGCCGCGCGCCGCATCGGGCTGTTTATTTCATCGAGTCTTTCAGTCTATCGTAAACGCGATGCCAAGCAACAGCTCCCCCAGCGAACGCGCGGACACCAAACGGGGGGATCGGGCCGCGCAGGTGGTGGTCTTCGCGCCGGCGCGCCTGCATCTGGGATTTCTCGATCTCGATGGCGGGCTCGGCCGTCGCTTCGGCGGGCTGGGGCTGACGATCGACGGTTTCGGGACGCGGCTGCGCATGGCGCCGGCGCCGGCGCCGGCGGCGAGCGGACCCGGCGCGGCGCGCGCGCTGCGCTATCTCGACCAGGCGGCGGCGGCGCTCGATCTTCCGCCGGGCGCGCGGATCACCATCGACGAAGCGAGCCCGGCGCATGCCGGCTTCGGCTCCGGGACGCAGCTCGGCCTCGCCGTCGCCGCCGCGCTCGCCCGCATCCAAGGCGCGCGCGTCGCCACGGCGGACCTCGCCAGGGCGATCGGTCGCGGCGCCCGCTCCGGCATCGGCATCGGCGCCTTCGATAGCGGCGGCTTCCTGGTCGATGGCGGCCTCGGCCCGGGCGCCGAGCCTGCACCGGTGATCGCGCGGCTCGCCTTCCCGCCGGATTGGCGCGTGCTGCTGATCCTCGACCCCGCCAAGCAGGGGTTGCACGGCAGCGGCGAAGCGGCCGCTTTCGGCAAGCTCCCGGATTTCCCCGAGGCGCTCGCCGGCCGGCTCTGCCGCGTGCTGCTGCTGCGGCTTCTGCCGGGCTTGGCCGAGCGCGACTTCGCCGCCGCTTCGTCGGCGCTGGGCGAAATCCAAGAGCGGCTCGGCGATTATTTCAGCGTGGCGCAGAACGGACGCTACAGCAGCCCGGGCGTCGCCGAGACTTTGGCGTGGCTGCACGCCCAGGGCATCCTCGGCATCGGCCAGTCGTCATGGGGCCCGACGGGCTTCGCCTTGCTCGATTCCGCCGCTCGCGCCGAGGCCGTGGCACAGGCGGCCGGCGCTCGCTTCGGCGCGCGGCGCAACCTCGAATTCCGCATCGTCGGCGGACGCAATCGCGGCGCCGACATCACCGTTCTCGCCAGCGAATAGGAGAGCGAGCCATGGACAAGCCGCGCATCCTTCACTTCCTCACGCCGCTCGCGAATGTCAGCCCGTTCGACGTCAACATGGCCGTCGATGCGGGCTTCGTCACCGCGAGCTACACCAATATCGGCTTGCCGGACGTCGCCGGCCTGACGCAGGACGCGATGTTCTCGCGCGCGCCGCCGGATGCGCCGAAGACCTGCCTCTTCATCGGCGGGCGCGACGCGCTGCTCGCGCTCGACATGATGGCGGCGGCGAAGAGCGCGATGTTTCCGCCCTTCGAGACCTCGATCTTCGCCGACCCGTCGGGCGCCTTCACCACGGCGGCGGCGATGGTGGCGTGCGTCGAGCGCCGGCTGAAGGCGCAGCACGCCAAGCTGGCGGGGGCGAACGTCGCGGTGTTCGGCGCCAAGGGCGTCGTCGGCGGCATCGTCGGCGTCATCGCCGCGCAAGCCGGCGCCCACGTGACGCTCGTCGCGCATGACCATAGCGGCGTCGTTCCCGCCAAGGCCGAGGAATTCCGGAAGCGCTTCGGCCGTCCCTTCGCCGCCGCCGACGGCAGCACCGAAGCCGCCCGCCGCGCCGTGCTCAAGGATTGCGACGTGGTGCTCGCCGCGGCCAAGGCCGGCGTGCAGATCCTCTCGACGTCGGAGCTTCGCGCCGCGGTTCGCCTCAAGGTAGCCGCCGATATCAACGCCGTCCCGCCGCTCGGCATCGAGGGCGTCGACGTCAAGGCCGATGGCGCGCCGATCGCGGGCACGCCGGGCGTCGGCATCGGCGCGCTCGCCATCGGCAACATCAAGTTCCGCGTGCAGCACGCGCTGCTGCAGCGCATCTTCGAGGCCAACAAGGCGCAGCGTTTCGATTTCAGCGATGCCTACCGCGCCGCGCTCGACCTCGTCGCGTAGGCCGCGGCCGGCGCTCATCGCCGCGCTGTCCGGCCGCGCCCTCGCCGCCGCCGCTTCCCGCGCCGGCGAGCGCGCCGTCGTGCTCGACCTCTTCGCCGACCGCGATACCGCGCGACACGCCCAGGCTTGCGTTGCGGTGCCACGCGGTCCGCACGGTTTCGCGCGCGACGCGATCCTCGCCGCGGTGGCTCGGCTCGCCGGCGAGGTGCGCGGGCTCGTCTATGGTGCGGGATTCGAGCACGATCCGGCTCTGCTCGGCGAAATCATGCGGCTCGTGCCGGTGCTCGGCAATTTGCCCAAGACCGTCGCGGCGGCGAAGGACCCGCTGGGTTTTGCCGCTCTGCTCGCGCGCCTGGGGCTGCCGCATCCGCCGACCACGCGCGCGCCGCCCGGCGACGACGGTTGGCTCAGCAAGATGATCGGCGGCGCCGGCGGCAGGCACATCGCGCTCGCGGTCGCGACCGCCGCCCGGACCGGCGCCTATTTCCAGCGGCGCGTCGCCGGGCGGGCCGTGTCGGCGGCGTTTCTCGCCGACGGGCGGTCGGCCCATGTTCTCGGCTTCAGCGAGCAATGGACGGCCGGCGACGCGGTGTCGCCGTTCCGCTATGGCGGCTGCGCCGGGCCGGTGCGGCTGTCGCCCGCGTTGGGTGCGGCGATCGACGCGGCCTGCCGGGCAGTCGCCGCGGCGCTTGGCCTGGTCGGGCTCAACAGCCTCGACCTGCTGATCGATGGCGAGCGCTTCCATGTCATCGAGGTCAATCCGCGCCCGGGTGCGACGCTCGACATCTTCGACGGGCGCGACGGGGTCTCCTTGTGGCGGCTGCACTTGGACGCGGTGGCCGGGCGGCTGCCGCCGATTTCGCATGACGCGCCTGCCGAAGCCCGTGCCGCCGCTGTTATCTACGCGTCGGACCGCGTCGTCATACCGGCGGCGATGACATGGCCGGCCTGGACCGCGGATCGCGGCACGGCCGGCACGATCATCGATCGCGGCGAGCCGGTCTGCACGGTACGCGCGCGGGCGGCGACGACAACCGCGGCGCGCGCCGGCGCCGAGCGCCGCGGCGCCCGGTTGCTCGCGCAACTCGCCGCGTACCGGTATCCTCACGCCTGACCGCGAGCGCCGTCTCTCGGTGAATGGGAGAGCGACCATGCCAAAGCCACCGCCGCGACCCAGCATCAATGAGCTTTGCGCGCCGCTCGTTGCCGCGCTGCTGCGCGACGCCGGCGCGCTGCGGCTCGGCGTGACGCGCGACGCGTCCGGCGCCACGCTGGTCGATGCCGGCATCGACGCGTCCGGCGGCATCGAGGCGGGACGGCGCATCGCCGAGATCTGCCTCGGCGGGCTCGGCCGCGTGTCGGTGGGCGCCGCCGCCGGCGAGGTGTGGCCGTGGCTCGTGACGGTGCACGCCGCCGATCCGGTGCTGGCCTGCCTGGGCAGCCAGTATGCCGGCTGGAGCCTGAAGCATGAGCGCTTCTTCGCGCTGGGCTCGGGTCCGGCGCGCAGCCTGGCCGGCAAGGAGGAGCTGTTCGCGGAACTCGGCTACCGCGACCGCTTCGCCGACGCCACGCTCGTGCTCGAGGTCGACCGCCCGCCACCGTCCGCGTTGCTGCAAAAGGTGGCGAGCGATTGCGGCGTGGCGCCCGACCATCTGACGGTGATCATGACACCGACGCAAAGCCTCGCCGGCGCCGTCCAGATCGCGGCGCGCTCGCTCGAGGTCGCGCTGCACAAGGCGCACGCGCTCAAATTCCCGCTGGCGCGCATCGTCGACGGGCTCGGCGCGGCGCCGCTGCCGCCGCCGGCGCCCGATTTCGTGCAGGCCATGGGACGCACCAACGACGCGATCCTCTACGGCGGCACGGTGCAGCTCTTCGTCGGCGGGCCGGAGGCCGAGGCGAAGGCGCTGGCGGACAACCTGCCGAGCGGCGCCAGCCGCGATTACGGACGCCCGTTCGCCGAGACCTTCGCAGCCTACAAAGGCGATTTCTATCAGATCGATCCGATGCTGTTCAGCCCGGGCCTGGTCCAGGTGACGGCGCTCGAGAGCGGCCGGAGCTTCCGCCGCGGCCGGCTCGATGCGGCGATCCTGGCGCGGTCCTTCGCCGCCGATTCCTGAGCATGGCGCACCGCGTCGCGATCCTCGTCGATGCGCCCGACTGGCACACGCGGCGACTCGCGGAAGCATTCGCCAAGCTCGGCGCCGGCGCGGCGGTGCTGTCGCTGCGCGATTGCGCCTTCGTCCTCGGCGAGGACGGCACCGGCATCGCCATGCCCGGCTTTGCCGATGCGTTGCCGGATGCCGTGCTGGTGCGGACCATCGCCGCCGGGACATTCGAGCAGGTGACGTTGCGCCTGGGGTTGCTGCACGCGCTCGGCCGGCTCGGCGTGCCCGTGATCAACGACGCGCGCGCCATCGAGTGCTGCGTCGACAAGTCCATGACCAGCTTCCTGCTGCATCGGGCGGGCATCGCGACGCCGCCGACACTGGCCAGCGAGAGCGCGGCGCAGGCCGAGCGGTGGCGCGCCGGCACGGCGGCGGAGCTCGTGGCGAAGCCGCTCTTCGGCTCGCAAGGGCGGGGCCTCATGCGCTTGCGCCAGGGCGAGGCATCGCCGCCGCCGGAGCAGTATGCCGGCGTGCACTACCTGCAGCGCTTCGTCGGGCGCGACGCGGGCTGGCGCGATTTCCGCGTCATGGTGATCGGCGGCGAGCCGGTCGCCGCCATGCTGCGCCACGGCCGCAGCTGGGTGACTAATGTACGTCGCGGCGCGCGCTGCGAGGCGGTCGCCACCTCTGGTGATCTCGCGGCGCAGAGCATCGCCGCCGCGGCGGCCGTGGGCGCCGATTACGCCGGCGTCGACCTGATCGAGGACGAGGAGGGGAGGCTGCTGGTGCTCGAGGTGAATTCCATGCCGGCGTGGCAGGGCCTGCAGGGCGTCGCACCTTGCGACCTTGCCGCAAAGCTCGCCGCGCATGTCCTCGGCCGCATCGGCTGAGCGCGTCATGTCGCGCAGCGACGCCTTGCAACGCGCTTACATCGATGCCTGCCGGCTCGAGCTGCGCGCGCTCAAGCCCGGCAACGTGCATTTGCGCAGCGAGGGCCACGGCATGACCGTGGCGCAGTTCGAGGCCAGCGCGTTCGCTTCGGCGCCGCCGCTGGCCGAGCCGGGCGCTCCCGTCGGCGAGCGCATCCGCGCGGCCATTGCCGCGACCCGCGCCGCGGTCGGCTGCAACACCAATCTCGGCATCGTGCTCCTGGCGGCGCCGCTGATGGCCGCCGCCGAGCACGCCGCGGCCGGGGGATTGCGGCCGGCGCTCGCGGCGACGCTCGCCGGGCTTAGCGTCGCCGATGCGGCGGCGGCCTATGAAGCGATCCGCCTGGCCGATCCGGCCGGGCTCGGCCATGCCGATGCGCAGGATGTGCAGCAGGCGCCCACCATCGACCTGCGGCAGGCGATGGCGCTCGCCGCGGATCGCGATCGCATCGCCCGCCAGTATGCACGCGACTATGACGACGTGTTAGCGATCGGCGTGCGCCGACTTCATCTGGCGCGGCGCAACGGTGAGCTGGCCGAGTGGGCTGCGACGCGGGTCTACATGGATTTTCTCGCGGCGTTTGCCGACAGCCATATCCTGCGCAAGCACGGCGCGGACATCGCCGAGGCGGTGCGCGGCGAGGCGGCCGCGCTTGCCGCTCGCCTCGACGACGGTCCGCGCGACGAGCGCATTGTTGCCGACCTTGTCGCCTTCGACGCGGGACTGAAATCGCGCGGCCTCAATCCCGGGAGCTCCGCCGATCTCACGGTCGCGAGCTTGCTTGCCCTCGCTTGCGGGGATATGCTCGATAACGATTCACGAGCGCAAGGCAGCCACGGTTCTGCCGAACGTGACCTCCACAAACACAAAAGGGAGTGATCTCATGGCCAAAGTGACAAAGGTGATGGTCGGTGAAGCGCTGGTCGGAGACGGCAACGAAGTCGCTCACATCGATCTGATCATCGGGCCGCGCGGCAGCGCTGCGGAAACCGCGTTCTGCCACACGCTCACCAGCCAGCGCGAAGGCGTCAACGGCTTGCTCGCGGTCATCGGCCCCAACCTGATGACCAAGCCGAACACCGTTATGTTCAACAAGGTCACCATCAAGAGCGCCAAGCAGGCGGTGCAGATGTTCGGCCCGGCGCAACGCGCGGTCGCAACGGCGGTGGCCGATTGCGTCAAGGACGGCACGATCCCGGTGGCCGAGGCGGACGACCTCTTCATCTGCGTCGGCGTCTTCATCCACTGGGAAGCGAGCAACGACCAGAAGATCCAGGACTTCAATTACGAAGCGACGAAGCTCTCCATCAAGCGCGCGGTCGCCGGCGAACCGAACGCGCGTCAGGTACTGGAGCAGCGCGACAAGGTCACGCATCCCTTCGCCGCGCATAAGTGAGTCGGCACTAACCCTATCACCGAGCCTGCGCCCCTCCCTCCGCTTCGGCAGAGGGAGGGATTTGGCGCGTCCGGAGAGCGCTGAGGAGAGCTAGCGACCGCGCTCGTCGAATGCCGCCAAGGCTGCGGCCGTAAGCCGGCCGTCATGCAGCGCGCTCGCCACCAGCACACCGGCAAGCCCCATCGCCGCCAGCCGTTCGAGATCGGCGGCGTCGCGGACGCCACCCGCGGCGAAGAGATGCCGCGCGCCGGCGACGCGCCGCAAGCCGGCGAGGCGAGTCATGTCCGGTCCGGCGCCACTGCCGACCCGGCTCAGCGTCATCGCAATGACCTGGTCCGGCCAGAGCTCCGGCCGGTCCTCGATCGCCGTAGGGCCGACGAAGCGGTCGCCGCGATAGTCGAGCGACAGGACGCAGTTGCCGGAGCCCAACCGGCGCACCGCCGCGATCAGCGCTTGCTCGTCCGGCAGGCTCTCGCTGCCCAGCACCGGCGCCACCCCTTCCGCGAGAGCGGCGGCGGCCTCCGCTGCGCCGGCAAACCCGCCATCGAGCCAGAATGCGACGCTGCGATATCGGCGTGCCAGCGCCGCGATCAGCCGGCGGTGGTCGCCCTGTCCTTCAATGGCGTCGAGATCGGCGATATAAACGCGGCGAAACGGCGCCACGGACAGCAGGCCGTCGAGCACGGCGCGAGGCTCGCTGCCGGCGGCGAGCGTCGAGCGTATCGGCAAGTAGCGCGACCGTTCGCCGGCGCGGGCATGAACCACCTGGCCGTCTTTGAGATCGAGTACCGGGACAATCGCGAACGGTGCCATCGGGGAGGAATGGGATTTGCGGATCTTCGCGTTCGAGTATGTCACAGCCGGAGGGTGGCGAGAATGCGCCGCCTCCGCATCGCTGATCGCGGAGGGCGCGATGATGGTGCGCGCGCTTGCCGGCGATCTGTCGTGCCTGCCCGGCGTCGAGGTCGTCGTCGCGCGCGACCCGGCGATCGCGCTCGACGACGTCGCCGGCGACATCCGCGCCGTGGACCCGGAACATTTGTGGGCGAGCTGGGGCGAGCTCATCGCGCGCTGCGATGCCGTGTGGCCGATCGCGCCGGAGACGGGCGGCATCCTCGAGGAGGTGACCGCGCTGGCGCTGCGCCACGGTCGACCCGTCCTCAATACAAGCGG
>WNFM01336641.1_pt1 | contig 40167 bp, 20 predicted proteins | sample 5400271 | NCBI WGS metagenome assembly WNFM01 (sample SAMN13153352, study PRJNA577476) | soil metagenome | isolation source: 60 cm saprolite on Douglas fir-dominated hillslope | place: USA:California | collected 2013-09-17
GTTCGAGTCCTGCCGGGCGCGCCATCTCATTGAACTGAAAAGAGTAAGAACAATCGCTCTTCACCGTTGACCTTCTGCCGACAAACCAGACGCTCTTATGAACTGAGAACTACGGCCGCACGGCGCAACTATCACCTCATCAAGCACGTACAGCGGCCACTTCAACTGCTCCACCCTTCAACTCTCGGTCGATTCGGTCCAGATGGGGCTCGTTCGGACGGAATCTCAGAGTCCAGAGCCATCCGCCAGGTCTAATCTTGGCGAAATTCCACCTTCTTTGAGCTTGCAGCAGCTGTTCCCAATCTCTTCGTCGTCATCACTTCAGGGCCCAGATGTGAGCACGTCCGCTCTAAACTGTCAGGTAACTTCCTGTTTGCCCGTGACTCGCCCAAGATCAGCGGCAGCGGTACAGAATTGCCATTTCCGCAGTGGGGCGGCAGGTTCGGATGCTTCTCAGAACGGGTCTTACAGGCCTCGTAACCCTCGTCTTCGCAAAGTGTTAGACCAGGATGCCGGCAAGTCTTTGTTCGGCTAAGGCGAAACTCCATGGTTGCATGCCAGGGGAGTTTGACGCAGCAGACTAGAATTCCAGTTTTAACGCGTATTGCATGATCCGGGGGTTCACTGTCAGCGCGCTGATCACGCCGAAAGTGCTGGTAGTCGAAACATCATTGGATGGATTCGCAAAATTGGGCCGGTTCAGCACATTAAATATCTCCCAACGGAAGATCAGGTTTACCCGCTCCGTGAGCGGAGTGGCCTTGATTACAGCAATGTCACCAACGCGTTGATCAGGCCCGCGAAGAATATTTCTTCCGAGGATGCCGAAGATCGTCCCGCCACCGGAGACCGGATATTTGCCATCAATAAGGCCACCGTCTGGAACAAACGGCGCCGGAGCAAATGCCTTCGGGTTGAAGAATTCGTTGACACGGCTGCTGACGCTGCCGCTCCGAGCGGCATTCCCGAGTGTCGCACCTGGAGCCAGGCTTCCTGTGGTGAACAGGGTTGCGGGACCAAATAACGTGCCGGCTCCGCTGTCTAGGATGCTGAACGGCAGCCCCGATTGCAGTGTGACGATGCCCGAGATGCTCCAGCCATTTCCGAGCTTTCGAACAACCGCGCTAGTCGCGTGTCCGGGGCCGGGCACGCTCCACGTACCGCTGATAACCAATCGGTGAGTTCGATCAAAGTCGGAGACGCCGCGCTGAGCAGCGACATTGTTTTGATCGTTGTACACCACTTGCCCCAGGATCGGTCTTCCGAATGAGCCACCGAGAGGTGTACCGAGGCTATCAGCCGCATCATCGATGGATTTTGAAAAGGTGTAAGCCGCCAGGAATTGAAAACCGTGACTCATGTCTTTCATCAGCGTGGCTTGTAGAGAGTTGTAGATTGTATTCCCGCTGCTCTGCAGACGGTAAATCAAGGGAGCCAGTCCGACAAAGGGAACACGCTCGGTCACGTTGGCCACTGAATTGGTTGTGAGTCCGTTCACAGGGTTAGAAGGATTGGCGAGAAGAGGCTGATTGTTGCTCCGCGCAAGCGCGAGATGCGTGCCCTTGGCCCCGGCATACGCGATTGAGAAAACGTAGCTCTTGTGTTGAACCTGCAGATCGAGGTCAAACTGCTGGACGGTAGACTCCTTAAAATTAGGATCGGTAATGGTGGCGGCTCGCGGGAATCTGTTCCCGGTAAACGGTGGACCGGGTAGCATGTTGGCCACGAAATTTGGAAAGGAGGAGGTCGGCGGCAGACTTGGAAAGGGATTCTGCAGGTTAGCGGCCGCATTAGCGCCGCCATTTAGCGCGGCATCCAACACGAACGGCGGGTTAAAAGTCATTAGTGCGACATTCCCCTCGAAGCTGATGCGGTTTGCGTAGATGCCATATCCTCCTCGAAGAACCAGGTCCTTCGAAGAAAATGGCTGCCACGCGAAGCCGATGCGGGGTTCTGGATGCACCTGAACGGGATGATTCAACAGGGTTGAATTCCCACGAGGAGATCCCGTGGGGGCGTTGCCGGAAAAGTTGTCGGGCAGAACAAATCCGGACGTGGCCGGGCTCGTAAAGCCACCGGGTGGGGGTGCAACGTAGAACTGAGGGAAGAAATTCGATATGCGACCCTCGGCTTCACTTTGTTGGCCGTTGACCTCGACTCGAACCCCGAGATTCAATGTGAGAGTTCGCGTAGCTTTCCAGTCGTCCAACGCAAAAAAATCCGCGGCGCTGGCACGTTCCCCCACATTGGGAATTCCAGCATTCACGGCAGACCCGAAAATGCTTGAGAGCGGAGTGCCGTTCCCTCCTGCACCAGCAGGCAAACCGAGCAGGAAATCAGGGAACGACAACAGGAACATGAGGCCAGCGGTGCCATCGCTTAGATTGTTAAATTGATTTCGGAAGATCTCCGCGCCCACGCGAAGCTCGTGCTTGCCCCGGGCCAGGGATATGACGTCGGAGGTGTAAAAGTTATTACTGGCTGTTTTGCCTCGGTCGTTTTGCGAGTTGCCTAATTGCAAAGCTCCAATAACCAGAATCTGTGGAATGAGCCGCTCTTGCGGGTCGCTGAAGCGATTTATCCCCACCTCCTGATCGGTGAGCGTCCCTCCGGCGACGTCTTGACCTGCAAGACGAGTGAAGCCGAAACGGAATTGGTTGATTGTGCGCGGTGAGAAAATGTGGGTCTCGGCGATTGCCAAATTCCGGTTCTCAAAGGAACGGAGCGCCGGAAAGCCAGGCACCGTGGCGCCAAAGAAAGGAACGTCTTGATTCGAGTTTGAAAAGAAGAATTTCACCGACAGGCGATCCGCCGTGCCCAAAGCAACGTCGACGTTTGTATTGAACTGGTCTTCATTGTAGTGTCCCGGCACGACTGCGGTGTAGTTGACACCGCTCCCCGCGGTCTGAGGACTCGGGATTACAAATGTGCCATCGGGGTTCTTCGCGTTCAAAAGATTGAGTGCGACCGGGTTAATATTCGAGCCATCCGGGGCCACCGCCACACCTCCGAATAGCCCGGTTTTGCCCCCGAATACCGCTCCCAGGGTGGCTGGCGTGCGGACCAGCGGTATGGGAGGAAGTCTTAGAGAGCTAACACTCGTGGCCAGTGACGCCCCATTGACATCCCTTGTGGCTTGGTAGGAAATAAAGAAGAAGGCGCGTCTCTTTGCCCAAGGTATCGGTGCCCCCAAAGTGCCCCCAGGTTGCGAGCGGCGGAATTCTCCTCTTGGCACTCCGGTTGCGTTCGCAAAGAAATTATTCGCATCCAATGCTTCGTTGCGGCCGAAATAATAGGCGTTCCCATGAAACTCCGCAGTTCCCGATCGGGTTTCGACGTTTACGTTCGCGCCTGCTCCGCGGCCGTATTGAGCATCATAGAGCGTAGTCTGGACCTTGAACTCCTGAATGGTATCCGGAGCGGGGATCGCGATCCCCGCGCCACCAAAAGGTGTGATCTCTGTGATGTTGGACCCGTAGCTGTTGGCGTCCACGCCGTTCATCATGAAATTGTTGTCACCGCTTCGTGCACCGTTGGCTCGGATCTCCTGGGTTCCAGCCCCCAGTTGGGTCGCGTCCACGATGTCGGTGTTTATTCCAGCCGTCAGGCCGAGAATCTCGGTGTAATTGCGACTGACGAGCGGCAAGTCGACGATCGTTTGCTGACCGATGACTCGTCCGAGAGTGGCGTTCTCCGTTTGCAGGAGTGGTGGATTGGCGCTGACGGTGACTTGTTCCTTTACGCCGCTGATCGTCAACTGAATTTTCACCCGGCTCACCTCGGTGATTTGAACCTGAACACTTTTCAAGACGAGTGGCTGAAATCCAGGCGTGCGAACCGTTACGTCATAGTTGCCAGGCGTCAGGAATGGGACCGAGAAGTTACCCTCGGCGTCGGTAGTGAGATCACGCTCTTCTCGTGTGGCCAGACTGTTGATGACCACTGCCGCGCCAGCTACCTGCGCTCCACTGGGGTCGCTCACGCTGCCAGCGATCGCACCGGTGTCGGCTGTCTGGCCATACATCGGCACAGAGCAGAAAGCAAACGCGTAAATGAAAAGCAAATGGCGTCTTGCCGGGGCCGAAATCTTCCACATGGCAAGCTCCTATGCGTGTGTCGTGACCCTGGCGGGCAGGGTGAACTGAAAGGTTGCGCCCCGCCCGGATGCGCCCACCGCCCACAAGCGGCCACCGTGCGACTCGATGATCGAGCGACTGATGGGCAGCCCCATACCGGTTCCGTTATCCTTGGTCGTAAAGAATGCGTTGAATATCTGGTCCGCCTGCTCAGGAGGCAATCCCACACCGGTATCGCTGACCGAGACCAGCAGTTGAGCATCGCAGGCTCCCGATTGGATGGTAAGCTCACCTCCACCGGTCATGTCTTTCATGGCTTCGATGCCATTGAGCATGAGATTCATGATCACCTGCTGCAATTGCACTCGGTCTGCCATGACCTTGGGAAGATCCTCTGCAAGCTCGGTGCGGATGGAGACCGAGTAGCGGTTTACCTCGCTGCGCAGCAGGACAATCATTTCTCGAACAAGTTCATTTACATCTACCAGCTCCCGCTGTAGAGATCCCTTCTTAAACAGCAAGCTGATTCTGCTGATGATGTCGGCCGCGCGCGTTGCGTCTTTGACGATTCTCGCGGCTGCCTCGCGTGCCTCTTCCACCTCGGGCTGATCGCGCGTAAGCCATCGCAGGCAGGTATTGGCGTTGGTGACGGCAGCGGCAATCGGCTGCTTAATTTCGTGCGCCAGCGATGCCGTCAACTCGCCCATCGTCGTCACGCGACTTAAGCGCGCAAGATCCGCTTCTACCTGGCGCAGTCTCTCGCGCTCTTCCTCCGCCCGCTTGCGCTCGGTGATATCCATCACGGTACCCACATACTCGAGATTGCCCGAGGAGTTCTCCAGCGCGCGAGCTAAAACGTTGAGGTGCTTGACCGAACCGTCCGGCATCAACAAACGATGCTCGAAATCAAGATTGGCCCGTGCAGCGGACGCACGGTCGATAGTCTGCTGTACGAGATCTCTGTCGTCCGGATGAATTCTCTGGAGTGCTAACTGCAGCGTGGGCTTAACCGCTCGATCATACTCAAAGATCGTGTACGTTTCTTCCGACCAATAGATTTCTCCACTCGAAACGTTCCAGCCGAAGCTGCCTGTGTGGCTTATTCTCTGCCCTTGAGCCAGTAAAGCCTCGCTGCGTTGCAGATCGGAATAGAGGCTGGCGCTCTCCAGCGAAATCGCGGCTTGCGATGCCAGCATCTCCAGCAGTGCGACCCGATCCGACGTGAAGGCGCGCGGAGTCAAATTGTTCTCCAGATAGAGTGCGCCAATAAGCTTGGTTTGTTTGACGATGGGAAGGCATAAGATCGATCTGGCGCGCTTCGCCCGCACATACTCGTCCTCCGAATACAAGTTTTTGATTAATGCGTCATCAAGGACCACGCGCTCGCGCGTCCGAATCACGTAATGAAGGGCAGATTGGGGGAGATCAGATGGCGTGACGCCTGCCCGTCGAACGGAAACCTTGGGCGTACCGTTACCGGTGGCGACCTCCGCCTCGATCTGCGGCTCGTCGTCACGGAGAAGGATAAGCAGGCCCCGTTCGGCCCCTGCATGCTCCACCGCGATTCGCATAAGCTTCTCGATCAGCTTGCTAAGAACGATCTCGCTTGAAAGCGCCTGTGAGGCTTTGACTACCGTCTCGACGTCCAGCTGCGCGGCGGACGTGCCGATTGTGGAGGTAGTAGAAGTAGGAAGGCGTTCCTCGTGCAACTGCGGGTAGCGTTCGTCGAGTTGCTTCACCTTGCCGTGCGCGCCCCAGCGGTCGTAGCAGTTCCGCGCGCTGCGGAGATAGGCGTGGCCGTGCCTCTCGAAGCCGCGCGCCAAATAGAACCGCGCGGCCACTTCATAAGCCAGCGCTTCGTTCTGGACGAAGCCGTTCTCGTGAGCCGACTGAATGGCCTGATCGTACAGGCGCATTGCGTCAAGATCTCGCCCCTCGAGACGGGCGATCTCGGCCATCACCAGCGCGTGCTTGTCGGCGAAAGTCAGTGGATTGTTTTCGGCCCACTCGCGCAGTTGTTCCCGGTGCGCCGTCAGGAGTTCGCGCCACCCTTGCTGTTCGTCGGCTGAAGCGTTCTCAAAACATGCCGCTACCGCCAGCGCGGCATAATAAAAGTAGTCGAGCAGCGGGATCTGGCCGATCATGGCCCCCAGCAGCGGTTTCGCTTGTTGGGCGGCAGCGAGTGCTGCTACGTACTCGCCCGCCAGGAACCGCGCCTGCAGTTTGATGATCCAGTACGCGCAGACCACCGAGCTCATCCGGTCGTCCGTCAGCTGCGCCTCGAACGCCGCCTCGTCGAACTGCGCGTCGCTGAAGGTGGAGAAGGTCGCGGTCCGGCCCTGCATGGTCGCGATGAGGCGTTGCTGGATCACGATGCTATCCTCGATGTTGCGGAACCTGGCCTTCCGCACGAAGTCCAGGCCCCTCTCTGACTCGCGCCACACCGCGTCGAGCGGATCGTTTCGCAACAGAAGGTGTGCGAGGACATGGGTCATGCCGTAGCAAGCGAAGGTCAGATCACCCGTCTCGATCGCAGTGCGAAAGGCCGCCCGATGGAAATCGATCGTGCTCGCGATCGGCTCCGTCCAGACGGCAACCAGTCCCATCGAGGTGTAAACTTTCGCCCGGCTTGCGATGAAGACGTGCTTCTCCACCAGGTCGCATGCAAGCTTGGCGAAACGATAACCTTCGCGGTAACGGTGAAACACCGGGCCGAGGATAAACCCGAGATAGCCACAGGCGTTCGCGGATACGCCGCTCGTCCCGTGCTGCATGCTGACGTTGACCATGCGACACATGAGCAAGCAAAACAAATGAAAGTCGGTAAAGAAGGCAGCGTTGGCAAGGACAAAGAACACACGCATTGCGGCCTGTAGTTCCGGATCGGTCATCAGCGGCAAATCGATCAGGCCCTCGATCGGGCGCCCATCGAGGGTGCGCCAAACTGTCTCGTATCCGGCCTGGACCTGCTCCCACGTCGGGTGCGCCGGGATGTCAATGCCGAACAGGCCCAAGCACCTGAGCGCGCTGTCAACGGCTTGCGCGTGTTCCCCCTTCACGATATGCAACTGGACTTTGAGATGATAAGCGGCCGCCGCGTCGACTTTCGAGGTGCCTCGCTGTAATAACTCCATAATCAGTTGCTCGGCTTTATCGAAGTCACCGGATAGAAACTCGCACTCTGCCCTTTCAAGCCACAGACTGAACGTCAACTCATACTGGCTGCCCCAGTACGTTTCGTCCAACAGCGCCATGCCGGCCGAAAAATACTCGCGCGCAGAAGCATAGGCCGCCGACGCCTTGGCCTTTCGCCCGGCGCGCAGGTCGAGCGTCGCCACCTGCCTTTTCTCGTCCCGGTCGATTAACAGTGCGGCGCCCCGATTGAACTGGTTCGCGACATCGAACAGTTGCTCGGCGAGCTGGTCCGCCGTCATGCTCGCCAGCAGCACTCGGCCAATCCGAAGGTGTGCCTCCGCCCGCTCGCCTTCGGGGATGAGGGCATAGGCCGCCTCCTGAATACGGTCGTGGAGGAACGCGTAGGAGCCCTCCAGGCGGAGGATCAGCCCAGTGCGGGCGGCCTCCAGGAGCAACGTGTGGATCTCCTCTTCTGATTCCCCGAAAACCAGACTCAGTGTGGCGATCTCGACCACGTTCCCGAGACAGGCGAGTCGCTTGAGTGCGTCTTGTGTCGTGTTCGACAATCGCTTTAGCTTCCCCACCATGAGATCCACAACGTTATCGGTGTAGCTTTTGGCGCGGATGCGATTCATGTCCCACTGCCAAGCGCGCGTGACTGAGTCGAACGCCAGCAGCCCTTCCTCGGCGAGCGCCGTGAAGAATTGGATCGCGAAGAATGGATTTCCGCCGGTCTTCTCGTGCACCAGTTGCGCTAAGGGCCGCACGTGCTCCGGCGCGCAATGTAGGGCATCGGAGACGAGCGCACCGACATCGTCGAGCACGAGAGGCGCCAGCACAATCTCTTGGACCCGCGCTCCAGCTTTGCGGATCGTCTCGAGCGTCCGCAGCAGCGAGTGAGAGGGACTAACCTCGTTGTCCCGGTAGGCGCCGACCAGCAGCACGTGCCGTACCTCAGGGTGCGTGACCAAACGCTCAAGGAGGTCGAGCGTCGCTACATCTAGCCATTGCAAATCATCGAGGAACAGCGCAAGCGGGTGCTCCGGCCGGGCGAACGCGCAGATGAAGCGCCTGAACACCAACTGGAAGCGGTTCTGCGCGTCTTGCGGCGGCAGGTCTGGAACGGGCGGCTGCTTCCCGATGATGAACTCAACCTCGGGGATGAGGCTGACGATCAGCTGCCCGTTCGGTCCCACCGCCTCCCGAAGGGTGTGCCGCCACTGGTCCACTTCTGCTTCGCTCTTGACGAGGATCTGACGGACCAGGGTCTGGAAAGCCTGTGACAGTGTCGCGTAGGGAATGTCGCGCTTGTACTGGTCGAACTTGCCCGCCGCGAAAAGCCCGCGCGGGGGGACAAGCGCCTTGTGCAGCTCGCTCACCACAGAGGATTTGCCGACACCGGAATAACCGGATACGAGCACGAGCTCTGGCGTGCCCTGAGCCACGACCCGGTCGAAGGCAGCAAGCAGGGCGTCGATCTCGTGCTCCCGCCCGTACAACTTCTCAGGAATCAGCAACCGGTCTGATGAATCGTGCGCGCCCAGAGGGAATGGATCGATGCGACCATGCGACTGCCATTCGGCCAGGCACCATCGAAGATCAGCTTCCAGCCCGGAAGCACTCTGGTAGCGCTCCTCGGCGTTCTTGGCGAGGAGCTTCATGACAATGGCAGACAGCGGCTCGGGGACTGCAGCGCGCTCATCTGGCGGTGTCGGCTGGCGAGCAATGTGGCAGTGGACCCACTCCAGTGGGGCGGCGGCGGAAAACGGCAGCCCGCCTGTAAGCATCTGGTACAACGTGACGCCCAAAGAGTAGAGATCGCTGCGCGCATCAGTCGAGCGATTCATGCGGCCGGTCTGCTCGGGCGCCATATAGGCGAGCGTGCCGGCAATAATCTCGGGCGGTACGGGCGACTGGCGCTCTTGCGGCAATTGGGACGCAATCCCGAATCCGGTGAGCCATACGTTGCCGGCGTCGTCGACGAGCACATTCGCAGGCTTGATGTCCTTATGTATGAGGCCGCGCCGATGGACCTGGCCGAGTGTTGTCGCGAGGCCAATCGCGATTCGCAGGAAGCGCGCCACGTCAAGCGGTTGCCCCTGGTCCCGCTCAAGAATCCGCTCGAGCGGTTCACCCCCAGGGTCCTTGAGTAGGAGCATCGTCCTCCCGTCGTGACGAGTAAGCGCAAGCGGCTTGGCTGCCCATGCGGGATCGAGTTCGGCTGCGAGCGAGTATTCGTGTTCAAGCCGCCGGACGCTCTGAAGTGACGGCTGTTCTGTGGCGAGTGCGATCACCAGGACTGGCGATGGGTTGCCGTTCTGCCGCCCGCGGTAGAGGGTAAAGTCCGCACCTTCCCGGAGGGGCTCCAGCACGTATCCAGAAGGCGCTGTCATCGAGGACATCCTCGTCGCCACGGCTGCACGAACCCAGAATATTCATGTTGACGAGAGGCTAGAAGGACGGCAACAACTTGAGTGCGATTACATGGACATAAGCGCAAGAAGGTAGCGGAACAAGAGATAGAGAAGTCGAATATGAAGGAGCCCATGGCCATGGCTCGCCTCGTTTGGATCGCGTCAGAGCTGGGTTCCGCAATCCGGCTTTCCGAAGGAAACCATCATACCGCACAGGCCTCCGCCCGACGAGGCTCCGGCGTGTTGGCGCGACGCTGCGTACCCTATCCGCCGCACTCCACGCCGTTACTCGCTCCTGACGGCTAGTGTTTACCGAACCGGTCAACTCCCGTATTGTCGGCTACTCTTACCTTGGGATTACTTCAGGGTTGCCCGTCATCCAGCCGCAATCTGTGCCGAGCCCAGCGACGATGAAGCAAATTTCCAGAAACAGGGCTTTTGGACCCAAATGATGAGGTTCCGGGGCAAATCATTGTGCCCGACAAACGAAGGAACGCTTCCAGCAGTCATCTGAGTAAAGCAAGATGTCCAACAATCTTGCTGACTTCTTTCTTCCCTCCCACCAATGCGACCGCCAGATATTTCATTGTTTGGCTATCAGCCATTGCGGTGGCCTCTCGAAATGCCTGATAGTTGGTGGTCTGCTGGCCCTCTCTCGGAAAGTCAACGACGTCGCATTTCGCTTCTATAGCCTTCCGGCGAATTTCCGACAGATCGTTCCCCGGAGCGGAGAGCACCGTGATGCCAACTGGAATCAAACCGGGATGTGTAACCCCTGATGCGTCCGCAAATGCTTCACCGACTAATGCTGCATGGCGGTGTCCGATAGTGAGAGCAACTACGGCCGCTGCGTTGGCCGCGTGTCCAATGGGAAGATCCTTGTCTACGACGATCACGCATCGTTCGGGTAACACTCGCGGTGCTGCTTGAGCGTGCCGTGACTCTCCATCCAGCAAATGTTGGTCAATCATTTCTGGTTCTCCGATTCTTGCAAAAATATAGTTGCATCGGCCTCTGCCAAGAGCGATTGCCCCTCTGCTTCCGCTCGCACTTCCGCGCGCGCCGTGGCAATCCTACGGCGCTGGTCAATCGTCCAAGCTTTGATCACGACTCGCATCCCGATGGGAATGGTCCGGCGGAAGCGGGTATCAATCCTTGCGGTGACTCCATACAGGCCCTGGAAATGAACGGCCCAGCCTAGAGCTTCATCCATCAGGGAGAAGGTCACGCCGCCGTGCAGCAGTCCAGGCCAGCCCTCATGCTCGGGGCGCGCGGTGTAAAGCGCGCGGCTGCCGTGAGCGCCGTCTGCCAGGAAAGCCACCTGCAAGCCGCGGGCATTGTCCGGGCCACAGACGTAACAGGTTCTTACGTTCTTGGGTCTCAGGCGAATGGATAATTCGAGATCCGCTTTCATGCTCATCGCTGCGCTCCTAGACACTGAACGTATGTTATGGATTGAATTGGGCTGTGCTCATTTCGTGGCCGTTCCTTCCAAGGAGTGTCCATGTAAACGCTAGCGACTTATGCGAGCCATGGTCATACTCTTGGCTTCGCCGAGCAGGGCTGTGAGTGTGAGCGACCGATTGGCAAGAGATTGCTGGACGGCCCCAGAGAGGCTGCCGAGAATCATGTGGGCGGTGACGATGGAGTCCAAGTCGCGGCGGAACATCCCGCGAGCCTTGCCGTCGTCAATGATCCTGGCGATGAACCGGGCCGTTTGCGCAAAGACTCTGGCAACTTGGGGCGAGAATTCTTTGTGATTTTCGAGCAAAATACGCTGTAGGAACAGGCAAATCTCGGGAGCTTCGGCGAATAATCTGGAGTAGCAGTCAAACAGCGCCGCCAGCCTCTTCACCGGCGCGCTCTCTTTAGAGAGGGGCTGCTGCACGCTTTCCACCCAGCGGGCGCGAATCTCTTCGAGAATTGCCTGAAAGAGTTCCTCCTTGTTCTCGAAATGCCAATAAACAGCACCCTTGGTAATTCCGGCAGCACTGGCGATGTCGTCGATCGAAGTAGTGGAAAAACCGTGCCTTGCAAAGAGCTTGAGACAAGCGTCCATGATGGCTCTGCGCGTTACCGCGCTTTGCTGCGCTTTTAAGGAAACCGCTGTGCTCATACATACCAACCGTTCAGTATAGTAACTTAGACTGCTGCCAATTTCAAGTGGTACCGAGTTGTGGGCGAATCGTCGGCAAATCGGAAGTAATCACGGAAACCGCCCGGTCGTGCAATGAACAACGTTGCCGCCACGATGCAATTTACTTGACGAAGCACCGTCTAGAGCTTGAGGCCCATCAGGCTCGAGCCGAGCACTACCAGGACGATCGCAGCAACCAATACATATAGCCAATCCCGCTCGATAAGGTAGCCAATCCCCACGAACAGCACGCGACAAACGGGGATCGCAATCAAGAGCAGAATTCCAAACTGCACCACTGCGAGCGCACGTCCCTGAAATGCACCCCCCACGATCTCTGAAACGAGCCGTAATGAAGCTGGTTCACCTGCGAATGTGTGAAAGTTTGTAGCAGCGTCTCCGTGACGCACTAAAGTGACGGAACAACCGGAAGGTGGTGACACAACATTCCAGCTCAGATTGATTTGGCTCGAGGACGCCGCAGTGGCTGACAAGCCGGACGGTGCTCACGGCACGGCCAAACAGCTTCCGCCACCGCCTCCACCCAGCGGGAATTGGATGGAGGCCAGCATAGATTGCTTGGTGGAGTTGGCCGGAGTGGAGTCGTAGTTGTTGTCGAGCAAGCCGTAGCTGTCCTCGCCATTCAAAGCCCAATAGGTCCAGTCCAGCGATGAATTGCCCTGAAGGAAAGTGATCAGACTTGAAACCACTGCCCCTGACTGCCAGGCGCCGAGCTCTGAATTTCGCCGGCATTGTTGGTGGTGCCGAACTCTCCGACCCACACCGGCGCAGTTCCGTTCTGACTAAGGTAGGCCCAAAACTTCGTCCAGACTGCGGTCAAGCTCGAATAAGTGGTGTTGCTGTTGAACCAGCTCTGCTGGAAAAGATTCGGCCCATAATCGTGGGCGGAGTAAATGAGGCGTCCGGCAGTATTCAATATCACTGGGTTGTTCCTGGCGCCTTCCAAATTACCGCCCCACCAGCCGCAATCGCCGCTGTAGCAATCAACTCCCTCCACGAAAATTAATAGATTCGAATTGACCCCGAGGATCGCATTTCCGGCTCGCTGCGCCGCGGCGGGCCAGTTCTGATTTGTATTGGATGTAGGGCAGCCACCGGTGCTTGTATCACCTGTCCAGCAGGAGCCGCTGATTGAGCCGTTGGCGCTGAGATGAGGCTCGTTGCGGAGGTCCATGCCGATCACGATGGGATTGCCGCTGCCGTCAACAAAGGTGATGTAACGAGTGGTCAGGGTCTTCCAGTCGTTGATCCAGGCGGACTCCGGATAAGAGCTGGTGTACCAAAGTCCGTTTTGCTCGGCACTATTCCCGGCTTCGGAGCGATGGTTGTCCAAGATGACGCGGAGCCCGATGCTGCCGGCTGCGCTGATGATCTTGTCCATGACCTGTAGTGAGTTCAGCCCTTGGAGATCCGTATTGATTGGCCCGGAGCCATTGGCGAAGCTGATACCCGAGGGGACAACGGGAGTTTCTACCATCTGATTGGAGTATGGCAGACGAATGACGTTATAGCCGAGCTTCTTTATGTCATTCAGAATCGTGTGATAGTCCTGCGCCCAAAGCCCGTGAACCACTTGGTCGGTGGTCTCAAGACCGTACCAATTGACCCCCGCAATGCGCACCACCTTGCCATTCGCATCCAGAATCTGGCTACCACTGGCATGCCAGTAACCAGCCCCTTGCGCGAAAACCGCAGGGGGGAGAACACCCAGCCAGATGACTACGATCGTGACAAAGGCAAGAGAAACAATGTGACGGTCCAGAACTCGAGCAGCTCGATAGCAAGAAGAGAAGACAGATTGCATGGGTCCTCGAATTTTTTAAGATGAGCGAGGGCGAGGGGTCACGATAGTAGCAGATCAGAGTACCAAGCGGTGAAAAACCGAACGCACTCGGAATCGTCCTTCAGGTGGCGACGCTCAAGATCCCCACATACAACTGCAAGCGAGCCAAGGAGGTACCGGTGCAAAGAATCAGCAATAGCAAATCGTCACACGCCACCATAAATGTGTCCGTCAACTGTTAACCAAGAGGCTGTAGGTTCGAATCCGCTTGGGTGCAGGATTGGGTGCAACTACAAAAGGAAAAATGGCTCCGAATTTCTTGTAAGCGACACCAGATAGGGCACTTAGATTTTTTCCCACTTTCGGCTGTTAACCGAAGCTTGCTAGTTCGAATCTAGCGCGGGGAGCCAACTTAAATCCCGCTCTCAATTAGACTTATGCTGCTTTTGCTTCTTCGCTGCTAACCACTTCTGGTTTCCCAGGTTGCCAATTGAAATTTCAGCCTCTGGCAACGCGAGACCTAGAACAGTTTTTTCAGCTACGTCGAGGAACTTCGTTTTTTCTATGGCGTTATTGAGCCACGTCACCGCACTTTCGTATCCCGCGATAGTGGCAGCCTCATAGGTTAGAAATGGACGCGTAGACCGAATTCCATCTGCCGCGGGCTGTACGCTTGATCCTTGATCACGCCCCACTGGCTGGGCTGGCAGGTGCTCGAATCCTGATCCAGGCAGGTGGTCGGATCCGCTGGCTGGAAGTGATTGAAGATGTTGGTAATCAGGGCGTAGAACGCGAACCCCACACGCTCATTGATCTTGGTCTCCTTGTTGATGGAGAAGTCCAAATTCCAGCGCGGAAAGCCGCGAATGCGGCCCGCGCCACCCATGCTCGTGTCCACACCAAGCACGGGCCGGCGGAAGTGGCTGTACACCGCCTGCGGATCGCCATAGGCATTCAGGCCGGTCGCGTTGCCGCCGCTGCCTGCGCCACTGGAGGTCACGTTTTGATTCGCCGACATGCCTGGGATAGAACCAATCAGTACGGCGTTTTCGTTGGTCGTGTTCGAGCAGCGCCCTTCGCCGAAGCTCTGGCAATCGCCGTTGACGTCCACCTGCTGGGGGAAGCCGCTCTGCGCGGTGAACAGCGGCGCCAGACTCCACCCGCCGAGGGCGCGTCCCAGCAAGCCCCGCTGCGAGTTGTAGAACGGCAGGTGATAGACCAATCCGGTGTTGAACAGAAACTTGACGTCAAAGGACTGCGGACCGTACATGGCCCCCAGGTTCCACGGATCCGCTACTGTATAGCCGCTGGTGGATTGTGTAGTTGCGCCGGTTCCCAGCGCGCGTCCCCAGGTAAAGTTAGCCTGCCCGTCAACCCCGTGCCAGTTGCGAAGCCTCAGGGTCGTGAAGGCGGCGTGATAATTGCCGTAGCCGTTGCTCAAGCTCATGGCGAGCGAGGTCAACTGGCTGCAGACCGGCGAGCCGACCGGGCATGCAAGCTTGCCTGGCACTACGGAGTCGGGAAGCGTGCGACCCAGCATCCAATTGCCTGACTTGCTGAGAGTCGACCATAGCGAATAAGCCGCCCCAAGCTGAAGGTTCGAAAGCTGACTATTCGGGTTTTTCACACCGCCCGGAGTCTGTGGGCTAGCCAAGGCAGCGGTGCAACTGCTAAAGCCGGAACAGAACGCAGACGTCGGACCGCCCAGCGCCTGTTCAAAAAACGGCTGGGCCGGGCCGGTGTACAGGGCCGGGTTGCCTTTTTGGTCGAGGGTCATATTTGTGTTGGCGCAATTAGGACCATTCAGGCCGCAAATGCCGGTGTAGAGCGCGCCGAAGGCCTGCGCGAAGCTCTGGCCATTCACTGTCGTCATGTACGGCACCGCATTGATGTCCAGATCCACTAACTCGTGGTTGATCAAGCGCCCGATGTACCCGACCTCAATCGAGATCTTGTTGGTTAGCTCGCGTTGGATGGTGAAGTCGATCGCCTGCACCCGTGGTGGGCGATAGCTGGGGTCAAGCGCCGACGCGTCGCCCGATTGCGGGAAGTAGTTCCCGCTAACACAGCCCGTGCCGGAGCAGCCGATTGTACCCGGCAGGAAGGGCTGCGGTATGGTTTGCGCTGCGGGTGGCAGAGGCGCGGTCATGCCGTCCGCTCCAATCCGAAATGCAGTAAGAGGAGTAGCGCCGCCGGTACCAAGGCACTGATTGCCGTTTTGAGCGTATGCGGCGCTCACGGCGCCCTGGCAGGAAACCGCCTGTAACAGCCCAGGCGCCAACAACGGCGTCAGGATGTTGATAACGCCGTTCATGCGACCGTAGGTAAGGCCCCAACCACCCCGCAGCACGGTCTTGTTCTGGCCGAACAACGATCCGAGAATACCGCTGCTAAACCGCGGGTTCCACGCGGCGGCGACGCGCGGACTGAAACCGCCATAGAACGGGTCGTAAGGATATTTCCGGCCGCCGCTGACGTTCCTAATTGTGGCGAAGCCCAGAGTGGGGTTGTACACCTGCCCGGCCAGTGCAGCGCTCTTGCGGGCCGCGAGGTATTCTTCCGTGCGAATAGGGTTACCGCCCTGATCGACGACCAAGACCTGTTTGCCGTCCACCTCATAGGGTGGCATTTCCAACTGGTAGCCCAGGCCGTAGGTCAAGGTGAAATCGGAGCGCATATGCCACGTGTCGCTGAAATATACGTTATAGGAGGGGATAATGCTGTGGGCGACGACCGGGCTACCGAACGGCTCCAGAGTCATGTCCGGCGACTTCCGTGAGTACAGCGATTGCGGCTGGGTCACGATGCCCAGCACCTGCGCATACCAGTTTCTCCAGATATTGGAGCTACTGAAGCCCGGCGGGACGTATCCAGCGATGTTCAACCCCGAAACTGCCGACGAGGTGCTGCTGCTGGCACCGATCTGGTAGACGTTTGCAGCCATAATGCCGAGTCCGTTGTCGTTGCGCCTGTGGGCGTCCCAATTGCGCTGGTACTGTCCGCCGAACTGGAAGAGATGGTTGCCATGCAGCAGGCTCAGGTCGTCACGGAGCATATTATCGTGGCCGTTCCAGTAGCGCTGGCGGGTGTCCTGCGTGCGCACGCAATAGGGGATGAGTGCGTTGCATCCCACGATGCCTCCCGATGAGCCCTCTCCGCCGATCTCCATCGCGCCGCCCAGGCCCGGCAACTGAGGTGCGGCGGACAGCGTCGTCCACTCCCAGAAGTTACGCAGGTAGCTGTAGCGGAAATCGTTGGTCAGATTAGGGCTGATGTTCGTGGTAAGACCCACAACCAAGTACCAGGGAACTTGTGGACGCTTCGCTGTGGACGTCGCTACGCCGAAAGTTCCGCCGAGCAAACCGCCGACGTCGTACTGGTTATTGGTGAAACGCTCCAGATGATAATAACGGTAGCTAGACATAAAATGCCATTTCGCGCCAAAGTCGTGGTCGAGGCGGGCAACCCCAAAGTTGTCGTTCTGCGGCAGCTTTAGGCCAGTCAAATAGCCCTGAGTGTTGACGCCGTCGCCCGCGGCGGTACTCGGGTCATTAGGCAAGGGCATGTATTTGTTCCAGAGTTGCGTCACCAGGGGATTGATGCCAACGCCGCGTGGATCGCAGAGTTGGTTGGGGTTGCTTGCGCTCGGGCACACAGCTGGCTGGATGGTTGCACCCGTTTTTGGATCGACGACCGGAAACGGATTAATGTTGTAAACCTGTTTGGTGCCGCCCGTATCCGTGATCAAGCCCAAGCGCAAGCGTGCTGAGGGCACGCGCTTGTCGACTTGTGAGTTCTGCGGATAACGGCGGCCTTCATAATTGGCGAAAATGTACGTTTTGCCGCCCCAAAACGACGGTCCCACGGGTCCCCCGCCTGAGGCTCCGAAGCGATTGTAATGATTTGAGATCAGCGGTGTGCTAGTGCTGATCGTATTGCCCTGCGCGTCTTTGGTCGGCGTATGGTTGTTCAACCAGGTGTTCGCACCAAAGTTGCTGCCCAGATAGTACTCGTAAAGCGCGCCGTGCCAGCTATTGCCGCCGCGGCGGGTCACGAGTTGGACTTGTGCGCCAGACGAGCCGTTGAAGTCCGCCGTCTGGTTCGCAACGTTAACCTTAAACTCCTCAATACTTTCGACTGGAGTTGGCATCACGCCAGTGGGGACGCCACCGCTCGCGGCAGTGGTCGTGGCAGAGGCAAAGCTGGGCGTGTAAGTATTCATGGTGCCGTCCATGTCGCTGCTGTTGTTCCCGCCGTCGAGCTGGTAGGTATTCTGGTCGCGGACGGCTCCCGCCACCGACCCGTTCGGGGCCGTTGCAGGTTGCAGCGTCACCAGACTGGAAACGTCACGGCTCAGGTTGGGCAACTCCTGCAGGTCTTCCGCTCCGATAGTGGTGCCCACCGAAGCGTTCAGCGTCTGCAGGTTCGAGCCAGAGGCCTGAACCACGACCGTTTCTGTGACCGAACCTATCTTCAATTTGGCATTGATCGTAAGCTGCTGGCCGATGCTTACAGCTTGTTCCGTAAACTTTGCGAGCGCAAAGCCGGTCTTCTCGACCTGGATGTCGTACACCCCGGGATTAACATTAACGAAAACATATCGCCCGACGTCATTGGTGGCCGTGCCCTTCGTAGTGCCGGTGGTGTGGTCAATCAATGATACGGTTGCGCCCGGCACCGGGGCGTCTGAATCGTCTATGACCTGGCCGATAATCGTGCCAGTGGATGTCGACTGCCCAAACACCGGCGGCGTCAAGAACAAAAGCCCACACACTAGTGCGAAGAAGTTTCTAAACGCTTTGTTCATAACGGGCTCCTTGTGAGGCGGAAGGCTCCGGAATCGCCACGAGCCTCTGCGGAGAGTGCCCAGATGCAAAAAGCCGCTGGCGTGGGGAATCCTGTAGCGCTGTCGGAATTTGCGCAACCACTCTGACCACTCCGTCTGTGCCTGTGGCTTTTAGGCCAGACTCGGCTAATTGTCAAGGGAGTGATTCTCGAAATTATTCACATCGAATGAAGAAATTTTTCTTATAGCTCGTAGTTCGCTTTACGTTGACCTGGGATCGCGGGCTGGAGATGGCCAAACACAAGGCCTTCACGGTGGCTTACCAACGTGAAAGTCTATTTCTGTGATCCGCATAGCCTTGGCAGCGCGGCACGAACGAAAACACGAACCGCTCGTTGCGACAATACCTGCCAAAGAGAACCGACCTCCCCGGCTACGCGCAATCAGAACTGGACAAGATCGCGATGCGTCTAAATCAACGCCCGCGAAAAACATTAGGTTTTGAAACCGCTGCGAGCAAACTTCGCGCAAGTGTTGCGCCGACCCGTTGAACCCGCAGCGTTAATCAGCCATTTGATCCCAAGCCCAATTGACGGACCATCTGCCATTCATGAAGCAGGTTCAAACACCATCTAGCTCACGTCGCACCCAGTGCAGTCGGCGCGACGTTCCGCCCGGATACAAGGTCCATCTGCAGAGCTGGATCGGCGGCTGGTACGTAAGTCACCGCCAAGCCAAGCTCGCGACGAATAATATTGCAGCCCTGTGCGATGGCGGTCGCCTTGTAGAACGCTATCTCGCGGTTGCAGCCCTGACGCCCAAAGCCACAGTCGCTCGACACAATCAGGCGCTCGGGCGGAACGTACTTCAGCGCTTTGCGGACGTCCGCGGCCACGTCCTCCGGCCGATCTGCCTGCAGGGTACGATGGCTGACGGCACCTAGGCAGATCTTTTTCTTGAGATCGTTCTTGAACGGCTCAAACAGTTCGAGATCCTTCTGATTTCGATCCTTCATCTCGAGCGTCCACACGTCGCCCCGGCACCGCTCCAAATAGATCTCGATGGAGTTCGCGTAGCTGGTATCCTCCATCACGCGCTGCATGTTCGGATTGCCCCAGCAGGTGTGGATCCACAGTTCGACGTCATCAAGTCCCTGGACCTCGCGGTTGAACGCGTCGACCATGAACTTTACGTCTTCGTGGTCCTTGCCGAAGGTGTTGGCCATGAAATGGAACGTCGGTTCCTCAATCTGAATGCACCGGCACCCGCCATCACGCAGTGCCAATAGTTCCTTATTCATCGCTTCCGCCATATCCCAAATCACTTGCCGCTTGTCCTTGTATTTTGGCGTGTGGATATCCAGGAAGAGCGCCATCACCTGCGAGCAACAGGTGCCGAATTTCACCGGTTTGCGTGTCTTTGCCTGCGCGATGCGCCACAGTTTCGTGTAATCGAGCGGTCTGTGTTCGATCTTATCGACGATGTGCGGCCATCGCCAGCCGGTATAAATTTCGTTCAGCAGGGTGCCGGGTGGATAGTGGAGCCAAGGCGCTGTCGTCTCCGCAGGCTGTAGGTAGTCACCCTCAAAGCCGGCCCAGCGCTGCAACGGGTAGTGGTGCCACGCGCGGCCCGCCAGATCCTCATCGAGGTGAAAGTCTCCATGCGTAAGGATGTCGAGGCCGGCGCGCTCCTGATCGCCTATCACGACGGCTAGTGCATCCAGGAACTTCTCGCGAAAACGGACGTCGAGCATGCAGGTATCAAGCGGGCGACCCAGCATGCTGACGTCAAACCAGCGCGGCCGGGGAAACGAGCCCGTGACAGTACTTGGAAGAATCAGATCGGCGGTAGCCGTAAACATGGGTTCCTCCGTTGTACTCCTGCCGCCGCGACTGTCCACTCTGTGAGCAGACCCGTCACAACCGGGGTTTCAACACTATATGCGTGAGCGGGCGTGGTTAAGAGTGCAAGGCGCTTATGTTGCGTTCGGGCAATCACAAACGATAGCGACCGCTGCCGGTCAGTCGCCCGACGGAAACATGATGTCAGACCAGGCATGAACCTCTTGATAGCAAGGCGACACAACTATCCGTCGAACGGCGTAATTTCGTCGAGCGGGACTCCGACCTTGAGCAGCTTCGTCGCAGTTTTTGGCCAAATTTTTGACTCAACTGGCGGCTCTTCGTAATCTTCCTCGATGAGATGAATGCTGTCCAACGCGAAGAACGCATGATCTGCGGAGACCTCTTCGATGTAGCCGCTGAACTCCGTGAGCCTACCGCTTTTCATCTTGGCGAGAACGAGTACCATGTCTCCCGACTGCGGCGCTCTCATCGTCGATTCCATAATCTGTTTGGCCCTCCCTAGAAAAGGTCACGAACGACGATGCTGTACTTTCTGCGTCGAAGGGTCAAGTGGCAATCTGAGGAAAATCATTGAGCTTAGGACTAGCTGAAAATTCCTGAGAGCGCAGTCCGACGCGGAACACGACGGACGGCGACGGCATGGATAACGGCACTCGCAAGCATGCCGAAAAATAGGAAGGCGCGGTCCCACCATCGAGAGCCGCGCATATTTATCTGGTAGAGTTGATCCTTCTGGCTACTTTTTCACCGTCATTGCGTCCGAGTTGACAGCCTTCTTTCCGGTAACCCCTTCAAGTTCGACCTTAGTGAAGCGAGAGACGGACCCGTTTCCCCTGCTTTCAGCGGTCCACGCGCTAGGGCACATTGGAAATCCTCTCGCGATCCCCCTGGTAATAGAACATCGACTCCACCCGCATGCCGATGTCAGATTTGCTGTTGCGTGCGCGTTGGGGAACTTTGCTGATGACCCGCGTACCGTGGGGACACTGTTAGCACTCATGCGAGATGACGATAAAGATGTACGTGACTGGTGGACGTTCGGCTTGGGTGTGCAGGGCGATTTGGATTCCGTTGAGATTCGCGATGCTGTCTGGCAACGAATGATGTCCGGCGTCGTATGTCTCTTTGGGCTCACAGACGTGAAGGTGCCCTGCCGGTGGATTGACGCACGACAAATTCAGGTTCAATCGCGATCTCCGGCACATGCTCAGATCGCCCTTCGATTTCGTCGATCAAGGTATGAGCGGCAATTTGCCCCATCCGGATGAGGGGCTGCCGCACAGTCGTCAGTCCAGGATTGCTGAGAGCTGCGCCCCTAATATCGTCAAAACCTACCACGGAAATATCTTCTGGTATGCGGAGTCCCGCTTCGTGGATCGCCCAGATAGACCCAATGGCGGATAAATCGTTATAGGCAAACAGTGCCGCGAAGGGCCGCCCACGCGACAACAGTTGCCTCGCGAATGGATAACCGACACTGGGCGTGGAATCTGTACTGTCAATCCGGATGGTAAGTTCGGGGTCAATCGGGATACCCAGTTCTTCCGCCACTTCACAGATCGCTGCCCATCGCACTGCAGAGTCTGAACTGAGGGTATGCCCTTGTATGAAGGCAATCCTCTCGTGCCCAAGCTCCTGCAAGTGTTTCAGGGCCAGTCGCGCGGCACGTTTATGATCCAAGACAATGTTTGTCACGCCCGCAACATTCTGGTGCCCTGCGACGGCCACGGTGGGTAACGACGGCACCTCCGTGATGGAGGTGTCGACCGTGATGAAACCCTCTACGCCCCGGGACAACAACATCTGCGAGTACGTTTGCAGAAGCTGCTGATCGTGGCGATGAATGACGGTCAGGAAGAAGAAATTGTTCTCGCGAAGGTGTTGCTCTATGCCGCTGATCACCATGGAGCCATAGGCGTCGCCGATCTCCTCCGCGAGCACTCCAACGGTGTGCGTACGTTTCAGCCGCAGGATACGTGCAGAAAAATTCGGCCGGTAATTGAGTTCTTTTGCAGCGATGCGGATGCGCTGTTTGGTGTGCTTTGGAATCGAGCGCGCGGCCGCAGAATTATTGAGCGCGGCAGAAGCGGTGCCCGGGGTGAGACCGAGATGGTCAGCAATTGTCTTGAGGGTGACTTTGCGCTTCAGGTTTGTTCGGGCGGTCTTTTTCGCAGGCCTCAAGCTGAGACTTGACACAGCCATCTCACAGGGTACGCTTTTTAGCGTAGCGCCATTTCTTGAGTAGAATATCAATTCTGCGCTTGACAAGCCCAAAAGATGGCGCTAAATAGTCGCTAGTATAATTGTGGTTGGGTTCATCGGGGTCATTGATTTTTTACAAGTCAAGAAGCTCGTAGGCATCCGTAAATCACATGGCTCTGTGGCGAACCCTTCTAATTCTCCTCTATGCTGGACTGTGCGGCATCGCAGTTGCGGGCCAGGAAAACACCTCGGTCGCAAAATCAGAGATTACTTACAATAAAGATATAGCACCCATTCTCAAAAGGCACTGCATAGCCTGTCATCGCCCGAACGACATCGCTCCGATGTCGCTGATGACGTATGACGAAGTGCTCCCTTTTGCCCGGATAATGCGGGAGGCCGTGGTTCAACGAAAGATGCCTCCGTGGCATGCCGACCCTGCGTTCGGCGAGTTCAGCAATGACGGTCGCTTGAGCGACGAGGAAATCGCGACCATCGACGCTTGGGTAAAAAGCGGAACAAAAAGAGGTGAACCTGGAGCTTCCTCAGCGGCCCCTGCGCTCGCGCAAGGCTGGCATATCAAGCCGGACGTGGTTCTAACCATTCCCGAATTTTTCGTGACCAAAGCTACTCAAGACGACTACGAATATATCTACGTCCCCACGAATTTCACGGAAGATAAATGGATACAGGCCGCCGAGGTGCTTCCCGGTGATCGACGTGTGGTCCATCACGCCACGGTGTCGGTGATCGATCAGGCCGAAGTAGCGAAGCATCTGGAAAGGCACGCTAAGGCCGACGAAGGCGAAGACCAATATCACTACCGCACCGGCAAAGTGCTGCACCTCCGCCCCGATGCACCGGTCATTGATGACGGGTGCGCAGCGCCGGATGGTGGCGGCGTTCCGGGCCAGTCCTCAGGCTATTTGAATATTGTGCCGGCGATCTATCTTCCGGGACATTTGGCAGAGACGAGGCCTCCAGGCTATGCGCTGCGAATTCCGGCGGGCGGCTATCTGCAATTTCAGATTCACTACAGCAATCATCATGGCCTGGACGTAAAGGATCGCACTAGCATCGGTCTGGTATTCGCGCGGGAACCGGTCCAGCATGAGATTGGGCAGTACGAAATTTGGAACAACATGTTTCTCATCCCTTCCAACGACGACAATCACCGCGTGACTTCCTGCTTTACTTTGCCGAAGGATGTGATCGCGGTGGCCTACACGGCGCATATGCATTTTCGCGGCAAAAACATGTTGACCAAGGCCAGCTATCCGGATGGCCGTGAAGAGGTGCTCCTCTACGTTCCCCATTATGATTTTCGATGGCAGGAGACATACTTCTTGAAGAAACAGTTCTTGCTGCCCAAGGGCACGAAACTCATGACCGTCGCTTATTTCGACAATTCCAAGAACAACTTCCAGAACCCCGACCCGTCCAAAGGGGTTCGTTGGGGCGAACCCAGTGACGAGGAGATGATGGGCTTCTGGTTACAATTTGCCGATCCTCAGATGGTCGCCGAAAAGAGAGCATCGGCGCAGAAATGAGCGGCACGGCGTTTTTCTCCACTCACGATCCCTTTGCACCATGAATTTCGGCCGTCGTAGGTTTGTCCAACTGGCGATGGGGGCCGCGCTCTCCTTTCCCTGGAATCGGTTGCTGGCACAGGGTGTATCAAATCACACGGCCAAGCCCCTGCCGAGGGCCAAAGCTTCCGGGCGTCCCTTCGACGCCCATTTCGTGGACATCTCTGCTGCCGCGGGTCTGCACGCGCCGGTGATCTACGGCGACGCAGAAATCAAAAAGTACATCGTGGAGTCCACCGGATGCGGTTGCGCCTTCATTGACTACGACAATGACGGGTGGGCGGATCTGTTTGTGCTGTCGGGCACTCGGCTCGGAGGCCCTCCCAGCGGCACGACAAATCGGCTGTACAAAAACAACCGCGACGGGACATTTACGGATGTCACAGAAAAAGCAGGGTTGCATTCGGTCGGATGGGCTTGTGGAGTCTGCATAGGAGACTACAACAACGACGGCTTTGACGATATCTTTTGCAGCAATTTCGGGCAGAACGCACTTTATCGCAACAACGGCGACGGAACTTTCACCGATGTGACCAAGGATGCGGGGCTTTGGAACGATCAGCCCAGGTGGGGCGCCGGTTGCACGTTCGTGGATTACGACCGCGACGGACATCTGGATCTCTTCGTTTCCAACTATGTGCGGTTTTCCTTTGAAAATGCCGCTGTTCCGGGCGAAAACGCCAACTGTAGATGGAAAGGGATTCCCGTCGAATGCGGGCCGCGAGGATTATCTACGGGCAGAAATTCCCTTTATAGAAACAACGGTGACGGAACGTTCACCGATGTAACGCAACGGGCCGGCGTCACGCATGCCGCGGCCACGTACGGGATGACTGTCGTTGCGGCGGATTTTGATGAAGACGGATGGCAAGACATTTACGTCGCCTGTGACTCGACTCCCAGCTTGTTATTCATGAACAATCGAGATGGAACGTTTCGTGAAGAAGGAGTACTGAGAGGGGCGGCCCTGAGCGATGATGGCATGGAGCAGGCGGGTATGGGGATCGGGGTCGGCGATTATGATCTAGATGGCCATCTTGATCTGTTCAAGACGCACTTCGCAGATGACGCCAACATCCTTTATCACAACGACGGGAAAGGAAATTTCGAGGACGCTACGGGGTCTTCGCGGGTTGGAGTTGAAACTCGTTATGTGTGCTGGGGAGCAGGCATCGTCGACCTCGACAACGACGGTCTTCCAGACCTCTTTATGGTTACCGGCCATGTTTACCCCCAAGTTGAACGAATATTGTCGCAATACCCCAATAAAACACCGCGGGTTGTTTTTAGGAACCTGGGCAAAGGTGTGTTCGAAGAACTCATCCAGGAGGCTGGTCCGGGTGTAGCGGCGGCACACTGTAGTCGGGGATGCGCGTTTGGAGACTTCGACAACGACGGGGATGTCGACATCCTGATCGTTAATCTCAACGAGCCTCCTTCGCTACTGCGCAATGACCTCAGCGGGAAGGCCAACTGGATCAAAGTGAAATTGGAAGGTGTAAAGTCCAATCGAAGCGCCATTGGAGCTAGAGTGCTTGTCCATTATGGAGGCAAGATACAGGCGCAAGCAGTCCTGAGTCAATCCAGCTTTTTCTCATGCAGCGATTCCCGCTTGCACTTCGGTCTGGGAAGCTCCCCTTCGGTCGATATCGACGTGCACTGGCCCAGTGGGTTGCACGAATCGTTCAAGCAGATCCCTGCCAATCGGCTCATCACCATCAAGGAAGGGGTAGGCCCAGTACCGAACCACGGGTGGGCCAAGGCCTGAGCAGCGATCACGGAAGCTTCAGCTCAATGACCGTTTCGGCCCAGTTTCCTCCTATCGATAACATAAATACGTAAAATAACGTTTTTTTCTTGTTGACTATTGGGTCAAAGAGGTTTATTACCGGGGCAAATGGAGTGCCCTGTGTCCTCTTGCGGTCCTTTCTTATCGTTTGCCTCGGGCCCTAATGAAAACGTCTTGCCGCCGGATGGGTGCGTCCATGCGTTATCCAGGTTTTGAGAACGCTTGCGGGAGGAAATAAATGTCAAATCTCAGAACGCTCGGGCTCATGTTGCTAGCAGTTGTGGTGGTTTTAGCGCTCACGCCTACCACCGGGTGGGGCCAGAACGTGTACGGAACGATTACTGGCGTCGTTACGGATAGCAGCGGTGCTGCCGTCGGCAACGCGAAGGTCACGTTGACGAACATGGATAACGCTGAAAAGCGCACCATAGAAACCGACGCGTCCGGCAACTATACGTTCGTAAATATTTTGCCCGGCCGCTACAAGTTGGAGGGGGAAAAGACCGGCTTTAAGAAGTTTGTGCAGGAGCCTATCGTTGTGCAGATCGAAAGCGGACTGAGAGTGGATATCTCTCTGCAAGTCGGAGCGCAAACTGAGACGGTCGAGGTGACCTCCGAAGCGCCCTTGCTCCAATCGGAAACGCAGTCGTTGGGGCAAGTCGTCGAACAGCGATCGGTCACGGAGCTGCCCCTGAACGGCCGCAACCCCCTGGCGCTGGTCGGTCTGGTGCCGGGCGTTGTACAACAGGGCACCCCGTCAGCTGGCAATTCCTCGGCGGGCAATCCCGTTGGCGCTAACCCCTTCGCCCTGGGAGACTTTCAAATTGGCGGAGGTATGGCCGGGCAGAGCCAGATTCTGATCGACGGCGTGCCAACCAATGGAGCGTACCTGAACGTTGTCACGGTGATTCCAACGCAAGATGCCATTGAGGAATTTAAAGTCCAAACCAACAATCTCGGCCCTGAATACGGGCGATTTGCCGGCGGCGTCATCAACCTCTCAACGAAATCAGGCACAAACTCCTTCCATGGCTCGGCATACGAGTTCATCCGCAATAAAGTGCTGAACGCTAATGATTTCTTCGCCAACAGGGGTGGCGTCAAGCGTCCTCCGTTTACCCAAAACCAGTTTGGCGCGAACGTCGGAGGCCCCGTTCTGAAGAACAAGCTGTTCTTCTTCTCGAGTTACGAGGGCTTTCGCCAGCGCAAGGGAAGTATCTTGACGACATGGGTTCCTACTGCCGCTGAGCGCACCGGGGACTTTTCACAACCCGGATCAGCCAACACGAAAGACCCGGTAACCGGGCAGCCCTCAGTGCTTAACATTTACGATCCAACGACCAGTACCGGCTGCTCCGGCAACCCGCCGCCAGCTACCTGCAGGACACAATTCACCGGGAATAAAATTCCTCAGAACCGAATCGACCCCACTGCCCAGGCGCTTTTGAGCTACTTCCCGCTGCCTAACCAGACGGGCAACACCTCCGGTAACTTTGCGACGAGCTACAGCACTGGCGGCAACGTTGACCAGTACAACGAGCGCATTGACTACGACCTGAGCTCCCGGCAGAGAATTTTCGGACGATACACGCAGTCCCATATTTTGTCGCTTCCCGACGCCCCTTTTCCGAATATATGCAAGGACCGCTGCACGGAAGACACCAAGGCTAAGCAGATTTCGCTCGGAGACACCATCGTGTTTTCACCCAAGACCATCTTGGACCTGCATCTGGGCTACACGCGGTACATCTACCTCCGCACGCCGACGAGCCAAGGCATCGACTTATCGAAGTTTGGTCCAAACTGGAAGGCGTTAACGTCCCAGATGACCTACACTCACATTCCGGACGTGTGCGTCTCGCAGACCAACGGGGATAATCATTGGGGCAACGGCACTTGGTGCACTCAAGGAGTCGGAAGCGGCATCGGCGCGTGGGACGATACCCTGAGCGTTAACCCCATGGTTTCTCACATCATGGGCAAGCATAGTTTGAAAGCCGGATTCGAATTCCGCATGCTGCGCAACAACTACTACCAGAGCAACAATCCTGGAGGGTTGTTCTATCTTGATGCCCGCATGACGTCAGCAAACCCTACTGTCGGCACTGCTGGGTCGAACAATAATTCGGGAAATGGCTTTGCTTCGTTCCTGCTCGGGTATGGCGATCACGGCAACGCGACCGAGCCCGCGAAAACGGCCGACCAGAATCTTTATAAGGCGTTCTATGCCGGCGACACCTACCAGGTCACTAGGAAAATCACCTTGAATCTCGGACTTCGCGTCGACCTACAGGGGGACTGGACGGAGCGCTTTAATCGCATCGTTGCTTTTAATCCGACGGAAACCAGCCCAATCGGGGCCGCGGCCGGAATGCCAAATCTGAAAGGTGCGTATGATTTGGTAAGCAGCTCGCAGCACCCAAGCCGCAGCGCCTTTGATGCCTGGAACCACGTCAGCCCGCGGCTTGGCGTTTCGTACCAATTCGATCGGAACACGGTTATCCGAACTGGCTACGGAATTTTTTATCTGCCGGTTGATATCCGCTGGAACGATGCTCCCCACAACCTCTTCATTAACAGTTTCAGCACACCATGGCTAGCAGTGGCGTCGGACGGAGTTAGCCCCAAGAATGTGCTGTCAAATCCTTTCCCGACCGCGAGCGGCGGAATCACTCCGCCCTTCGGGAGGAGACAGGACTTGATCAACGTGCAAGGGAATGGCAACGAAGCGCCAGTAAATGGTAATCCCGCCCCTTATGTGCAGCAGTGGAACTTCGACATCCAACGCCAGTTCCCTGGTAATCTGCTGTTTGACATAGCCTATGCGGGGTCCAAGGGCACACATTTGCCCATGCATGACCAGACCCTCAACCAATTGCAGCCGCAGTTTTTGCCCAAGAGTGCTGCGGATGTGGCCAACCTGAAGCTACAGGTTCCCAACCCGTTCGCCGGGAATTGCACCGGTTGTACCGGGCCCGTGCAATCGGGGGGTGTAGGGACTAATCCGAAGGTAATGGCAGCGCAGTTGCTGCTGCCCTTTCCGCAGTTTGACAATGTCGCCATGGCCGAGCCCGATAACCGCAATTCCATTTATCATTCTATGCAGATGAAGGTCGAGAAGCGTTTCGCGGCGGGCGCGCAGATACTTGCCTCGTACACCGTCGCCAAACTCATCGACAACACCAACTCGGAAATCAATTGGTTGGAAGCCTCTCCGGTGGGCTGGAACGACGCCAATGTTTACAACCTGCGCGGCGAGAGAAGCCTGGATGCATTCGACGTTTCCCAGCACTTGGTACTCGCTTCCGTTCTTGACCTGCCTTTCGGCAAGGGCAAGAAGTTTGCAAATAACCTGAATGGCGTTGCCAACAAGCTGATCAGCGGATGGGGCATCGATACCATCATCACCTTCCAACGCGGCTTCCCGATTATCATCGGCGGGTGCCCGGGCCTGCTCAGCGATTCCGGTGTCCCGAACGTGGGCTGTTCCCGCAATACCAGAACGGCCTTGTCGAAGCCGACTTCCGGCTCTCTGGATCAACGGTTGGCCCACTGGTTTGACACTTCCGTATTCACGCATACCAACAATTACAGCTACGGCACCGATTCGCGTACCGAGCCGAACATACGCACTGACGGGATGAAGAACTTTGACTTCGCCGTCTTCAAAAACACCAAGTTTGGTCCGGATGAGAGGCTGGGCGCCGAGTTCCGCGCAGAGTTCTTCAACGGGTTCAACCACCCGCAGTTTAGTCCGCCCAATAGCGGCTGTTGCGGTAGTACCTCTTTTGGCCAAGTAAGCAGCCAGTACAATCTTCCACGTTTAATCCAGTTCGCGTTGAGGATAACCTTCTAACTGCTAATGTCACTGCCCGGGCGGGCTAATACCCGCCCGGCGCATGACTCTCTTCTCTGGTATATTCGGCTTAGTAACCACTTTGCATGCGCCCCAGGGGAAACATTGCAGGGATACACCCTCGCCGAAAGTCCCTTTCCTCACATTTCGGACCACATTTTGGCCTGATGCCGAGTTGGCCAAAAACGGCTTGCGCCAACGTTACCGCCGCTCTTCTCCTCGCTTTGTGGTTCATAGCGCCCCGATCCGCAAGTTGCCAAACACCCGAGGAACAAGTCGAACTTTCATTTCGCGCTGGCCAGCAGGCGTTAAAGCAGGGGGAATTCGCCCACGCAGCTGAAGAGTTCAAGAAGGTGCTGGCGCTCGATCCAAACTTAGTCGAGGCTGAGGTTAACCTGGGCCTCGCTTACCAGAGCCTCTCTGAATATGACTTAGCGGTGCGCCATTTGACGAAGGCCCTGCGCGAAAGGCCTAACCTGCTTGGCCCCACCGTAATCGTCGGAATGGATTACCTCAAATTAGGCTCGCCGCAAAAGGCAACTCCATTCCTCCAGGGTGCCCTGAAGCTCGATCCTTCCAACCGTGAGGCCCGCCAAGCTTTGGCTTCGGCATACCTGGGCCAGGAGGACTTCCCAAGCGCGGCTGAAGAGTTCCGTCAGCTCGCCGTGCTTGATTCCGACAAGGCCGAGGCCTGGTTCAAACTCGGACACCAGTACCTGGATCTGGCTGCTCGTTTGGCCTACAGGGGAGCTCATTTGTATAAAGAGTCGGCATGGGGGCATCGTTTTCTCGGTGATCTCTTGTTTCAGCGCGACCGTTGGGACGATGCCTCGCGAGAGTACCTGAAGGCGATTGGCATTGAGCCGCGGCAGCCCGGCTTGCATACCTCATTGGGTCATGTCTATCTGCATGCCGGGAAATGGCCAGAGGCCGAAGCAGAGTTTCACCAGGAGCTGCAGCTCGATTCGCGAAATGAGCTGGCATGGCTCGGTTTGGCGAATGTGCAGGTGGTCAACGGTGAAGCTACCGCAGCGCTGGAATCCCTGGGAAAAGTTTGGGAAATCTCTCCTGAATTTTTGACTGTGCAACAGGAATTTCCATCCATCGAACTCGCTCAGCAAGCAAAGGCTGCTATTTCGTCCCTGCGGCACGCGCCAGAAGGAGCGGCCAAGCATTTTTTGTTGGCGACGCTCTACGTCACCACGAATGAGAGCGCTCTTTCAGACCGTCAATGGAAATTGTTGCAAGCCGACTTCTCGGCATGGCAACAAGCGCCGAATGCTGCCGCGGGAACCCGCACGGATCAGGATCCCTGCAAAGCGCATCGCTATTCTCGCTGCGTAGATTCGTTGCAAACCAGAAAGCACCTGACCGATTCAGAGCGGCTGTTGCTGGGAAAAACGCAATTGACTTTGCATCAATACGAGGCCGCGGCGGACGCGTTAGCACAAGTACAGGGCGCCACCAGCGAAAATGCCGAGGCCAGCTACTGGTTGGCGCGCACTTACCAGGCGCTGGGGGCTGACGCGTATGCGCGATTGCAGGAGTCTTTTCCCGATTCCTGGCGTAATCACCAATTGCGTGCCGAAGGCTACTCTCTTCGGCAGGATTTCGACGACGCGCTCAAAGAGTTTCAGATGGCCCTGCAGTTGCGTCCCAATGAGTCAGGACTTCACGAAGCGCTTGGGGAACTCTACCTCGTCAATCATTCTGACGACGATGCGCAGAGTGAGCTGGAGAGAGCATTGGTACTGGATCCATTGCGTACCCAAGCGCTTTATCTCTTAGGGCGCTTGTACGTGCAAAAACGGGACAACGAAAAGGCGCTGCCATATCTGCAGCGCGCTCTGCGGCTGCAACCGGATTTGGTTGAAGCCAGCGGCTTGTTGGGGACCGCGTATGTGCGCCTGGGACAGTTTGCCAATGCCATCCCGAAACTCGAGAAGGCAGCTCCTTTGGACCATTACGGCAACGTCCATTACCAGTTGTCTTTAGCGTATCGGAAGCTCGGCCAAGCCGAACTCGCTCAAAAAGCGCTAGCGCGCTCGCAATATCTCCGTCGAAGCTCTCTTGAACACGACCAGGCGCTGATCATGGGATCTCCGCAGCCGGAACCTGAACCGTAGTGAAGGTAAAGCCGTCGTCCCGCCGCCCATGAACTCACGCTTGACCTTGCAGAACCAGATACGTGGATGGACTAGGGTTCCAAAATCGGACGCGTTGGCTAAGGCCTCGCATCCCTTGATGCCAGCTCAGACTGAGCCGTACATTTTGTCTCGAAAAGATACAACCGCTTGAGCGTTTGCTTGCGGCGAAGTGCGGCAACTCCCGCATCGTCAACGACGGTCGCGGTCAGATTCAGCGATTCCAAACGACCCAGGCGGGCAAGAATCGGCACGCCAGCCGAAGTGACAGCCGTGTGCGCGAGATCAAGAACGCGAAGGTTGGAAAACGTCGCGAGCGTTTTCAGTCCAACGTCCGTGACCTTCGTGCGCGCCAGCTCAGCATCCACGATCAGCATCCCGATCACTTTTAGCCGAGCGACTGCAACATCGTCGCAGCGCTCTGGCGCGCTTACCGTGCGCAATATCAATCCATCCTGTGGATTTCGCGAGCGGGGAACCAGGCGCACGCCCAACTCGTGCTCGAGTGAAGTGATCAGTGGCAGTTGTGGACGATAGTCTCTGGTAAGGGGCACCACAGGGATCTCAGAGGCCAGAAGAGGCGGAGCTCCGCGCACTTCGATGGCAGGCAGGCTGTTCGATGCGCCCGAAACGATCCATAACTCGATGACTTTGATTTCCGCCGCGGTCAGCGGTGGTTTGGCGTCTGTCGGCATGAAATCCTTTTCGTCCGGTGACAAGTTGATGCGGCGGAACAGTTCGCTGTGCTTCGTGTCACCGGGTTTTACAACTACGCCGTCCTTTCCGCCGCGCATCACGTTTTCAAAGCTATCCAACTGGAGTTTCCCTTTTCTCTTTTGTGCGTTGTGGCAGCTCGAGCACTTGTTCTCGAAGATCGGCGCCACTCGCGCAGCGAAAAACGTAGGGGATGGCGCCACAGCAGCATTTACGTTTGTCGACATTACCCCCACTGTCTTGATCGGCTGCGCTTTGTCTGGTCGACCCGGCACACGTAGCAAGGTCCGCAGTTTACCCGGCATGTGTCGCGTCATGAACGTTTCGCCGTGCGTCAGCTTTCCGCCCTTATCGCTGGTCCAGGCCAGAAGAACCAGTGTGAGAAGAAGCGCGGCGCCGTAAACCCGTTTGTCCCAGGCACGCAAGACAAAACAGAGCAGCACTGCAAAGGCCAACGAAAAGCCGCCCCACATGTGGCTGGTTACCAGTTTTCCTTCGTAGCCTCCGCCCCAGGCCAGGAGCCAGCCCAGAAACACTGCCACCAAGGCACTGATGGCCGCGAGGGTCAGAACAAATTCCGCCGACTCTCGCACACGATTCCACCGGCGAACCGAGCCCGCACATTCCAGCAACGGAACCAGCAGCAAAAATGCGATCGGCAAATGAACTACCAGCGGATGGAAGCGCCCTACAAATTGGCTCAGCTCGCCGTGTTCGAGGCCGTCAGGAGCAGCATGAAGCAAAAGCCAGAGGAGAACTAGAAGGAAAGCAACGCCGATTCCAAACACTACCAACCGGGTGCGCAAAAGCATCAGCCTCAGACTCTTCGCAAGAGCGTAATGCGCCCGATTGGCAACCATTCGGCTACCAGGATGTTTCCGTCACGCAGGAAAATGGCCGCATGTGGCGTGATGAACTGTCCTGGCGTAAATTCGCGTCTCGTTTGTTTTCGACGAGAGCCAACCTCACCGTTTGCGGTTTTGCCATCGCCCAGTTGAGCGATCACCTTGTACTCTCGATCCAAGATGCACACCTGGCTGTCAAGATCCGGGCAAACCATCCACTCGCCCTGAACGTGAAAGTGGCAGGGCATTCGCAGACGGGTTTCATCCTTTATGGTGCGGATATGAGCACCGTTGAGGGTGAACGTTTGAGTGCGCCGGTTCCCGCGGTCGGCCACTAACAGCACGGGCTCTTTGCCTCGATGATCAACCCACAGGCCGTGCGGCGTATCGAACTCTCCATCTCCATGGCCCGGCCGGCCAACTTCGCCCAAAAACTTGCCGCTCAGCGAAAAGCGCAGCACGTGATGCGAACCGTATCCGTCGCCAACATAGAAATCGCCATTGGGTGCAAAGGCGACATTCGTAGGGACAAAATCGATAGGCCGTTCGGCATAAGCCGCATCTTCACGAGGATAGCCGTGCGACCAGACAGTCTTTCCGTCGAGCGTGGTCTTCACGACCTTGCAGCGGTTGATATCGCAGTGATATAGAAATTCGCCGTCGGCCTCACGGCGTAGGCTAAGGCCATGAGCCCCGCCCCGAAATTCCTCCCCAAACGCGCTTAAAAAGCGGCCGTCGGCGTCATAAATTACGACCGATTCGCCACGCATGCTCGACTTGTTGACCGTGTGGGCCACATAGATGCGCCCTTGCTCGTCCTGGGCGAGTCCGTGCGTGTCTCCCCAGACCAGCCCATCCGGCGGCGTGAGCCAATCATGCAGGCATTCATAAGTGTGAACGCCCGAACCAACCACCGGCAAACGCTGCCCGGACTTGTCCGATGTCTGCACGTAGAAACGAGGAATTGCGGCCGCAGCAGCCATTGCCGAGCAGCTGGCAAGAAAAGACCGTCGCGAGGAAGATTTCATGACATTAGTTCCGGCACGATTTTCGCCGGAACGACTCCCGTCAATTTTTGTTCCAGGCCCTGAAACTTGAACGTCAGCCTTTGGTGATCGATGCCCAGCAATCGAAGCACGGTAGCATTGAAGTCCCGCACGTGCACCGGGTCCTTCACCACGTTGTAGCAAAAATCGTCAGTTTCTCCGTGGACGATTCCCGGTTTAGCGCCCCCGCCTGCCATCCACATCGTGAAGCAACGCGGATGATGATCCCGTCCGTAGTTTTCCTTGGAAAGGCCGCCCTGGCTGTATACGGTGCGTCCGAATTCGCCGCCCCATAACACCAACGTGTCATCCAGAAGCCCGCGCCGCCGCAAATCCGTGACCAGCGCGTACGAAGCGCGATCCGTGGCCCCGCAAAGCTTGGGTAAATTAGGGACGGCATTCGAGTGCACATCCCATCCGCGCTGGTAGATCTGTGTAAACCGGACCCCGCGCTCGGCCATGCGCCGCGCCACCAGGCAGTTGTACGCAAATGTGCCCGGCTGTCTTGCTTCGTCTCCATACAATGTCCAGGTGCTGTCCGGCTCGTCACCCATATCCGTTAGCTCCGGCAGCGAAGTTTGCATGCGGAACGCCATCTCGTACTGATGGATGCGCGCGTTAGTCTCCGGATCACCAACTTCTTCAAACGTCATTTGGTTGATTGCATTCACAGTGTCGATCAGCGTGCGCCGCGTTTCTCGACTCATGCCCTTTGGATCGCCAAGATATAGCACTGGCTCCCCTAGTGAACGGAATGCGACCCCAGCATATTCGTTTGACAAAAATCCGCTGCTCCATAATTTTGGCGAAATCGGTTGTAAGTCTGTGCCGGGTAACGTCAGTGAATTCAGCACCACAAACGTGGGCAGGTTTTCGTTCATGCTGCCAAGCCCGTAAGAAAGCCACGCGCCCATCGACGGTTTGCCAGGCACCATATTCCCGGTATTCATCAATAAGATGGCCGGTTCATGATTGATAGCATCCGTCTGCAGCGACTGCACCAGTGCCAGTTCGTCCACCAGCCTACCTGTCCATGGAAGCAGGTCACTCACCCAGCGGCCTGATTTGCCCTGGCGAGTGAAACCCCAATGCGATGGCGCAATCGGAAAACGTGCCTGGCCGGCGGTCATGCCCGTCAACGTCTGCGTGCCTCGCACGGAATCTGGAAGATCCTTATCATAAAGAGCCGCAAGTCCAGGCTTGTAGTCCCATAAATCCATCTGCGGGGGCGCACCGGACATAAAAAGATAGATCGCACGCTTGGCCCTTGGCGCAAAGTCCGGCACGTAATGCCCTGGCGAAATTGTCGGTGACTCGCTTGCCGCGCGGGCGGCTCGCGGGGTCAGAGCGCCGCCAAACAAAGTGCAAAGGCTTGCCCAGCCAAGCGTCTTGCCCATGGCGCCGAGGAAATGTCTGCGCGTTGCAAGCCGCCGCCATTCCTCACGAAGTTCCAGCGGGACCGGAAGGTCGTAAACGGTCGGTCCCGCGCCTCCATGATCACAACAGCTTCCGCAGTCGTCTCGAATGTTCGGTTTCATTTGTCTAACACTCATTTGTTTACTACCGCATCGAGATTCATCGCCGCGCTGGCTACCAGCATCCACGAAGCCAGTTCGTCCGGGCGGATCCCATTGTCCCGGCTGCTCTCGCCCACCTTCAGAACTTCTTCTGCCCCGGACTTGTCTTGTGCATAGGCACTCTGAAACTTCGTCAACGCATTTTCAAGGACCGACTTTTCTCGCGCTTCCCACGGACGAGCGAGCAGCACTTCGCCAAGATAATTGAGCCGCGTACCGGTCTCGGGCGATTGACGTATCACTCGCTCCGCCAGTCGCCGCGAAGCTTCCAGCCATTGCGGATCGTTCATCAAGACCAAAGCTTGCAGGGGAGTGTCGGTGCGTTGGCGACGGGTGCATGTGGCATCACGCACAGGCACATCCAGTGCATCCATATCGGGCATCGTTGCCATTCGTTTCCAAAAAGTGTAAAGGCTGCGTCGGTACAAAGCCTCGCCATGGTCTTGCGTATAGGCTTTTGTGTCGCTGCCTTGATGGCTTCCTGCCTCCCATACCCCAGCAGGCTGATAGGGTTTTACGCTGGGGCCCCCAATTTTCTCTACCAGCAGACCGCTGGTGGCCAGCGCCGTGTCACGAAGCATCTCGCCATCCATTCGATACCGCGGGCCGCGCGCCAGCAGGCGGTTCTTCGGATCGATTTCGAGCAATTGTGGAGTAACCCGTGCGGATTGCCGGTAGGCCGCGGACAGCACCAACTGCTTGTAAAAACGTTTCACGTCCCAACCGTTCTCGCGAAAATCCAGCGCCAGCCAATCAAGCAGTTCCGGATGGCTGGGCCGCCCGCCCATCACTCCGAAATCCTCTGTGGTCTCCACCAGGCCTGTGCCAAATATCTCCGACCACATCCGATTGACGGTCACCCTCGCCGTCAGTGGATTTGCGGCGCTGACAGTCCACTCCGCCAGGCCCCTCCGGTCAAGCGGCGCGTTCGCAGGAAGCCCGGGCAAAAAGTGCGGCACTCCGGGCCTCACGCGCTCCTTCCGCGCCCCGAACGCTCCACGAGTAAGTACGTCTGCGTAGGCTAGCCCCGGCCCTTCTTCGCTTACCAGAGTGATAGGGCCATCTTTCGAAAGTCGATCAAGTTCTTCATTCAACGGCGCGATCTGGGCGTTGAGCTTTTGTGTCGCTTCATCGCGTTGCGCAAAGTAGAACTCGCTAACCGTATGAAATTCGTCCTCCGACCAACCCGACATAGGTTTCTGCACGATCTCCGCCACATAATCCTCGATGGGAAGTCGTGCCGCTTCTCCCGCTGAGAGTGCACGTTGGAAGAGCCGGAAATCCTGGAAGGCGGACTGGCGCAATGGATCCGCGTCCGGATACGTTCGCCCAAATTCCAGCGGAGCGCCGCTATGCGTGCTTCCCTGCAGAGAATCCTTGCCGACGGCCAGCTCCTGCGGTCGTCCATCGACATACAGCGTGACTCCCGCGGCTTTTCCCGAGCCGTCATAAGTAGCCAGTACGTGACTCCAGCGGCCCTCCGTTAACACTCTCTGCTTTGTCTCCACCTGAATAGCGTTTTCCGGCATCTCGTGCGCCAGAACGAAGCCGAGCTTGCCCTTGGTCACTCTCAGTTGCCAGCCCCGCTGCTTTTGCCCCGAATCCGCGGCGGACAGAATGACTCCCGTGGGCTTTTCTTCGTCTTTGTATTCGAGCGGTCGCAGATTGGGTCGCAGCCACGTGCCCACGCTGAACGGATTTGCCTCGACCTCACCGACATTCGGAAATTCCAGTTTGGTGCTGATTTCCATCCGCATATACGGCCAGAACCAGGTGCCTTCGCCCCAGATTACCGGCGCTCCCGTTGCCGAGGTTTGTTTTTGCGATGCGCGGGGCGCTGAATCGACGAAAGTCGATCCTTTCTGCTCGTCGAAGCGCAACCTTACCGCGAGGCCTTCCGAACTTACAGGAACTGCGATTGCCGTGCGCTCTAGCTTGCCTATCCACGCACCGATCAGTTCCCGAGCCTGTTCGCGGCGAACCGTCCGCTGCCGCTCGAGTTCGGAGCGTTTCGCGAGGACTTGCTCGTAAGCTTCGCGGTTCTCTAATTTCGGAAGCCAAAGAAAAGGCGGCCAGTCATTGCGATCATCGTTCGAGGGGATTTCTGTCAGATTGTTAAAGAAGGCGGTCAGCCGGTAGAAGTCTTTTTGCGTGATGGGATCAAACTTATGGTCATGGCAGTTCGCGCAGCCCACCGTTAATCCAAGAAACGCCGCGCCATATGCCTCCGTGCGTTCTCTCTTATTGTTGACGCGCGACTCTTCAATCAGCGTGCCGCCTTCACCGCTGCTGATTCCGGCGCGCAAGTATGCGGAGGCCGTCAAGGTATCAAGCGTTTTCACCGGCAGCATGTCCCCGGCAAGTTGCTCCCGCACAAACTGATCAAAAGGTTTGTTCTGGTTGTACGCGCGGATCACATAGTCGCGATACGCCCAGATGCTCCTGAAATTATCCAGATGCAACCCATGCGTGTCGCCATACCGAGCTACATCCAGCCAGTAGTGCGCTCGATGCTCCCCGTAGCGAGGGCTGGACAGCAACCGCTCGACAACCTTCTCATAAGCGTCCGGCGCGGAATCCGCCACGAACGCTTCCACTTCTTCCGGGGTCGGCGGCAACCCTGTCAAGTCATACGTCACCCGCCGGATCAAGCTCCGCCTATCCGCTTCCGGAGAAGGTGTCAGTCCCTCTCTTTCCAGCCGCGCCAACACGAGGTTGTCAATTGCATTCCGCACCCTTTCGCCGTAGGTTACTGCGGGAATCGCCTGATGCTTTGGCGGAAGGAAGGACCACAGCTCCTCGTACTGCGCCCCCTGTTTCACCCACTCTCTCAGCAGCGCAATCTGCTCCGGCTTTAATGCCTTGTGCGCCTCCGGTGGCGGCATGCGGTCCTTCGCATTCTTGTTTTCGATCCGGCGGACGAGTGGGCTTGTGTCCGGGTTGCCGGGAATAATTGCCGGCTCATACTTCTCGTGAGCATCCTGATGAGGTGCAAAAGCAAATTCTCCTCGGTCCAGCCGCAGGCCCGCCTTCCGCCCCCCCGGATCCGGACCATGGCATGCATAACAGTTTTCCGACAAAATCGGTTGGATGGTGTCGTTAAAGGAGAGCTTTTTGACGGTTTCTTCCGGAGCAGGCGCCCGCTTTGCTTCGCAAGACCGAGCAGCAACGAATAGGCTCAGGCAGAGCCATCCCCCAAGCAAGTAGGAAACGCCTCTCTCGAGAAGCGATATGCGTCGTCGACCGCGCTGAGTCAGCACCACTTACTCTCCCCGGGGCTCTCTACGGGCTGCGACCTTGCGGTTCGCCCACTATATTACACCTACGCTTATCCCATTTCCGTACTCAAGCGAAACACGGTCGCTACCATCTCGAACACGTCCTTGTGGGACGTTTCTAGCGGGTGAAGCGGATGGCGATCGACCAATTACGAAAACTGGCCGTGTCCGGGGATGTTATCGGGGAGGCTATCTGTTGCCGTGACAACACGGCCGTCGGCAACGGCCGGCACTGCTTTCCCATAGGAATAATAGGAAACCACGTCCCGCGCGTCGCCAGAAAATGACGCACCGTTCCTGATCTGCTTCCAGTCGATCGCGAAGCGCGTGTTACATAGGCTAGGTACTTATTGACATATACCTAGACCTCGCCACACTACCTCGGGCGCTCTATGCCAAACTCCCGAGAAACTCGAAGGGACGTTGAAAACCGGTATCACCAACGGCGCATGAAGACTTCTACGATCTGGAAGTCCTGGCCCATACGTGTCCTGGCTGCTCTTTACGCCACTATGACAGAGCCGCGTCGAGGTGGTGCAGGTGGCGTGCGTGTTGACAAATGCTTTCGATGTCCGCAGAATTACGACCGTTTCCAACTACCCAATCGCAATTCTCGTACCGAATCTGGCAGGGCGAAACCACGTGGAGCTTCACGGGCGAACGGCGCCTGTATAAGCTGCAGACTCCTATGAGTCGAGAGGCGACAATTTGATTTCCAACTATCGCTCTGACGGCAGAGCCCGGTAGAAGCGATGTGCCACGGCCACAGCGTTGATGCGAGATTATTTGCGGTGATCTGAACAGTCTTGCTTTTCGCAAGTCTTCCGGCGGCGCGCCGCCGCGAGAGGCCTACGGTTCCGCTGTTGTGCGGTTCCCCGCTAGCTCAACGGTAGAGCATTCGGCTGTTAAC
>WNFM01296889.1_pt5 | contig 40124 bp, 40 predicted proteins | sample 5400271 | NCBI WGS metagenome assembly WNFM01 (sample SAMN13153352, study PRJNA577476) | soil metagenome | isolation source: 60 cm saprolite on Douglas fir-dominated hillslope | place: USA:California | collected 2013-09-17
CCGCCGGTGCCGCTGTCCATTCCGTTCATCGGCGTCTACCACAATGTCGAGCGCAGCGAAGATTCATTCCGGCTCAGCCACGAGCGGCCCTACTGGGAGTTCTGGCATCACGGCGACCAGAATTTCGCGGCCCAGCCCGGCGACAGAATTTACGTGTTCTTCCGCATCTTTTCCCCGGCGCGATTCTCCGACCAGGTGCTCATGCGCTGGTACTGGAAGGACGCCTCGGGCGGCTGGAAACTGCAGGACTCCATTCCCATCAAGATAGTCGGCGGGCGCGAACAGGGCTTCCGCGGCTATGGGACGAAAAACAATTATCAACCCGGTGACTGGAAGCTGCAGGTCGAAACCACCGACGGGCGCGAGATCGGCCGCGTCTACTTCGACGTCGTCACGACCCCGGAGATGTCGCGCAATTTCGAGGTCGATGTGCAGTAGGAGCGGGTGGGAAACAGCGGGTGCTGGGTGCTGAGTACTGCGTGCTGGGGGAAAGTCACAGCCGAAGTGCGGCTTGCTCGTCGCAGCACCCAGCACCCGGTTATCTCAGGCCGCGCCAGTTCCCCGGCCGGCTGCGCCCATACTTGTAAACCAGCCACCCGCCCAGCAATCCGCCCAGGTGCGCGAAGTGCGCAACGCCCGCTTGCGTTCCGGTGACGCCGAGCACCAGTTCCAGCACAGCGTAGAGCAGCACGAACACGCGCGCCGGCATGGGTATCGGCGGAAACAGCGGCACGATGGTGCGGTTCGGGAAGACCAAGGCGTAGGCCAGCAGAATCCCGAACACGCCGGCGGAGGCCCCGACAACGGGACCGCCGCTGGGGCCAAACAGGCCCCCGACCAGCAACTGCACCACCCCGCCGCTCACGACGCTGGCAAAGTAGGCCATGGCCATGCGACGCGCGCCCCACACCCGCTCCAGTTCGCCACCGAACATCCACAACGCGAACATGTTGAAGGCAAGGTGGGTCAGGCCGCCGTGCAGAAAACTGTAGGTGACGAGCTGCCACGGCGTGAAGATCGGAAGGACCGCCAGCCCGGAGCCCGCTCCCGGCCACAGGGCGAACCATTGGAACAACACGCTCCCCATCTGCGATTCCAGCAGATAGACGACGACATTGGCGATGAGCAGGGCTTGTGTGATTGGAGGCATGAGTTCTTTCTTTTTTTCGGCGGATCGACCTGCCCGGCAGGGCGTCGTTTGCATGTTACCCTTCGGCTCCGGCGAATCGGCCGGCTTCCGGCTGGATTTTCATTTGCGGATAAATACGGTTCCAGATTAGGTATCGTTCCAGGTTAGATACCGCTCCAAATTAGATAAAGGCGCATGCATGAAAAACAATATCGCCCTGACGCTTATCCTGCTGTCGCTGCTCGTCCCGGCCTTTGCTGCGGCGCCGTATCAGCGCCCCGCCGGCATCGCAGATGATAAAGAGCCCCTGATTGTAGCGGGCTATCGCGCGTTGTTTACCTGTTCAGCGCATTTCTTCGCCGGACGTCCGCTGAACGACATAAAGAAGGTCGAGCTGGTCGACGTCGAAAGCCTCGGCTATCCCGATCCGGTTATCGACGAGCAACGCAGGACCGTGACGGCGACGGACATTTCGGATTCGATCGTGCGCATCGCGGCGTTCCGCGACAGCATGGGTTGCTCGGTACTGCCGCCGCAATGGCAGGCGGGCGACATTCCCAGGCTGCCGAACGTGCAGTATTTGCCCCCGCCCGACGTCGCGAACCTGGCTTTCCCGGCCGGGGATCGCGTCGATCTTCCCGCCAACGGCCTGGACGCCGGCCATCGCGCGCTGGCGCCGATCCTGGATCGCGCCTTCGACGGCAAGAGTTATGGTGAAGGCGCCGGCGTGGTCACGACCGCAGTCATCATCGTCAAGAACGGCAGGATCGTCGCCGAGCGCTACCGGCCCGGATTCGGCATCCACTCTGGCTACCGCACCTGGTCGACGTCGAAAAGCATTTCCGCCGCATTGCTGGCCATCGCTGCGAAACAAGGCGTGCTGGATCTGGATGCGCCCATGGACATTCCGGAATGGAATTATCCGGGCGATCCGCGGCAGGCCATCACGCACAAACAGCTGCTGTGGATGTCCAGCGGACTCTACAGCGGCGGCCCGAATACCTACGCGGTTTATTTCGGCGGAGAAGATGTGATCAGCGCGGTGACCACCACGCCGCTGGAAGTAGCGCCGGGTACGCGCTGGAAGTACGCGAACAACGACACGCTGCTGCTGTTGCGAGAACTGCGCCACAAGCTGGGCGACGACTTGAAATACCTGCGCTTCCCGTACGACGAACTGCTGCATCCTCTGGGCATGTATCACACGCGCATGGAGGTCGACCATCTCGGGAATTTCGTCGGCTCGAGCCAGACGTACACGACAGCGCGCGACCTGACGCGCTTCGGCATGCTGCTGGCGAACGACGGCGTATGGAACGGCAAGCGCTTGCTGCCGGAGGGCTGGATGAAATTCTCCAGCACGCCCGCGCCGACGCGAGCGCCGGTGGCCGGCCAGTGGGGTTACGGCGCACAGTTCTGGCTGCTGGACCAGATGTCGGGCGTGCCGCCCGGCACATTCACGACCGCGGGCAACAAGGGGCAATACGTGACGATCGTTCCGGGCCACGATCTGGTAATCGTGCGCACCGGCGTCGATCCCGACGGCAAGCGCTGGGCCCAGGACCAGCTCGTGGCGGCCGTGGTCGAAGCGCTCGGCAAATAAGCCGTCGCTTACCGGCTTGCGGCATAGCGGATCGAACCCAACCTTCTGTAAACTTCAGCCCTTTTCACGCCGAGGCATGCCCGCTTGAACAAGTTCCAGGAAAGACTGCGCACACTCTCGCCTGCCGGATTGAAGGGCATCCGTCGCGGCATCGAGAAGGAAAGCCTGCGCGTGCGCCCCGAGGGCAGCCTCGCCTTGACCTCGCACCCTCTGGCGCTTGGCTCGGCACTGACCCATCCGCACATCACCACCGACTTCAGCGAATCGCAACTCGAACTCATCACCGGCGTGCATGCCGGCGTCGAATCCTGCCTCGAAGAACTCACACGCATCCACCAGGTCGCCTATCGCGCGCTCGGCGACGAGATGATGTGGTGTGCGAGCATGCCATGCGGATTGCCGGCGGACGATGTCATTCCGATCGGCCGCTACGGCCGCTCCAACGTCGGCCGCATGAAGACCGTGTACCGTACCGGCTTGTCGCACCGTTACGGCCGGCGCATGCAGATGATTTCCGGCATTCACTACAACTTCTCCCTGCCCGACAGCGTCTGGCCGATACCGGATTTCGGCGAACCGAACGAAGCCTACTTCGCGCTCATCCGCAATTTCCGGCGCAATGCGTGGCTGCTGTTCTACCTGTTCGGCGCGTCGCCCGCGGTGTGCGCAAGCTTTATCGAAGGACGCAAGCACGAGTTGCGCGAGCTTGCGGCGGGCACCTTCCATCTGCCTCACGCCACGTCGCTGCGCATGGGGCGGCTCGGGTACCAGAGCGACGCGCAATCCGCGATCGCGGTGAGCTACAACAACCTGGAGAACTATGGCGCGTCGCTATTCGACGCCCTCACCCGGTCCTATCCACCCTACGAGACGATCGGCATCCGCGACGGCGACGATTACCGCCAGCTCGCGACCAGCCTGCTGCAGATCGAGAACGAGTTCTACGGCAAGATCCGCGCGAAACGCGTCATCCGGCCGGGCGAGCGGCCGCTGCACGCATTGCGCGAGCGCGGCGTCGAGTACGTCGAGGTACGCCTGATGGATCTCGATCCGTTCTGTCCGATCGGCATCGACGCTGCCAAGATCCGGCTGCTCGACGTATTCCTGCTGTATTGCCTGCTCGAGGAAAGCCCCCCCGACACTCCCGAGGAAATCGCCGCCATCGGGCGCAACCAGAACCGGGTTGCCGCGCACGGACGCGAGCCCGGCCTGCGCCTTGAAAGGCGCGGCCAGGAAGTGGGACTGTTCGAGTGGGGCCAACAGTTGCTGGCCGGCTGCGAGCCGGTCGCCGCGGCGCTCGATGCCGCGCACGGCGTGGCTGCGTACGGCGACGCCCTCGCCGCCGCCGTCGCCGCGCTGGGCAATCGGGATTCCACTCCGTCCGCACGCGTGCTGAGGGAAATGCAGGAGCACCACGACGGTTCCTACACCCGCTTCACCCTGGCGCAGTCGCTGCGCCACGCTGCCGACATCAAACACCTGCCCCTTCCGGCCGAAGTGGAAAATCGCTTCGCCCAACTGGCCAGGGAATCGCTCGAGGAGCAGCGGCAGATCGAAGCGGCGGACACCATGCCGTTCGAGACCTACCGGCAGAAATATCTGGCGCCGGAACGCCTGAACGCGATTCCGATCCGGCGGCATAACTGAACGGCGGTTGCATCGGGGCGCCGGGAAGATTTGCTTTTAGTTCCCGCCCGGCCTCGCATTCGCCCGCATATTTTTCTAAAATCGGCGGATCACGCATTTGCGCAAGGCAGGACTACTCATGAAACTCTGGATTTTCGATTCCCAGGCATCCACGGACGATATCGAGGCGGGGTGCCAGGCGGCGACGGCACTGATAGAAAAACGCGGGATCAGCGTCGACCGGGCTTACGATGCGGTGATGAAGCGCAGCAGCCGCGCACGCTATGACACGCGCGCGGCAAAGGCATGGGACGACGCCGAAGACGAGGCATTGCGCGTAACCTATCACGGCGCCGAACCGGACGACGAACCTGTGCTTGGGCCAGCCAAGACACCCGAGCGCCCTGCTTAGCCCGTTGAACAAGATTGACGGGATGAAAGGCAGGACCGGCGTGTTATTCCTGTTTCTATCCTGTTAATCCTGTCTTGCTCTTCTTGCTTACTTCCTGAATGGACAGGATCAACAGGATTGACAGGATGAATACGGGACTGCGAAATCCTTAGCGTTGCATCCAGGTCGCGTCGGGATTGAAGCTCGTCAACCCGGCGGCCGTCACGGCGGAGTTCCTGCCCAGGTTTTTCTCGAAAACCACACCCTCGTGGTTGACGATGAAACTCATGACCCCGGAAGCGCCGTAACGCGCCGGATAGGCGATCACCGCAAAACCGCCGATCATCCTGCCGTTGACGACATAGTCGTACGCGCCGCCCGGTGCATCCGCGCCCTGGCTGGTGAGTATCCGGTAGTAATAGCCATGGTAGGGCGCAAGAGTCCTGTGCGCCGACTCCGCGTAGCCCTCGTTGGCCGCGGCTGCGAGCAACGGTCCGAGCGGACTCGGCCGCGCGCCGGCCGGCGCCTCCCAGTAAAGTCCATCCTGCTTGCCCGGCGAGCTCACGAACCGCTGCGCATAGCGCGGGATGCCGTCGCTCGTGCGAACCTGCGCGGCATACTCGTTCTCGGCGTCGACGATCGCAAGGCATACCTGGATCGCCGCGAGTTCATTCGCCCCGATGCGGCGGGCGAGGATTTCTTTTTCGCCCTGCCTGGCATCGAAACGCCAGCGGTTGCCGGATTTCACCAGCGGGATCGGCAGCGGCCATTCGTCATCGCCGATCAGCAGCGTCGCTTTCCGGTCGCCGTCGAGCACGATCTTGTTGGCCTCGTCGTATTCCCTGACGAAGGCTTCGCGCCTTTGCACATCCGCGACTTCGTCGCCTGAGTCGACCAGCTTGTGGCTACGCGGACCGAGGATCGACTGCAGCCTCTTCTGATCGTTCGCTTTCACCGCCGCGACCAGCGCGTTGACGCCCGCCTCGGGAGATTCGAAGCTTTTCTGCGCGGGCGTTGCCGCCATCGCCAGCGGCGCAATGGCACAGAGCGCGAACGCGCCGATCTCGCACAGAAACCTTTTCCAGCCATGCAGCTTTACTATCATTCGCAGGTTCACGGTACTTCTCCAGGACGCAATGTCGTTGTGGGCGATCGGTTGGTGACGCTAGCGCTGCTGACGCTGTCCATCGTTACCCCGGCGCTCGCCACCGCTTCCGTTACCGCCCGACGGCCGTTGCTGGGGAGCAGGCCTCGGCGCGGGCGCCGCGGCCTGCGGCCGGGATGCGGGACGCATAGGCGCTACTTGCTGGGAACTCTCGTGCCCACGCTGGCTGGAATCGCGCACGACCGGACCTTGGCCCACGCCTTCGAAAATATGCGGCCGCGCTTCGACGGTTGGTCGCGCCGGCACCGCGGGCGTCGTCGGGAGACTGGGGGCCGTGCGTGGCTGCGCGACATTGGGAAGAGTGGGGCGCGGCAAATTGCCCGCGCTCGGCAGCGGCACGTTGGGCGCTTGCGGACGAGTCATTCCGGGTGCGTTGGGCCGGTTCGGTGCATCATTGCCGGCGTTCGGTTGAGCCGGAACATTACGCGTTTCGATGCGGCCGGCGTTGGCACCATTCGGCCGGACATTGCCATCCGGACGCTGCTGTGCGCGATCGCGCTGATCCGGACGGTTGTCGCGCGGCTCCGGACGATTGTTCGGTCCATTGCGAACATCCGGCCGGGCGTTGGGGCCCTGCACCCGTTGCGGTTCGTTGCCGCGGAATTCGCGTCTCGCGTCGGGCCTCGTGTCGCGGCGGCCAAATTCCTGGCGCAGCACCGGGTCCCTATAAGGAACGCCGCGGCGGTGGCCTGGATCATGGTACCAGCCTCCCGGCGGGCCATTCGGAGCGCGGGCAGGCGGACGATAGTAGTAGTTGTTGACGTTCACCACGGTGACATGGCGATGCGGCCAGTCGAAGGCCCCGAAGAAGAATCCCGCGCCGATCGTAATTCCGGCACCCCAATAAAATCCCGCGCCGAATCCCGGACGCGCGTAATAGCCCGGCCACGGCCCCCAGTAGACGGGAGGGTATTCCGGGTACCACCACGGTCCGTAAACCACGGTCGGGTTGTAGTAAGGCACATAGACGATCTGGGGATTCGCCTGTTCAATGACGATGGTTTGCCCTTGCGGTTCCACGCGCACGTTTTCGTTGGACTGCAGGTTGCCCGCGGCCTGTGCCTTCTGGCGCAACTGCTGAACCGTGTCCATTACCTGCTGCTGCTGGGACAGAAATGCATCGCCGAGGCGCTCCATCCAGTCGAGCTTCTCGTCCATCATGGAGATGACTTGCGGAAAGGCGACCAGCGACTTGACGCTGGGATCCCAGTTGTTCTGCTCGACGGCCTTGACCGCCGCGTCGCCGCTGAGGCCGGGGTTCGCCCTGGACCAGCGCGCGGCCTGAACGACTTCGATCGGATAAGTCGATGCCATCAGGATCTGCGACAGCAGCGAATCCGGATAGAGGGCGACCGGAGCCAGCATCTGGTCGAGCTCCTGCTGGGTGAACGCGGACTGGGCCGGTGCGGAGTCCACCGGCCCCAGCTCGGTCGTCTGCGCGAAAACAACGGACACGCAAAGCAGCAGCGCGAGCAACTGCGTCGACAGGAAGCTTGCGCGTGCTTTCATGAACAACTCCTATTGTTGACCAAACGCAGGGGCCGTACTTCGCGCATCCGCGCCAGCGACAGTCCGGCTATCCTCAGACATGAAAGGTACATGAAAGGGATCGACAGGCACTCCGTGCGTTGCCGTGCAGAGTTTCCACGGTAAGGCACGACACTCGCTACCTCGATGGAGGCATGCAATCAGCCGGTTGGACAGACGCCGGTTCCGCCAAGTTTCAACCCGACAAAAAGATGTCGGAGCCAGGCATCGCAGCCAATGCGATCGTGACCGGCGTCAGGCCAGCCGGCCTGGGCGCCGGAATACTGGCGCTGGCAGGACCGACACATGTCCGGGAAGACGGGCAATGGAAAAAACAGCGTCGCGGGTCATACCGGGTGGCCGAACGCTGCTAGCACGACGATGATCAGTCCGCAGCATGATCGCGGCGAACGCAGCCGGCATCGATGGCGCCGGCCGGACCGTCTCCGGCTCATCCTGATTGCCGCTTTTGCGCGGCCGTCGAATCCGTTACTTGACGATTTCGATCAGCTCGACTTCGAAGATCAAAGTCGCACCGGGTTTGATGGCGGGCGGGGATCCCCGGTCTCCATAAGCGATAGCGGCCGGGCACACCAGGCGGCTCTTGCCGCCGACCTTGATCTCCTGAACGCCTTCGGTCCAGCATTTGATGACATTACCCAGCGGGAACGTCGCCGGCTGGCCGCGCTGAATGGAACTGTCGAACACCGTGCCATCCACCAGCGTTCCCTGGTAATGGACCTTGACCGTGTCGGCCGCCTTCGGCGACGGGCCCTTGCCTTCCTTGAGCGTGGTCACGATTGCACCCGATGCGGTTTTTTTCGCGCCGGGCTCTGCCGCCGCCTTGGCCAGGAATGCGGCGCCCGCCTTCTTTTCCTTTTCCGCCACGACCGCCGCACGAGACTGCGCCAGCTGCTGGATTTTCGGCTTGACGGTCTGCATGTCGACTTTGATCGTCCGCTTCAGGATGCCGTCGGACAGGCCGGCCTTGACGATTTCCAGATCGGATTCGCTCAGCGCGAAATCGTTCAGCGACTGGCTGATGGCAACACCGAGGGCATACAACTCCTTCTGCTCGTCGGTCGCAAGGTCCGCGGCGCGCGCGCCCGCATATCCGATGCAAAGCAATGCTGACAGTGAGACTGCTAGGGCTTTCATGAAGAATCCTTTTCGTTGGGAGCCGCGATAGTACCCCAGCCGGGGAAATTCACGAAGACGGCATCGATTGCCGCGACGAGTCAGCGCGATTGCGCTCCTTCGACATACTTGCGCGCCGTGCGCGGGTCAATGCCGGTCAGTTCGGCGACTCTCGCATAGGTGCCAAACTTGCGGTGGAGAATTGCGCAGTATTGCGCGAGCAGTTCCGTGGAAGTCAGTTCACCGCCGCGCATCCGGCCCACCAGCGCTTCGCTTTCATCCGTGACGACATCCGCGAGTTGGGGCGCATAGCGGCCTGTCAGCAGGATGCGCCGCACGGCCTGTTCCAGTTCGCGCACATTGCCAGGCCAGGCGTAACCACGTGGCAGATTCTTGTCGAGTGCCTCCGTCGCCTCGGCAACTAGTTCGGGGTTTTCCGCACCGGTGATGCGCACGACCATCAATCGGACGAGTTGGTCCAGTTCCTTCGGCGATTCCCCTATGCGCTCCGAACAAAGGCGGTAGAAGAAATCGTCACGGAACCGCCCGTCGCGGCGCAGCGTTCCAAGCAACCGGTTCGTCGCCGCGATGACGCGCCCGGCAAACCGCTTCTTCTCGTGCCCGCCCAGCGAAGTGAAGGCGCGCTCCTGCAGGACCTGAAGCAGCTTGATCTGCACCGGTATCGAGACTTCGCCGATCTCGTCCAGGAACAATGCGCCATGGGCGCTGCAGCGCGCGAACACGCCTTCGTGACCGTCGATCGCGCCGGTGAACGCGCCCTTGCGATGGCCGAAGAGTTCGGACTCGATCAACGACTCGGGAAACTGCGAGAGGTTGATCGCGATGAAAGTCTCCGCGAAGTTGGCGGCAAAGCGACGCTGCTCAGGCAGGTAGAGAATGAATCCGGAGCGGCCGATCGCAGCGGCGGCCGCCCCCTTGCCGGTGCCGGTCTCGCCGAGCAGCAGTGTAGAAAAATCTTCCATGCGATTCCACAACGCCGCTTCGTAGCCGCGCATGTCATGGGTAAAGACGTTGTTCCATAGCGCTTCGCGAAAGCGCTCCATGGACGCACATTCACCCACGAGCCCGAGGTTTATGAAATAGAACGCGCGCCGCAACTGGAAATAAAACGCGAAGTAGCGCACGGCGCGCTCCTCGGACAATCCACCGTTGACCAGATCCGCGATCGCCTCATCGGCGAACGGCACAGCAAGCGGCGCACCGCTCTGCACCGCCTGGCGTTCGATCAACGCATCGAGCTGCGGTACGTAGCGGTGGTAACACACATAGAGCAGCGCAGGTTCGAGCGCCGCGCGGTCTTCTGCGCCGAGCCGGCGAAAGGCTCGGCCGTCCTCATCCAGCCAGGGCTTGAGGCGCGGGGTCACGACCCGCGCCAGTGCCTCGCGGTCGCTCGTCAGATCACCGCGCGGCGCATCCGGTGCCAGACGGCCGATCAGTTCATGTCGTTCGGGGCTAAAGGGATTGCCGAAAACCACGCCTCCCAGGGAGGCGAAAAACTCGCGATCGGCGGCAACCAATTTAGTGTGTGCCATACAAAAAATGTACTCCTGATAGACACCTGATGCTAGCCAAACGTTAGTTACTCATAGGCAATTATTTAATAAACACATATAAAACAATAGCTTTATGTAAATGGCACGATCGGTGCGATAAGTGGTTTGTGACTCCAAGGGAGAGGGAAATGAAATTCGAACCAGCCGCTGCACTAGCCTGCCTGAGCTTGAGCGTTCAAATTCGCCGCGCGGCTCGTATCGCCGGCGTCGGCAAATGCCTGCCGTCGCAGATCGTGTCCAGTGCACAGCTCGAACAACGACTCGGTCTCGACGCCGGCTGGATCGAGCAGCGAACCGGCGTGCGCGAACGGCACTTTGTCAACGGGGAGACCGCTTCCGAGCTGGGCGCCGAAGCGGCGCGCCGCGCACTGGCAAATGCGGGAGCAGGCCCACGCGACGTCGACCTGATAATTTGCGCCGCCGGGTCCTCGGAGCAATCCATTCCCTGCACCGCAGTCCTCATCCAAAAACAACTCGGGCGCGGCGTTAGTGGGGTGCCCTGCTTCGATCTGAACTCGACCTGCATTTCGTTTCTCAACGGCCTGGATGTCGCTGCCAACATGCTTGCATCCGGCGCATACCGCGGCATCCTGGTCATCTCTCCGGAGATCTCCTCCTCATCGCTCAACTGGGATGAAGAGGAGAGTTGCGTACTGCTGGGCGATGGCGCGGCAGCGGTGTTCGTCACTGCGGCGGGTGCCGGTGATGGAAGCTACATGTCGCGTGCACGCTTCACCACGCTGTCAGAGGCCTCGGGATTCGCCGAACTCAAGGGCGGCGGGACTCGCTTTCACCCGAATGCCTCGTGCACGACGCCCGACATGAATCTATTTCACATGCAGGGCTCGCGCATCTTCAAGTTCACCAAGCGCCAGATGCAACCCTTCATGCTGGGCTACCTGGAAGAGATCGGTGAGAAGCCTGCGCACTTTCGCGCATTGGTCGCGCACCAGGCCAGCCTGTTCGCCCTGCGCTCCACGGCCAGGGCCTGCGGATTCGACGACACGCAGGTGCTGGAAAACATCCAGGATCACGGAAACTGCGTTGCCGCCTCCATTCCGATGGTGTTGCACGATGGTGTTGCAGGCGGCCGCATCCGCCGCGGCGATCGTGTGCTGCTCGCGGGAACGGCGGCCGGCGTGACCCTTGGCGCCATGGCGCTCACTTTCTGAATGGACGCCTTCCTCGCCAGGCTGCGCTTCGTGCTGCCGCTCGCGCTGATCAACACCGCCGGCTATCTGCTGGTGAATCATTATCCGTTATTCGCGCCCACGTACCTGCCGCCAACGCCGCTGGACAGCGCCATTCCTTTCCTGCTCTGGACAATCTGGCCGTATTTTCTGTTGATTTTCGCCGACTTCGTGCTGCCCTTCCTGGCACGCGAATATGCGACGTTCCGCCGCATGCTGACTGCCTATGCCGTGGCCATGAGCACGAACTTCCTGCTCTGGACTTTCCTTCCGACCGCGATCGCACGACCCGGCGCGCCGATAACCGACACAGTGTCGGCGACGGCTTACCGGTTGCTCATGGCGGTCGATGCTCCAGGCAACTGTTTCCCCAGCGGGCACGTCACCATCCCCGCCATTGGCATCTGGGCGTTGGCGCACGATTGGCCGCGACTGCGCGCGCCGCTCTGGGCGGGACTGGCCCTGCTCTCCATCAGCATCCTTACCACCAAACAACACAATGTCGCCGACCTGTTCGGCGGATTCGCGACCGCGCTGTTTGGAATCTCGGTCTCGGACCGCCTTTGCGCGTCGCGCAACCCGCGTCATGCCTAGCCTCGCCGGCGTGGCCTTGCGCAATATCGTCCGCACGCCACGGCGCTCGGCGATCATCTCGCTTGCCGTTACCGGCGGCGCGGCGGCGCTGGTCTTCATGATGGGCATGAACAACGGGCTCGCCGAGTTGATGGTGAGCAACTCAGTGGGACTGATGCTCGGCCACGTGCAGATCGACTCCGCCAAGGGGGAGCGCACTATTCCGGAGGAAACGGTGCTCGCCGCCGCCGACTCACTTGGAGATGTCGCCGGCTCATCCGGGCGACTCGAAGTACCGGCGCTCGTACGCCAGTCCGGCCAAGTAATGGGCATTGTCCTTTTCGGGCTCGACGCGCAGCGCGAAAAACACACGAGCAGCTTTCCATCATTGGTCGTCGACGGCGCGCTGCCTGCGGCCGATGACGCTGCAGGAGTCGCTATCGGCCTGCTACTGGCGCAGCGGCTGTCCCTCGGTCTCGAAGATTGGCTCGACGTTCTCTACATGAATGAGAACGACCAAACCGTCGGCGTACGGCTTCGCGTCCGTGGGATCGTGCGCACGGGCTCGGAAGATCTCGATGCGCGTCTTGCCGTGGTGTCGCTACCGCTTGCGCGGCTCTTCAGCGGTCGCCAGGGTTCAGGAAAGGTGGTTGTGAAAGCGATTGCCAATGGCAGCGCGGACGCCGTCGCGGCGCGCATTCGCGCCAGCCTCGATCCAGCGATCTATCGCGTGCGGACATGGCACGAGGTCTCGCCGTTCATGAAAGGGATGGTCAGCTTCCAGTACGGCAGCATCAACGTGGTATTGCTTGTGCTTTACGTCGTCGTTGGGGCCGGCGTGGCCGCCATCCAGTTGCTGGGCGTGCTCGGCAGGACACGCGAATTTGGCGTCTTTGCCGCCATCGGTTATACGCCGCACCGGATCGTCGCACTGGTGGCACTTGAGACATTGTTCATCGGGGCGATTGCAGTAGTGGTCGGCCTCCTCGCCGGCGCGGGTGCCGCGGCCCTCGTCAGCCACCTTGGCGGCATCGACGTGCGCATTGTCGGCGGGGAGAATCTGGAGGCGCTGATCGGCATAGACCCGCACCTCAGGCCGGTGCTCAATGCACGCACTTATATTTTCGCCATAGGCCTGCTAGTTCCGGTACTCGTGCTCGGAGGCGTGCTGCCGGCCCTGCGGGCAGCACGCATGACGCCGATGGAAGCGTTGCGCCGGCCATGAGCATCCTCGCCGCGTACGATCTGGTACGGCGCCACGAGCGGGATATGCCCCCATCGCTCGATCACGTCTCGTTGCAAGTTGCAGCCGGCGAATTCCTCGCGGTTGCCGGCCCGTCGGGTTCGGGCAAGAGCACGCTACTCGCGATCCTCGGAGGACTCGACCGACCGGATTCCGGCCGGGTGATGCTGGACGGCGAAGACCTCTACGATCGTGGCGCGACGGCGCTGACGCGGCTGCGCGCGAACGCCATCAGTTTCGTCTTCCAGAGCCACAACCTGCTGCCGACATTGACTGCGATCGAGAATGTCGAGCTTGCGGTGTACTGCAAACGCGGCGCCGCGGCACAGGCAAGCGCCTCTGCAAAGCAGGCGCTTGCAACGCTCGGCCTGGGTGCGAAGCTCGCGCGGCTTCCCGGAAGTCTGTCGCTTGGCGAACAGCAGCGCATAGCCGTTGCGCGCGCTATCGCCGTGGCGCCCAAGGTGCTGATCGCCGATGAGCCCACGGCAAGTTTGGATGGCGCGCATGGGGAACAGGTGCTCGAGGCGCTTGCGGTGTTGCGCCGTGAGGGTTGTGCGGTAGTGCTGGCCTCGCACGATGAACGCTGCCTGCGTCGCGCCGACCGCGTAGTGCATTTGCTCGACGGGAAGGTCATGCAATGAACTGCACCGCCCGCCTGCTAGCGAAACTGATCGCTCGCGTGCTCCCCGATCTGGATCTGGAACGCATTTGGAACCGCCTCGACGTGCAGGCACCTGCAACTGGCGAGACCCTCTTCGAGATTCGTCTCATGCGGTGGCTGCAACCATGGCGTCGCCCGCTCGCCACGGCGATGCTTGCCTTCTTTCTCGTCGGCGTATCGTTGGTGTGGGGCCTGGGCGCCATGCTGTACGCAGACCGCCCGAACGGCCTCATGGTCGCGGTACCGCTCCTGCTGGGAGTGCTGGTCCATGGGCTGTTCATCCTTATCGTGCATGAGTGTACCCACGGTAACGTTTTCGGGCGTACCGCGGACGATTGGGTTGGTAATGGCGCGATCGGATTGCTGCTGATGCCGTTCCTCGCCGAGCGCTACCAGATGATGCATCGGCTGCATCACCGCCGCGCGAACCAGGTCGGCGATACCAACTGGACGCCGTTCCGGCAGCGCCTGTTTCGACGTTCGCGCTGGCTCTACGCGCTCTACGAACTGGTCCCTATCCTGAACAACCTCGATCGCATTCGCGACGAAGTTGCGCGAGGCCGGCGCAGCGGGGTGCTGTTCGCTTGGCTGTGCGCCGTGGCGACTTACGCAATCTTCCGGCCCACTCTTGCGTACTGGCTGCTGGTCATGCTCGGCGTGAACACGATCAATGCACTACGGCTCTGGGTCGAGCATTTCGGCCACTACGCGGGACGCGTGTCAAATACTTACTACTGCCCTCTCGGCTTCGGCATTGGCAATCACGAGGTACATCACCGCTATCCGCGCATTCCGGCACTGGTACTCGCCGTCGGGCTCGCGCTGCGCCGAAAGGACTGCTCGGTATTTAAAGGCATCGGAAAGCTGCTATTCGACGAAGACTATGCGCACTTCCGCAGCTTCCAGGAAGACTTCACGGGAGACAACGTATGAACGTCGCAGCGCACCTCTGGGCCATGGCCGCGGGCGCGCCCCGCGCGACGGCACTTGAAGTTCAGTCGACCGGCGCGCGCGTCACGTTCGGCGAACTGGCGGATCGGGCTTCCGCGATAGCGCGCGGGTTGGAAGCCCTCGGCATAGGAAGGGGTGATCGCGTGCTGCTGATGGTACGACCGGGGGTGGACTTCGCAGCGCTCGCCTTCGCATTGCTCGGATTGGGGGCGGTCGCGGTGTTCATTGACCCCGGCATGGCGCATGCACATCTGGTGGACTGTATCGCGCAAGCGCGACCGAAGGCAATCGTCGCGGAGCGCTTGCTCCATGCGCTCTGCACTTTGCATCCGCGCGCACTTGCCGGCGTGCAAGCAAGGATCTCCGTTGGTTGGTGGCCCGGCATCGCCACCTTAGCGCGCCTTCGCAGGCATCCGCCAGCAGGTTTCGAGCCGGCGCTGCTTTCGCCGACCGACGATGCCGTGGTGGTCTTCACCAGCGGCGCGACCGGCAAGCCCAAGGGCGTTCTGCTGCAGCACTCAGTACTTGCTGCGCAACTGGAGTCGTTCATCGCCATTTTGCCGGTGCTGGCAATCTTCGGACCCGGTTTCGGCTGCTCCACCGTGTTTCCTGACATCGATGCGTCCAGGCCGCGCGCCGCCAATCCTCGCACGCTGGTCGCGGCTATTCGGCGTTACGGCGTCACGCACAGCTTCGGCTCGCCCGCCATCTGGCGAAAGGTCGCCGACACCGGCGCCCGACTGCCATCGATGCGATGTCTGCTCATCGGCGGCGCACCGGTGGCCTCGTCACTTCTTGCCAAGCTGGCGCCGTTGCTTCCGAACGGTAGTGTGCATACGCCATATGGCGCAACTGAAGCAGTGCCTCTCGCTTGTGCATCGGCGAGCGAAATCCTCAGCGAATCGGAGACGAATCGCGGCACGCTGGTCGGACGTCCACTGCCCGGTGTGGAGGTACGTATCGTTGCCATCAGCGATGGCCGGCTTGCCGAAGCCCGGGCGTTGCCCACCGGTGAGATCGGCGAGATCGTGGTGCGGGCTCCGGTGGTATCGCGCAGCTATGAGGGGTGCCGCGACGCTAACGCCCTCGCGAAGATCCCCGACCCCTTCGCCCATTGGCACCGAATGGGCGACGTGGGTTGGCTCGACGACGCGGGTCGCCTATGGTTTTGCGGGAGGAAGTCCGAACGGGTCGGAAGTGCCGGCGCGCCCCTCTTCACCGCATGCGTCGAACCTCGCTTCGAGGTGCACCCGGCGGTGCAACGGGTTGCGCTGATCGGTGTTGGTGGCAAGGCGATCCTGGTCGTCGAACTGCGGGACGGCGTGAAAGCTGACGCCAAGTCAACGGCCGAAATACTGATGCTGCGAGGCGAGCTACCGATCGACCGAATACTGTTCAAGCGCCGCCTGCCGCTCGACACGCGCCACGCCGTCAAGATCCTGCGCGGCGAGTTGGCGCGTTGGGCCGAAGGGCGGCTCGCATGAGCAGCGTCACGGCAGTGACCGGCGCTACGGGATTTCTCGGCAGGCGGTTGTGCGAGACACTCGTTGCACGGGGCGAACGCATCGTGGCGATGGGAAGGGATTTCTCGCGCTTTCCGCAACTGGACGCAAATCTTTGCCGGCAGGCGCCGTGCGATCTTGGCGACCGGCAGGCACTGAGGGTCGCGCTTGCCGGCGCGGACGCGGTGATCCATGGGGCGGCGTTGTCTTCGCCCTGGGGACGCCGCGCGGACTTCCTGCGTGTGAACGTTGCCGGCACTGAGGCGCTGCTCGATGCCGCAGGACGCGCGGGCGTGCGGCGCGTCGTGCATGTATCGAGTTCGAGCGTGGTATTTGATCTGCGCGACCGCCTGGAGGTCGCCGAAAACGCCCCGCTGTCGCAGCGCTTCCTGAATTTCTATCCTGAGTCGAAGGCGCTCGCCGAAGATGCCGTGCGCGCCGCCACGAACATCGAAACCGTGATCATCCGTCCGCGCGCAATCTTCGGCCCGGGAGACACCGCCCTGCTTCCGCGCGTTGTTGCACTCGCGCGCAGCGGTAAACTGCGCGTGGTCGGGGACGGCAACAATGTGCAGGATTTAACCTACGTCGACAATGTAGTCGAGTCGCTACTCCTGGCACGCCACGCTCCCGCCGCGGCGGGACACACCTACTTCGTTACCAACGGCGAGAGCGTACGTCTGTGGGACCTCATCGCCAAGGTTCTCATCGGCCTCGATCTTGCGCCACCGGCGCGACACGTACCGCTGCACGCGGCGATGGCCTTCGCTAGCGCCCTGGAGTCCCTGCACCGGGCAATGCCCCAGCTGGGCGAGCCGCGACTGACCCGCTACACGGTTGCGCTCCTGGGCTGCAGCCAGACGCTCGACATTTCGGCTGCGCGCCGCGACCTGGCCTATTCGCCTGCGGTGAACATGGCGACGGCCGTGGCACGCACAATCGCCTGGTTCCGCAGGAACGCGCATGTCTGAAGTTGCACTCACCCTGCGGTGGGCGGGCAGCTGCCGCCATCCGCAAGGAATGGTGTTGCAAGGCGCGAGCTGGCGCCCAAGCCTGTTCCCTGCGCTCTTTGGCGTATTGCGCCATCCGCGCCATGGTGTGACCCTGTTCGACACGGGATACGGCGCGCGCTTCCAGCAGGCCACCAAGTCCTTCCCGGAGCGCCTGCATCGCTGGCTGACGCCCATCACGCTTGCGCCTGGCGACAGCGCTTCGGAGCAGCTCTCTCGCGCAGGTATTGCGCCCGAATCGGTCGCGCGCATCGTACTCAGTCACTTTCATGCAGACCACATTGCGGGTGCGCGAGATTTTCCCAACGCCCGTTTTGTCGCCAGCCGGGCGGCTTGGGATGCGGTCCGGAACCGCGGCGCGATCAGGTCCACTGCACGAGGATTTCTGCCCCAATTGCTGCCTGAGGACTTCGAGGCGCGCGCCACGCTTCTTGACCCGCACGACTTCCGCGCGCCGGGCATCGGCGAGTTCCGGACAAGCCACGATCTCTTCGGTGACGGCAGCGTACGCCTCATTCCGCTTCCTGGGCATGCTCGCGGCCAACTCGGCTTGCTGGCGCAAACTGCGCGACGCCGCCGGTTTCTGGTCGCCGACGCGGCCTGGACGACTGCCTCATTCCGCGACGGCCGCCCGCCTCATTGCCTGGCCGGGCTAATCTTCGACGACGCATCCGAGACGCGGCGTACGCTCCATCGGCTACGCGCGCTATGCATTGCGGAACCCGAGCTGGACATCGTCCCCTCGCATTGTGCGCACAAGATGAGTATTGAAATGGGTACAGAGTAGCGCGCAATGTTCGATCGCATCGTACAGGATCAAACCTATCATTCTTTCGCCGACGGCCGGGCTTTCCTTGGCATCGAGAATGCCGCCGACACGCTTTCGAACACAGCGTTTCTCCTCGTCGGCGTTCTTGGTCTGATGTTTCTGTGGCGCGAGCGAACTGCCAGTGCGAGCCGGCGATTCGTCGTATCTGAGGAAATGCGCGCCTACTGGATATTGTTCGGCGCGGTGGCGCTGACCGCTTTCGGTTCGGCGTACTACCACCTAGCGCCGGACGATGCGCGGCTGATGTGGGACCGGCTGCCGATGAGCCTTGGATTTACCGCACTGCTGGCTGCCACGGTGTCCGAACGCATCCGCCTGACATGGGGACTGAAGCTGCTGCCACCCCTGGTACTGCTTGGCGCCGGCAGCGTGATTTACTGGCGCTGGACGGGAACCCTGCTGCGGTACGCGGTCGTGCAGTACGGTTCCATTGCCACCATCCTTGCCATCGTCATATCATTTCGCTCGCGTTATGCGCACGCGGGCCGTATCTTCGGCGTGCTCGCGTTCTATGCGGCGGCCAAGGCAGCCGAAGCACTCGACGCGACGATCTATGCTTTCGGCCATATCGTCAGCGGCCATACCTTGAAGCATGTGCTCGCCGCACTGGCCGCCTGGTGGCTGCTGGACACGCTGAAGCTGCGCGAGCCGCGATGAATGACCAAGTCTCCCACCGCAGCGCGGGATGGAGGAGTGCCATGAATGCAAGGCAAGTCTCGTATTCGGCCGCGGCTCCGGGCGCACTGCTCGCGTTCCTTATTGCACCTTGTGCCGACGCGGCAACCGATGCGGACGATGAATCCCGCGCCTTCAAACCGGCACTCAGGCATGAATTCTCGATCGGCGGAATCAGCCGCGTCGGCCAACGCGACCCGGGTCTGGTCGGCGGCGGCAACGGCGGCAACGGCACCTCGGTCAACTACGACGACGGCAACCTCAACTACGGCCGCGGACTGGCATCGTTCGCGGTACAGGGCAGGTCGAATCTCGCCGCAAGCACGGATCGCGTCGAAGTGGAAGTCGAAGCCGTGTATTTCTACGACTTCGTCAACGCCGACGGCGACACCGACTTCCGCGATTTGAGCGACAAGGCGCGTGATCGGGCCGGCCGCGGCGTTTATCTGAACGACGCCTTCGTCGGACTTAAGCAGGACATCGGTAATGCCAGGCTGAGCCTGCGCCTGGGAAACCAGCGGCTGCGCTGGAGCGACAGTCCCTGGTTCGGCCAGAGCATCGCGCCGGTCAATCCGATCATCGCCTCGCGCCGCTACCAGCCGGGCAACACGGCGAAGGATGTCGTCGCCGCCGTGCCCATGCTGCATGCCCAGCTTGTCACCGGATCGAACTGGACGTTGTCGGGCTTTTACCAGTTCGGCTTCCGTCCGACCGAACCGGAGGCGGCGGGCACTTTCCTGAGCGCCAACGACTACTACTCACCGGGAGCGCGATACATCCAGTTGGGCGGGGGATCGCCGCAGGTGCCCGACACGGATGCTTCCGTCAAGACCGCGGTAACGCCGTTCGGTTCGCGGGTACCGCGTGGTGGCGACCGGCTGCCGGATTCCGCGGGCCAGTTCGGCCTGCGCATCGAAACGCCGGAGTTCGGCGCGGCGAAGCTCGCGGTCGCCGGCTATGCCATGCGGGTGAGCGCGCGCGAACCCATCGTCAGCGTCCACACCGGCACACTGGGTGGCCTGCTCGGCGTGACTGCGCCGGATTACACCTCCAGCGGCAGTTACTTCCTCGAGTATCCGGAACATGTGAACATCGCCGGCCTGTCCGCTCGCATGAAGCCGGCGTCGTTCACCCAGTTGAATCTCAACTATTCGATGCGCTTCAATCAGCCCTTGCAGATCGACGACCAGATCCTGATCACGGCCGGCCTCTCGCCCGCCGCCGCGATCGGTGCATGTACGCCGAATCCGGCCAGTCCGGTTTGCACGGGCACGCTGGCGGCGCTGAATCGCAATTCGGTTGTCGCCGTGCGCGGCGGCATCACCTTCGCCAATGCCGGCGGCTTCTTCAACACAGAGTTGAGCGGATACGAACGCTTCGATGTTTCGCAATGGGCGATCTCCGCCGTGCAAGGCTTGCCGCCCGTCCTCGGCGCAACGCAGTGGTATGCCTCCGCGGAGGCCGGCGGAATTTACATCCACGGATTCAAGCCCGGGTTCCTGGACGCCAGCGTGAGTGTGCGGCCCGATGACGCAGGCGCGCCGAGGAACGGCTTCGCCACCCGCTCGGCCTGGGGTTACCGTCTGTTCTCCAAAATCGATTTTCCCGACGTTGCCGGGATGCGCAGCGTCGCGCCTTCGCTGACCTGGATCCATGACGTGCAAGGCAACGCACCGATCACGCTGGGCACACTGCTCGAAGGCACCAAATCCTGCATTCTTGCGGTCGAAGCCGGCATCGACGCGTCGCTGAGCGCGCGCATTTCCTACCGCGCGTGGCTTGGCAGGGGCAACGACGCGGACCGCTTCACGGATCGCGATTTCGTCGCTTTCTCGCTGACGCGAAAATTCTAGGACGTCCGTGCCAGCGACGACAGCAGCAGCGAAACCCGACCGCAAGGCAGTGATCGCCTGGGCATTCTACGACTGGGCGAACTCGGCGTTCGCGCTGACCGTAGTCTCAGCCTTCTTTCCGCTGTTCCTCAGGCAGTTCTGGAGTGCGGACGGCGACTCCGCGTCCAGCACCTTGCAGCTTGGCATTGCCAATTCGGCCGCCAGTATTGTCGTGGCCTTGCTCGCACCGATGCTCGGCGCGATCGCGGACCGCGGATCGGCGAAGAAGACCTGGCTGGTCGCGTTCACCGCCATCGCCGTTGCGATGACCGCTGCGTTGTCGCTGGTGGCGCACGGCGATTGGCCGCAGGCGATCGCGCTATTCATCGCCGCCTCGGTCGGGTTTGCCGCGGCCAATATCTTCTACGATGCCCTGATTGTCGACGTGACCCGCGGAGAACGCCTGCACTACGTTTCGTCGCTAGGTTTCGGCCTGGGTTACCTTGGCAGCGGGCTGCTGTTCGCCGTCAACGTGATGATGACGTTGTGGCCGCGGTACTTTGGCCTGGCCGACAGCGCCCAGGCTGTGCGCCTTTCCTTCGCGCTGGTTGCGGTGTGGTGGGCGGTATTCACTATTCCGCTCATGTTGTTCGTTTCCGAATCACGCGGACGCAATCGCACGAGCGGTCGCGCGGCGGTCGCGGCCGGCCTGCGCCAACTCGCTGCAACTACGCGGCAACTGCGCCGCCATCGCAGCGTAGGGTTGTTCCTGCTCGCCTACTGGTGCTACATCGACGGCATCTACACCATCGCCCGCATGGCGGTCGACTACGGCATGGCACTGGGCTTCGATCCGCACAGCCTGGTCGTTGCGCTGCTCATCACGCAATTCATCGGCTTCCCGGCGGCCATTGCTTTCGGCCATGCCGGCGAGCGGCTGGGCGCGAAGCCCGCCCTCTTCGCCGGCATCGCCGCCTATGCGGGCGCCACGATGTGGAGTTATTTCATGACCGAAGTGTGGGAGTTCTACGTACTGGCAGCGCTGGTCGGCCTGGTGCAAGGCGGCGTGCAGTCGCTGTCGCGTTCGTTCTACGCCCGCCTCATTCCGGCCGGCCAATCCGGGGAATTCTTCGGCTTCTACAACATGGCCGGCAAATTCGCCACGGTGCTGGGTCCGGTACTGGTGGGAGTCGCCGGCGCGCTCACCGGCAGCCCGCGCCTGGGGATTTCCGCGATCCTGTTGCTGTTCATCGTCGGCGCATTACTGTTGTCCCGGGTCGAAGACAGCAATGGCCTACACTGATTCCATACTGCCGGTCGAACGGGCGGGCATGCCCCGCGACGATTTCGCGCTCCTCGATGCTATTGCGCAAGCCGACCTGGTACGGCGCAGGGAAGTCGCGCCGATCGAACTGGTGGACGCGGCGATCGCGCGCATCGAGCGCCTGAATCCCGGCCTCAACGCGATAGTGACGACGCTGTACGACGAAGCGAGGCGGACCGCGAGGGGCAACTTGCCATCGGGGCCTTTCAGCGGCGTGCCATTCCTGCTCAAGGACAGCCTTGCATCGTATGCGGGTGCACGCATGACCTCGGGCTCGCAGCTGCTGCGCAACCATATCGCCAGGCATGACAGCGAGCTGGTCACCCGGTTGCGGCGCGCCGGATTGATCGTGCTCGGCAAGACCAATTGCGCCGAGTTCGGCCTTCTGCCGACCACCGAACCGCAGCTGTTCGGCGCGACGCGCAATCCCTGGGATACACAACGCACACCGGGCGGTTCCAGCGGCGGATCGGCGGCCGCCGTGGCCGCGGGCATGGTGCCCATGGCGCACGGCAGCGACGGCGGCGGGTCGATACGCATCCCCGCATCCTGCTGCGGCGTATTCGGATTGAAACCTTCTCGCGCGCGCAACCCGGTCGGACCGGACCAGGGCGACGTGCGCAGCAGGCTCGTGGTGGAACACGCGTTGACGCGTTCGGTACGCGACAGTGCGGCATTGCTGGATGCAACCAGCCTGCCCGAGCCCGGCGATCCCTATCGTGCACCGCCGCCGCAGCGGCTCTTCCTGCAGGAAGTCGACGCCGATCCCGGAAAGCTGCGCGTGGCCTTCAGCGACAAGGCGTTGACTCCCGTTCATCGCGATTGTGTGCGCGCGCTGCAAGATGCCGTTACGCTGTGCCGGGAACTCGGACATGAAGTCACGGAAACGCATCCGCCCATCGATTATCAGCTGGCGGCGCAGGCCTTCACCACGCTTTGGACTGCCGGGTGTGCGGCCACCATCGACGGCATCGTGCGTCGCAATGGCAGGAACATCGATTTCGGCGATGTCGAACCGCTGACCTGGACGTTGTATGAAATGGGACGGCTGGTCAGTGCCTCCGACTACCAGTTCGCCATCGTGGAATTGCAGCTCATATCGCACCGCATCGCGCAGATGTTCACCGCATGCGACATCCTGCTTACACCGGTGCTGACCGAGCCGCCGCCACTACTCGGCAGCTTCGACGCGCCGGCCGGCGATCCACTGGCCGCGCTGTGGCGCGCCTGGGCGTTTGCCCCCATCACCGGCATATGCAACTTCACCGGACAGCCTGCCATGTCGGTACCGCTCTACTGGACTGCGGAAGGAATGCCGATCGGCTCGCACTTCGCCGCCGGTTTTGGCGAAGAAGCCCTACTTTTCCGGCTGGCCGGCCAGCTCGAACGCTGCCGTCCGTGGGCGGGGCGCTGGCCATCGGCACGGGCACCAGGCCGGACAACATAAACACCGATATCGGCAACGCCCGGAAAGAGATCCGGCTGGCGATGCCGCACTATCTCCTGACGTTCATTTCCGGGCTCTTGATGTTCAGCCCGGAAAACACGAACTTCGCATACGCGGCGCGGCCGCCGCTGTCGATCGCATGCCCGTTGGCCTTGCACCAGGCGGCCAGTTCGCCTGGCTTGATATTCATTTGCGTCGGGGATACGCCGCTTGCGCGAAGCTCGCCCAATTCCTGGTTGTAGTTTTTCAGAAAGACCTTGTAGTCGCTCGGCATGGCGTCGCCGTCGACGCAAAGGGCGCGGTACTCGGAATAGTCCTCGCGCGATATGAATCCCACGACTGCTGGTGTCTTAGCCATGACTGACCTCCTTGTTGCGGTTTGTGTCTTCAAGTTTGCAAAACCACCGCGATCGGCACGGTATTCCCATCGCGGTCACGAACTGCATGACAGCATCGAGCACCCTGCCCGGTTGCGCGCCCAGTCCGGCCGGCGCTGGGCAAACTGGTCGCGGCCGGCCTGATCGTCATACGGACGGCGCAGCACCTCGAGCAATTCGTGGATGCCGGCGTCGTCGCCCTGCTCGGCGCGGTCGATCGCCTGCTGCGCCAGATAGTTGCGCAGCACATAACGCGGATTGGCAGCGTGCATGCGCGAACGTCGCTCGGTGGCCGGCATCGCATCGCTGCGCACACGCGTGGCATAGCGCGACAGCCAGCCGGCGAATGCCGGTGCGCTTCGTCGCCGCTTTTCCTCGTCATAAAACGCATGGTCGAGCGGCGCAAGATCCGGCGCATCGAGGTCGACGTCGCTCAGAGCGCGGAAGAACAGGGTCATGTCGACCTCCGCATCTTGCAGCAAGACCTGCAGCGACTGCATGAGTTCCTCGTCTTCATCCCGGCATTCGGCAAGGCCCAGCTTCGCGGCGATGTTGCCGCGATCCGTTGCGGTAAAAACGTCCACGAAACGCTGCAGGCCCGCGTGCAGCGGATCGACCGAGGAAAAGGCCGGCACCAGCGCATTGGCGAGCTGCCCGAGATTCCAGTACGCGATTTGCGCCTGCTGGCCGAAGCGGTAGCGGCGTCCATGCGCATCCGTCGTATTCGGCGTCCAGTCGAAATCGAAATCGTCGATCCAGCCATACGGACCATAATCGATGGTCAGGCCGAGGATCGACATATTGTCGGTGTTCATCACCCCATGCACGAAACCCACCCGCATCCAGTGTGCCACCATGCGCGCCGTGCGCTCGCACACCTGTTCGAACCAGGCCGCCCGCAGGGATTCATCGCTGCCGGCGTTTGCGGCAAGCAACTCCGGAAAATCGCGGCGAATCGTGAAGTCGACCAGCTTGTTCAGCAGGACAGCGTCGTCGCGCGACGTCGGCAGCTCGAAATTGCCGAAGCGGATGAACGACGGCGCCACCCGGCACACGATCGCGCCAGGCTCGGATTTTGGATGGCCGTCGTAGAACATGTCCCGCACGACCGGTTCGCCGGTCGCCACCAGGCACAACGCGCGCGTCGTCGACACGCCCAGGTGATGCATGGCCTCGCTGCAAAGAAATTCGCGGATCGACGAGCGCAACACCGCGCGGCCGTCGGCGGTGCGCGAATACGGCGTCGGGCCGGCGCCTTTCAATTGCAGTTCCCAGCGTTCGCCCTTTGCATTGACGGTTTCACCGAGCGTGATCGCGCGGCCGTCGCCGAGCTGGCCGGCCCAGTTGCCGAACTGGTGGCCACCATAGTTGGCTGCATACGGCTGCATGCCTTCGAGCAGCGCGTTGCCGCCGAATACCTGCGCGAAAGCCGGCGATTCGATGGCGGCCGGATCGATGTCCAGCATCGCGGCCACCTCGCGCGACCAGGCAATCAGCCGCGGCGCGGCCACCGGCGTGGGTTCCACGCGCGAATACAATGCGCCGTGCACCTGCCTTCTTCCCGGCCCGGTCGCCGGGTCCGCAGGCAATTCGCGCACGAAGGTATTATCGAAACTGAGGGCTTGCATGCATCGTTACTCGGAAACTTGGACAGCAGCAGCGGCGCTGGATTCCCCTATTGTAAGTCCGTACAGGGGCTGCGCGACGTGGGATTTGCCGGCCGCAACCGGGTTCCCGCTTCGCGTTTTCGGCACAAGTGGGCTAGAGTCGAATCGTAATCACCGGGACTTTTTGTGGAAACCATCCAGATTCAGCTCAAAGGCGAGCATGTCCGGCTGTGCGATCTGCTCAAGCTGGCGGGCATCGCCGACAGCGGCGGGCGTGGCAAACAATTGGTCGCCGAAGGTGCGGTAACGGTGGACGGCCAGACGGAAAGCCGCAAGACCGCAAAGATCCGGGCCGGGCAGACGGTGGAGTGTCGCGGCGCCAAAGTCATCGTAACGGCGTGAAGCCGGGGTCGCGCCGGCAGCGGAATGCCGCGGAATAAAGGAATGAACATGGAAACCCGCCTCGCGGAAATAGAAACGAAATTGAGCTTTTCCGAAGAATTGCTGGAAGCACTGAACAGCACCGTGTACCGGCAGCAGCAACAGATCGATCAGCTCCAGCAGGAACTGCGTGCCTTGCGCGAACAGGTGCGAACCGCGCTGCCGGCTGAACCGCTCAACCTCCGCGACGAGACCCCGCCGCACTACTAGAGCTCTCCTCCCCCTTCTAAATAATTGGACAGGATGAACAGGATTGACGGGATGAAATGCGGTACCGACCTATATATTCCTTGTTTCCATCCTGTTCATCTTGTTAATCCTGTCCCGACTTAAGCTTTTCATGATTTGACAGGATGAACAGGATTGACGGGATGAAATGCGGGACTGATCTGTTATTCTTGGCTTCCATCCCGTTGATCCTGTCTTGCCCTATGGCTCTGTCTTGATTTGACCGGATGACCGGGATTGTCAGCGCGTCGACAAGAACCTTCCCAAAAAGTAGACAAAAAAGAAAAATCCGTGCCTGCCGAACCATTCGACTTCGCCGACCTTCTCCGCCCCGACCTGCCACCGGCCGCAGTCAGGTGGACCGGTTTCCCGAAGTACAACTTCGTCGGCGGCCACAACGATGCCGGCAGCGTGCCGGTCGAAGACCTGGTCGCAGCCGCGAATACCGTGCTCAAACGCGAAGGCCGGACCTTGTCCACGTACGGCCTCGAAAGCGGCCCGCTCGGTTACCGCCCGTTGCGCGAATTCATCGCGCGCAAACTCGCCAGGGATGCCGGCATCACCTGTCCGATCGACGAGATCCTGATTACTTCGGGTTCGCTGCAAGGCCTTGATCTCGTCAACCAGGTGCTGCTCTCGCCGGGCGATACGGTCATCGTCGAGCAAATGACTTATGGCGGCGCCATCACGCGGTTGAAGCGCCTGGGTGCAAGCATCGTCGGCGTCGAGGTCGATCACGACGGCCTCAGCAGTTCCGCGCTGAAGACGGCGCTCGAAGCGCTCAAACGCAGTGGCATCAGGCCGAAATACATCTATACGATCCCGACCGTGCAGAATCCGACTGCCACTGTCATGAGCGGGGCACGGCGGGCGGAAATCCTCGCACTCTCCTCGGACTACGGCGTGCCGGTCTTCGAGGACGAATGCTACGCGGACCTGGTCTGGGCGGGCGTGCGTCCGCAGGCGATGCGCGGGATGACCCAAGACGACCGCGTCATCCACATCGGCTCGTTTTCGAAGTCCATCGCGCCGGCGCTGCGGATCGGTTACCTGGTCGCCGGCTGGCCGCTGATGAGCCGCATCCTCGCCGTCAAGAACGACGGCGGATCGGGCGCCATCGAACAGATGATCCTCGCAGAATACTGCCCGGACCATTTCGAGACGCACGTGCGCACGCTGAGGAAAACCCTGCGCCGCAAGCTCGACGTAATGAGGCGCTGCGCGCGCAGTTCGGCCCGGCGACCGAGTTCGACGATCCGGTGGGCGGAATTTTTCTCTGGGTGAAGTTGCCGCATGGCGTCGACACGACCCGTCTGACTCAAGTGGCGCTGCAATCGGGCGTGGCCGTCAATCCGGGCGCCGAGTGGATGACTGATGCGGACGCGGGCCGCACCCGGTTGCGCCTTTGCTTCGCTCATCCCCCCGAGCAGGCAATCCGCGAAGGGATCGCCCGGCTGGCACAGGTGTGCCATCGCGAGTTCGCCGTGCCGGTGCACGGCGCGAAGGAACACAGATAGCCGCATCCGGACAGCTCCGTTTTCATTCGCGACCACGATTCCTTTATTACAAAAAATGACATCGAGTTACAGGCTGTAGCCTGAGTCATTTGTCATCGGCGTACCATCTCTCGGGCGGCTGGTCAGGACGAAACAGCCGCATCGAGAGGAGAACGCCATGAGCCCGGAATTGCTGAGCAAAGTCGTCTGTGTCAGCGCAGCCGCTTTCTTTGCGGTTGATTTCGCGCACGCCGAACCGCCTCCCGGCGACTACACCTTCAAGTTCAGGCACGATGGCCGCGAGCGCAGTTACATCGTGCATGTTCCGAAAGACAGGGTGACCAATCCCTGGCCAGTGGTCCTCAATTTCCATGGCGGCGGCAGCAGTGCCGCCGGGCAACAAGTCTATTCGCGCATGGACGAAACGTCGGACCGCGAGGGATTTCTCGCGGTCTATCCGAACGGCACCGGGAAATTCAGCAACCGCCTTCTCACTTGGAATGCGGGCATGTGCTGCGGCTATGCCATCAACAACAAAGTTGACGACGTGGGTTTCGTGCGAGCGCTGGTCGACGACCTGGAAAAACACGCGGTCATCGACCGCGCGCGCGTCTATGCAACCGGCCTGTCCAATGGCGCGATGATGGTCTACTGGACAGCCATCAAGGCACCCGGGCTGATAGCGGCCATCGCGCCCGTGGCCGGTGCACAACTCGAGCTCCCCTCCCGGCCGGCGGCACCCATTCCCATTCTGCACACTCACAGCGTGGACGACACGCGCGCCCTGTATCGGGGCGGGCTTGGCCCGCCTTATCCCCTGACCAACATCCGCGTCAAGCATCCTGCCGTCGAGGAAATGCTCGCGCGCTGGGCAGCGTATGCCGGCTGCCCACCCGAGCCCGTCATCGAGCCGCCCATCCATGGCAGTGGCGGTTCGGCTTCGCACACGGCAACGCGAATAACTTACGGTCCCTGCAAGGACGGCATCGAGGTGGTGCTGTGGAGGCTGACGGGTGCGGGCCATGTCTGGCCCGGCGGCGCGAGCGAATATCTGGACAGGATGCTCGGCTCGCAGAGCAAGATCCTCGGGCCGTCGACCGACGTCATCGACGCCAACACCCAGATGTGGCAGTTCCTGTCGCGTTACCACACTAGCTTGATCAGGCAGACGCCCGACTGACGTCCGGCGTCGTTTCACTCGCGAGGACCGAGGGACGAAGGGCGGGGGGAAGACCTCCAGCAAAAGCTCAGCTATCGCCGTACACCGGGATGGCCGCGCCGTGAATGACTTTGGCGTCATCGCTGCACAGGAACAGGATGACGCGCGCGATCTCTTCCGGTTTCGGCCAGAGCGCAAAGTCCGCCTTCGGCATGGCCTTCCGGTTGGCCTCGGTGTCGATGATGCTGGGAAGAACCGAATTCACCCTCACCCCGCTGCCCTTCAGGTCCGCGGCCAGGGAATCCAGAAGCGCCAGCGCCGCGGCCTTGGAAGCGGCATAGGCGGCCGCACCGGCGGGATGCTCGACCGCCGCCTTGGAGACGATATTCACGATCGCGCCGTGTTTGCGTTTGCGCATCGCCGGCACCACGGCACGCGACAGCATGTAACCCGAGCGCAGGTTCAGCGCCAGCATCTGGTCGAGGGTTTTGGCCTCGAGATCCCACAATGGCACGCCACCGGCATAACCACCGACCGTGTTCACCAGCGCATCCAGCCGGCCGTGATCCGCGAGAATCTTCCCGACGAGTTCACCCACCGCGGTTTCGTCGGTGACGTCGGTAACATGGCCTGCGAGCCTTGAGGCGTTAGCACCGGCCGCCTGCTTCAAGGCTTCGAACTCTTCCGGTTTGCGATAGGTGACGACCACTTTGGCGCCCTCCTGCAAGAACGCGAGGCTCACCGCACGCCCCAATCCGCCGGTGCCGCCGGCCACCAGGGCAGTCTGGCCCGAAAATCTTTCACTCATCTCGTTTCTCCTTCATTTGGCCACAGAGGTCACAGAGGACAAAGAGAAAAACAAAGCGCCCTCACAGGAGCAAACCGTACAGTTTCAGCAAGCAACTACAGACGATTCCTGTCGATACTTTTGTGTCAATGCTTTTGCCCTTCTCTGTGTCCTCTGTGACCTCTGTGGCAAAGACGGTTTGGTTTAACGTTCTAGATCCGCGCGATTCCATTTTGCGAGCGCAGCCGCACGGTCGTATGTGCTCTCGAGAAATGCGGTCAGTTCCTTTTCGGGCGATGCCGCGGTCCGTACTGCCTCATACGGCAGCAGGAACTCGGAAAGGTCCTTGCTGTAAAACGCAGCCGCCGGACGGACCGGAGCATCCTTGAAGCCCGCGGGTTCAGGTGCCGCATAGGCGTAGAACGCCGGTTGCAGAATTGCACCGCTGCCCGGCCAGAAGCCGTGGCTGATGACCTCGTGCGAATACGCTTCACGCGTGATCGCGTCGGCGCCGGCGCGCGCTGGTGCCCGCTGACCGGAGAAACGCGTCACGGCCAGATCGAAGCTTCCCCAGAAGAAATGCACCGGACTGCATTTTCCGATGAAGTCGCAACGGAAACGCTCGAACACAGGCTTCATCGCGATCAGCGCTTGCCAGAAGGCTGCCGCATACGTCCGGTCGTAGGACCGGTGCAGCGTGTCCGCTTCGAAGCGGATCGGATCCGGAATTTCGACCGGCATCGTCCAGATCCTTGCCTCGACACCCATCCGGCGCAGCGTCTCCATCACGAGAAGGTAGAAATCGGCCACCGTGCGCGGCTCGAGCGGAATCGTTTCCGTGCGACCGTCCGAACACTGAAAGACGAGCTGGTGGCTGACGAAGTCGAAGGTGAGCGTCAGCGAGTGGTCGCCCACCGCCAGCGACGGCGTCGCCAGCCCGCGGGACGTGACCTGGAACGCGACATTCCAGAAATGATTGGTACGCGGCGTGAGAGCGAGACAGAGCTTGCCGACGATCTGCGTCCACATGTGCAGCGTCGCGTAGGTATCCCGCCATGCGTCAAGCGGCAGCGCGGGCCAGGCTTTGTCGGTCACCGGAGTTTCAGCCATCCGTCTCCTTTGATTGGTATTACGCCTTCTGCTCCATCGCCAGTTCAGCCTGCAGGCTCTGCTGGTCACGGTAGATCGTTGCCACGGCGAGCGTGCGATTGCCGCGCTTGTAAGTCACGGCGCAATCCCTGGCGTCTAACGAACCATCGATTTCGACGGCGTCCCATTTTTCCGCGTGGCCGACGTAGTTGATGGCGAGATCGTAGTGCTGGCTCCAGAAGAACGGCACTGCGTCGAATGGCACGCGGCGACCGAGGATGTTCTTCGCCGCCACCTGGCCCTGGCGCTCGGCAACGACCCAGTGCTCGACGCGGATGCGAGCGCCCGAATGCGGATCGGGCCAGCGCGCAATGTCGCCGGCGGCGAACACGCCCGGCGCGCTTGTTTCGAGATATTCGTCCACCGCAATGCCGCGGTCGACGGTCAGGCCGGCTTGCTCGGCCAGTGCGATCGAGGGCCGCACGCCTACTCCGAGCACGATGAAATCCGCATCGATCACGGTTGAATCGCTCAACGTCGCCCGGCGCCCGTCCATGCGACTGACGGTCTGTCCGAGATGAAACACCACGCCGTGGGCCTCGTGCACCTTGCGGATGAAGGCGCCGACTTCCGGTCCCATGACGCGCTCCAGCGGCGTCTTGTCGGGTGCTACGACATGCACTTCGATTCCGCGCGCACGCAGCGAGGCGGCGACTTCGAGGCCGATGAAGCTCGCGCCAACGACGACCACGCGTTTGGCGGACGCCGCCTTTGCGACGATGGCCCGGGAATCCGCGAACGTGCGCAGATAGTGGATCTGCGAATCCGCGGCGCCGGGAACCGGCAATCGCACGGGCTCGGCGCCGGTCGCGAGCAGCAAGGCGCCGAATCCGTAAGTCTTGCCGTTCTCGAGCTGCACGCGCCTGGCATTCACATCGAGCGATGAGACGCGCGCATTGAGCACGAGCTCGATGCGCCGCTCGGTGTAGTAGCCGGATGATCGCAATGGAATCCAGTCCTCCTGCGCCGTTCCGGCGAGATAATCCTTGGACAGGTTCGGCCGGTCGCAAGGCGGCGCATCGTCCGCGCTGATCAGCGTCACCCCGCCGTCGTAGCCTTCGCGGCGCAGCATGTCCGCGGCAGCCAGCCCGGCGGCACCGCCGCCGACGATGACGACCGGGTCGGGCGCATTTTGTGAACGCACCTTTGCGGGTCCCGGCTTGGAAAGAAGGCTTTGTCGCCCACCCGCTCGACCCGCCAGCAAGTAATCGGATCCAGCGCGGGTGCGCGCAACGCCTCGCCGCTGCGCAAGCTGAAGCAGGCATGATGCCACGGACAACGCAGCGTATCGCCGGCCATCAGGCCCTCCGCGAGGGGGCCGTGGTAATGCGTGCAATAGGCACTTACCGCGAAGAGTTCGTCGTCGCGCCGCGCCAGGATCACGTCTTCATCGTCGACACGCCCGACGAGCATCCCGCCATCCGCAAGGCCGCCGAGCGCAACGCCGCCCTTCAGATCCGGTTTCGAAACGTCTTTGGCGTCCGCCATGAAATCCTCCCGCCAGTTCAATGCATGAGAATTGCTATGACCGACTTGCCGCGCCCGGTCAACTGCGTCTTGAACATAGCTGCTGCCTGCTGCACCGGCCTCATGCCGCGAGTGCGGGCTTGCGCCCGAACCAGGGACGCGCCGCTTCGAGCTGCGCGCCGAGGCGAATCAGCGTCGCCTCGTCGCCGAAACGTCCGACCAACTGCACGGCAAGCGGCAGTCCGCCGGCGCTCTGGCCCAGCGGCAGCATGAGTCCGGGCTGGCCCGTGAGGTTGAACCATACCGTGAACGGCGAGAAGTCGAATACGCGGTGCCAATACTCGTTCACGTCGTCCATCATCATGTCGAGCCAGCCGAGCTTCACCGCGGGCGAACTCAGCCCCGGCGTCAGCAGCACATCCCATTCCGAATGGAAAGCGGCCATCTGCCGCCCGAGACGATGCGCCGTTTGCGTGGCGCGAACGTAATCGGGAGCACTGATATTTTCACCCATCTTTGCCGTCAGCCAGGTGATGCGCTCCACTTCGCCCTCGCGCGCCGGACGCCCGGCCGTCGGATGGCCGGCGAGGTTCACGACGGTATTCGCCGATGCCAGCGTAAGGAAGGCCGGCACCACTGCAACCCGATCGATCCCGGGATCGCGTTCCTCGACATGATGGCCGAGATCGGCGCAGAGCTTCACCGCTTCTGCCAGCAATCGCAGGCATTCCGGGTCCACCCTGGCGCCGTTCGGCGCCGCGGCTGTCCACGCTATTTTCAGCTTGCCCGGGTTCGCCCCGGCTTCCTTCAGATACGGGCCCGCGGGCGGCGGCGCGACGTAGGGATCGCCCGGCCCGGCTCCGCGTGTCGCATCGAGCAACGCGGCGCTGTCGCGAATGCTCAACGTCACCGCGTGCTCGGTCGACACGCCGCCCAGGCCTTCGCCGGAAAACGGCGCAAAGGTATTGCGGCTGCGCGTCGGCTTCAAGCCGACCAGTCCGCAACAGGCCGCGGGCGCACGGATCGAACCGAATCCGTCGGACGCATGCGCGATCGGCAACATTCGCGCGGCGACCGCGGCAGCGGCGCCGCCGCTCGAGCCGCCGGAGATGTGCGCGACATTCCACGGGTTGCGCGTCGCGCCGTGAAGCTGCGGCTCGCAGGTCAGCGAGAGGCCGAGCTCGCAGGTATTGGTGCGGCCGAAAATGACCAGGCCGGCTTTTTTCAGGCGCTTTACGTGCTCGCTGTCCGCGGGGGATGGCGGCGTGTCGGCAAAGAACCGGGAGCCCCGCGTCATGCGCACCCCGGCAATCGGCGACGTCAGATCCTTCATGAGGAAAGGTACGCCGCGCAACGGTCCATCCGGAAGCCCGTCGGCGATCGCTTTCCTGCCGTAGTCGTAGAGCTTCATGGTCACCGCGTTGATCGCCGGATTGCGCGCCTCGACGCGTTCGATCGCGGCGTCGAGGAGTTCCCCCGGCGTGACTTCCTTGCGCCTCACCAGATCGGCGAGTCCCAGCGCATCGTATTTTTCGTATTCTGCGAATCCGCTCATTTCGTCTTCCCCTTTCCATTTGGAAAGGTAGGCTGAAGGTGGAAGGCTTGAAGCGTAGCAGGAAAGGGCCAATGCCGGCCTTCATCGCAAGTCCAGGCGCTGTCGATGTCCGGCCCAAAGCGAGGGTCTTGCCCGCTTCCCTTCTTGTGTTCGCCGTCCGAGCCCCCATCTCGGTAGAACTGCCCCGCATTTGGGGGCGACCTATTGCACCCGAATAGCGGGTTTCCATGCTGCGGCTGTTTGCAATTATCGTCGTGGTCCACCTCTATATGGGCTGGCGGCTGCTTCCTGATCTGCCGTTCGGCATGGCCGGTGATGTTTCGTTGATTTCACTACTGGTTTTGTCGGCGGGCGTCATGCCGTTCGGCGAGTTTGCGCGCCGGAACAAGCACAGTCCGCTCTGGGACCATCTGGCCGGGGCGGGGTTTCTGGCGATGGGATTTTTCTCGTCGTTGCTGGTGCTCACGTTGCTGCGCGAAGTGATGCTGCTTGCAGGCTTTGCCGCGAGCGGCTGGCTGATCGACGTGGCGTCCGTGCAGCGCTTGCATAGCTGGAGTGCGGTCGCGGTTCCCGTTCTCGCGGTACTCGTCACCTTGGTCGGCTTCATCAACGCGCGCCGCCGCGCCGTGGTTCGCCATGTCAACGTACCGATTGCGGGGTTGCCGGCGCGGCTGCATGGATTCAGCATCGTCCAGATCAGCGACATCCACGTCGGCGCGACGATCAAGAACGGCTACGTGAGCCGGATCGTCGATGCAGTGAACGCCCTCGACGCCGATTTGATCGCGGTCACGGGCGACTTGGTGGATGGAAGCGTCAAGCGGCTCTCTACGCACACCGAGCCGCTCAGGCGGCTCTCGGCGCGGCATGGTGCTTTCTTCGTCACGGGCAATCACGAGTACTATTCGGGCGCGGATGCCTGGGTGGCCGAACTGCGACGCCTCGGCCTTTGCGTGCTGCTCAACGAACATATCGTGCTCGAACACGATGGCGAAGCAGTTGTCGTCGCCGGCGTGACCGATTACAGCGCACATCATTTCGATCCCGCGCAACGAAGCGATCCTGCCGCGGCCATCGCCGGCGCGCCGCCGCAGGCGGGCGTCAAAGTCCTGCTTGCGCATCAGCCGCGATCTGCTTACGCCGCTGCCAAGGCCGGCTTCGACGTTCAACTTTCCGGGCATACGCACGGAGGCCAGTTCTTTCCCTGGAATCTGCTCGTGAAATTACTGGAACCGTTCGCCGCGGGATTACACCGCCTCGACGGCCTATGGGTCTACGTGAGCCGCGGTACGGGTTATTGGGGTCCGCCCAAGCGCTTCGGCGCGCCGTCGGAGATTACTCACCTGCGGCTGGTGCCAGCGGCTGCCTAGCGGCAGTTGCGAGAACCGGTGCTGGGTGCTGAGTGCTGTGAGAACAGCGAGACAACTGCCTGATAAGTATTAAACCGATATCGCGTTCCTGTATCTTGTTTTTTCGCAGCACGCAGCACCCAGTACGCAGCACTTGTTTCCCCTTCCTCTGGCTGAACGAAGTTCAGCTCTCCAGTTTCGCATCCATCGTGATGCTGGCCTTCAACAGCTTCGATACCGGGCAGCCGGCCTTGGCCTTGGCCGCGATTTCCTGGAACTGCGCCTGCGTCGCGCCGGGAATTTTCGCCGTTACGGTCAGGTGGCTTTTGGTGATCTCGAAGCCTTCGCCGACCTTGTCGAGCGTGATGTCGGCGTGCGTTTCGATTTTCTCGACGGTCAGGCCCGCCATACCGAGCATCATGGACAAAGCCATGGAAAAGCAGCCCGCATGCGCGGCGCCGATAAGCTCTTCCGGGTTGGTGCCCTTGCCGTTTTCGAAACGTGATTTGAAACCGTAGGGCGCTTCCTTCAACACGCCGGTTTCCGTGGAAATGGTGCCGCCGCCTTCCTTGATGCTGCCCTTCCATACTGCCCATGCCTTCTTGACCATGATCGCTCCTTTGCTTTGCTGAGAATTGAACATCCACGACAGCTACTGAAAATCTCACCACGAAGGGTCACGAAGATCACGAAGAAAACCGGGATCGAAAGCGAATTTCGCCGGGGTAACGTTGAGTCTGCCATGCCACATGTTGACTTGATTGCGAATTCTTTTGTACTTCTTCGCGACCTTCGTGACCCTTCGTGGTGAAAATCTAGATTCAGTCAGGTCCCATACGAGAAAATTAGTGGCCAATTGTTCCCACCGTCCGCGCGGTTCTCGACCCTGGTGATAGGGATTGTGTGCGCGCCTTGAAGTTCCCGTTCGCAGTTCACTTCTCGAGTGCCAGCGCTTCTTTGTAGCGCTGGCGTGCCGCTTCCTCCTTCACCACGTCGTCGATTTCGCGAATGACACCATCCACATCGACCGGCACCTCACTGCGCACGAAGCAGCCGGTCAGCGCGACATCGGGCCCAGATTTCCTTGCCGTAGTCGGTGGCCCGCAGTTCCGGCGCATAGCGGCCGAAGTAGGCAGTCAGGTTGTCGACGTCCCGCTCGAGCATGGCTTCGGCGCTGTTGTTGCCCGCGGCGTCGACGGCCTGCGGAAGATCGATGATGACCGGCCCGTCGCTGCCGACGAGCACATTGTATTCCGACAGGTCGCCATGGACGACACCTGCGCAAAGCATGCGCACCACCTGCATGATCAGCATGTGATGGTATTCGCGTGCCAGCTCCGGTGTCAGCGTCAGGTCGTTCAGCCTGGGCGCGGCATTGCCGTCCCCGTCCTGCACCAGTTCCATCAGCAGCACGCCGTCGAGAAAGTTGTACGGGCGCGGGACGCGCACGCCGGCGGCGGCAAGCCGATTCAGGGCGTCGATTTCGGCATGCTGCCAGGCGTCCTCCTGCTCCTTGCGCCCGTAGCTGGAACCCTTCTCCATGGCGCGCGCCCGGCGGCTGTTCTTGACCTTGCGGCCTTCGGTGTACTGAACGGCCTGGCGGAAGCTGCGCTTGTTGGCCTCTTTGTAAACTTTCGCGCAGCGGATCTCGTCGCCGCAGCGCACGACGTAGACCACGGCTTCCTTGCCACTCATGAGTTGGCCGATGACTTCGTCGACGAGGCCTTCCTCGACGAGCGGCTGGATTCTTGGTGGGGTTTTGATGGGCGCCTTTCCGCGCGGCTAGGGCACTGGATGATGCGGTGAAAGGGAAGTCTAATTCAAATACCCTGCACGCCGTTGAATTTCGGCCGGGCAGACCCGGTGGTTTTCGGCATGGTGAATGACGGCGCGGGGCGTCACTCCACCGGTAGCCCGCGCGCGTTGGCCACTTCCGTGGGCGACACGGCCGGCGCATGGTTGCCCCAGGATTGGCGTATGTAGCTCACCACCGCCGCTATTTCCTCATCGCTGAGATCCTGTGCGAAAGGCGGCATGCCGTACGGTCGGGGATTGCCCGCAGTGCTGGGCGCAAACCCGCCGTTGACGACGATGCGGATGGAGTTGATGGGATAACGCATGAGGATGGCCTGATTGTTCACGAGCGGCGGATAAATGCGCGGCACCCCTTCGCCGCGGCGCTGGTGACAATCGGCGCAATGCTTTGCATAGAGTTTCGCCCCCTTGCGCGTGAGTTCTTCGCCCTGCTTCGCGCTGACGCGGATCTGGTCCGGCTCCGGCAGCCCGTCTTCCTGGGCCTGCGATTTGAGATACATCACCATGGCGGCGATGTCCGCCTGCGTAAGATGCTGCAGACTGTGCTGCACAACCGCGGCCATGGGACCGAACACGGCACCGCGCTCGGCCACGCCGGTTTTGAGCAGTTCGACGACTTCGCCGATGTCCCAGTCACCCAGGCCGGCTTCGCGATTGGAAGTCAACGAAGGCGCATACCAGTTCTGCATCGGAATCAGCGCGCCCGCGCTCTTGGCGTCGTTGGCGACCGCGCCGAGCAGGTTGCGCTGGCTGTGGCAGGCATCGCAATGGCCCAGGCCGCTGACGAGATAGGCGCCCCGGTTCCATTCGTCGCTCTGTGACTTGTCGTTTTCGTATTCGCCGGACCGGAAGTACAGCGCCCGCCACCCGATCAGCATCTTGCGCTGGTCGTAGGGAAAACTCAGGTCGTGCGGACGGCGCGGGTTGTGAACCGGCTTCAGGCTTTGCAGGTAGGCGAAGAGGTCGTCCGCATCCGCACGCGTGACCTTGGTGTAGTTCGTGTAGGGAAATGCCGGATACAGCAGCGAACCATCCCTGGAGCGGCCTTCGTGCAGCGCGCGCCAGAAATCGTCTGCAGTCCAGGTGCCGATGCCGGTTTGCGCATCGGGCGTGATGTTTGGAACATGGAACGTTCCGAACGGCGTTGGAATCGGCAGGCCGCCCGCATACGCCTCGCCTCCGCGGCTGGTATGGCAGGCCAGGCAGTCGCCCGCCCTTGCGAGATATTCACCATGGGCAATCTGCTTTGCGTGGCTGTCGAACCGTTGTGCCAGCGGCTTGTGCGGACCCTCCCTCGAAAAAAAGAGGAAGGCACCGAGGCCCCCGATGAGCGCGATAACGGCAACAAACAGAAAGCGTTTCATGGTCGCGGCCCTTATCGCTGCGGCACGCTGCCACAATCCATCGGCAGTTTCAGCGCGGTTCCCGCTGCCGGCGCCGGACCCGTCGGAACGGGTTGCGCCACCAGCCACACGGTCACCGCGGAAATTTCTTCCGTGCTGAGCAATGACGCAACCTTCGCCATGCAATCGGGTTCGGCCGCATGCCGGTTGCGGGCTCGCCACGCGCCGATCTGCTGGCGGATGTACGAAGGAGACAGCCCCACGAGTCCCGGAATGAAGGGTGCCGTTCCCGCCAGCGCCTTGCCATGGCAATCGCTGCACGCCGGAAGATTCCTGGCGGCGTCGCCTTTCATGACAAGCCCTTCTCCGCGAGCGAGCACTGCTTGCGGCGCGCCGGAAACGGGAGCCGGATAAGGCGTCTGCAGCCGGGAGTAGTACTGCGCGATCTCGCGCAGATAGTCGTCGGAGAGGTGGTTCAGCAGGTAATTCATCGCCGGATACACACGCCGGCCGTCGCGGAAACTGAGCAACTGGTTGTACAGATAGCCGTCGGCCTTGCCGGCAAGGCGGGGATAGGTTTCGCTCTTTTGCGCCCCCTCGCCATTCTTGCCGTGGCAGGTGACGCAGGCAAGAAGGCGTTGCTCCATGGTGTCCGGCACCGTGGCGGGTATCGGGCCGGCAGCACCTAATGGGAGGCTGCCGGCGAACAGCACCAGCAGCGTCGCAAAAACAAGTCGGAGGACAGTCATGTCGGCGTTTCCCGATTTCAATGGTAGATCATTGCGAACGCAGATCAAATGAAATGTCGCGTTCCGGCTTGCGCATTGTTGCGATCGGCTGCAGGTCCATCATTCCTGGCATCGCGCATGGCGGGCACTTGTAGTTCGCATTTTTCTTTTGATACACTGGCAACTCGCAACTTTGAAAGGAGGTGATCCCGTGAGAGACAACCAAGGCAACACCGGTCGGCAGCACTCTGGAACTGGATCAACCACAAGGTTCAGGAGTCTGGCTGGCTACTAGGCCGGAATGCCTGGCAGGAAAAAACGCCCCGTTGGCGAAAGCGAACGGGGCGTTTCATTTCGGCCTTCCAATTCGTACATCGAGTCGATAGGGAAAATCGGCCGTTCTCGCCGGCTACGGAAATGCCGCCAGACCGGAACTAACCGCCCGGCCGCCGCTGCGAGGCCCGCTAGTTCCTGGACTTGCCGGTACCCTTTCTCTTGCTCTTCCGCGGAACCTTCGCACCGGACTTCCTCGCTTCGGAAAGCCCGATCGCAATAGCCTGTTTGCGGCTTTTGACCTTTTTCCCGGACTTGCCGCTCTTCAAGCTGCCTTGCTTGCGCTCGCGCATCGCCCTCCTGACCTTGGTCGATGCCTTTTTTCCATATTGCGCCATTGTCGGAATCCTCGTCGCATCGGATGCATTGATCAAAGACAAAACCAGGTTCAGCCGGCGGTCGTCTCTCCGCCCATCACCTGCAATATCGTCCCGGTGATATAGGACGAATCCGCATTCGACGCCAGGAAAACATAGGCCGGCGCGATTTCTTCCGGTTGCGCCGGCCTTCCCATCGGATTCTTCTCGCCGAATTTCGCGACCTCGTCGGCCGATAGTCCGCCGTCGGACGGATTGAGTGGCGTCCAGACCGGCCCGGGAGCGACCGCGTTGACCCGGATGCCGCGGGGAATGAGCGATTGACCGAGCGTCTTGGTGAACGCGTTGATCGCACCCTTGGTGGCCGAGTAGTCCGGCAACTTCTTCGATCCGAACATGCCGGTTTCCGAACTCGTCGCGATGATGACGCCGCCCGCCTTCATATGCCGCAGGCAGGCGCGCGCCAGGCGGATATACGCAAATATGTTCGTGTCGAAGGTGTATTCGAGTTCCTCGTCGGTCAACTCGTCGAGGTCTTCCTTGCGCTGCTGGTGGGCCGCGTTGGAAACCAGGATGTCGAGGCG